>Ga0137374_10011706_pt1 | contig 10259 bp, 14 predicted proteins | sample SagtaG_20_FD_104811 | JGI IMG/M metagenome (GOLD analysis project Ga0137374, IMG submission 104811) | Vadose zone soil microbial communities from Sagehorn Ranch, Mendocino, California, USA - Sage1_R_100_16 metaG | ecosystem: Environmental > Terrestrial > Soil > Vadose zone | place: USA...
CGCACATTCGATACTCTGCCTGCCATTGCTCAAGGAAGCCAGACTGGTTGGAGTGCTTTACCTCGAGAACAACTTGGCCCTGCACGTCTTTACGCCCGACCGGATCGTCGTCCTCAAACTTTTGGCGTCCGAGGCGGCGATCTCATTAGAAAACATCCGTCTCTATGCTGATCTACAGGATCGGGAAGCGAAGATAAGGCGGCTGGTCGACTCGAACATCATAGGGATGTTCATGTGGTATGCTGACGGACGCATCATTGATGCCAACGAAGCCTATCTGCGCATCATAGGGTATGACCGCAGCGATCTCATCGCTGGCCGTTTGAACTGGAGGGACTTGACACCGCCCGAATGGAGCGGCGCAGACGACCGCCGAGCGGCACAGCTAGAGGCGAGTGGAACTGCCCAACCCTATGAAAAAGAACTCTTTCGAAAAGACGGTACGCGCGTGCCGGTGTTGGTCGGTGCCGCCGCCTTCGAGGGGGGGGCGGGTGAGGGCGTCGGTTTCGTGCTCGACTTAACCGATCGGAAAAGAGCCGAACGGGCATACACTCAGGTACAGATGGAACTCGCACACGCGAACCGCATCGCGACGATGGGGCAGTTGTCGGGTTCTATTGCCCACGAAATTAGCCAGCCGCTCGGAGCGGCACTCAGTTACGCCAATGCCGCTTCGCATTGGCTCGCCGCTCAACCGCCAAATCTGGAGGAGGTCCGCCGGAGTCTCGGTTTTATCGTGCAGAGCAGCGTCCGAGCCAGTGAGGTGATCGATCGGATCCGGGCCCTCGTCAAAAAGGCGCCTCCACGGAAGGATAGATTGGAGATCAACGAAGCGATCTTACAAGTTATAGAGTTGGCCCAAAACGAAATGGCGAGCAAGGGTATTTCGTTGCGGACGCAGCTAGCGGAGGCTTTGCCAGCTACTCAGGGCGATCGAGTGCAACTACAGCAGGTAATTCTCAATTTGTTGATCAACGCTATTGAGGCAATGAGCGGAATGAGCGAAGGGCCTCGGGAATTGCTCATCAGCACGGTGAAAACCGACTCGGAAGGGGTACTCGTCGCGGTGCGGGATTCGGGCCCGGGATTGGCTCCTGAGAGCATCGACCAGCTCTTCGAGTCCTTCTACACGACCAAACCCGGCGGCTTGGGACTGGGGCTATCGATCTGCCGTTCGATCATTGAGGCGCATCAAGGACGATTGTGGGCGACCGCGAACAGTCCACGCGGTGCCGTTTTTCAATTCACGTTGCCGCCATACTCATCTGGCGAGAAGGAGTATCGTTGAACATGGTTGCAGCATTCTTCGGCTGCTCATGTTTCCTGGCGTGTTTTGGGGCCGGCATTATCACGAGGCCCTTTTCCGCGAGCCGCGTCACAGGTAATTAATTACGGCAAAAAAGCGACCCTCCCGGGTTACCGAGAGGGCGCCTAATCGAAGGTGAGGCCGCTCCCTGTCGCGGTTCGGCTTCGGGAAGGGGTGAGCCTCGGCCCAAAAACCGAAAAATGACCGGCTACCCACCTATGACGCAGCCATCGACGTCGTTCGAGGTCGAGACTGATTGCGCGGCACGCGAAGAGCGCCGCATTTTGGAGGGCCGCGAGTGCGGCATGCGCTATCACCCAGCGCTGCGCCCGTGCTTCGCGCGCCATTTCGGTCCGGGCCCACGCATGTAGTGTAGCTCGGGCCGATACGGGTCGTACACAGAGGCCCTCAGCCAGCGCCACCGCCGAGCAACCGCGTCGGCGGCACACGTCGGCGGAAGGGTCGCAAACAACACCCTCGAGACGTACGAATCTGAAAATTCGCTCATTTCGAACCTCCCTGGGTCATGAAGGATTGCTCTTCGGCCTGAGATGCCATTCGTTTTCCCTTGCATTTGATCGAATGGCCCCGAGGTGTTCGACGAACGCAATCGTTCCATTCTCTGCACAGTTGTCAGAATCATTGGCGCCTCACGTGACGTTTCTGCGAAATTCGCTCGGCGTCTGTCCAGTGATCTTGCGAAAGGCCAGAGTAAAGGAGCTGCTAAAGGAGTAGCCTAGAATCAATGCGACATCCGTGATCGAATTTGCTCGATCCGACAACAGCACCTTCGCCCGCTCCATACGTCGCTGAAGATGATATCCATGCGGCGGAATTCCGAAGGATCGCTTGAAGGCTCGGCAGAAATGATGCTGGCTTAGCCGAGCAAGCCGAGCAAGCGTAACAAGAGCTATCTGTTCGTCGAGATGCTCCTCGATGTAAGCAGTGACAGCGCGCCTTTGCCAGCTAGCAAGGCCGCCGCGAGTCGCCGGTGTGGGCCAAGACAACTCCTGTCCGGAGCGCGATATCTCATGCGCAAGCACACTCGCGAGCGCGTCGAAGTAGGGCGCACTTTGGGATTGATTGCTCTCAATCACATTCTTCAACTTGGTAGCCGTTGCCCAAACAATGGAATCCTCAAAGAATGCCCTCGGCCCATACGCAGTATCCGTAGCGATGGAGTCTTGGCCCCTGGCAGGGCTCAGGTAGATACAGGTCATGCGTATGGCCGCACTGGCCTCATGCCATTCACGATAGGAATGACCGGCTGGCACGAACGTGAGCTTGTTCGCGAGATTTCGAAGTCGCGAGGGAGGCAGTCCATCAATCGACGTCTCGCCATCGCCACGAACGCCATCCTCGTATAGCACCAGCAAGTGCGCGGGAGCGTCGTAACGGAGTTCGATCCTGCTTCGGGCTGGCGCGTAGATGCTCTCCGTCAGGATCCCGCACCGTTCCTTGCGGTGCCGTTTGACTAATTCGGTCGGAGAAATTCGGATAGTTGCATCGAAGAAATCGCGTCGCAATTCAGATTGCTCGAAGTACCGATCCTGAAGCAAATCTTGATTTGCGGCGTGCCGCAGCGTTCTTGCTCTTTCGGAACTTGTATCCAGCGTGCGAAGCGAGGGAGAGGTCATCATCGCTATCACTTCCCCAGTTGGCGGGCTTTGAAGTGTGACTCGTGACGAATGTTACTTGCGCGACCCCTGCGTCGCTATCGGACGTAGGTTCCCTGGACTGTCCCTTTGGTCCTAATGTGCCAGACGAGTGTTATGGATGCGCCAGACGAAGGGTATGGTGTCGATCCAGGAGGATGTGACTCCTGAGGGCTGCGCGGAATGCCTTCTTGAGCAGGCATAGCCGCGCTCACGGCCGCTCTTTGCAAGGAGTAGAGGACTAGCTGACGGGACTAGTTCCCTTGCCTCTGTCGAGTGCTGTGTAAAGACAGTCGACGAGGCGTCGCCCCTGGAGGTCAATAGGCTTATGCAAGAAGCAGAGGGCTCCGGCGCTCAACGCGCGTCCCTTGATGGTCTCATCGGGATAGGCAGTAATGAAAATGATCGGTATTTCAGAGCCGAGACGAGACAAATGGTCCTGCAGCTCCAACCCGCTCATCCCCGGCATGTGCACATCCAATATCAAACAGCGCGTTTCGGCCACCGATGATGACTGCAGAAACGACTCGGCTGACGCAAAGGTTCGGGCCGTCAATCCGAGCGATCTCACGAGGGTTTCTATACCCCCGCGAACCCAGTCGTCATCGTCTACGATCGAAATAAGCGGAGTTTCTGTCAACGGATCGTTCCATCACCGGTGAATAAGGCGACCGGCGACGCCGCTTAACAGTGCCACGGGGCCGGGCATTCGGAAAATAGGACCTGAGTGCTATTGAGCTTGGGCAAATTGACTTTTAAATCGCAGGTGCTAGCCGAGTTTTTCCAGGAATGATATGCGGCGTGGCTCGGGCGACGCTTGAATCAGTTTGCCCACGCTGCCTAGTTTTCCTGGTTCTCCTTTCCACGAATCCCCAGACTTTCAGCAATCATGACCAAATCGGCCAGCGATTTGGTGCGCATTTTTCGCATGACGTTGCCTCGGTGAATCTTTACTGTCCTTTCGCTTATGCCGATCTTGCCTGCGACCTGCTTGTTCATAAGGCCGCCGGTCACGAGGGCCATAATCTGACGCTCGCGAGGGGTTAATAACGCGAACCTGGCTCGCGCGTCCGAGTTCGATTTCTCTTCAGCGCGGCGCTTTCGATCCCGCTCAAGCGCTCCAGTCACTGCATCGAGCATCTCCTGCTCGCGAACCGGCTTGGTCAAAAAGTCGATCGCGCCCGCCTTCATGGCCTTGACGGACATAGGGACATCGCCGTGACCGGTGATAAAGATGATCGGTATTTTGATGCCTAAACGGTTAAGCTCGGCTTGCAGATCGAAACCGCTCAACCGCGGCAGTCTGATGTCCAAGACGAGGCAGCTCGGGACAGCAGGCAGCGGATGTTGCAGCAACTCGGTTGCAGACGCGAACGCCTCAACGCGCAGCCCGATCGAACGAAACAAGCTGCTCAGCCCGCCGAGCATGAGCGGATCATCGTCGATAACGAATACGATCGGCTCTTCAGCGGCTGAGGCCGGGGAGGTAGGACGCACGCCTTCTTTCATTGGGCGACTTTCCGTTTCCCACTGTCGCTTTCCTTATTCCCAGCTCAAGTAGGCTACAGTCATCGTAGCAAAACTGTGTCACATAGACGACTGAAATCTAAGATAGCGCGCGCCTTTCATTTCGAGCCACCGGCCATGCGGTGTATGAACCGCCCGCATGAGAATGCCATCGCAATGGGAACATCTTAGAACTGCTCCCATTGGAGCCCCGTGCCGACGCAAAGAGCCTACACCTTGTATGGAACCGCATGCCTCGCATTGCGCGGTTATATCGCAAGCAAAAAGTTCCTGAAGAAGAGTTACGGCGGAATTGCCTTCCAGCACGAGATCGGAGACGTCGTCAGTCATGGCGCTTGTCCTCCTGAGGGTCCGAAGCGTTCCGTCTTGATCGTGAGCGGGTCATGTCCAAGTTCAACCAGAAACGTTGAGACGTCCTCCACGAAAGAAGTGGACCCGCAGACAAAAATTTTCGGATTTTGCTCGGGTGGGAAGCACTCCTGAGCAAGTAGTGCTTTATCAATTCTTCCCCGGCGGCCCATCCATCCGTCCGGCTGTTTGCGGGTCAGCGTGTTGACAACACGCAAATTGGGATCGCGGCGAGCCATTGCATCGAGTTCTGCTCGATAGATGACGTCTTCCGGGCTTCGGGATGAGTAGAGCAGTAAAGCAGGAGCGTGCCCGTTGCGTCTCTCACGGTGGCGGAGCATCGCCATCAGGGGCGCAACGCCCGATCCGCCTGCTATGAGGCATAGAGGCCCACCCATCGCGGCGGTCCAGACGAAATAGCCGCCGATGGGCCCCCGCAAGTCGAATTGATCACCGACATGAAGATCGTCAACGAGATATGGAGAAACCTCGCCATTATCCACGCGCTCCACAGTCAAAGTGAGCAATTCGTCTTCAGGAGGCGAAGCGATCGAATAGCTGCGCTGCGCCTGGTAGCCGTCTTCGGCCGTGAGGCGAATATCGAGATGCTGGCCGGACAGGTGGCCCCACCAATTCGCGACGTGCAGCAGGAGGCTCTTTACCCGATAAGTTTCGACGACGATTTCACGCAATTGAGCTAGTTGCCACTTAAGTCGCCGCACGGGCCGGGCTGCTGTCTCAGTCACCGTCATATCGCTGCTCTTTCCAAGGGTCGCCATAATTGTGGTAGCCGAACGACTCCCAGAAGCCACGCTGATCCTTTTCCATGAAGCGGAGTCTGCGGACCCATTTGGCACTTTTCCAAAAATAGAGATGCGGCACCAGCAGTCGAGCTGGACCACCATGCGCTGGTGGAATCGGCAAGCCCTCATACCGGGTCGCGATGATCCCCTGACCCCCGATGAGATCCGCGACGGGGACGTTCGTTGTGTAACCCCCGTCGCAATGAGCCATGATGTAGGCTGCGGTCGGCTCCGTGAGGCCTACCGCCTTCAGTAAATCGTCAAAAGTCACACCTGCCAAGTGGTATCAAATTTCGACCATTTGGTAACGCAGTGAATATCCCTCTTGATCGTAGTCTGAGGGAGCGCCTCGAACTCTGCCCAGTTCCATTTGCCGAGCAGCGAGCCGCCCAGCTGAAGAGCGAAAGTCCAGTCTCCAAGCTTGATTTGCGGGGTAGGTCCGGCTGAAAGAACCGGGAAATCCGTCGTCACGTACTGCCCGGGCGGCAGTCGGTTTTTCGGAGTTTGCTCCTGCCGCTTTGACCTGAAGCCGCGAGAGATTGTGATTTCGTCCATGGCGATCATGCTTTCGTTGGGGAGCCTACCTGTCATGCGAAAATTCTGCGCCATTGCGCGTGGCTATCCTCGCGATAGTTGTGACGGTTGTCGGCTGTTGATTCCACGCGAAGGGCGCCGACGCGCTTCCGTGATCGTGCTCTGATCCTCGTGTCTGCGGCGACGTGCGGCTCGTTGCTGGAAGGGAACACCAAGATGGACGTCGATCCCCCGCTTGCAAACCTTTGATAGAATCGCCCATCGAGAGCTTTAGCGAGCTCATACACGATTTTGAGTCCGCGTCCCGGTCGAAAGCTTACCGGGCCCGATCCGTTATCCAGCACCCTACATTCGACAAGCGCGCCTGTGCGCAACAATTCGACCCGGATCAATCCATTCCCGCCAGCAGATGCATGCCGCGCCGCGTTTGTTATGAGCTCGTAGACGATCATTCCCAGTAGCCAACATCGATCCGATGGCAGCCATAAACGGCGGGCTGCGAGGACGAGCTCTTTCTTCATGTGATTCAGCTTGGATCGCCTGATCGACAGGCACAGCTTGCGAAGATAGGCCGCCGCGTCCGTGCGGATCCCATGTTCCGGGATCTGCAGAGCGTGATGGGCCTCCGCATAGTGGTGGAGAAGCTCCGCCACGTCGGTCAGCGCGGCCTTGACTTCCTTATTGTTGGAACGTGCAGCGGCGAGAGACACGACGCTGACAGCGCAGCAAAACTCGTTACCAATTCTGTGGTTCAGCTCGTGCAGAAGCAATTGCGCCTGCGGGAACGGTAGCTGGGAAGGAATGGTCGTCATAATGTGCATCCAGCAATGTTCCAATGAGACCGCGCGGCGGCGAGGTTGCACGCCGCGCGATTTGAATTGGCCCAAATCCGTCCGGATGTCGATCAGGCGCGTTCGCAATCCCGCAAGACAGGCAAAATCGCGTCAAGAGATGTGGCGCGCTCGCGCATCAACTGGATTAGTGCTTGCCAGCATAGGGCGGCGTAATCGTCCTCTTGGGTGGATGCACTCTCCGCGTCGCAAGAACCCGCTCGAGCAACCAAAGCAATAGGAGTCACCAATGTCGTACCGCTTCATCACCAAGTCTATCCACGCCTACGTAATCGATTATCCCTTCGCGATCGTCCTGATCGCAGCGCCGTTCGTGCTGAAGCTCGGCCAGAGCGAACCGGTCGCAATGTGGCTTTCGGTTATTGTCGGTGTCGCCGCGCTGCTCTTGCCCGCCCTGACCGACCATCCCACCGGGCTCGTCCGCATCATTCCCTACTGGCTGCACCTTTGGGTCGATCGCGCCGTCGGGTTGGTGTTTGTGATCGCGCCGTTTGCCTTCAAATTCGCTGGGTTCGACGCCTGGTACTACTGGGTCCTCGCTGCCGGTGTCCTGCTCTCGACGTCAGTCTTTAACGCGCCTGAGAAGCCAGTCGCGACGCGTTCGGGATTGGACATGCGCACAGCGGGTTGAAGGCGGCGACGGCGTCGTCGAGGGTCGAGACGTTGCCGATGTTCGTCCGCAGCCGTGCGTCACGAACCCGCGCGGAGCGCCCTATTCCTGGCGATCGCGTTCTGGACGCGTTAGACCTCGCTCTAATCGGCGCGCACGGCGCGGCCCTCGACCTGGTCGCGCCTATCTCAGCCGCGCGGGGACTCTGGAGGCCGACGAGTCCGGCCGCACGCTTGGAATCCTCGCCGTGAACAGCTTGCGAAGATATGCCGCCACGTCCGTGCGGATCCCATGTTCCGGCATCTGCAGAGCAGATGGACCTCCGCATAGTGGTGGAGAAGCTCCGCCCTCAGCACCGCTTTGACCTTCTTGTCGCTGGAACGTGCAGCAGCGAGAGACACGACGCTTATAGCGCAGCAAAACTCGTTGCCGATTCTGTGGTTCAGCTCGTGCAGCAGCAATTGCTCCTGCGGCGGGGGCAGCTGGGAAGGAAGCGCCGCTATAATGTGCATCCAGCAATTTTCCGATCGGCGGGGGACCTTGCATGTCGCCCGAATTGTAATTGGCGAAAATCCGTCTGGAAGTCGATCAGGCGCGATCGCAATCCCGCAAGACAGACAAAACCGCATCAAGCGATGTGGTGTGCGCGCGCGTCAACTGGATTACCTCCATGTCGTGATTTGGTTGCTGGTGGCGGTGAGTTCCGCCGATTGCGGCCATGCAAACGGGACTAGCGTTGCATCTAACGAAGCGCCGCCGTTTTGCCGGCGACACCGGAGAGCGGATGCCGCCAGACCAGGGTGCCGAGCGCTGCAGCGCTCATGAGTCCCCAAGCGAACATCCCGAGCCATGCCGCTGGAACGTGGATGAACATGATTTTCACCGTTGCGCCTTGGTGATAATCATCGGGCGCGATGTACACCATATGCCAAGAACACAGCACAGCTTACCCGATATTGCCATTGTGAGATTATCTTTGCGGGATTCGATGATCCTGCCGCGATCCACATCCTCACGGCCGCAATAAGCTTCACCTCACCGACAAGGACGTGGCGATCCCACGGATCGAGAGCAAACTACTCGAGCCGCTCAGTGTGAATGTGAAAGAAGGGAGCGACCGGCCGCCAACGGACATGAAGGCCGGTCGCGAAGGCCCGGTTTCGGGAGGGAGGAGGTAACCGGACGCGCGGTTACATTACCTATCCAAAGAAAAATTGCTTAGCGGGCTTTGCCACGATCGAGCGAGCCCTGCGCCAATGCGATTACGTGCCTGGAGGGAGCCTTCTTGTAAGCCCCAGGAACTACGGGTCAGCTCCGAGATTAAGCCGGCCAGGAATTTCCGATTTGAAGCCGATCACTTTTTGATGCGAAGCCGGCCGACCTGCCGCTGATGGAACCGACCAATTTTGAATTCGTCACATGTCAGGACCACGGAAGCTTCATCTAGTCCCACCGCCCGGGATCTTCTGACCAAAGTACTACTCGTTCGATTCCAATCGCCTAGTTGCCTCCATTCTAGGTTCGAGCGACACCTACCTATGCCCGATTGGCGCGACGAGAGCACGACATTAGGGTCCTCCTCGAGACCAAAACAACAATTTTCTCAGGAGGAAGTCGCATATGAAATTCATCTTGGTGAACGGGAGAAATCCCAGTCGAGAGAGTTTGTGCTCGTTGTGTTGTGAGCCGATCGGCGAAAGCTACCTGCGAGAGCTCACCACGCGTCTCTGCTTCTGTAATTATGACTGCTACCTCGGTCACTGCAAACCCGCCTTCTCGGTACTCAAGGGACATGCGAGGGCATCACGACGATCCAGGATGAGAGCCACTCTGTGAGGCGTGTGATGCGGTTGCGTCAAGTCTGTGATCATTGCGGTGGACCATTCGGCATGGTGACGCACCGTTCGTGGGGTGGCAAGTTTTGTAAGCGCAGGTGCAAAGATGCATTTTTTCGCGAAATCATGCTGGGCCGCGCTACAGTCCATGGCTGTTGCGGGTTCCTAGGCATGTCGTGGACTCTTTCATCGCCGGAACAGAAGGGAAGTGGCGGTGCGCCCGGTATCAATCTAACCACATCCAAAGCTCTCGGAATTGAGTCGGCACAACTGCTCGCCTCCGCCGACGAGGTGATCGAATGAACGGCGCCGCGTCGTCACGCTCCCCGGCAGCGCTGCTGCGGCGCGGCCCCCTCGCGGCGCGCGCGCAGCAGCCGGCGATGCCGGGGTTTCTCAACGCGGTGCATCCGCCCGAATGGGTCGCGCTAAACAACATAAACGAAACCGGCAATCGGCGTTGGGCCGGAAGTTCGCGCGGCGGTCGACGGTCACAGGCCAAACTCTGGGTTGCTGTCGGGATAGCCATCGCCGTCGTCGCGACTGCATGGCTGGCCTATTCGTATCGTCAGAGCGACGCAGCCGCCTCTGCTCCGGCGGCCCTTCCGCAAGTCGTCGTAAGCAAGCCGCTCGAGCGCGAGGTTGATTCCAGACTGGGCTTCCTTGGTCAATTTTCCGCAGCCCAGCAAGTTGAGCTGCGCGCCCAGGTCGGCGGCACGCTTACCGGAATACACTTCAAGGATGGGGACATCGTCCATCAAGGCGATCTCCTCTTCACCATCGACCCGCGCCC
>Ga0137374_10011709_pt1 | contig 10259 bp, 8 predicted proteins | sample SagtaG_20_FD_104811 | JGI IMG/M metagenome (GOLD analysis project Ga0137374, IMG submission 104811) | Vadose zone soil microbial communities from Sagehorn Ranch, Mendocino, California, USA - Sage1_R_100_16 metaG | ecosystem: Environmental > Terrestrial > Soil > Vadose zone | place: USA...
ATCGTCGCAATTGCGAATGGCGGTTGCACCTTGCGTGTCGATATCGATTAAAACATCCACTCCGCTTTTTAGGTTGCTAATCACCGGCATGCGTAAGGTTCCGTAATAATCTCCGTGCACCTGCGCGTGTTCTAAAAAATCGCCAGCTGCAACTCGCGCGCGAAAGTCTTTATCGGAAAGAAATTGATAATCTTCGCCGTCAATTTCACCGCTGCGCGGCGCCCGCGTGGTGCAAGAAACAGAATAAAAAAGGTTGGAAGTTTGGCGAAGCGCTTCAACCAGCGTGGTCTTGCCCGCGCCCGAGGGCGCAGAAATGACAAAGAGAATTCCGTGACGGCTGACCTGTTTACTCAAGATTTTGGACTTGCTCTCGAATCTTCTCCAATTCCGCTTTGCAGGCGACGACGCGCTGAGTGATGGCGGCATCGTTTGCTTTCGCGCCGAGAGTGTTGAGCTCGCGAAAAATTTCCTGCGTGATGAACTCCAGCGTGCGACCAACCGGCTCGTTCCGGCGCAGATGATGCGCGAACTGGGCGAGGTGACTTTCCAGGCGGGTCAGTTCCTCGGAGACATCGGCGCGATCGGCGAAGAAGGAGATTTCTTTCAACAAACGTTCATCGTCAGTGGCAATGGGCAAGCCCGCCTTTTGGATCCGGTCGATGAGCGACGCGCGGTATCTTTTGACCACATCGGGATGGAGCGCGCGAATCTCTTTGAGATTTTTTTAGATCGCCTTCAGCCGGTGAATCAGATCTTTGGCCAGGTGCCGGCCCTCGCGTTCGCGCATTTTGATCAACTCTGCCAACGCCGCGCGCAGGGCGCGATCGACGGAGGGCCACGCTTCTTCGGCATTTACCACTTGCTCGGGGAAACGCATTACCCCTGGAGCCTGGAGGACGGTGCTGATGGTGATTTCTCCGGGTGCGTTCAATTCCTTTTGCAAGGAGCGCATCGCTTCGTGGTAAGAGCGGGCCAGCTCTGTATCGAGCGCCAAGGGGCGCGCGCCGTTTGGGTTGTTGTGAAGGGTAACGACGACATTTGTTCGACCACGCGAAATATTTTCGTTGATCGTCTGGCGGAGGCGCGGCTCAAGCTCGGCCAGATCGCGCGGGAGGTTGATCACAATGTCGCTCTGCTTTCGATTCACCGAATTGAGTTCGACGCTGAATTTTGTCCCGCCGTGGTCGATCTCGCCGTGGCCGTAGCCAGTCATGCTCCTCATTTTAGATTTTGGATTTTGGATTTTGGATTGGCCGGGAACGGAGCGTTTTGATTGAAGTGACGGTCATCAACACAATCGCGCCGATCTCCTTTTGAAGCGGCTCAAGCCGTGGATTCCTCATTCTCTTCTTAAACATCGCTTCATCCACGCCACCATTGTGAACGTAAAATCCAAAATCTAAAATCCAAAATCGAATTGAAAGAGGCTATGCACTGTGCCGCCGCTCCGCAAAGAGATTTGTGCTCGTTGAAAACTGAGATGCCGTCCTCTATGCACATGCTGTGAATCACTGGGAGCAGGAGCTTGTCGCGAGCGTGATCTTCGCGATCACGTACGTTCTCATCAGTGGACGGCAGCTCAAAATTCTGCCATTGAACCGCCCGGCCGCAGCGCTGCTCGGCGCAGTCTTGATGGTCGCCACCGGTGTTGTCACGCCTGAACGCGCTTATCGCGCAGTTAACTACGACACGATCGTGCTCCTGCTGGCGATGATGCTTGTCTCAGCCTATCTGTATCTCGCGCACTTTTTCGAATGGGCTGCGGATGTCGTCTTGCGGTTCTCTCGCACTCCGGAGCGGCTCTTGCTCTATCTAACGCTCACATCGGGAATTCTCTCGGCGTTGCTGGTCAATGACACGATCTGTTTGATGCTTACGCCCCTGGTGATCGCGGTGATCCGGCGCGGGAGACTTCCTCTGCTGCCGTATCTCATTGCGCTCGCGACAAGCGCCAACATCGGCAGCGTCGCGACGCTGGTTGGCAATCCGCAAAACATGATCATTGGGCATTTTTCGCATATTCCCTTTTCGCAATTCTCGCGAACGCTGGCGCCGGCGGCGATCATCGGACTGGCAATCAATTTCATCATTTTGCGTTTCGGTTTTTGGCGTGCTTTGCAAGCGGCGACCATCGAACGGGAAATCCACATCGTCCCGAAACTCGACCGCGGTTTGTTTGCGATCGTTTGCATTGTGTTCTTGTCGATCTTTGCCTGCTTTGTCGCCGGGCTGAATCTGGCGTGGACAGCGCTCTCGGGCGCGGTGCTGGTGATGGTGCTCGCGCGCCGCGACACGCACGAAGTGCTTAAATTAGTTGATTGGCACTTGCTCGTGTTCTTTGCAGCGCTGTTTGTTGTCGTTGACGGACTAAGCGATACCGGCCTGCCCGATGCCATTTATCGGCATCTGCAACCTATCTTCGGATCAAGCGTGACAGCGCAGACTTGGAATCTGGCGTGGTTCTCGGCGGCCGGTTCGAATATTTTCTCGAACGTTCCATTTGTTCTCGTCGCGGGGAAGTGGATCGCGCGGTTTGCCGAGCCCGAGTTGATGTGGAAAGTGCTCGCGCTTGCCACGACCTTTGCTGGTAACCTGACAATCGTCGGATCAGTGGCGAACATGATAGTGGTCGAATCCGCGCGCGAGCATATCGAAGTCAGTTTTTGGGATTACGCGCGGTTCGGCATCCCAATCACAATTCTTACGACCGCTGCCGGCGTGATCGTCCTGCTCGTCTTGCGGTGAGAAGATGTCGCATTGCTCGCCGGTGCGGTGACGGCATGGCCAGATTCTCGAGCGCGCTAATTTCAAACCAAGTTTGATTCGAAAATATTTTCGGAGGCGCGCGATGTCTGTATACGGCAAGCGTGATGCGGTGATGTGTGAAGGGAAAAATCGACATGTGAACAGCGTGCTTGCTTGTCGATTTTGTTTGCAGCGGCGGCAAAATCCACATGCCGCGCCAGCGCCCAGCTGATTGCGCGAGTAAGACTTTGCTTTGCCTAACGATAAGAGCGTGGGTCTCGATGAGTTCCTTTGTTGGGGGACGAGCCCTCTTGAACGGAAGCGTTTCGGGATTTTTTGCACGGCAGAATTTTTTGACCGGACAAATTTCACATTTCGGCTGGCGCGGAAGACAGACGAGCGCGCCAAGATCGGTCAGTGCAGAATTGTAAATACCGGCGGAACGTTTTGGAACAAGCATCGCCGCGTGCTTCCAGAGCGCTTTCCGGCCAGAGGTGCAATCGATGGGCCTTCGGAAATTGACCAGGCGCGTTAACACCCGGGAGGTGTTGGTTTCAACAATCGGGACGGATTGATTGAAGGCGAACGTCGCGATGGCATTCGCCGTATACCGCCCGATGCCTGGCAACTCGCGCATGCGGGCGATCGCGCGTGGAAAATGGCCGCCATGTCGATCCACGACGATTCCAGCGGTTGCGTGCAAATTGCGCGCCCGCGCGTAATATCCGAGCCCTTGCCACGCGTGGAGGATGTCACTTTCGGAAGCCCGAGCTAGCGCGGCGAAATGAGGGAAGCGGCGGAGCCACTCATTATAATAAGGGATAACGGCGGCAACCTGGGTCTGCTGGAGCATGAACTCGGAGACGAGGATGGCGTAGGGATCGCGAGTTTGGCGCCAGGGGAGGGCGCGACCGTTCCCATGGTACCAATTCGTCAGGGCCGTGTGGAATTGATTTTTTTGGAAAGCCACAGATGAACACGGATTAACACAGATGATTGATTATGTCTTGCCGAGTGATTCGGGCGGAATGCAATCTGTGTTTCATCTGTGTTAATCTGTGGCTGAATGAATTCGTACACGAGTCTGTTAACCCGGGAACAAGCGACCAAGCTTCGCGCGCTGCTCGAAGAGTTCGGGTTCGAATTTTCTCCAAAGGAATACACGCTTTTTTTTGCGCAGAAGAACAGGTTGAGCGTGGCGGTTTACGAGAAAGGACCCAAGGTGCTGGTGCAGGGCAGGGGCGTGGAGGAGTTCGTGCAATTTGAGCTGGAGCCAAAAATTCTCGGCGAAGCGAAACTGGGCTACGAAGAAGTGCATTCGCCGGAAATGTTCGAGCCGCACTTCGGCGTTGATGAGAGCGGAAAGGGCGATTTTTTCGGACCGCTGGTGATTGCAGGCGTTTATGTCGACCATGGAATAGCCCGCAAACTTCTCGATGCCGGTGTGCAGGACAGCAAGCGAATCGGCTCGGATGCGCGGATCCGCGCGCTCGCTCAACTCATTCGGAAGACCGCCGCCGGACTGATCGAGACCGTGCTGATTGGCCCGCAAAAGTACAACGAGCTTTATGAGAAGTTCGGCAATTTGAATAAATTGCTCGGCTGGGGACATGCTCGCGTGATCGAAAATTTACTGGCAAAAAAACCCGATTGTCCGCGAGCGTTGTCGGACCAGTTTGCCGATGCGCGCGTGGTCGAGCAATCGCTGTTGCGGCACGGCCGCAAGATCGATATCAAACAGCGGACGAAAGCGGAATCAGATATCGCAGTGGCAGCGGCCTCGATTCTGGCGCGGGAAGCTTTCATTAATTGGCTGGAGCGGCGGGGAAAAGAGCTTGGGTTGCGACTCGAGCGAGGAGCATCCGCGAACGCAAAAGAGACTGCGAAAAAGGTCGTGGAAATGAGTGGGCCAGGCGCATTGCGTGAGGTAGCGAAAGTGCATTTCCGAACCGCCAACGAAGTCGCGCCGAATCATTATGCGGCCCCGCCTCCACGCGAGAATTGGCGAAGATAACCGTGATAGAGCGAGGTTACGGCTCATCAGCACGTTGCCATTGCGTTTCGTCTTCTCGTCGAGAAGGTTAGCCGGTTAAAGTTTCGATTTTTTGTGCTTGATGTGACCACCGCCACGGCTACGTGAAGCGATTACTAAATTACATATGGCAAAGCTAACCAAACGCGACATCGTTGTCGCCATTAGTAACCAAACCGGCATGGTCCAACACCAGGTCTTCGATGTGGTCCAGCGGACGCTTGATAAGATCACCGACAGTTTGGCCAACAACATCGCCGTTGAGCTACGTAACTTTGGCGTTTTCCAGCCGCGGCTGACAAAGCCGCGCGTCGGGCGAAATCCGAATCAGCCCGGCAGCAGTTTCGTGATTCCACCGCGAGCGACGGTGAAATTTAAGGCTGGCAAAATTATGCGTCAGCGAGTCGAAAAGCTTTCGCGGGAATTAAAAGAAGCGTCCGAGCGGCAGAACAACGCTACCGAGGCAACTCGCAACGGTCCGTAGCGCAGCCATTCGCCAGAGTGGCTAAAGTCAGGATTTCATGGCCGGCTCGGGATCGAGCAGATTTCTAACTGCCTCTTCCAGCCGCTCAAAATTAATCGGCTTGGTGAGATGCTCGGAGAAACCTGCCGCGTACGCTTCGTTTACGTCTTGCTCTGTTCCAAAGCCACTGAGTGCGATTCCAGGCAGAGCTTTGCTGCTTCGCACTTCGCGCATTAGTTCATAGCCGCTGCGGTCCGGTAGTCCGATGTCGCTAATAAGCAGATCGAAATCCTGTGTGCGCACTTTTTCCACGGCCTGCTCGGCGGAATGCGCCACTGTGATTTCGTAGCCGCGGCGCTCCAGCATCCTCTTCATCCCGGTGCAAGTGTCGCGATGATCGTCCACCACCAGAACGCGCCGATGCCGGGGCAGAGATACTTCTTTTTCTGAAACCGGACGTTGGCCGCGCGGAGCGCCGTTGCCGTCGCCGCTGATCGGACTCGGCACGGTCGTTAGCTCCAGGGAAAAAGTGGAGCCTTGATCCTTTCCGGAACTCTCCACTCGGATTTTTCCGCCATGCGCATCGATCAGCGCCTTCGAAATTGCAAGACCGAGGCCGAGACCTCCAAAACGACGGGTAATCGAGATCTGTCCCTGCTCGAAGGCGTTGAAGATTTTGACGATTCTTTCCGGCTCGATGCCCATCCCAGTATCGGTAATCCGAACGTCAATCTTCTCCGGGGCGGGGTTAAGTGTCTCGATCGTAATGCGGCCCCTTTCGGGAGTAAACTTCACGCTGTTCTTGATCAAATTCCAAAAGACCTGTTGTAAACGCGCCGGATCGCCCTCGACATGCGTCTCACCGGCGCGAAGACGAAATTCCACTTCGAGATGCTTGGCAGCAATATCCTCGCGGCAAATCTCGTAAGCGCGCTGGAGGATTTGGTGCACGCAAACAGTCTCAAAGCTCAACTGCAGTTTGCCTTTTGCGATGCGCGTGACGTCGAGCAGATCGTCAATCAAGCGCGCTTCCAGCTCGACGTTGCGCCGAATGACTTCGAGCGCCTCGCGAACTGCCGGGGAATCGGGAACCGTCGCTTCCAATTCCCCGACCATCGCGATTACTGGCGAGAGGGGATTGCGTAACTCATGCGAGAGCAGCGCCAGGAACTGGTCTTTCGCGGCATTTGCGCCAATGAGTTCCTGGCGCAGTTTGACATCGCGTGTTTTGTCTTCGACGAGATAAAGCACGCCTTGGGTAGTATCGTGCGAACCCTGCAGCCGTAGCAGATTAATATCCAAAAAATGGGTCATACCCGTCTTGTCTTTCAACGGGTGCTCTATGAGCTGAAAAGGTGTTCCAAAAGAGAGCACTCTCTCAATCGCTCCGGCGGGAGCAATCTTCACGTCATCGTAGGTGGCGTCCGTGATGTCGTCACCTGGTGGCAGATCTCCGAAACGCTGCGCCATGTGCGCAAATGCGTCGTTCGCCTGGAGAAAACGGCGGGAGCCCGGATCGACGAAGGCAATGCCACTCGGCATGTTGGCCAGGATCTTTTCGTTAAAGATGACTTCGCGTTCGACGCGCTGCGTAGATTCGATCTGGCGCTGATAAAACCCGCTGCCGAGCCATGCCAAGACTGCCGTGAGAACAACCAACCAAGCTGCCAGGACAGTCATTCGTGCGAGGAGGTCACGAACCGGCCTGTAGGCGAGACTTTTCGGCTGCTCGACTACCGCGACCCAGCCGGTTGATTCGATCGGGCTGAAAGAATAAAGATTGCCGTGCCGCTCGAAGTGCCCGCTCTTGCTCTGGCGAATCTCTTTGATCAAAGTCCCTCCCTCGGGCGAAGTCGTGCTGGGGTTCGGCTTGAAATCATTCGCAAACAATGCGGCGCCGTTTTGATCGAGCACTTCGAAAAGTAAGCGGTCACCAAACTCAATTGTGGACAGTCGTCGTCCGATTCTTTCCACCAGGACCGAGACTCCGATGTAACCGATGATCGTTCGATCGGGGCCGCGCACCGCGCCGACGATATCAGTGACCAAACGCTTGTCTGACACCCGTGGATGAACACCCGAGACGAACGATTCGTTGGACGTTTCTGCTTGTGACTGCCAGTGCTCGGAAGCAAAGTCCTGACCAATCAACTCCGGATTGGTTGGGATCGACGCGATGAGGCGGCCGTCGGGAGTCGTGAGAAACATTCCATCGATCTGCGGTTGCGAATAAAATGCGGCGTTGAGCCATTGCTGCGCAAGTGGTTGAGAATTCGGCGCGCCCAAGATCCTCGCGACCTCTGGAAGCGTTTGATAATACTCAATGATGCTACTGCTCCGGTTGAGATCGTGACTGACGAGATGGCCCACCAATTGGATGAGGGTTTGCCGGTCGCGCAGGATTCTTGTTTCCAGGGTGTCGCGCAGAATCGTGTACGAAACGATGAGCGTTAAGACCGATGGGATCCATCCTGCCAGAAGGATCGGAAAGATGATATTGAAACGTCCGAAACGGTCGCGCCTTCGTTTCTTAAATATGTCTCGCAATTGCATGACCTCCCGGTTGCGAAGATTGGCCTATCACCGTTAACCCGCTCCCCGCCTCAGGCAAGGCGAATGTCGCCAGCCCCGACAGCTTTCGGGGGTTCAATCGCTCTGACGAATTGCAAGGTTTAACTCGCGCGCTTGCGCATGAATCGCTTTCACATCAGCCAAATTCAATCCCGCTCCGGTTGCTTTGTTCAACAAAAGGTGAACGGCACTTACCCCTGAACGAAGTTTTTCAAAGAGCGGCGTATGCGCCAGCGTTGGCGACAATGTCTTCAATTCCGCGGCGAAGTAGTCGACCAGATCCTTTTTCGCGAGGACGGCTGCTCGTTGCGGCGAAAAATTCAGGTCGATTGCCCCTGCGCTAATCTCCAAACCTCGCAACCAGCCACCGAGACTGATGAGGTGCGCCATTTTTTGATCGCGCAACTCGATCATTGCCTGCTCAATATCTTCCTGGGTCGCAATCAGCTCTTTGCGTACCGCCAGCCAATCGCCGCCGCGCGCCAAGTCCGTGAGACTTGCGTTGTGGCGCGTCACCCGATCGGCCACGCCGAGGCCACGAGCTTCTCTCATCAAAACACGTCCCAGATTATCCACCGCACTTTTTCTCTCGGCTTCCACAACTAAAAATCCGTCGGCCACCAATCCTCCAAAGAGCAGAGCTTTTTGCTCGCGGCTGCGAGGACTCACTCCTGGAAGCTCTCGCTGCAGTTGTTCGAAAGGGAGCGGCCTGAGCTCGTCGAGTTGTTGAAATATGCGCGCGATCGACGGCGCGGTGTAAGGATTCACGCCCAGTTCCTCGCGCTCATAGCCCTGTTCGGTAATTGGTTCCTCTTGCGCCGGCAGAGGTGTTGCAAGGCCGGTCGCCCCCGCAATTACGAAGATCGATAATGAACACAACATTCTCGCCCTCTGCGTTATGCTCGGATCCTTTTTTCGCCCCACAGTCGCCATTTCCAGACGTACACGTACGATTTTTTTTGAATTGACGCACGTGCTGGAAACGGCATCATGTCGGCCTTGCTGCCTTAACCATCGGCAGTGGCGGAAACTCCCATGCAAGGAAGCCTTGGACACATTATCTGGACCGTCTGTTATCTGAGTGTGCTCGGCGGTCTTTCGGCGTACGGCATCCATCGCTACTTCATTATCTATCTGTATCTTAAAAACCGGAAGCGCGCACCGGTTCCAGCCCGTTATTTTGAACAACTGCCCAAGGTGACGGTGCAGTTGCCTATCTTTAACGAGGTTTACGTGGCTGAGCGTTTGCTTCGTTCCGTGAGCGAACTGGATTACCCGCGGAATCTTCTCCAAATCCAAGTGCTCGACGATTCGACCGACGAGACCCGCGAGATCACCGCCTCGTGCGCGGAAGAACTGCGGCGGCACGGCTTTAACGTTCAGCGCATTCATCGGGTCGATCGCACTGGTTTCAAGGCCGGCGCGCTGGCCGTAGGACTGGAGGCTGCAGACGGGGAGTTCGTCTGTATCCTCGACGCCGATTTTGTCCCACAACCGGATTTACTAAAACGCACCATCCATTTCTTCACCGATCCGAAAATAGGAATGATACAGACCAGGTGGGGCCATTTGAATCGCGGTTATTCGCTGCTCACCCGCATGCAGGCGATTTTTCTGGATGGACATCTTTTGCTCGAGCAAACCGCGCGCAGCCGGAGTGGCCGATTTTTCAATTTCAACGGAACCGCCGGTCTGTGGCGACGTTCCTGCATCGAGGAAGCTGGCGGCTGGCAGCATGACACTCTCACTGAGGATCTCGACCTGAGCTATCGCGCCCAGCTCGTGGGCTGGAAATTTATTTACCTGGCTGATGTTGTAACTCCTGCCGAGCTCCCAGTGGACATGAACGGGTTTAAATCTCAGCAGCATCGCTGGACAAAGGGATCCATCCAGACCTGCAAAAAATTGTTGCCCACAATTTGGCGCAGCCGACTTCCTTTTCCCATCAAGCTCGAGGCCACGAGTCATTTGATGTCGAACTTTGCTTACTTGCTCCTGGCTATTTTATGCGTCCTGCTGCATCCCTCTTCCGGGGCGCCCGGTGGCGGTTGGCTGCGGACGTTGTTAATCGACGTCCCGATTTTTCTGGCGGCGTCGGTGTCAGTAGCGATTTTTTATGTTTTGGCGCAGCGGGAACTGCATCCGCGAACGTGGATGAAAGAGATGCTTTTTCTGCCATGTTTGCTCGCGCTGGGCGTCGGTCTTTCGCTCAACAACGCGCGCGCCGTGCTGGAAGCGCTCTTTAATCACAAATCGGATTTCACACGCACGCCCAAGTATGGAATCGAGCGCAAATCGCAACCCTGGCGAACGTGCAAATACCGGCCGCTGAAATCAGTCCTTCCACTCGCGGAGCTGGGTTTTGCGCTTTATTTTACTTATTTCCTTTGGTTCGCGATTGCGCATGGACAGTTTCTCTCGGTGCCCTTTCTGCTCATGTTCCAAGGC
>Ga0137374_10011722_pt1 | contig 10255 bp, 9 predicted proteins | sample SagtaG_20_FD_104811 | JGI IMG/M metagenome (GOLD analysis project Ga0137374, IMG submission 104811) | Vadose zone soil microbial communities from Sagehorn Ranch, Mendocino, California, USA - Sage1_R_100_16 metaG | ecosystem: Environmental > Terrestrial > Soil > Vadose zone | place: USA...
CCCGAGCACGGGAAGGTGGCTCAGCCGCGACCTCATCGGCGAACGGGGTGGGGTGAATACCTATGCTTTTGTGAGGAATGACCCCGCAAACAGCTTTGATGCCCTTGGCCTCTGGCGGATCTACGATGCGTATAAAGCTGGAAGCTTGAACTTGGACGCTAGAGAACCCCTTGCGGCTGTTCTCCGGATTCTTATGCCAAGTGAACTCGACTCGCAAGCTCAAAATATTGCGAATCACGTGATGGATAACATCAGCCCGGTTGATGTGGTGTTTCAAGAAGGAAAATGCAAAATCAACAATTCACAAGGCAAATGTAGCCAATGTTGTGTTTTTATAGAAATCACTCTGAGAAGTGGGTTGCCGGACTTCGTTGGAGACTTCAAGTTGGTGAACCTCGGTGTGGACGCCCAGCTCAGCGGTCGAATCAATATCACTGACTGCCTCCATTTTAAACTTCGTGATGTACAAGCCACCGGGTCTGCGAGAATAAATGGAAGACTCGGAGCTTGGACAGAGAAAGCTGGTTTGACCGCCTACGAGATCGGCGCTTTCGTGGATCTCACGATAAAGCCTTTCAAGGAGATTATGGGCAACGATGGCAAATTCGGTCTCCGTATGAGCGGCGAAATCTCTGGTGGCATGAGAATTCCAGGAATTCCAGAGGAAAACACTCGAAAGCAGATTTCCATACCTAACAAGCCTCTGCACATCTTCAATTTCTAGATTCCAGTATGCGGCGTTCAGCTATTGCGGTTGCATCAATCGTCAGTTTTGTATTTAATTTAACGTTTTGTCATCTCGTTTTAGCCTTAGCAGCGACTGAGACCATCACACGCAAAATACAATACGAGATGAGGGAAGTGTGGGTTGAAGATAACATGCATCTTTCTGTGGGAACGTGCGCCGGAGTCCCATTGTTGCGAAACGTCGTTGAGGAGAAAAGGCGAGGGAACTCGAACATTGTCGATACTGTCAGAGTGCTCCTCAAAGGGGAAGACCTCGAAATCGCGCGATACAACGCTAAGGTCATTAATGAATTCCTGGATCTGCAGATAATTTCGACAGTCAAGCTGAACTTCCAGAATCCAGCGAGGTTAAACTGCCTGGCGAACTACGCCGGATTGAGTTTTTGGGGACCAACTGGTTCAGGATCTGAACCGTATATGCTCGTACATGCCGGAAACGGCGGGCGTTTGCTATGGTTTCCCGAATGGGAAACGCCGACCGACCTTTCCGAAGTAGTCACCAAATGGATCACTGGAAAATCCATCCAGCGGCATTTCCTTGGAGACGTTCCTCAAGTCCTGAAGTTAAGATGTTTTCTCAAGGTTGGCGACAAAGAAGAGACTTTATTCGAGGCTAGCCCATGGGATCCTCTACCCAACGTGCCAGACGCCGAGTTTTTATCGAGAGTCCATCAGTCGCACAAAATGTCCGGTAACGACTGGTGCAGGATATTCACCGATTTTAGGCTAGCTAAGCCCGGCTATTATGCCATAGACGTAAGCGGATTTACCAACCGCCCGCCAGCAATCACCAACTTCACACAGCGTCCCATGTCGCCTTCCCAACTCGAAGATTTCGAGGCTCGGCTGAAAGGAGTGCCCAGGCGACCGCTTCCAAAAATCAAATATAGCATAGACGGCTCATTCGATGACTGGAAGGAGCAAAAGACAGCCTGGATGACGATAGAGGCCAATCAGCCCGATTCAGATGCGAAGAGTGTGAAAAGTGACCGCTCTTTCGCAATCACCGAATGCTGTTACGCCAATGATGAGAATTACCTCTACGTCTTCTTCAAATTCAAACCTACAGTGCAACAGAGGTACGACAATCTAAATCGCGGTGGTGAAGTAATCAGTCTTGGAAATGTTGGCTGGCTCTATTTCGACACAGACTCTGACAAGAGCACAGGCGCGCAGCTACCGGCCGTGAAGTCACCATTAGTGGGCAGCGATCTTATGATTGCGGTGCAAGCCGGGGGTTATTTCTATCGGGGGGACAAGGAGAGAATTTCGGGTTGTCAGGTGTCCTATGACATCAGCACGTGGGATTCTTCAGCAAAAGAGTTTGGACCAGGCCGTAACTCACGATCCTCCAGGAGCGAGATCCCGCTTATCAATCATGGCAAAGATGGTGTGGAGATGGCCATCCTGCTCTCCGATATCCGCAAGGCAATAGGCGAGAAGTTCATTTTAATCGTGGAGGGCGACGCTCTTTCTTCAGGTTACCACAGAGTTTCAATAGAGCTCAAATAGAGTCGCAGAAGACGAATCGCAACGCTCGACGCAAGAAAAGGCAAAACCAACAAGACCACGGTGGACGTCAGGGTGGAAGACCAGTTCGGGCACGCGGCGCTGGAAGAAAGTTACGTGAGCGACGGAACAGGCGCAACATCGAGTGATCGTCGAATCGATCGCAAGACCCACGATTACACGAATGGACGCCTCGTGGCATCCCACCAGAATGGTCGGCTGGTCTATGAAGCGGCCTACAACCCGGACGGCACGCTGCAATGGGAGGAGGACGACTCCGGACAGCGGACCGAATACACCTATGACGAAATGAAATGGGTACATCAAAAAATGATTCGTGGCCGCGGCGGCGATGCCGACCAGGTGCTCACATACGATTACGACGTTTTCGGAAATCGGATCAGTGAAACCCGAACGGCTGGGGGTTTGAGTGCCCAAAGCCGTTGGATTTACAACTTTGCCGGAGAATTGACCGCCACTGTGGGCATTGACGGCCTTACGAATTTCGTCAGCGCCAGCTACACGAACGGGTTCAAGGTGGTGACTGAAAGCCTCCCCACTCTGGCAACCACGGAAACCTCCTATTTCAAAGACCGCCAGCCGCGCAGCGTGACCGGCACAGCCGTCGAAGACGAGTTTTACGATTACTCGGCCGCCGCTTGGGCCCCGGGTTCCTATCGCGAGGCAAGGTCGCTTTATCGCGACAGCGCGCGAACGCAACTCAAACAAACTCGCATGGTGAACTGGCTGGGAAACGAAATCCTCCTGCGGACACTGCAATTCAAGGGAATCGGCAACCGGGACCGTTACACCTATTACGATGCGGACGCCAACAGCCAGACGCGCGCGGTGGTGACAGAAGTCACTGAAACTGGACGCGCGACACAACTGTTTACTTATGATGAACTGGCCCGGCTCTCGGCGCAGGGACTTGACCTGAACACGAACGGCGTGCTGGACGCCGCCTCGACCGAACCTATTACCACCTTCGACCGTCAATTCAGCGCGAACACCAACGGGGTATGGGAAGATGTCAGTACCGTGCAGCGTTATTTGCAGGATAACGTGGGCGTGCCCACTCTGCTTCAAAGGAAGAGAACCACCGTGCCTGCGGCACTCTCGACCAATCTGGCCGCTAGCAATATTGTCGAACGCGTTGGAGGCGGTATCGCAGTGTCCTTCGTGACGTTGGAGCGCTCGTCCGGCGAGCGGACGACCACGGTCAACGATCAGGAACTCGGTCAGGTCCGAACCTCCGTTGTTCGCGATGGTCTCTTGCGCTTAGAAACCCCGCCAGGTATTTCCACCCCGCACACGTACTCTTACACGCCTCTGGGCGAATTGGAGACCGTCGCTGATCCCGTGACCGGCAATGTGACGAACGCTTACGAAGCCGTCACACGGCGGCTGATGAGCGTAACGGACAGCTTGGCCCGGACGACAATCTACGATTATTACCCAGCGGGTGCAACGAATGCCGGGCGGCTGAAAGGCATTCAAGACGCCAACGGAAATTGGACCTATTTCGATTACACTCCGGCGGGTCTGCTCTTTCGGCGGTGGGGAGCCAACACCTATCCGATCGAACAACTCTACGACGGCGACGGCGGGATGACGAATATGATGACGTTCCGCACGAGCGGAGGCCCGGTGAATTGGGCCGCGTCCACGTGGCCCAATCCGCCGCCCGGGGATGTGACCCAATGGGTTTACGACCAATCTTCCGGTTTACTTGAACGTAAGATTTGTCCAGACGGCGGCATGGGAGCCAAAGCAGTGATTTACACCTACGACGCCGGACACTTCCTCGATACAAAGACAAATGGGCGCGAGCAGGTGGCCGATTACACGGTTGACACGGCCGGGCGGCTGCGGGGAATCTCGTACTCCGACGGCACGCCGCCGGTGACGCTGGATTACGACCGGGCCGGGCGGCTTCGCTCGGTCGCCGACGCGGCAGGCACGCACAATATCAGTTGGACGGATCGAGATCAGACGGGAGACGAAACCTACACAGCAGGATTGCTGTCGGGAGTGGCCGTGACCCGTGGATACGACACTCAATTCCGGCTTGCGACTCTTGGGTTGAGCCTCGGCGGCACGCCTACGACGCGCCAACGATTTGCCTATGACAGCATCTCCTGGCTGGATTACATTGCCGACGTAACGCCGGACGACGGAACCGTCTTGCACGAATTTGACTATGCGTTCAGGCCGAACACGCCGTTCGTTCAAAACGTGGACTTTTTCCGGGGCACAAATGCCGTGATGACGCAGACGTACAATCGGGATAATCTTGGACGGCTTGCGGGCGCGAGCGCGACCCTGGCCGGAGGCGAAACGGTGAGCGGAGTGAACTATCAGTTTGATAACCTGGACCGACGTTACGAAGCCGATCTGGCGGACGGGACGAAGTGGAATTACGGTTACAATGACCGGAGTGAAACGACTTTTGGAAAAAAGCATTTGCCTTCTGGCGCTTATGCTGGCGGGCAGCAGTTCGAATACGGCTTCGATGACATTGGCAACCGGACGAGTACAAAGGTAGGCGGAAATCAAAGTGGCGCGGGCCTCCGGCCGGCAACCTACACTCCCAATGCTCTGAATCAATACAACAGCCGCGAGGTGCCTGGCTCGGTCTGGCTCACGGGCGAAGCGCCGACAAACCTGACGTTACAAGGAGTGGTAGGTGGACAGGTGTTTGCGGTTCAGCGACAGGACGGAGAGCAGTTCTTTGCAGAAGCTCAGGTAAACAATGGAGCGACGTCAGTATTCGCACGGGTGACGGTGCTTGGAACGACGAACGGTACGTTGAACGACGTGGAAACTGGGCATCATTTCGTGGCTCAAACCCCGGAGAATTTTGCCTACGACGCCGACGGCAACCTGACCCAGGATGGACGATGGACGTACACTTGGGACGCGGAGAATCGGTTAGTCAGGTTGACAGCCCGGTCGAATGTTCCTGACTCTGCCAAGCGGAAGGTCGATTTCGTTTACGATTCTCAAGGGCGACGCGTCCAAAAAGTGACGTCCACGTGGAACGGTTCGGCTTATGTCGCTCAGAGCACGAACAAGTTCGTGTATGACGGCTGGAATTTGATCGCCGTGGTGGATTCTGGTCTCAGCCTTCAGATTTCTTACAACTGGGGTTTGGACGTCAGCGGGACGACTCAGGGCGCAGGCGGTGTCGGGGGCTTGCTGGTGATGTCAGTGAACAACGGACCGGAAGCGGGAACGTACTACTACAACTTTGACGGGAACGGAAACGTGATGACGCTCGTGAATGCTATGGACACGACTCTCGCCGCGCTCCAACAAACAATTGACCATATCTTCTGGAAGGTTTTGAGCGAATGAACAAATTGGCGATCATCCTCCTTTTTCTTGCCTCCAGTGTATTCTGCCAACCTTTTGCGGGAACGAATTTCGTCAGCCGGGAAATACGCTACGACAAGCCGGCACTGTGGGTCCATGACAGACTCCATCTAAATGAGCGGTTTGTAGGGCAGCAGAAATTGTGGGATATTTTCTCCGTTGCAAAAGCAGGAAAAACAAATTTGGCGGACCTTCTACCAGCGCTGTTGAAGGGTGACGATTTGCAGTTGGAGCGCTACCAAGTGACGTTCAACGACGGCTATCTGGACCTTCAAATCCTTTCTAAATTACGATTCGATCCTGGCCAACCGTCAAAGTTTCGATTACTTAGCACGTTTGTCGGGATTTCCACCAAGTCCGGATCTTTTGTTTTGGGAGAACCCGGGGTCGAAATGCTGGTGTTCGCCGAGAACGGTGGAAAAATATTGTGGTTCCCCGATGCAGGCACACCGGATGACCTAGCTGCTGATGTCAGGGATACCGTAGGTATTGAATCCGTCGTCTCGCGAGACCTAGAATTGAAGTGTACGCTCAATGTCCATCAAAACCAGCAAGTACTGCTGCATTGGGATCTAACGAGAGTCACAAGTAATGCACCAAGTGCGGCATTTCTCACCAAATTGCATCGCCTTCACCCAATGTCACGTAACGATTATCAAAGACTTTTCACGAGGCTCCAAATTGCGAAGCCGGGATACTACGCGATCGACGTCGGCGGTTTTACTAACCGCGTCGCCGATCCGAATCTCTCGTCGAACTTGTTGCACGGTAAAGAAGGCAGAATCCCACTGACCAAGTACAAAATAGACGGGTCGTTCGGCGACTGGAGGCAGTACAAAACCGCCTGGTTGGAAGAGTTCGAGAAGAAATCTGTCATCGTTCGAAACGGCGGCCCCATGGACGACACGGGCTCGGTGAACATCACGGAGTGCTGTTACTCGAATGATGACCACTACTTGTACCTTTTTCTGAAATTTACACCGACCATTGAACAGAGATACGGTGGTAAGCATCCTGCTGGTTTTATCGCACATTTGTATGTAAGCGATGACAGTGAGAGCAATCAGAATGCTGATTACGCCCTCGGGAAAGCCGGTACTGAGATTTATGTACCTTTTGGGCCTTACTCCAATTCGAAAGCGGGTAAGAGCGACAGCAACAGTCTGGTTTCGTATACAATACGACGCCGGGATACTTCCACCCAGGAATTCAGTATTAAGGTTAGGGATGAATCATCGAGAATGCCGGTACCGCTCATCAATCACGGCAAGGACGGTGTGGAACTCGCTCTGCTGCTATCGGACTTGGGAAAAACCATAGGCGACAAGTTTTATCTGATGTGTCAAGACAACGGCTTCCCTTTCAGCCATGACCACAGTATATTAATCGCGATCGAAGAAAATCGGTAATCAGATATGACGACCCTTTCTAGTGAAAAACGAACAACGAAAGAGACCATCAAAACACCGTCTCCGAAAATCAAATGTGAATACCGCAACCAAAAGCGAGGCGCATGCCACCTGTTTTTGAAATGATTCCAGTGCAGCTTCTTGGAGTTCGCGGCCTTGCAACGCGGCAGGTGCGCCTTCTCTTGTATACATCCGAACGCTCCAACACACGGGCCACCCACATCCAGTGCTGTCCTCGTGAACCTCGGGAATCTTTCGCTGATCACCAAAAGTCCCCTGCTAACCGAGTCAGGAGCGCGACTGCATCCGGCTCTGCGGCCCAATCTGATGCAGCAGCCCGGCGCGGTTGTCAATTTGGGAAACGAACTGCTACGAGCTTTTTTAGTAAAATCCTCGGCTCCCGGCCGCATTCGGGTTTCATTTTTCACTACGCTGGCGTCGTACGAGAGGTCGGCGATCGGATTTTTGCCCGCCGGCCCCACTGGCGTCGTACGGGCAATGTTTTTTTCCACTCCAACGGTCGCACTGGTTTCGTCGTATCGCTACTACGCCGGGGGCCATTTTCGATGCTGCTTGGCGCCCTGTACGATCCGGTGATTTGGCGCATGGCGTTGTGGAACTTCATTCCCAGAACCTGAACAAAGAAGTCGATGGTGTTGCCAGCCAGGTTGCGTTGCGGCCAACGCCAATAACTTTCCTTGACGATCAGACCGGGACGGGCGGGACCTGCCGGGCCGCGCGGATTTGTTCGCGGGTCCAGGGGCGATGTGTTAGTAGAGGACGGTGTCACAATCTTTCCTCCAATGAGGTTGAACGAGGAGGCGGTTGACTTGCTTGAGATCGATGACATCCGGTTGCGTAAGGGACAGCAGTCGGCGGGGACCATACCTTCGTTTTCAGAATCTTTGGGCTTCGAGGCTGGTGCGTTTGCTGTCTCGGCTGCGTTGGCGCGAGATTCACGCGCCGGTTGCCCTTGCGAGGGTCGCGGAGCGAGTCTGTTGCTTTTGCGCTCTCAGGGGTTCAATCGCGGCCTCCGCGCCGATCCGTGTCCTGGCCACTTTCGGCCCTCCCCCTTTGCCTCTGATCCTTTATCGAAATCTCATACACTTCGGACCGGCTCTGAATCCTGAATCGTCATCCTTCTGCTCGTGGCAACAGAATCGACGTTCCGCGTAGATTGTGTCCGTAGGACACAACCTTTTGGTTATCTGCTGCTATATTTGCACCATGAAAGATTGCGCTTTCATGTTCCGTGTACAGAGTTAAAGGCGCGGCGCATCGGCCTCCAGCCTTGATTCAGCCGCGCCGCTGGACAAATTCGGTTCCGTGGTTATTTTTTGTGCTATGGAAGATCAGGAGACGTTGGAAGGTGGGAGAGAATCCCACGTCTCAGTGCGAGACGCCGCCCGAACCCTCGGGTTGGACAGTTTCACGCTCTACAGCTTGATTCAACGCGACCGCGTGAATGTCATGCGCTCGCCGTCGGGAGAGCTAACGATTGCCGAATCTGAACTCGGTCGGCTGACCAGCCGCCAAAGGATCGCTGGATGTTAACACGCAACGGACAACCTGCCGAGCACACTGTGCCCGGGTTTGCGGGGTTACTGACCAGCAGCGAACTCGACGCGTATGATGCCGCCTTCCGAACCATCCGCCGAGACTTCGCTGAACTGGAAAAACTCCAGGACGGAGTGGATCATTTAGAGAAAATTCCGTGGGAGCACCGAGCCGTGCTCCGCCACTTTACTTCCTTTCTAAGCGGCAATGGTACTCGCTGGGATGCCTACGGCGTGCTGCTGAAATCCTCCGCGAGCGAAGTCCTCCTGTGCCGAAAGACGGACGGAACAGAATGGGCTGCGATTCAGCGGCTTCCAGAGAACGCGCCGTATGCCAAGGCCCACGGCGCGACCGACGTTCTGCTTACCGGCAACGATGCTCGCACCGTAACGAATGAATACGCAGCCCAGGCGCAGCACACCTTGCGGTTCATGGCCAGCGATCTTGTGGCCAAAGCACAGAAAATCGTGTGGGACCAGTATCCCCATGCCAATCCAGATCTTGTCATGCGCGCCCTCTCGGAGCGTTGCGCCCACGCGGTGAAGAATACCGAGGTGGTTCGCGAGGCCCAGTCGCTGACCGAATCAGTGATCGAGCCGCCGCGCCGATCCCACGGCATACGGGTCTAGTCCCATGAGTTCACAATTGGAAAATTTGCTGACCGAATTGATTTTGCCGGCCCGTTGTTCTGCCGAACGGGCGGCGCGGTATTTGGGTTTCTCACCGCACGAGATTCCGATTTTGGTCCAAAAGGGTTTGCTCACGCCGCTGGGTCATCCCGTCAAGAACAATGTCCGGTACTTCGCCGCGGTGAAGCTGCAAGAACTCAGACAGGACGCGAAATGGCTTGCAAAGGCCACTGATGCGACGTCGGAGGCTTGGCGCATCAAGAACGCCAAGAGCGCCGCCGCCATGGAACGACTCGATCAACAAGCGTCCAACGCCCAAGTTCAAGCAAACTCGGCAGCGCGCGCTTGAACTTCGTTGACGAGTGTTGACGATTACAACGCCCTCCAAAGTCACAATTCTGCTTAATCGGACTTAATCCGCCCACTATCTTCTAACGGGTTCCGCTCGTTGCGGCGTATGCTGTAATTGAAAAACAGTGAACGCCTTGAACAACGAGCCAACGATGCAACGGCCGAGACGTGGCGGCGGTCGCGCGTACTACAGCCGGCTGGAATCGTTCGTGGACTTCATTCGCGAACAACGGCAACGCCGGCGGACCTGGAAGGAAATCGCCGAATCGCTGCGTGCCGAGAAAGGTTGCTCGGTCACACTCCAGGGCGTTCACCAGTTCTATCGGCGCTACGTCTTGCGGTCGCGGAAACCGCATTGGGAAACGCAAGATTCTGTAATCCCGCCGCCTGAAACGGCCACGCCGGCCCCCAGAACCGTGCTGGCAGAGACACCGCCAGCACGCCGTTTCCGTCGCCCAGCCGCAGATGACTTGACCCTCAACAATCCCCTGAATGTATGAACATCACCCGACGCATCCATCTCAATCCCCAATCCAAAGGCAATCTCGGCAAGAGCTTTGAAGCGGAATTTCGCACTGCATGGCTCGACCGTCTCGGCATCTCGTGGGCCGGTTCCGACCTCGATGACCGTCATCACACGTTCGGTAGCCGTCATCCTCAGAATGTTCGCTCCTA
>Ga0137374_10011729_pt1 | contig 10251 bp, 8 predicted proteins | sample SagtaG_20_FD_104811 | JGI IMG/M metagenome (GOLD analysis project Ga0137374, IMG submission 104811) | Vadose zone soil microbial communities from Sagehorn Ranch, Mendocino, California, USA - Sage1_R_100_16 metaG | ecosystem: Environmental > Terrestrial > Soil > Vadose zone | place: USA...
AGCCTCCTTCCTCCCTGGCGAAGTTGCGGGTGGTGTAGTAGAGGTAGTCGCCGGCCACGTGGTTGGGCCCGCCGGCGCCGCCTTGCAGGACGTAGTCGAACCGCTCCGAGATGCCGGTGGTGGTGGCGTCCATGAGCTCGCCCTGGCCGTTGAAGCGCTCACGCCGGAAGCGGTGCCCCTGGATCCGCAGAGCCTCGACCCGCTCATTGATGCCGAGGGTGCGGATCACCACTTGGTCACCGGCGTAGGCGCGGAACAGCGGCGTCCTCGGGTCGCCGTATTTCACCGACGAGTAGACATAGGGGTCGGTGGTCCCGATCGCGTTGAGACAGAGCCCGCCGTTGAACTCCTGCGTCTGGACTGCGGCCGGGACCCGTTCGGAGAACGGCTCGGCGCGCAGGTTGATATTCCCTTGCTCGCACTCCTGACCGAAGTTGAACAGGGGGTTCACGGGCGGTCGACCGCCGTTGTGGAGGAAGATCATGTACTCCCGGAAGGTCTTCCCGGCGGTTGCGTCCACGCCGGGCGAGGCAGCTCCGGTACCGGGCTTGATGACCACGTTGGTGCCGCTGTCGACCGGCAGGAGGGTCTTGGGGTCGAGGTAGGTGGAGCCCTTCGGCTCGATGATGTGCGCGCCGAACAGGCCGTGGTTCCACGAGTGGATGCCGTCGACGTGGTCGTGCCAGAAGACCGTCCCGGAGTCGACGTCCGAGAACCACCGGTACCGCACGAACTCCACCCCGACGGAATCGCCCGCGAGGTGGGCCTTGGTGAGCGGCGTCTCCAGCGTGATCGTCGTGGCGGTCGGGTCCACGGTCTTGGAGATCTGGACCGCCTCGATGCCGTCGAGGCCCTGGCCGACAGCGATCCAGACGCCCTTGCGCAGGCGCTCGGTCGAGTTGACGGGCAGCGTCGTCGCCCCTGCCGGAGCGTCCGCGGTGAGCGTCCGCCGCAGGTTGAGCTTGTCGGCGCCGGTGACCGACGGGTCGGTCAGCTCCTTGCCCGCCGGCCGCACCTCCTGCTCGAACGACAGCCCGGTGTCGATGCCGTCCGATGCCTGCGGGTCGAACTGCACGAAGTGCGAGTGCATGTTGGTCTTGTGGTTCAGGATCGTGCTCGCGGTATCCGGGTTCCCGTAGTCGATCTCGTTGGTGAGCGTGATGGCCACGCAGTCACCGACGTTCGAGCGGATGGTGAGCGGCTGGGCGTTCTGCGGCGTCACCGAGGGCCTGTCCTTGCTCAGGACGAAGATCTCGCCGTTCGGGTCGGTGATCTGGTCGGTCATCTGGATCGGGGTGTTGATCGCGGTGATGTTGTACGTTTTGGACGGGGCAGTGGCCGGGCAGAGCCCGTCCGGCCGGGTGGACGTGGTGTTCTCGCCGAGCCACGGCGCGCCGGTGTGCCCGTTGGTCGAGAACGGCGGCCGCTGTCCCATGTGCGGTCTGAGCAGTGGCCAGGCGTACCGGCCGGTGGTCGGGTTGAACAGGATGTCCGGCCGCTCCCCTGGCGTCGGGGACTCGTAGTCGGTCATCGAGCCGGCCGGCACCTCGGGCTCGCCCTTGTAGACGGGCCTGGTGGGATCGGTCAAGTCGACCGCCCAGTTCCAGACGCTCGCGTCCTGGCGGTCGATCCGCGTGCCCTGCGGCGGGATCTGGCCCTCGACCAGGTCCTCCAGCGCGACCTGCGTGGAGGGGTTGGTGAGGTTCGCCCTCAAGACGACCGTCCTCGACCCCTGCGGGACGTTGACGGTCAAGCCGAGCAGACCGGCGGAGTTCACCGCGGTCGGCGGGGCCGCGCGTCCTGGGATGACCGCCAGCGGGGTGTCACCGTTGATGAAGGCGCCGCTGGTGTTCCTGGTGCCGTTGTGCAGTGTGTCGAACACCCTCCAGAAGCTGAACATGCCGGCGATGTAGTGGTGGGCGATGTGGCAGTGGTACAGGAAGTCGCCCGCCGCCTGCTGGCAGCCGCCCGCGCCGCACTCGTGCTCGAGGTTGTAGGACTCGTCCGGGCCGATGGTCTGCGAGTCGAGCCGGATCGACTTGGCGTTCTGGACCGGAACCTTCTCGAGGCCACCGGCGATGTCGGTGTTGTCGGCGCCGGGGTTGGCCCGCCACCGGTCCCCACCGCCGTGCAGGTGGTGGACGTGCAGCAGCTCGTTGCCGGGGTGCATCAGCCGGGTCTTGGTCGGCTCGCCCAGGTAGGATCGCGGGATCGGGGTCGCCGGGTCGCCGAAGGCGTACGAGCTGTAGCCGAGCGACTTGTCGTTCTCCTCGAGGCTGAGCCGGTCGATGAACGGCTCGCTGCGGTAGTTCAGGGCACGGGACGCCGGCCGGTACGAGAAGCTGAAGACCCGGTCGACCATGCCGATGGCGCCGCCGGCCCGGTTGCGCACGTTGAAGAACTCGTCGCCGACCTCGTGGTACATGATCCCGAACTCGCGGAAGGTCGGCCCGGAGGCCGGGTCGATGATCGCCTCCCAGTTCGAGAAGTTGCTGTCGCTGGTCTTGTCCTGCGCCGTCTCGGGGTCGAGCCAGTGGGAGCCGGCCGGCTCCGCGAGAATGGCCCCGAACAGGCCGTGAGCGGTCAGCTCACGGGAGTCGCCGCCGCTGCGGAAGACCTTGCCGCCCTCGCCCATGGCCGGGTCCAGGTAGAAGGTGTAGGTCCGCTTGCAGGTGCAGCTCGGGCTGTTCGGGTCCTGGACCCCTGGCGGGGGCACCAGCGAGTTGGGGTTGTTGCCGACCGCGTCGCCCTGGTTGCTGATGTCGTAGGCGACGCCCTGCGGGGCGATCGAGACCGCCGGCGGACCGCCGGCCTGGGTGGCCAGAACGCCGGTAGGGGGCGGCGCGTTGCTGGTGACCGGCGCCTTGGTGATGCGGTTGGTGAAGTTGATCTGCACGCACTCGCCCAGGACGGCGCGGAGCATCAGCGGCTGGATCGCGTCCTTGCGCAGGCCCGGGCTGACCGGCACGGGAGTGGGCGGGTCGGCGGCCGCGGCCGCGTTGGCGGCCTCCTCCGCCTCTACGGCCGGGATCTTGCTGTCGAGGGCGTACATGTAGGCGAACGGGTCGTTGTCCCCGAACCTGTTCAACGTCATCGTGATGTCGATGGCGGAGACGGTGTAGGTGCGGGTGACGCTGCAGGGCAGGGACGCCGACGTCGCCGCCTGCGCCGCGACCGTGCCGTACGGTGACAGCATCGCCACCGCGGTGGCCGCGCTGGCGGCCGCTGCCAGCCGCGCTCGCGCCGGCATGCGGGCCCGCTTCCTCACGCCCGCCGACCCTGTCAGCAGGGCGAGCCCCACCAGCAGCAGGGGCAGCGCGACCACCTGCGCGACCGCGGCGTCCCGCAGGCCGTGCAGGGCGACGCCGGCGAGCCCCTGGGACGACTCGAGCCCGTCAACGGCAACGGCGCGGTGCGCCGCATGGCCGCCGGCGATGGCCGCGGCCTGCCCGTCGAGGTGCTGGTGGACGCCGACCGAAGGGACGATGAGCATCCCGTACAGGACGGCGGTCGTCGCTGCCAGCGCGAGCTGGCGTTGCCGGCCGACCGCCGCAGGCCACGCGCGCGCCGCCAGGCCGGCGCCGACCCAGACGGCCAGCAGGCCCAACGGCAGCGCGAGCATGCCGTCGCGCAGGATGTGGCTGAGGTGACCGCCAAGGGTGGCGGCTTCACCAAGGACGGTGGCGTGGATGACGTGCTCCCACGCCGTGACCCCGAAGACCAGCAGCAGGGCCAGGAAGAGACGGTGGTCGAGACGCCGGAGAGGCACGCCCTCCGACGGCCCGGTCCGGTCTCTGGGCGACCTGTGCATACGGCTCCCTCCGGACGCGGTGGATGGAGATAGGTGTCGGCCGGTGACTCGGTGGGGTTGGCGGCGTATGGGTCCGGTCGGTGTGCTGGGGGGCGAGGTCTGGCCGGTCAGTGGTGGGTGTGTGAAGCGGCGCCGACCGTGACGGGCAGGCGCACGACCTTGCCGGCCCGGTGCCAGACGAGGAACAGGGTGGGGTTGCCCTGGCTGGCGTCGGCCGCCGGCAGGTCGAAGCTGAGGCTTCCGGTCACCCCGACCCCGGGAGGCAGGTACTTGCTGTCCAGGTTCTCGGTCACCAGCGGCCACGTCTGCCCGTTCGGGCCCTCGATGGCGAACTCGCTCCTGCTGAACTGCCTGGCGCTGCCGCCGCGGTTCTCGACCGTCACCCCCAGCGCCAGCCGCTGCTGGTCCGCGGCTGGCGCGCCCGGGGTCATCTGCTGCGGCATCGCGAACCCGCCGCCTTGGCCGTGCTCCATCTCGATCCACTGGGCCGACTGGAGCTTGAGGGTCAGGCCTCCGGCGCTGGCGGAACCGGCCGCGGCGGTCCGCTCGCGGAGCATCAGGCCGAGGAACACCACACCGGTGAGACCGAGCACGAGCGCGACGACGATGGCCGCCATGAGCGCCTTGGGGGCAGCCGGCTGACCGCGCGGCATCGCCCGCTGGGGAACGGTGGATCGGAGTACCACGGGAACTCCCTTCCCCCTTGCCCTACTTGTGCCAGGAGTATGGGCAGGTACTTAACGAACGTCAAGTACTAACTGAGCGATAGTTAAGCAGGTCAATCAACGGAATAGGGCGAGAACCGGCAGGTCCTTCGGGGGTGCGCAATGGCGGGGCGCAACCGCCGGAGAGGACGAAACTCCCCCATCACAGGGCTGGGCACGGCCTCGAACGTCCCGACGACCGTGACCCCCGCCCGCCCGCCTCGCCGCGCCCGGGCCCCGCGGTGCCAGACGGCTCGGCGGACTTCGCTGTAGCCTGGGTCGAGTGGGGTCAAAGGGCGGGACGGTTCCCCCGGCGAGGAAGAGAAGTACCGATGGACGAGCACTCGGGCCGGATCACGATCATCGCGTCGTCGACCATGGTTCACCACCGCATCAGGTGCATGATCTGCGACCGTCCGGTCGACCACCGGGTCGTCTTCATGACCAACGACGCGCGCGTGCTGCACGCGGGCTGCGTGCCCGACCACGTGAAGGTGCCGATCAGCGTGCTCCTCCAGGCGATCCGCAGGCTCGAGCGGATGGTCGAGAAGGTCCGCACCAACGAGCGCTACGACGCCTACGGGTCCTACGGTCGGCCCCCGGGCCGGGGGGACCCCGACGCCGAGTAGCGGCACCCGGGTCCGGGCCGCTTCGTTGCCCAGCTCGAACAGGTGTTCTACCCTGTCCGCATGCAGACGTTCAGCGACCTGCGCGGGGAGCGGCGGCCGGCGGCGGTGGAGCTACCGCTGTTCGAGGGGCCCGCCACCGTCCGCAGGTTCGACACGCCCGAGTTCCGCGACGTCACCTTCTACGAGGTCGAGGCCAAGTCGATCCTGAACCGGGTCCCGGCCGCGAGCAGGCTGGGCTTTGAGTGGACCATCAACGTCTACCGAGGTTGCACGCATGCCTGCGCCTACTGTGCCTCGGGCGACACCCCGGTCCTCATGGCGGACGGGCGGACGAAGCCGCTCGCCGACCTGCGAGCCGGGGACGCCATCTACGGAACCGTCGTGCACGGCGCAGATCGTCGATGCGTGACAACGAAGGTTCTCGCCCACTGGTCGACGGTCAAGCCCGCGTACCGAGTCACCCTCCACGACGGAACAGAGCTGGTTGCCAGCGGGGACCACCGCTTCCTGAGCGACCGTGGGTGGGAGCACGTGACCGGCGCCGGGCAGGGTGGGCAGCGGCGACCGCACCTGACGGTCGACAGCAGGCTGATCGGCACGGGCAGGTTCGCATCGTTGCGGGTCGTATCTATCGAGCCGCTCGGCGTGGCTCTCCCGATGTTCGACATCACCACCGGCACGGGCGACTTCATCGCGAACGGGGTGGTCTCGCACAACTGCTTTGCCCGGCCGAGTCACACGTACCTGAGCTTCGGGGCCGGCGCCGACTTCGAGCGCAAGATCGTGGTGAAGGTCAACGCCCCCGAGGTGCTCCGCCGCGAGCTGCGGCGGCGCTCGTGGAACGGCGCGCACGTGGCCATGGGCACCAACACCGACCCGTACCAGCGCTGCGAGGGCCACTACCGGCTCACCAGAGGCGTGCTCGAGGCGCTCCGCGACGCCGCCAACCCCTGCTCGGTCCTGACCAAGTCGCCGCTGCTGCTGCGTGACCTCGACCTGTTCGTCGAGCTGGTCGAGGCCGCCGGCTTCACCGCCAACCTGTCCATCGGGACGCTGGACGAGACGGTCTGGCGGCGGACCGAGCCCGGCACGCCGCACCCGCGGGCGCGCATGGACGCGGTGAAGGCGCTGACCCGTGCCGGCGTGCCGTGCGGGGTGCTGATCGCGCCGGTCCTGCCCGGGATCTCGGACTCCCCCGAACAGCTCAGGGCCGTGGTACGGGCGGCGGCCGAGGCCGGCGCGAGCCACGTCTCCCCCATCACCCTGCACCTGCGCCCAGGTGTCAAGGAGGAGTTCATGCCCTGGCTCGAGCGGGAGTACCCGGAGCTCGTGGCCGGCTACCGGCGCCTGTACCGCGGCTCGTACGCTCCCAAGGCGACCAGGGAGGCGATCGGCGAGCGCGTCAGCGCCGCCCAGCGCCGCCACCCACTCCCGCGGCCGGCTGCCGAGCCGAGCACCCCACGCCTCGTCCCGACCAACCGCCGCCCGCCGGAGCAGCCCGTGCAGCTCTCCCTGCTCGGCTGACCCGGGAACGGCCGCCACGCGGGACGCGGCGCCGTGCCCTCGAGGGCGGCTTCCCGGAGCGCGTCGGCGCGTCAGTCAGCCCATCGGCGCTCCCTTCAGGGGGACGTCCTCGCCGGCGGCGATCAGGGCCGAGCCGATGACGGTCTGGGCCCGGGCGCCGAAGCGGGCGCGGGCCGGGACCTCCGGAGGCGGCGGCTCGACGTGGGCGGCCCCGAGCGCCACCAGCGGGTCGAGGAACACGGCGGCGACGGCGCGGACCAGCCACTCCTCGTCGGGGAGGCCCAGGCGCTCCGCGACACCGGCGACGAGGCCGGGCAGATGGACGTCGACGCCCGCCGGAAGGCCGAAGAGCAGGCGGAGCACGCCGGGGCGGCCGTCCCGCAGCGCGCGCACGGCCGGACCGGGGCCGTCGTGGAGCATCTCCGCCCAGGGCACGCGGTGGCACCAGGCGGCGTAGACGAGGCCGGCGCGAAGGTCCGGGTCGAGCTGGGCCCAGGGGTGGCGCAGGCTGGTCGCCTCGATGCGGTCGCCGCGGTCGCGCACGAGCCCGATCGCCTCGGCCAGGGCGCGCAGCAGCTCGACCGCTGCAAGGTCACGAGGACCAGGTGAGCCACCCGGGTCCCGGCTGCCGGGGCCACCCGGTCCGGGGGCCGGGACCAGCTCGAGGGCCTCGGCGACCAGGCGTGCCTCGGCGGCGGCCATGCGGCCGCTCGGGTCGAGGGCGAGGCCGCGGCGGTCGGCGACCAGGTTGACCAGGATGTCGAGACGGGCGAGCAGCCCGCCGTGGGTCGGGGGGACGGACGTGGCGGTCGGCACTGCGGGTTCCCTTCGCTGGGGGACGGGGGTGTCCGCAGCCTGCCATCCGCGGTCGGCCACCGGGAGAGGGGACGGCCAGATTGTGGATAACAAATGGGCGCGTGTGAGCCGCCGCGCGCCGAGGCGCACAGGCCTGTGTTCGGCACGTCGTGGCGCGAAGAGGGTCAGCGCGCGCCGCGGGCGAGCCTGACCCCGGCGATGCCGCTCGGTTACGAGTTGCGGTCTTCGAGGGCGCGTGACGGGAAGCCCTCCCGGAGCGTGGGGATGGCTGCGGCGAGCGTGGCCAGCGCGTCCGCCGTCCACTGCCCGGCGATGCTGACGACCATGTGCTCGATGCCGAGCGCCGCCGCCGCAGCACACCGGCTGATGAACGCATCGGCGGACTCGCCCGCTCCCAGCCGGGTGCTCAGCGTCTTCTCGATCGCATCGTAGGGCCGACCGGCGTCCTCGCAGTGCCGGGCGAGGACCTCGAGCTTGTGCTTGACGGTGCGGCCGCCGTCGGGAATGTCGAACAGGTTGCATGCGTCGGCGTACTGCGCCACCAGGCGCAGGGTCTTGTGCTCGCCCGCGCCGCCGATCAGGACGGGCGGGTGGGGGCGCTGCACGGGCAGCGGGCTGCCGGTCGGCCGCTGCAGCCGGTAGTGCCGCCCCTGGAACGGGGCATCGTCGCCGGCCCACATCCGGGCCGCGATCTGCAGCGTCTCCTCCAGCCGCTCGAACCGCTCCGCGACCACAGGCAGCGGCAGGCCCATGGCCTGCGCCTCGTCCTCCAGGTAGCCGGCGCCGATCCCGAGCCAGGCGCGCCCACCGGAGAGCACGTCGAGGGTGGTGACGGCCTTGACCAGCAGGGTGGGTGGCCGGAACGTCGCGCCGGTCACCATGGTGCCGAGCCGGACCCGTTCGGTCTGTCCGGCGAGAAACCCCAGGGTGGTGTATGCCTCGAGCATCTCGGTGTCGCCGGGCGCGGCGTTCGGGTCGGCCTGGAGCAGGTGGTCGACGACCCAGACGGTGTCCACGCCGGTCTGGTCGGCGGCGCGGACCAGCCGCGCCAGTTCAGGGCCGAGACCCTGCGAGCCGCTCGGCCACGAGTAGTTCGTCACACCAATGCTGACGCGCATCTCGCCGAACCTCCGTAGCGTGCCGTTGACTGTCCTTTAACCCCAAATGTCGCCGTCCAAGCGCCGCCGGACCGGCAGGAGACCGGCGGCTCGGCCCGCCGGACCGGCCCGCACCTCGGCCTGCTTGCCGCAATCTCCACCGGGCTGCTCCTGTCCGGGATCGCCGCCAGCGCTGCCCTTGGAGGCACGGTCCCGTCCCCGTTCGAGGATTCCGCGGGGATCCGGGAGTACTTCCTGACCCAGTCCAGCGCCGTCCTCGCCGGCGGGGTCCTGGCGTTCGGCGCCTCGGTGCCGCTCACGGTCTACGCCGCGACGGCGAGCGCTCGGCTGCGCCAGCTCGGGGTCACCGCACCGGGGGCCACGATCGCGCTGGCCGGCGGGGTCCTCGCCGGCGGCCTGCTCGCGCTGTCCGGGCTGCTGCAGTGGACGCTCGCCCGCCCCGTCGTCCGCGGCAATGAGCCCGTCGTCCGGGCCCTGCACGACCTGGTGTTCCTCACCGGCGGCGCCGCGCACGTCGTGTTCCTCGGCCTGCTCGTCGCCGGCATCGCCGTGCCCGGGCTGCTGCTCCAGCTCCTGTCCCGGCCGGTCGCCCTCGCCGGCCTGGTCGTTGCCGGGCTCGCCGAGCTGACCACGCTGACGCTTATCTGGCCCGCCCTGTCACCGCTGCTGCCGGTCGCCCGCTACCCGGCTCTGGTGTGGCTGATCGCGGCCGGTCTGCTGCTGCCACGTCGCCGTCCCCGCCGTGGGCCAGCCGTCACGGACCCGGGCCGCTGAGGCGACCCGGAGACGAGGCCGCAACCAGGATCGAGCCGTCCGGCCGGACAGGCGACGGTCCCTGGAGCCGTGGTGGCGTGGTGGCCGACCCGGCTCCGGGGACCGCTGGCTGGTCAGCAGGCCTCGGCCCGCTGCTCGTCGACGCCGATGGAGGCAGGGTGCTTGCCCGGGTGCTTGCGGGGACGACCCCGGGACCGCTTGAACGGGACCGGGTGGCCGTCCACGAACACCTCGCCGCCCCAGACGCCCCAGGGCTCGCGGCGCTCCTTGGCACCGGCAAGGCACGCAGCCCGCAGTGGGCAGGGGAGGCACAGCCGCTTGGCCCGCTCCAGGTCGCGGGGGGTCTCGGAGAAGTAGAGGTCGGGGCCCGCCTGCACGCAGGGCAACGCCAGGTCCGGCGGAACCAGCTCCAGGATCTCCATGGTCGGGTCGCTCCTTCGTTGGGCTTCGAGAGGTGGCTTGGGCTCTTGGCGGAAACAGAAAGGCCGTGGGGTTCGCCCACGGCCTTCGCGGTTTCTCGGAGCCGACTTGGAGGTCGCTCCGGGAGGCATGGCTAGCCAGATGCCTCCCTTGGGCGCAAGGCCGCGAAGGCCGTACCGTTTGTACCGATCGTGCGGTCGAAGAGGAACCTGAGCACACCGGTCCGCTCAGCGAGGTGAGGCAGCCCGGCAGAGGTCAGGCCCGGCTTCGGGCACACGCCGGCCCCGATCCCGGCGGGCACGATCTGCTGCCCAGACGGGATCTGGTACACGGCGGTGAGCCTGAAACTCACAAGCCTCATACCTCCTCGGACTGCGGCGTCGCGCCGCGGGGACCCAACCGAACCGGCGAGCGATGGCTCCCCCGACAGTCAGCGTTCGACGTCGAGGCACCCA
>Ga0137374_10011734_pt1 | contig 10250 bp, 21 predicted proteins | sample SagtaG_20_FD_104811 | JGI IMG/M metagenome (GOLD analysis project Ga0137374, IMG submission 104811) | Vadose zone soil microbial communities from Sagehorn Ranch, Mendocino, California, USA - Sage1_R_100_16 metaG | ecosystem: Environmental > Terrestrial > Soil > Vadose zone | place: USA...
CTCACATCCTTTGGGACGGATCGTCGATGTCGATCGCTGGCAGTACGCTTTCCTGCACAGGAACGATCTCGACGGAAGGCCACATGACCGTCGGCATCGACTTCAGTTGCGGTGGATTCGTCGAGTCAGATACGGAGTTTCGGGTGGGCAGTAACAAGGTTGTCGGTGCGCGGGGCGCCGCCATCGCTGATGCTGACGGAACGCTCGCTGACCTAACAACGAAGTTCAACACCTTGCTCTCACGTGACCGCACGCACGGGCTGATCGCCACATAAAAGAAAAGAAATGCTTGAGAACGAGAAGCGCGAGAAAAGCAAGAAGAACTGAATCACTTCGACCACCAAACGATCCATGTGGCGCCGTAGGTCGCGACACCCTTCGTCGCTACGTGCTTGGAATGATAGAGCCAAAGGGCGGCTCCAGAATCGTCCGTGATGCCGAAATCAAACGGGCCTTCATTGTCTCGACCACCATCGCCGGTGACGGTGGAGAAAACAACGTAGCGCGGCGCAGTCTCGTTCGTTTGAACCGTCACCCTCGTCGTTCGAGTCACCGCAAAGGTGTACGCTTCTTGTGGCGATGAAAAGACGGCCACCTGCCAGATGAGCGGCGTTGCTACTGGATTGATGACTGTTCGCTGACGCGTATTCGCCTGTACCGCCGAGGCTGCGACGATCAGGGCGAGCGAGAGAACGAGCCCTTTCATCGATTCCTCCGATTAGCTGTGATCGTTGCGATGGAAAGAGCAATTGCCAGCGTGGACAAGACGAGACTGATAGCATCGATGACTTTCAGTTCTTTCTCCGTCGCGGCGTGCCGCCGCGAATGCATTCCAAATGATCAATTGCCAGATGTAGATGCGGTGGAATATCGCGGACCCCGCGCTCCCACCGTGAAATCGTCATGACATCGACGGATAGTTGCTCAGCCATCTGCGCCTGAGTCATGCCCAGCAGATCGCGGCGCTTCCTAAGATCCGTCGCGGTCATCACCGCGAGCAAGATAGGCCGCTGGTCTAGCAATGTCAAGGGGGGGATACAAATGTCAGATGCCACCTGTACGACTCCAGTCCAAGATCAGGTCACGGCCATTGACGTTGACTGGATCAACATCTGCCCGGCCGACTCACTGATCCGCTATAGCCTCCGCGAAACATGGGCAAGCGGGAAGATGACGATCAGAAACGGAAGCGTGAGCAACGCTACCGCATTCGCCTCCTGCATTAGCAGCTTCTGCCAGGCGGCACCCCGCCGTAAGTTTCTCAACTGGTTGGTGTCCGCTGGATATGAAACGAACCTTACGGTAAATTAGCGATGGCTGATCTTGAACGGTCGTCTATTTCTCATCTGCTGAGAATGCGTTGCCCACCGTACGTTGTCAGGTCGGTAGTTGCCATTTGTGTCGATCCTATCAATAGAGTGCTTTGGCGATGGACGATGTCCAACATCAGCGAGAAAGTTTTCGAACGTTCCGCCCATCTTCGGGTTCCACCGAGCACAGACCGCGATGCCTCTCCCGCCATAATACCTGAATCCGACGTGCTTCTCGTTGTAGCAACGTTGCAGCATCGAATGGTACGCGTAGAACTCTGGGCTATCGGTCTGCCCATGCGTTCGGTTGCCGCGATTGCCGACCCCGTGACGGTTGCCGATGGATCGTCTCGACAGGTCCTCCCGCTTCCAGCATCCACAAGAACTCGTATTGCCGTAGACCAAGTGCCCCTTCGTGCTAACAACCGAGTTCCCGCAGTCACACTCGCATACCCACAGCGCTGCGTTACGGGCTGTACGTCTGTTATGAATGCGAACCGCAACGAGTCGTCCGAATCTTCTGCCCGTGATGTCCGCGCGCGCTTGCACGCTGGTCATTATACATCCCCCCAAAAGAAGCTGCTGACGTGGCTCGTCTCCAACGGCTATGAACCTAACCTGACCATCACATGAGCTTCACCAGATCGTTGCGCCGCCGGGCGCGAAAGGATTATCACATGACCATCGATTTTTCGCAGACCATCACCAAACTAAACGGGCAAGTATTCCCCGACGACGACGGACAGCCGTTGACGCTCGGAAGGGCGGCGGCGAACGCCCTCGGCGTGGTGAACGTGAATCCCGACAGCAGCCAACCTCTCACGCCGAAAGAGGCGCGCGAGCGGCGAAAGCTGGCCAAGCGGCTGCACGGCTCCAGCATGGCAGAGGTATCGCTGGACGAGGCGGCGATGATTCAGAAGATTCTCGTGCGCGCGTACGCTCCGGCGGTATCTGGCGAGGCGTGCGACATGATCGAGGCCGCCGGGAATTCCCACTCGGAATAGCCGATGATCGGCATGGCCTACGGCCCGCTCATTGTCGGGCAGGCGTTCTGGATGCTAGAAGGCGATAAGCCCTCCGACAACGCCAGCCGCAAGAAGAAGTAAACCGGCGCTCCACAAAATCTCAAATGCAAGGACGGCAAAGCCATGTCAGTTGACTGGGGCAATGGGGCTGTTGGTGCGACCGGCGGCGCCATCGCCGCATTCGTAGCGTGGATGCTCGGGCGCAGCGACTCCGCACAGCAGAGACGGGAAGCCGAGACGCGCCGCATTGCGCGTGAAGTCCTCATAGAGCAGGCGATCGACAAGCGCGTGACGTTGATCGAGGTCGCGCTGCCACGAATCGAAATCAAGATCGACGACACGGCGGAAGTGGTGCTCTCGACAAGAAAGACACTGGAGGATCTGGTCCTCTCTGGCCGACTCCAGATCAAGCGAGACGCGCAGTAAATCGGCGTGCTGCTGCCTCCAGCGGTTGTTTTCGTCCAGCAGGCGCGGTCTGTCGAATCGATGTGCGTCAACGGAGACTTTGACATGCAACTGACCGACGAACTCCGCAAGGAGTACGAATCGCGATTCGCCGTGTTGCAAATCCGGCCCGAGCGCAGCAAAGAAGTGGACGCCCTGATTGCGAAGATGATCGGCGGCCGAACGCGTTATGAGGCCGTCTCTGCCGCAACGAAGGTGCCTTGGTTCGTCATTGGATCGATCCACGGCCTCGAATGCTCCTTCATGTGGGATTGCCACATCTTCAACGGCGACCCGCTCGACAGGAGAACGGTGCATGTTCCGTCGGGTCGTCCGGTGAAGGGCCAACCGCCATTCACGTGGGAAGAGAGCGCGATCGATGCGATGGAGTTCGAGGGATTCACGTCCTGGAATGACTGGTCAATTGCGGGCACCTGTTTCACCGTCGAGAAATACAACGGCTTTGGATACCGGAAGCGCGGCATCCCGAGTCCATATCTGTACGGCGGGACGCAGTTCCAGATGAAAGGCAAGTTCACGTCGGACGGACATTTCGACGCGTTCGCGGAGACAAAGCAGATCGGCGCAACCGCCATCTTTCGCCGTCTACTAGACAGCAGCGTCATCATCGCTCAGGACGCAGCGTCGATCGCCAATCAGTGAAGCGAGCCGGCACGTTTCTGCGCGAGCGCATCTCATCGGCGCTGACGCTGATCGTGTTCGCAATCCGTCACGCGCAAGAAGGCGTAGCGCCTCCACGCGAGCGACGGACGTTCGACATTGATTGCATGAACTGCGACGGCCGCACGTATCTGGTGGCAACGAGAGTCACGGCGTGCTGTTCATCATATCAGTGGATTCCGTCCGGCCGCGTGGAGTCCCGCATTCTCAAGGAGACCCATGTACCGAATCGTCTGCATCGCTTTCGCCGCTCTGCTCGTCACCTGCTGTTCCGCCTCGTTTTTCAATCTCGGTTCCGTGCCTCGCACGATTGAGGTACGCGATTGCAGACGGATCACGGGCAAGGGTGAGAGTGCGGACGCGTGGTTTCTGATGTCAAAGGATGCGACGTTGTATCTCGATCAGAAGCAATACAACTCCGTGAAAGTGGGGCGGGAAGTCTGCGGGCCGTGGAAGGACAAAGAGAAGGCCGCGGAGCCGAAGATCGAGCGAAAGATTCTGCCTGACGTTGACTGCGAAGAGCCGTGGCGGATCGAGCAGCGCTGCAATAAGTCGCTGAAATCCTAACGCCGCCTGCGCACACGTCGAGCACGTAGTGAGCGCGCCGCCAACTCAAAGGTTCGCGGGATCGGGATCGCCCCGGACTGGTAGCGACAGACGGTAGAGACGGCAACGCCCATCGCACTGGCGAGTGCAGTAAGCGAGTAGCCGAGACGGAGGCGGAGGGTGCGAAGTTCTGGGCCGGTCACTTTAACTCAAGCGGTCATCGGACTCGCCGCCATTGCGCCGTCAGTGCGCTATTAGACCACTCAGCCTCAAAGAGTGCGACGACTTCCGGTGTGAGGTCTGCATCGTCGGCTATTTCAAACTCGCAGTTGCTGAGCGGGATTGCTTCGCCGTCAAGGTCGTACAGTCCTCCGAAATCTCCGGGCTCGTCGTCATCGTCTGCCAATTCTGACTGCACGACGATTGGCGACTCGCGATCGAGTAACTCCGAGTAAAATGACTCCCCCTCAATCCGGACGAGCGAGAGCAGCTCTGAGGACCCATCAAAGTCTGTTCGTAGAAATGTGACCATCTCGTTTCTCCTTAATCTCGAATCGCATACTACCAATCTAGGTCCGCTACTCGCTTCGCGCAAGTAGCAATAATGGAAACAACCGCAAGAAACGGAAATAAGGTGCCACGATGCGCGTGCTCGCTGCTCTGGCTGTGCTGTGCATGTCGTGCGCCTCGGTCGCTGTGCGTCATCCATCGATCGGGACACCGATTCACGGTTGCTATATCGGCTGCCCAGAGGGCTATTCGTTGTTCGGATCGTTCCGCCAGGAGCAGTTCCGCTGCAGGAACGGTTCGCGATGGCTGACTGACATCGTCATCATCGGCGAGGACGACAATCCGAACGATCCGAACGAATCGCGCTGGTTCACCGGCTATCTCAACACCGCCGCTGAGGGGCTGATCGCCAAGCGCCTCTCCACACGCGGAATCACGCGGACTTCGCGAGAGTGGTCGTCAGAGTATGGCGTCGAAGAAAAGAAGATGCGCGCTGAGTACGGCGACAGCGCGCGAGCGGCGTATCTGAAAATTCACGTTGCGCTTGAGTCGTGTGATGCGCTCAAGCGCGCAGCTTGCCAGATCAGCGACAACTGCGCCACCCATCCAGGGGAGCCCGACCCAACCGGCCGCGATCACTGAATGCAAATCGTCGAGCAATTCGAATCGGGGCCGCTGCCGTTCGGTAGTGGCGCGTTTCTGCAGCTCGCGCTCCTGACCTTGTTTCTTCTTCTCGCCGTCGTCGATTCCATAACGAAATTTGGTGAGGATGAGGAATGAAATGGCCTATCTCAATGACGATCCGGCGCGCTGCGTGTGCCGCGGAACTGGCGAATATTGGGGCATCAGCGAGCCGGGTAATCCCGAGATTCTCAACGTCTTTTCTCCCTACATGGGCGACAACGGCCGGTTGATCGATCCGTACTTTCCCGGCCTGGATCGACAACTCGTGGCCTGCGAGAAACACGGTCTCGGTCAGGCGTACACGGCGGGCGACGAAGAGATGCTGATCGTCGCCGGCATCCTTCCTCCGCACGATGAAAGCCGATTACCAACCGCAGAGGTGAGCGCATGCGAAAGGGTTTTGCCGTAGCGTTTTTCCTCGTCGCGTTAGGCGCAATCGCAATTCTCTCGTTTCAACTCTGGCACTCACAGCAGGCGCAACTCCGCGCCGAGTGGAAACTACTCAACTGCCGCGAAGCGGCATATCTGAAAGGACTCCATGAAAAAACTCTACGTTCTCGGTCGCATCCATATCCCGATCATCGTTCTCCCCTTGCTTCTCCTTGTGAACGGAGCGGCGCTTGCCGCTGACCCTCCGAAGGTTCTCATCGTCGCCAACGACGGCGGATATTCGACGCGGCTTTTCGTCGTGAATAATTCCGATTCGGCGGCGTCATTCACGTACAAAGAGATGGCGCCGACGCCCACCTGCTACAACGTCACGGTCGCCGAGCCGCTGGCCCCGCATCACGGCGCCGTGTACACGTCGGACAAGGTGTGCGACGCGATGGCTCTGATTGCCGCTCCGTTGAGCCTCGACGTGCGCTCGATCATCTCATTCGACAACGGCAAGAATCAGTCGAGCTTCGTCGTCGGGCCGCTCAGCGCGGTGACGATCGACAAACCGAGCGTCGTCCGGTCGGTGATCTCTGACGAGAAGATGCAGGCATACATCACCGGCTTCGCGACTGAGCACACGGCGCTCACGGTCGAAGTGTTTGATGGTGATCCCGCTTTCGGCGCTCAGCCGCGTGCGGGCGATCCTGAAACGATCGAAGTTTCGAATGCTGGACCGTTTCAGTATCGCCTCAAGGCGCAAGGCGTCGTCTACTTGCGCGTCTCGCTCGGATACAAGCAACTCGGCCTGATGCCATCTCGCGCGCCCGTGTACGGCTTTGTTTCGAACGCCACACCGCACAACGGCAACTCAATCATCAGTCTGTTCGGGGAGTAGCCGCCCAATGGACAAGACCGAAACTCTGAAGACGATCGCCGCGAATGTGGCGACGGCGAAGTCGGCCCTCTCGCTTCATGCGCGCCATTGGGCGGCGCGGTACAACGCGAGCGTCTATCTCGTCGGATCGATCCGCTCAAAACCGGAGCCGCGCGACATCGACATTCGGATCATCATTCCCGATCACGAATTCGCCGCGCGGTACGGTCACGAGCTTCGCCCGACAGAGATCGGCGAGTCGCACCCGCTGCACAAGCGGCAGCCGGCACTTGTGAAGGCGAGTCTCGTCGATTGGAACGGCGATGGCCCGACGCAACGATGGATCGATGACATCGCGAAGTTCGGCGCTCAGCTCTCGCTGAAGATGAGACACAACATCGATCTTCAAATCTGGCCCGATTCGTATTGGCGCGAGCCGTACCCGCCGCCGATCCTTCTCGCCACTCCATCTCCTTGCTGGTTTTTCTACGAGAGCGAAGCTGAGAAGAAGATTGCGAAGAAGGCGCGGAGAAAATCATGATACCTGAAGATCTGCTGCACGCGAGTGCAATCGAGCACGGCAACATGACGCGCGACGAGCGCGACGAATGGCCGAGTGACGTTCCGATCGGCACTTTCGAAATCACTCAGAACGGCGTGCAGGGTTATCCCGACGCGAAGGCGCACATTCTTTTTGTCTGCCCAAACCAGAAGCGCTGCGCGATTCTGCTCGGCGATCGTCAAGTCGATCGGCCCGCCGAAGGAAAGCTGTGCATCTGGGCATGGAACGGCGATCTCGATCGACCGACGATCACGCCGTCGATCAACTGCCTCGCCGAGAAGAATGGCAAGCCGACCGGCGGATGCGGGTGGCATGGGTTCATCACGAACGGAGTCATGCGGTGACGGTCCGCGATCTCTTCCGGTGAAATGCGACCCGACGACCCGCGCATCGAACGCGCCGCCGTGATCGTCCATCGCCGGCTCGCGCGGGATCACTTCATTTGCTTTGTTTTTCATATTTGGGCGAGGTCGTGGGGTCACGCGCTCGTGCATTTTGCAATGTGGATTTATGACCGCGAAGCGGTCAAGCGGCACGCGAAAAGACTTCGCTGAAGGATGGCACTCCGTCATGTTCTGGGAAGTTTTTCTCTCATGCCCGAAATGCGGGACGCGCCATCTGCTCCTGGAGATCGGGTTCAACCCGCAGGGCGATGTCGATCTATCGGCGCGCTGCTGCGGAACGACGATCGGGCATCGGATGACATGGGAGGAGGCCGTCGCTGGTGCGATCAGGCAAGAAGAACGATTCCTCGCCCAGACCGCCGATGGGCGCAAGCAACTTGAAAAAACCTGGCAACGCGAAAACTGACCATATGGCCCATGTCATTTACCGGATCTCGCAGGGCATCCTCATCGTGCTGGCGATGCTGCTTGCCTACGCGCTTTTCATCTTTCAGCTCGGCGGGATCACAACCAATGAAGATTTGATGATGCTGGCGATCGCGCAGCGATGCGCCGCTGCCCGACTTAGATCGGGAGCGTCAACTCCGCCGGAAGCGGCGGTAGTTCGGCAAGTGACCGGGAAAATTCCTCGTTGACGGTCAGCGGATGAAGCGACGGTAGTAGGCAGCGTATCTGCCGGGGGCGTCGTGGACGTGCGGACGACGGTGATTGCCAGCATCATCAAGTGGTCGGCCTCTTATGTAAGGCACGCGAAACGATTGAAGTGAATTGGCGGAAGGCTAGGGACTCGAACCCTAGAACCCTTTCGGGCCAGCAGTTTTCGGGACTGTTTCCTCGACCAGCCGGACGCCTTCCGTGGTGCCGCGTCAGAGAGTCGAACTCTGTGGGGGCCGAAGCCCGACGGATCTACAGTCCGCCCCGCCTCCGTAGCGGTCTAACACGACTTGGCGGAGAGTGAAGGAATCGAACCTTCGCGCGATTGCTCGCGGCGGCTTAGCAAGCCGTTGCCTTACCACTCGGCCAACTCTCCGATTTTCAAAAGAACAAAAAAGGCGACCGCGCGGGTCGCCTTTGAACTCGTAACGCTGTATCGATGCACCGCCTACATCGACACACCTCGTCCGTCAGACGACGAACTCGAGGTGACGACGTAATAGGTACGCTTCATTGCTGAGTCCAATCGTAACACAGAAAGGCGGTCGGCCTCAGATCTGTCGCTGAAAAGACTCTGGAATTCAAGACGCTCCGAGCCAATCACGGCCGGAAAGCGAACAAGGAGAATTCGAATGGAAACCACGGTTGCATTTCTTCGTGTAGTGGGCAGCAGCATCAAACCGTTCACGTATCGCGGCGGCGATGTCGGCGAAGTCTCGCTGATTAAGGCCAACGGCGGCGTCGGTGTTGGCCACGAACAATTCCCAGCCTCGTTTCACTATCAGACGCCTCCCGGCGAAACCATCTCTACCCCAACTGGCGACTGGATCAAGGTGACGATCGAGCGCATGAGTGCGGAGGAGATGCAAGCAATCTCGCCGGGTTATCTCGCTCTCGCTGTCGTCAAGTCGTAAATCCGTAAAGCGGTCACCCTCTGATCTGTCGCTGATCGGTAGGGCGAGCGCGAAGGCCGGAGAACCGGGGAAGCGATCTGGAACAACCTCCACCAGCCTGATTTCTTTAAGTAGCCGGTACGGGCGCGCCGGTCGGCCGCAAGGCGCCCAACTTCAAAACGGGTCAAGAAAGGCGAGATCGCAAAATGAGGGCTGCGCCATGCTGACGCTCTGCATCATCTCTGCGTTCATCGCCGGAACGCTGATCGCCGGATGGTTCGCGCTCATCGTCCAATCGCTCGGCAGCACTGGATCGCAACAAACCTTCTTCGCCTCGGAATGCGACCTTCGCCGAGAGCCGGACGATGACTATCTATTTGTCCTGCTCTCCAACTTCACTTTCTACGACTCCAACGGTGTGAAGTGGACGGCGCCCAGGAGTATGCAGACGGATGGCGCGAGCGTAGGCGCGGCGATGACGTGGCCACTCGTTGGACTCTTGATCCGCTGGCTCATCGCAGGGGATCCGTTGACCGGCCCGCTCGCTCCCGCCGCCGTGCCGCACGATTACATCTACGCCGGCGCGTCGGACGGCTCATGGTGGCGCGCGCTCATCTCCATGCGCCGGGCAGTTGGCGACCGCGTGATCTTCGAAGCGGCGCGCTGCACTCGCTACGTCATCAAAGGAAAAACGATCCTCCGCAAGACGCCGCTCCAAACCTGGCGCGCCTTCCTCGTCATGGCCATTCTCCGAATTCTCGGAGCAAAGGCGTACCGCGATGACTCGCGCGCCTCTCAATCACTTGAACGGATGAAGAAGAAAGGAACACGCTGATGTATTCGAAACTCCTCCTCTACGCCGCTGTACTCGCCCTCGGTGCAATCCTTGGCGGATGCGCCACGGCCGGGAAGTCTCTGCCGAAACAAATCCCAGATGCGATGAACGCGGCCTGTGATCTTCACCAGAAAGCGCGACCGCTCGTCATCCAAGCACGCGAGTACGCAAAGCAGCATTGGGACGACAAAGTTCCAGGCACTGATACGGATCTGATCCCACCGGAAGTTAAAAAGGCGCTGGCGGATTTCGATGCACTCCTGCCGAAACTCGACGCTGCTGGACTGGCGATTTGTTCGGCAGCCGAAGGGATCAACGCGGCGCAGACGATCGGCAATCAGGGCGGCAAGATCAATTGGAACGAAGTCTTCACGGTGATCATCAAGGGCGCATCGATCGCACTCGACATGAAGCAACGCGGCGTCATCTGAAGCCATGAGCGAATATCCA
>Ga0137374_10011735_pt1 | contig 10249 bp, 10 predicted proteins | sample SagtaG_20_FD_104811 | JGI IMG/M metagenome (GOLD analysis project Ga0137374, IMG submission 104811) | Vadose zone soil microbial communities from Sagehorn Ranch, Mendocino, California, USA - Sage1_R_100_16 metaG | ecosystem: Environmental > Terrestrial > Soil > Vadose zone | place: USA...
GCATGCCGAGCCCGGCGGCCATGACCACGGCGGCGAAGTCGCCCATCAGAGCTGGGGCGCCAGGATTCGAACCTGGGATCGCGGGACCAAAACCCGCTGCCTTACCACTTGGCTACGCCCCACGGAACGGTTCCGATCCAAAGTGTCGCAGTGATCGGCGGTCGGCGGCCGCGCGGCGGAGCCGCACGGCCTTGATGGTCGGCGCCGCAAGCGGCGCCTCAGCACTTGGCTACGCCCCACTCGGGAAAGTGTCGCAATTCATCTCGGTCGGCGAACGGCGGCTGCAGCGGCGAGGCCGCAGCGGCCTTGATGGTCGGCGCCGCAAGCGGCGCCTCGGCACTTGGCTACGCCCCAGAGCCGGAGAAGCTTAGGTGCGTTGGCGGTAGTCGGAGAAGAGATAGACCAGCGCGACAAGCGCGAAGCCGACGATGATGACGATCGCAACCAGCTTCAGGATGAAAGCGAAGATGACGACGAGGATCGCGAGGACCTGCGACGCCGCCGCGATCCACGAGAGCTCGCGGGCGACATCCCAGCGGAACGCGCGGCCGGCGACGATGTAGAACGCCAGCACGATCACGGCCATGATGAGGATCGTCCACCGGCCGATGTCGTGCGAGAACGCCGCGATCAAGCCCTCGATGACCGCGACCCAGAGCGCAATCCGAATGCGCCGCTCGTGGAGCCAACGGCCCCCGCGCGTGCTCCCTGCTTCTATCGCCGGCTGCGTGTACGCCACGAAATCAACGGTACCACGCTGGTGCGGTGAGCCACGTGCGCCCTTTGGGGGAGATTCGACGCTGCGCCTTCCGCGCCTCGTCGGCGTGGAGGAAGAGGCCGTAGACGGCGGGGCCCGCGCCCGTCACGTCGGCGCGGAAAGCGCCAAGCTCGAGCAGCTCGTCCGCCAGTGAAGACGACGCGAGATCGTTCGGTGGCAGCGCGGCGAGGTCACGCGGGCGCCGAATCCCCTGGAGCGCGGCGACCAGTTTCCGGCGCCTTGCGTCGTATCCCTGCTCGCCACCGCGCGCGTCGAACGCCGCATAGACGTCTCCCGTAGACGACTTCTCAGCGTCCTTCGGTAGGACGAGCACGACCCAGTAGTCCTGCGGCAGCTGCAGCGGAGCCAGCTCTGTGCCGTCACCACGACCGAGCTGCGGTCCGTCGACGAGGAAGTACGGGACGTCGGCACCAAGCTCGCGTGCCGCGGCAAAGAGCTCATCCTCTCGAAGAGGTGGCTCGCGCAACGCGTTCGCAAGTCGCAGCGCGGTCGCCGCGTCGGAGCTTCCTCCGCCGAGCCCGACGGCGACGGGTATCCGCTTGCGAATGGTGGCGCTGAAGCTCGAGCCGTCCGCGAGCGCCTCGAGTGCGCGCGCGACGAGCGTGTCGCCGCCGAAACCTTCGACGCGAAGCGTCGGCGCCCGTTCGAGCGTGATGTGGTCGCAGAGCGCGATCCGCTGATAGACCGTGACGAGCTCGTGACGACCGTCGTCGCGGTGAGGGCCGACGACGAGCGAAAGATTGATCTTTGCGGCCGCGGCGGCACGTTTCATCGAAACGCCTCGGCCAACTGGAGAAACTCGGCTGGAGTGAGCTCTTCCGCGCGGACGTCGGGGACAGCGACGTTCGCCGTGTCGATTCCCGAGAGCTCGAGCGAATTGACCAGCTTCTTGCGCCGATGCGCGAACGCCGCCTCGACGATGCGTTTCACCTGTGCGAAATCAGCCGGGAGACGTCGCCGCCGGAAGGCGACGATCGCCGACTCGACGTTCGGCCGCGGGCGGAACACGTTGCGCGAGACCGGATGGAACCCGGTTCGTTCGGCGGCGAGCTGGATCAGCACAGACACCGCGCCGTACGCCTTCGTCGACGGCTGCGCGAAGAAGCGGTCGGCGACCTCCCGCTGCACCATCACGCACCAGAGCGAGATCTCGTGGAGCCCGTCGAGGCTCTCCACGAGCAGAGGCGTGGCGATGTTGTACGGCAGGTTCGCGACCAGCTTCGTCGCGCCGGGCGCCGCCTCCGCGAGATCGAGCTGGAGCGCGTCGCCGAAGCGGAGCTCGACATTGGGCCGCCCGGCCAGTCGTTCCAGCAGTTGCGGCGCGAGTGAGGCGTCGAGCTCGACGGCGTAGACCTGCCGGACACGGTCGGCGAGGTACGTCGTCAGGACGCCGAGTCCCGGGCCGACCTCGAGGACGACATCCTCTTCGTCGAGCTCGGCCAGGCGGCCGATGACACCGAGGATGTTCTGGTCGACGAGGAAGTGCTGCCCGAGCTCCTTCTTCGCGCGGACGGTCACGAGAGGGCGAACGCCGTCGCGGCGTTCGCGTCGATGCGACGTGCGAGTTCCTCTGGGTCCTCACCACGCGTCTCGGCCAGCGACGCGATCGTGTGGACGACGTAGGCGGGCTCGTTCCGCTTGCCGCGCACCGGCTGCGGCGCGAGGTACGGACAGTCGGTCTCGGCGAGGATCCGGTCGGCTGGAATCTGCGCCGCGGCCTCACGCAACTCGACGGCCTTCGGGTAGGTCACGTTACCGGCGAACGAGACGTAGTAGCCACGCTCGAGCGCGACCGGGAGCAACTCGGAGGAGGAGAAACAGTGCATGACGACCGTCCCGTGGAAGTCGCGGAGCAGCTCTGCGGTTTCCTCCGCGGCCGCGCGTGTGTGGATGATCACCGGCTTGCCCAGGCGCTCCGCGAGCCGAAGCTGTTCCACGAAGACGCTGCGTTGTTCGTCACGCGGTGCGTAGTCGCGGTAGAAGTCGAGGCCGATCTCGCCGATCGCGACGACCTTCCCGGCGACCAGCTTCCTGAGCGCCTCCAGCGACTCGCCGTCCGCCGCTTGGTGCGGATGCACACCGGCCGCGACGAAGACGCCGTCGTTCTGCTCCGCGATCGCAAGAGTCGCGCGCGTCGACGCGAGGCCCAAGCCGATCGCGACGATGCGGCCGACGTCGGCCGCTTGCGCACGAGCGACCGCTTCAGTGGGATCCTCGAGCGCATCGAGGTGCGCGTGCGTGTCGATCACGCAGCGGTCGTCGGCGCGTCGACCCGCGGGAAGAGCGGCTGCGCAGGCGCGATGCCGTCCGCCTGGGCGGTGAGCGCCGGAGCGACGTTGCTCCACGAGAGATCGTCGGGCTGCCCGAGCGCGCGCAGAATCTCCGGCGCGGATTGCGGCAGGTACGCCGACAGCGCGACGGCCACGATGCGGACACCATCGACGAGTTCGTAGAGAACTCGGTCGAGCTTCTGGGCATCGGCATCGTCCTTGGCGAGGTCCCACGGCCTCGTCTCTTCGACGTGCTTGTTGAGCGCGCGAACGAGCGTCCAGATCGTCTCCGCGCCCGCCGTCAGGTCGAACGAGTCGAGCTGCGTCGGAACGTCGCGCTGGACCGCTTCGATCGCTGCTGTAAGTGACGAGTGTGCGACCGGCGCCGGTATGCGCCCGTCGCGGTAGCGCGCGATCATCGCGGTCGTACGCGAGACGAGGTTGCCGAGGTCGTTGGCGAGCTCGCTCTGGTACCGGTCATGGAGGCTCTCGAGCGTGACGTTCCCGTCCTGGCCGAAAGACACGGCGCGCACCGCCCAGAAACGCACGGCGTCGCTGCCGTAGACCGAGACGAGATCAAGCGGGTCGATCACGTTGCCCAGCGACTTCGAGATCTTCTGATCCTCGAGTTGCAGCCAGCCGTGCACGAAGAGTTGCTTCGGCACGTCGTATCCGGCGGCAAGCAGGAGAGCCGGCCAGAAGACGCAGTGGAAACGCAGGATGTCCTTGGCGAGCAGGTGCCGCACCTCGGGCCAGAACGTCTCGCGGAGGTCCTCGTCTTCACGCGCGTACGTGAGCGCGCTCAGGTAGTTGATCAGCGCGTCGACCCAGACGTAGACCACCTGGTCCTCGTCCCAGGGGATCGGGACGCCCCAGCGCTGGCCCGCGCGGCTGAGGCTGAAGTCCTGCAGCCCGCCTTCGATGAACGACCGCGCCTCGTTGTAACGGAAGCGAGGAAGGACGAAATCGGGCCGCGCGTCGTACAGATCCAGTAGTGGTTGTTGGAAGGCCGACAGCCGAAAGAAATAGTTCGTCTCTTCGATCCACTCGGGCGCAATGCCGTGGTCGGGGCACTTCCCGTCGACGAGCTCCGCCTCGGTCTTGAACGCCTCGCACCCGACGCAGTAGAGCCCGGCGTACACGTCCTGGTAGATGTGGCCGTTGTCGTAGATCCGCTGGATGAACTCCTGGACGAAGCGCTTGTGGCCCTCGTCCGTCGTGCGGATGAAGAAGTCGTACTCGGCATCGACGAGCCTAGGCAGCTCTTTCCAGGACTCGGCGATCTGGTCCACGTAGGTCTTCGGTTCCAGGCCCTGCTCCTCGGCCGCCCGGTAGACCTTGGAGCCGTGCTCGTCCGTCCCGGTGAGGAAGAACGTCCTCTCGCCGCGCTGTTTGTGATGGCGCGTGAGGACGTCGGCCGCGATCGTCGTGTACGCGTGGCCGATGTGCGGCGTGGCGTTGACGTAGTAGATCGGTGTCGTGAGGTAGAAACTGTTCACCTCCAGCCATGATAGGTCTGGCGTCGAGCTTCCCGACCCGCCGCCGGAGCGCGAAAGCGAGCCCCGACAGCACTGCACAGGCGGCCACCGCCGCGGCGAGCGTCCAGGGCAGCCCTCGCCCGGTCGCAGGCGCGCCGATAGGCCGAGGCAGGGGCGGTCGTGCTCGTGACAAGCCCTCAACCGGAGTCCGAGCGACCGACGAGCCAAGGTCGAGGCCGAGCGTCGGTAGCTGCTTCGCGCTCACGGCCGGAGCGACCGGAACGGCGACCGCATCGGCGCGCGCCTCCGGGCCGTCATGCGTCGGCGCCACAGCATTGGGGTCGCCAACCGCCTCGGCTGCCGAGGTCTCGACGCTCAGAGGCTCGGCAACGCCGGGCGGCTCGCTCGCAACGACGGGCGCGGCCACGACCTCCGCCGGCGCTGCGGGCTGTGCCTCAGGTGCAACGGCGGTAGGCGGAGCGGGCCGCGCAGCGGCCGCGGGCTCCGGGACGACCGCCGCGGGAGCCGCGGCCTTCTCAGCCGGAGTCGCCTGGACCTCGGCCGGCGACTCGACGGCCGCGGACGCGATGGGACGGGCGGGCAAGAGCGTCAGCGGGTCGACGTATCCCTGCTCCTCCGACGTCACGCGGACGCCGAAGTAGACGTAGGGCTCCGACAGCTCGACGGTGCCGCTGGGCCCGACAGTGCCGACGACGGCGCCCTCGCTCACGACCGTGCCCCGCGTGACCCCGATCGACCCGAGATGGACAAGCGTCGCCGTGTAACCGAACGGCGTCTGGATCGAAACGGTCTTGCCGCCGGCCGGCACCGTGCCCGCGAAGGAGACGACTCCCCGCGCCGGCGCGACGACCTTCGTCCCCGTGGGAGCGCCCAGGTCGACCCCGCGGTGCTGTCCGCCTGCGTACGGATGCGCACGGTCGAAGGAGAACGGTCGCAGCACAGGGCCGTCGACCGGCCATGTCCAGGCCTGCGCCGCCGAGACCGGCAGCCCAAGGGCACACAGGATCAACACCACAGCGAGTCGCCGCACGAGAAACACTCCTTTGTTGTCAGGATTGAGAACTGAACGACCGTAGCAAGGCCGTTCTTCGTTGTCAATACTGGCTACAAAGTACGGCGGTAGAGCTCGTTGCGCGACGTGCCCGTCAGCCGGGCGACGACGTCGGCCGCCTGTCGGCGCGGAACTCCGGCGGCGACGAGCTCGGCCACTGCCATGACGGCATCCTCGCCGTCACGCACCGCACGGCCCGGCCCGAGCACCAAGGTGATCTCCCCTTTGGGCACCTCCGAGAAGCGCGCTGCAACCTCGGCCGCGCCCCCGCGCACGACCTCCTCGAACTTCTTGGTCAGCTCGCGGCACACGGCCACCGGACGGTCCGGATCCGCCGCCGCGAGCGACCGCAGCGTCGCCGGCAGCCGCTGGGGCGACTCGAACGCGACGACGGGATACGCCCAGCCGCGAAGCTCCTCCCACAAGGACGCCAGCCCCTTTGCCCCGCGCGGCAGGAAGCCGACGAACTGGTACCGCTCTGCCGTGAAACCGCTGGCGATCAGCGCCGTGTCGACCGCCGAAGCGCCCGGAAGCACGGTCACGGGCACGCCTGCCTCCAGCGCCCCGGCCACGAGCCGGGCGCCGGGATCGCTGATCCCCGGCAGGCCCGCATCGCTGACGAGGGCCATCCGCTCCCCGGCCTCGAGCCGCGGCAGCAGCTCCGCCGTCCGCTTCGCCTCGTTGTGCTCGTGGTACGAGAGCAACCGCGCCGAGATCCCGTGCCGCTCAAGCAACACGCGCGTGTGACGTGTGTCTTCGCAGAGCACGACGTCCGCGCCGCGCAGCTCCTCCAGGACGCGCAGCGTTACATCGTCGAGGTTCCCGATCGGCGTCGCGCAGACCGCGAGCGGCATCAGCGCAGCGCGTCGAACGCGACGAGCCCGGCGCCGATCAGGCCCGCCGCCGTTCCCAGCTCCGCGCGCACGATCCGCACGCGCTTCCCCGCGCCCGCGAGCCCCTCCCGCGCGACGATCTCCCGCGCTGGAGCGAGGATGAAATCCCCGGCAGCGGCAAAACCGCCGCCGATCACGACCAACTCCGGATTGAAGATGTTCACGAGGCTGCCGATGCCGGCGCCGAGGTAGCGCCCGATCCCGTCCAGGATCTCGACGGCGCGCGCCTCGCCCTCGTTCGCGAGCCGCACGAGGCGGTGCGCGTCTACGGCCGGGCCGAACACCTCCTGCGCGAGCTTCGTCGCGGCGAAGCCGGTCACGTAGGGCTCGAGGTGTCCGCGCCCGGTGCACGTGCCCTGGCAAGGAATCCCGTCGAACTCGACGACCATGTGCCCGAACTCGGCCCAGCCGCGGTAGAGCTCACCCTCGATCACCGCCCCGCCCCCGCAGCCCGAGCCGAGCGTGAGCATCACCATCGTCTGTACGTCGCGCGCCGCGCCGAAGTGAAACTCCGCATACGCGGCGGCGTTGGCGTCGTTCTCGATCCCGACCGGCAGGCCGAAGCGCTTCGCCATCCGGTCACGGAAGTCGACCGTCGCGTCGAGGGGGATGTTCACGGCCTGCTGCGCCCTCCCTGTGCGCTGGTCGATCGGGGACGGAATCCCGAAGCCGAGCGCGACGACCCGGTCGTCGAGCAGCTCCTCGACGGCGGCATCGAGACCGGCCAGGAGGTCGTCCTGGGAGGTGACGGGCGTGGGATGTTCGCGCCGCTGCTCGACCTGCCCGTCTCGGCCGACGATCCCGGCCAGGATCTTCGTGCCGCCGAGGTCGACGCCGATGACGCGTTTTCCGTCCAAACCGCGCGGCTACCCTACTGGCTCGATGGCGACGGGAGAGAAGCCCTACCGCGTCTACCGAGGCGGGCGCGTGAAAGGGCGCGTGCCGCTCGAGCGCCCGCAGGCGCGGCCCGATCGCAACGGTCGCTCACCTGCGCCGCCGCGCGTGCGCAGGCCGCGACGCCGCTGGAGCTGGAGGCGCCGGATCGGCATCGGGCTACTGCTCTTCGTCCTGCTGGTCGTGATCTGGTCGATCCTCGGCTACCTCTCCTTCCGCAGCGGTGTCTCGAAGGCGAACGAGCGGCTGCAGAGAACATCACCAGGGATCGAGCGCGTGCTCGCGCCGCAGAACGGCGCGATCCTGTCGCACGCGACGGCGATCCTGATGCTCGGACGCGACTTCGCGAACACCGATCAGCGCGTCACGGACAACCACTCCGACTCGATCATGATCCTGCGCACCGATCCCGACCGTCATCGGCTCGCGTACCTCTCGATCCCGCGCGATCTGCGCGTGGCGATTCCCGGCCACGGCGAGCAGAAGATCAACGCGGCGATGCAGATCGGCGGGCCGGAGCTCGTGATCCGGACGATCCAAGGGCTCACCGGCAACGCGCTTCGGGTGAACCACGTGATGATCGTCGACTTCGCGAACTTCAAGGACCTGATCGACAACATCGGCGGCATCGACATCACGGTTCCGGCGCCGATCCTCTCCAACAAGTTCGACTGTCCCTACGACGCCGCCGGCTGCGCGAGGTGGAAGGGCTGGCGCTTCGCAAAGGGACGGCAGCACATGGACGGCCGGCGCGCGCTGATCTACTCGCGCATCCGCGAGAACCAGCTCGACCCGCGCGACACCGACATCAGCCGCGGCGGGCGCCAGCAGGCGGTCCTCCGCGCCGCGCTGCACAAGCTGCTCGGGTTCGGCACGTACGCGAAGCTGCCGTTCGACGGGAGCGGACTGCTGAAACCGCTGACGACGGACCTCTCGGCGTGGCAGTTCGTCCAGCTCGGCTGGGTGCTCAAGCGCGCCAGCGACGGCAATGCGCTCCACTGCAGGCTCGGCGGGACCGCAGCCGGCGGGGACATCATCGGCAGCGAGGACAACATCTCCGTGATCGGGATGGTCACCGGCGCCTCGGCGCCGCAGCCGCCACGTCCCGGCGAGGGCCTCTTCGCTCCCGGCTGCGTCGTCGGGAACCGGGCGTTCGAGCCCTAAGCCTCCGCTGCTTTCTTTTCGGGCGGCTTGTCCTTCTTCTCCGTGCCGGTCGAGTCGGTCCGGTCCTTCGCGGCCTCCTTCTTGCGGCCGCCGCGCCCGTAGTCGGTCGAGTAGAAGCCCGAGCCGCGGAAGTGCACCGGGACCGGATAGAGAACCGTCTCGACGGGAGAAGCCCCGCAGACGGCGCACACGTCCGGCGCAGGGTCAGCGATGCGCTTGAAGACTTCAAAGACGTGCCCGTTCGGGCACTTGTACTCATACGTAGGCACGAGAATGAAAGACGCTAGCAACGGTATCGGCTTGGACACGCTCGAGAGAGAGACCCGATTCGACGTTGCCGCACTGAAGGTCGATGCGTTTTGGGCCGCGACCGGAACGGTGACGGCGGCCGTCGCGGGCGTGCTCGGCTGGTTCCTGCGGTCGTGGCCGCCGCACGAGGACGAGGCGCTCGCACTCTTCGTCGGGCGCGGCTCGCTCGGCGACGTGCTGCACACGGTTGTCGCCGAACGAGGCGGAGCGCCGCTGCACTTCTTGTTCGCGTGGGCGGTCGTCCACCTCGGCGGCGGCCTGACGGCGCTCCGGATCGTCTCGCTCGTCTTTGCCGTCGCGTGCGTGCCGCTGATCGTGGAGCTCGGCGCGCGGCTCGCCGACCGCGTGACGGGAGTGCTCGCGGCCGTGTTCGCATCCGCCAGTTGGGTGTTCCTCTTCCACGGCGTGTTCGGGCGGATGTACAGCCTGTTCCTGTTCACCAGCCTGCTGTCGTTGCTTGCGCTGCTCTCACGCAGGTATGTGCTCTGGGGGCTTGCGTTGCTGCTGGTGCTCGCGAGCCACCCGTATGCAGTGCTGGTTGTCGCTGCGCAGGCGTTATATGTCGTGCTGCACGGGCGCGACCGGCGCGCTCTCGTGACGCTCGCCGCGGTCGGCGTCGCCGGCTTTCCCTTCTGGTGGGCGGACATCGTTCTCCGGAACCGCTTCGACGTCGGGATCGGCGGCGGCGGAACGCGGCTCGGCTCGCCCGGAGCCGTGTTGCGCTACCTCTGGTCGGTCGCGGGAGACTTCAGCTCGCACACGCACCTCTGGTCGCTGTGTTTCGGCGCGCTGGCGGTGGCGGGCGCGGTGCTGCTCGTGCGACGCAACCGCTCGGACGCGCTGCTGACCGCCTGCGTGATCGCCGTGCCGGCCATTGCGTTCATGCTCGCGACGTTGCGCTCGACGACGTCGCCGGAGGCGCGCCACCTGATCTTCGCGCTGCCGTTTTACAGCGTCTTGCTCGCGCTGCCGCTGGTCGCACTGGCACGCGTGAACGTGGGCCTGGCCGCAGTCACGCTTGCGGTGGCGGCAGTGCTCGTCGTCGGCGAGGTGCGGTGGGCGCACACGAAGACGCCGGAGCTGTTCGACGGCGATCCGCCCGGCGAGGCGCACGCGCGCGACGCGGCGGCTGCCTGGCTTGCAGCGACGAGCCGGCGCGACGACGTCCTGCTCGGGTACGAGCCGGTCTTCCTGCGCGCGTGGGAACAGAACCGGTCGTTCTCGGACAACGTCCTGCCGCGTGCCGACCCTGCGCTGTTCGCGGACGCGCTCGAGGGAATCGACATCCCGCTCGGCCGTGGCATCTGGGTCTTCGACGCGAGCGACACCACGAATGCACGCCAGCGGTCGACGATCGCCTTCCGCTTGCCGCAGCCGGAGTCCGCCTTCGA
>Ga0137374_10011737_pt1 | contig 10249 bp, 10 predicted proteins | sample SagtaG_20_FD_104811 | JGI IMG/M metagenome (GOLD analysis project Ga0137374, IMG submission 104811) | Vadose zone soil microbial communities from Sagehorn Ranch, Mendocino, California, USA - Sage1_R_100_16 metaG | ecosystem: Environmental > Terrestrial > Soil > Vadose zone | place: USA...
GCCGAAGCCGACACGATCGACGACCTGCGCGCGCTGCTCGTGAAGTCCGCCTACGCGGATTCGTAGGCCTTTCTCAGGCCTTCGATGTCGATCTTGGTCATCTTCAGCATCGCGCTCATGACCCGGTTCGCCTTCTCGGAGTCCTCGTCGCTCAGCAGTTCGCCCAGCGCACGCGGGATGATCTGCCAGGACACGCCGAACTTGTCGGTGAGCCAGCCGCACGGGCCCTCTTCGCCGCCTTCGGAGAGCTTCTCCCACAGCTCGTCGACTTCCTCCTGGGTCTCGCAGTTCACGAAGAGCGAGATGCCCCGCGAGAAGGTGAACGACGGACCGCCGTTCAGCGCGATGAACTCTTGCCCCGCAAGCTCGAACGCCGCGGACATGAGGCTCCCGGCCGGTGCAGGCCCCGCCTCCCCGTAGCGGGTCGTTCGCACGATCTTCGAGTCCTTGAAGATCGAGACGTAGTGGTTGACCGCCTCTTCAGCCCGGTCGTCGAACGTCAGGAATGTCGTGATCTTCTGCATCTGTCGCTTCGCCGTCCTCTCTTCAGCCGTGGTCTCGGAACACAACCAGGACCGGCGGCGGGCCGAGAACTCATCGGTACGCAACGAAAACCGTCCGCGCGTGGCCGACGGATCTGCCGCTGCGTCCGTCCGGAAACGCATCGGCGTTCAGCAACTCGATCGTCTTCTGCTGAGCTCAGGGCTGCGTTGAGTTCCTGATCACCCGGAAACGGAGGCTCGTTCGCGCTCCGACCTCTTGCACGTCTGTCTTCCCGAGCTGGACGAGCTCGGGATCGACGTTCTCGAGGAGCCGGAGCCCGCCCCCGAGCACCACGTGCATGACGTCGACGCGAAGCTCGTCGACCAGCTCCGCGCGCAGCAGCTGCTGCACCACGTTCGGTCCTCCGACCACGATTACCGCCTTGTCGCCCGCGGCGGCGCCCGCCTGGTGGACCGCAGAGGTCAGGCCGTCCGTCACGAACGTGAACGTCAGAGGACAGCCCCCGAACCCGTCGACCGACGTGGTCATGCTTGCGATCAACGTTGTCATTCCACATCCCCTCTCAGCTGGAGACTGATTCAACGGCGCTCGAGCAGCCAGATGCCGAGGTTCGCGCCGTCGAGCACGTCCTCGAAGCCGGTCGGCGGCTCGAAGTTTGCGCCGGCGCGGATTGGCACGGCGACGACCACGTCGCCACCGCGCGCGAACGCGCAGACGTCGGGACCGGCGTCGAGCGGCTCGTACGACCCCGCGAACGGCTCCGGCCGCCGGGCGCGGAGCTGAAGCGTCTTCCAGATCACGTAGAGCTTCGCCGTCTCGCGCCGCGACGCCGTGCCGCCGGCGAGCTCCGCGAGCAGGCGGCGCCGGAGCTCCCAATCGATCGGCCGGCGGTTGTCGGGGTCGACGAGGCTGAGGCTCCAGAGCTCGTCGCCCTGGTAGATGTCGGGGACGCCGGGGCAGGTCAGCTTGAGCAGCGTCTGGGCGAGCGCGATCCGCTCTCCCTCGCGCGCCACCCGCTCCGCGAACGGCTCGAAGGTCTCCTGGAACGGCCGGTGGTCGTAGAGCGCGCGCGCGAACGCCTTCACCGCGTGCTCCCACTGCTCGTCCGGCTCGAGCCAGCTCGTGTTCGTCTTCGCCTCGCGGAGCGCCTTCACCAGGTACTCGTCGACCCGTTCGGGCTCGATCGGCCACGCACCGACGAGCGTCTGATAGATCAGGTACTCCTCGTTGGCGTCCGGCGCGCCTTCCGCGCGGAGCCGAGCGTTGGCACGGTGCCAGTCGAGCACGTGCTCGCGCCACTCGTCCGCGAGCCACGAGAGTGCGTTGATCCGCGCACGGACGTCGCCGCTCCGCTTCGTGTCGTGGGTGGTCGTCGCGAGCAGGTGACGTGGGAAGCGGCGTGCGCGCTCGAGGTTCGCGGAGTGGAAGTCGTCGACCGAGAGCGAGAAGCGCGCGGGGCTGCTGCCGACTTCGTTCAGGCAGAGCAGCCGGTTGTAGCGATAGAAGGCAGTGTCCTCGACGCCCTTGGCCATCACCGGCGGCGTCGTCTGCTGGAAGCGGATGACGAACGCGTCGTGGGCGCGCTCCTCGAGCAGCAGGATCGCCGCGAGTCGCGCCGGCAGACGCGCCTCCATCATTGCCTGCCGGTCGAGCCCGTCGACCTCGCCGCTGTCCGGATCGACGTACGTGCGGTAGACGGGGAACGAGGCGAGCGCGCGCGGGAGGTCGAGCTCTTCACCGGCGTCGGCGAGTCGCGTACGCAGCCGTTGCACCTCCGGCTCGAACGTCGACTGCGCCTGCTCCAGCTTTGCCTCGAACGCGATCTTCTCGAACGGCCGCTCTTCCCCGGTGAGGTCGCGGTAGAGGCTCGTCAGGGAATCCTCGGCGGCAGGATCGACGAAGAGCGCCGTCAGGTCGTTGGCGAACTCGTAGCCGGTCGTGCCCTCGACGGGCCAGTCGCGTAGTTGCTCGCCCGGCTCGAGGATCTTCTCGACCCAGACGTGCTCGACGCCCGCCTCGCGCAGGCGGTGGAAATAGCGCGGCGGATTCGCGAGCCCGTCCGGATGGTCGACGCGGATCCCCTCGACCAGGCCGTCGCGAACGAGCTCGATCACCTTCACGTGCGTCTCCTCGAACACCTCGGGATCCTCGATCCGCACGCCGGCCAGGTCGCCGATGTCGAAGAAGCGGCGCACGCTGCCGGTCCGCCACTCGACGTCGAAGAACTTCGCCCGGGTGAGCGGGTCGCGCCAGAACGGGTTCTCCTCCTCGCTGGCGGCCATGTGGTTCGGGACGACGTCGAGGATCACGCCGAGCCCGGCCTCGCAGAGCGCGCGGAACTCGTGCTCGCCGCCGAGCTCGTCGGAGAGGCGGGTCGGGTCGACGACGTCGTAGCCGTGCGTCGAGCCGGAGCGCGCCTGCATCGCCGGCGACAGGTAGAGGTGGCTGACGCCGAGTTCGCGCAGGTAGGGGACGAGCTCGCGCGCGCGGCTGAAGTCGAGGTGGGGCAGGAGCTGCAGCCGGTAGGTGCAGCGGAACTCCGTCACCTCTCAATCCTTGTCTGTTTTCGCGGGGCGCTGCGGGGGTAGCCGGAGGCGCCATGAGCAGCGTCACGACCGGGTGGCCTCGGCTCGGCGCGATCCCTCGCGGTGACGGCCTCGTCGACTTCCGCGTCTGGGCGCCCGCGGCGGGCTCGGTTACGGTCCGGGTCGACGGCCGCGACCACGAGCTGCGGTCGGCCGCGGACGGCATCTTCGAGGCGGCGCTCGCCGCGCGAGCTGGGAGCGAGTACCTCTACGTGCTCGACGGCGAGCGGCTGCTGCCGGATCCGTGCTCGCGTGCGCAACCGCACGGTGTGCGCGGCCCGTCGCTGATCGTCGACACGGCCGCCTTCCGCTGGAGCGACGCCGGCTGGCGTGGGCTCGCGCTCGACGGCCTCGTCATCTACGAGCTGCACGTCGGCGCCTTTTCCGGCGCAGGGACGTTCGACGGCGTGATCGAGCGGCTGGGCGATCTGCGCGAGCTCGGCGTGAGCGCGATCGAGCTGATGCCGGTCGCGACGTTTCCGGGAGAGCGCAACTGGGGTTACGACGGCGTCTATGCCTACGCGCCGCACCCCGTTTACGGCGGGCCGGAGGGCCTGGCGCGGCTCGTCGACGCGGCGCACCGCGAGGGCCTGGGCGTGATTCTCGACGTCGTCTACAACCACATCGGTCCCGGCTCGGAGGCGATCGCCGCCTTCGCTCCGTACTTCACCGACCGGCACACGACGTTCTGGGGCGACGCGATCGACTACCGCGAGCGGGGCGCGCGCGAGTGGGCGATTCAGAACGCGGAGCTCTGGGTCCGCGACTACCACGTCGACGGGCTGCGCCTCGATGCGACGCACGCGATCTACGACGACACCCATCCTCACGTGCTTGCCGAGCTTGCGGAGCGGGTGCGCGCGATCAACCCGCGCGTGCTCGTCACCTCAGAGATGGAGCCGGGCAACCTGCGTCCGATCGACGAGTGGGGCCACGATGCGCAGTGGGCGGACGAGTTCCATCACGTGCTGCACGTGTTGCTCACGGACGAGCGAGACGGGTACTACGGCGACTACCGGCCGTCTGTGACGGACCTCGCGCGGCAGCTCGAGCGGACGCCTCCGCAGAAGCTGGTCTTCTGCTCGCAGAACCACGACCAGGTCGGCAACCGCGCGCTCGGCGACCGGCCGAAGCTCGACGAGCTACGGCTCCGTGCGGCGGCGCTGCTGCTCGCGCCGCAAACGCCGCTCTTGTTCATGGGCGAGGAATACGGCGAGCAGCGTCCGTTCCAGTTCTTCACCGACCACATCGACCCGGCGATCGCCGACGCGACCCGCAAGGGTCGCAAGCGGGAGTTCGAGAAGTTCTCGGCCTTCTCCGGCGAGGACGTCCCCGACCCGCAGGACCCGGCGACGTTCGAGCGCTCGAAGCTCCACCCGGACGAAGGCGACCCCGACCTGCTTGCCTTCTACAAGCGGCTGCTCGCCTTGCGCCGGGAAACGCCTGCGGCGGCGGTCTTGGTCGACGCCGACGAGGAGGAGCGGACGCTGCGCGTGCGGCGCGGCGACGTCGAGTTGAGGCTGGACTTCTCGGAGCACCCGGCCGGGTGCACGCTCAAGCCGTACGCGTAACGGAGAGGATCCGCGCGGTCCACGAGCCGCGAGGGGCATCTACGTCCACGGACTCTCCTGAGCGGTGTCCCACGAGCGCGCGTCCGAGCGGCGAGTCGGGCGAGATCGCTCCGCCTCCGCCGGCGCTCGAGATCTCGAGCTCCATGTGCTGGCCGTCCTCGTCTTCGATCTCCACGATCGATCCGACGCTGACCTCGTCGAGTGCGAGCTCCGACTCGTCGACGAGCACCGAGTGGTCGAGGCGCGAGCGCAGCGTCCGGATGCGCGCCTCCAGCAAGCCCTGCTCGTTCTTCGCCGCGTGGTACTCGAAGTTCTCCGACAGGTCGCCGTGCTCACGCGCCGCCTTGATCGCGTGAACGGCGGCCGTGCGTTTCGGGCCTTCGAGCTCGGCGAGCTCGGCGGCCAGCGCGTCGCGTTGGCTCGCGGTGAGGTGGTCGACTCTCGGCTCGTTCATGCTCCGACAGCATAGGCGTATGTGCTTCAACCGGCCATCGCGTGGGCAGGCAGCGGTTGGCCGAGACTAGCGTGGCGCAGGCGAACGGCTGGAAGACAGGGCTGTGGTTGCATCTCATCACTCCGGTGCGCGCCGAAGTGGCGCGCCCGCTCGTGGAAGGCCTGCGAAATGAGACCGTCGTCCGCGACGACCGGATCCGCCGGCTGCTGCCCATCGACCTGACACCGTTCGACGCCGCCGCGCAATAGGCCGGTCACGGCACCGGGTGGGAATTGTTTCTGATCCACAACGTTGACCTAACGACACATGCATACTCGAGTTCTCAAGCCGAAGCATGGCCCGACTCTGCTCGTGAGGCCCTTGAGCCACGGCGACGTCCGCACGGTCATGGGCGTGTTCGAGCGTCTGGGCGAGCGGTCGCGGCGTACCCGCTTCAACGGGGCGAAGCCGTGCCTGAGCAGGTCCGAGCTCCGCCAGCTCGCGGCGGTCGACTCGACCCGCCACGTGCTCGTCGCCCGCGTCGAGGGCGACCCGCAGCCTGTCGCGATCGCGCGTCTCGTTCGTGACGGCCACACGGCCGAGATCGCCTTCGCGGTCGCCGACGAGTACCAGCAACGCGGCATCGGCTCCGTCCTCGCCGCAGAGTTGGTCGCGGATGCCCGCGCCGTCGGCATCACCGAGATCACCGCCCTCGTGTCGAGTGACAACCCCGGCGCCGTCGCAGTGCTTCGCCGTATCGCGGGTGCGCTCGACGTCCGCCCGGAGGGCCCCGAGCTCTCGATCCGCGCGGCACTCGCGTAGGCCTATCCGACTGGTACTAGCTTCTCCCGCTCCGCGGCTTCGCGGTCCACCTCGCCACGCCGGGTCGTGGCGGCGTGGTAGTCGTCGGTGAGCCAGAGCCCGAGCTGGTTCCCGAACCACGGCCCGAGGGCGTTGCCGCTCTCGCCGCCCGGAATCACCTGGACGGCGTGGGGGTCTGACTTGCGCGCCTCTGCCACGAACCGCCGGGCCGGCCCGCTGCCGAACATGAACCCGTTCACGGTCGCCGCTCGGGGATTGTGGGAAGCGGCGTCCACGGTCGCGAAGCCGCCGTCGGTCGCGATCCCCGGCAGGCCGGTGTCGAGGTTGGCGAAGCCGGCGCCCGTCGGGATCGAGAACGGGCCGCCGAGCAGGTGCGAGAAGACGATCCGGTGGAGCCTGCCCCAGCGGTAGTCGCCAAGGTCGCTCGAGCCGCCGAACGCAGGCGCGAATGCCGGGCTCGCCGCGAGGTCGAGCGCGTTCAGCAGCGCCTGGAGGACAGCGGTGTCACGGCCGGCGGGGCCGGCGAAGAACGGGACCCCGGAAGCCCCCGTGCCGCTGCCCTCGAGCAGGTGGCGGAGCGCGCTCATCGCCTGGCTGCCCGGCGGCAGGAAGCCGCCGAGGCCGCGCGCGGTGAGCGGCGCGTCGACGAGGAGCGCGAGGATCCGCCCGCGCCAGAGGGAATAGATCGTCGCCGCCACGCTCGCCGAGATCTCGGCGGCGGTCGGGTCGGCGCGGATGCCGTTCACGTCCGGCGCGTCGTACCCGGCGGCGATGCCGGTGGGCGTCGAGAAGTCCCAGGCCGCCAGGCGAGCCGCGGCGTCCTGCACGCGCGGGTTGGCGCCGAGCGCGGCCAGCCCGGCCGGGGCGCCGGGCGTCTGAGCCGCGGCGAGCGCGGCCGTGATGTACGGGACCAGCACCTCGGCGTCGTTCAGCTTCACGTCGGACTGGATCGACTCCATCTCCTCGAACGAGACCTTGCCGGCCGAGGAGAGCGCTTCCTGGATGCGCTTCGTAATGCGTGTGTTGCGGTTGCCGTCTTCGTGCCCCGGGGTGATGTAGCGGATGCCGCCGCCCGGGCGGAGCTCGTTCAGCGGATCGTTGTCGAACGTCTGCCCGGTCGGGTCCTGGTTCGCATTCGAGATCCAGCCGCGGGTGGGATTGACGAGCCCGTCCATCTCGTCGACGGGGAGGATCTCGTAGCGAAGCGCTTGGTCCTCCGCCGGCGACGGGTCGGGGATCCACTCGTTGCCGCCGGTGCCGTTGCGGATGAAGTACGGCGGCAGGCCGGCGACGGTGCCGGCCTGCAGGTCCTCGCGGAGCGGGATCTCGCCGCTGGTCTTGTAGCCGATGTTGCCGCGGTCGTCGACGAACATCCAGTTCTGGGCCCCGAAGTCGAAGTAGCGCAGCGCGTCGATCGCCTCGCCGACCGTGGTTGCGTGGGACAGCAGCCGAAAGAAGTCCGGCTCGCGCGTCGCGCCGAAGCCCGTGTACTGGACCGAGAGGCCTGTCGAGCCGGACGCCGAGATCAACGGCCCTTGGTTCCGTCGAGGAACGACGACGGTGGCCGCGGGCACGCCCGCGGCCGGCGGCACGACGACGAGATCGTCCGGCGTCCCGTCGGCGGGCTGGTTCGCGCGGAAGGTCTCGGGGATGATCTGCGTCGGCTCGGCGTTGCCCTGGTAGATCGTGGCGACGGGAACGCCGCCCGAGAGCACGAGCTGCTCCGAGTAGACGTCGGTGACGTCCTCCGGATTGACCGTCGAGCCCCACGAGACGTGGCCGTTCGTGCCGTGCACCAGCGCCGGGGTGCCGGGGAACGTGACGCCGTAGAGAGCCAGGCCCTTGGCCGGCGGGCCGGGGACGTCGAGGCCGACCTCGTAGAAGACGGGGGGCGACTGGAGCGAGAGGTGCGGATCGTTGGCGACCATCGGCCGTCCGCTCGCCGACTTCGCGCCCGAGACGACCCAGACGTTCGAGCCCTCGGTCGTGGGGGCGACCGGGATGCCGGCCGCCTTGGCTTGCGCGAGCGCCTTACTCGCCAGCGCTTCCGTATCGGGCCCCAGCGCAGAGGATGACCATGCCGGCTTCCCGTGCGTGTGGATCGGGTTGGACGTTTCGCCGGGCAAGATCGACGGGGCGTGCGCGAACGGCTCCGAGCGCATGACGTCTTCGCGGAAAAGAGCGGCCCCGTCGAAGCCCTGCGCCGCGCCGGCGGTCTGGTACGCGATCAGCTTCTGCGTGTTGGCGATGTCCCCGAGGTCGAACGAGAGCCCGAAGGCGATCAGCTTGCTGACGGTTTCGGAGTCGAGCGCCGTCCACGCAGGCACCTGCGTCTTCGTCAGCTCGAGCGCCGCGTACTCCGGCGGAAGCGGGTTCGCACCGATCCAGGCGTTCACGCCTTGCGCGTATGCCTCCAGGATCGCGACCGTCTGCGGCGAGAGCGCAGCGAGCGACCGAGCAGCCGCGCGCCGCAACCCGAAGGTGCGGAGTTGACCGTCCGAGGCGAGCGCGCCGGGCCCCAGCAACTCGGCGAGCGTGCCGCTCGCCTGGCGGCGGCTCGCATCCATCTGGAAGAGGCGATCCTGCGCGTGGAGGTAGCCGAGCGTGAGGTACGCGTCGTGCTCGTCCTTGGCGTAGACGTGTGGAACGCCGACCGCGTCGCGCACGACGATGACCGGCTTGTGGAGCCCCGCGAGCGCCAGCTCGGCCGAGCCTCCCTGCGCCGCCGATCCAGCGAATCCAGCAAAGACCACGAGCGCCACGATCGCGAGCCCGGACCGCCGCCACATTTCCGCCTCCCCGGTCGCCGTTTCCTGTGTGGCTCGACTCTATCCCTCGGCGGCTGCTCGGGTCGCGGCTCGCGCGGCCCCGTTGACCGGCTCGGGCGTGGTCGATACGGTGGTCACCGGCAGCGACGAACGGAGCCGCATCAATGGCAGGGATTGGGGTCGTCTGCTGCGGCGGTTGGCGTGTCAGCCCTTCGCGACGCGAGAGCACGGGTGCGTCGTGACCGGCGAGAAGAAGTCCTTCTGGAGCGGCATGTCGGGCTTCCTCACCGGTACGACCGCGCTTCTCACTGCCGTCGGCGGCCTGATCGCGATCCTGATCCAGGTCGGAGCGATCGGAGGAAACGGCGGGTCGAACGGTGGCGGGGAGACGACGGAGAGCGCGGCTTGGGCACCTCAGGCGAATGACATCTGCGCCCGGGCAAACGACCTGATCACTGCGCTTCCCAACCCGAAGACGCTCGGTGCGCAGGCGGCGCTCACAATGGGTCAGCAAGCGCTGCGAATCAACCGCCAGATGGTGCGCGACCTCGCGAGCGTTCCCCAGCCGGACGAGCAGCGCGCGGACGTGAATGAATTCCTCCGCCTCGGCGCCAACGTGAACGACAACACGGAGGAGCTCCTCGCCGACCTCACGAGCGGCAGCGTTGCGGACGCACAGCAGCGCTTGAAAACGCTTTCGCGGCTCGGGAAGAAGTTCGACAGCGCGGCAATCGGTCTGGGCGCGTCGACCTGCGCCGAGGGAGCGTCGTTCAGCGGCGGTCTCCCCGTGCCGGCCGGCTGAGAAGCGCTTCTACGAGCCCGACCGGAGGTAGAGCTGCGTGCGCTCGACCGCCGCCGACGCCATCTGTGCGAGCTGTGCGAGCACCGCCTCGTCCAGCTCGGAGAAGGCGCCGCGCCGCTTGTCGACCAACGTGATCACGCCGAACTCGCGTCCGTCGAGTCCGGTGAGCGGGACGGCAATCGTGTCCGCCGTCTCGCTCGGAAGGTTCGCGGCCGGGGAGACCCCGACGGAGCAGACGACGACGGAGCAAACGACGACGGAGCAAACGACGACGGAGCAAACGACGACCGGACCGACGACGACCACGGGGCAGACCACGACGGAACAGACAACAACCGGTCAGACGACGACTGGGGAGACGACGACCGGGGAGACGACGACCGGGGAGACGACGACGACGACCACGCAGTCCCCCGCGCCCTAACGCTCTGCATCCGGCGGCAGGCGGCGAGTAGAGGACGCGCCGCCTGCCGCTCGAGTTCTTACGCGGCCGGGGTCGGCGCAGACGGGTCGTTCTGCCAGAGGCCGAACTCGTTCCCCTGCGTGTCCTTGCAGGTCACGAACCAGCCCATGTTCGGCACCGGCATCGGCTCGTCCGCCTCGCCGCCGAGCTCCTTCACGCGTGTCGCGCCGGCGTTGATGTCGTCCACGTCGAAGTAGGCGCGCGCCCCTTTCTTGCCGGGCTGCATGTTCGTGATCGCTCCGCCCGTCTTGTCGCTGATCTGGGTCATGTGATACTCGGACGGGCCGGGGAACGATTCGAA
>Ga0137374_10011739_pt1 | contig 10248 bp, 8 predicted proteins | sample SagtaG_20_FD_104811 | JGI IMG/M metagenome (GOLD analysis project Ga0137374, IMG submission 104811) | Vadose zone soil microbial communities from Sagehorn Ranch, Mendocino, California, USA - Sage1_R_100_16 metaG | ecosystem: Environmental > Terrestrial > Soil > Vadose zone | place: USA...
CACCGTTCTTGACCTCTTAGTCGGCGACTCTATAATGAAATCCAAGGCGGGGTAGCTCAGATGGTTAGAGCGTGGGATTCATAACCCCAAGGTCGGCGGTTCGATCCCGCCCCCCGCTACCAATAGTCCCTAATATTTCAATAACTTACAGGCGCTGCTTAACCCAGCCCTTTTTTGATTTGCCGAGATTTTGCCGAGGATGAAAAACTTTTCGTCCAAAATCCTACCCCTTAAGGCTTCAACCCTATCAATAAAATCAATAACTTAGAGTGGTTTCAGCCAAGACCTTGGAAGCAATGCCCCCACGCTCTCCCCTCTGGGATCAGGTGCATATATATATATATCAAGGACTGCCGTGGAATTCGGTAGTTGATGCGGTTAGACCGTTAATTGAATCACTCAGTCTTGGTTAGAGGCGTGACGCCTCGATGAGCAACGTCATGTAGTCGCGGCTCGGATTGTTCAGAACTTTGCTCCGCAGGGTGGCGATGGCGCGAGATTGAGAGCCCTGTTGCGGTAGCTAGATGGCTAAGGCCCGCTTCAGCGGCCGTGGGCGACAACTGCATCACAAGTAGTTTGTCCATGAGAGGCATGCTGTTCCGATCAGGGGTAAGCGCTTGTTGGGTAGAGCAGGAGTTACTGGGAATGGCGTAAATGAAGCACAATCAGAAAGGCAATTGTCGCTGCGATGCCGATATCCAAACAATTTGCGCCACAGAAATGAGCAATGTGTTCGACGAAATGTCCATAATCAGGAAAGGTAGAGCAACCCCTTTTGTGAGCTGGAGCGTCAGACCATGTTTGAGGCACTGGAACATCGAGTGGTTATCGAATGGGGTCGTGCCGCGCAAGCATGGCACCAGTACACGATGAACAAAATCACTGCTAGGAACAGAGTGTACGATCATCTAGTCGTCTGGTAATTACTTATCCTAACTAAAAGCGCTTTCAAAGATGGCATCATCCCAACTTCCTGAATTCTATCGCTCACCTCCGCAAATTCTAACAAGCAAGAAAATGTGAGAGAGTCCTCGAAACGAACAAACGCTATTATTTCACCGACGCGTGTTTTCGACGTTGGTCCATCTTGTCGCATTGCTTACAGAGTTTACGACCGGGAGCGACAAACTCTACGACATGAAGCGCCGCTTTGTCAGAGGAATCGCCACGTAGCGCTCACCGCCGCGCGCTCTCCTATTATGACGTCAACGCAAAACAGTGGCACGCGGAGCCAGGCGATTTCAATATGCTCGTTGGCCGCTCGTCCGAGCAGATTGAACTGCGTGGCAAGTTCACACTGGCAGCGTCCGCAGCGGGAACCAGCAAGTGAGTCCTCTAAGAGAGGTAGATCGTCTGATCGCGATCGAAACGAGTGAGACCTTCAAGTGATGAACTGGATGAATAAAGTGCTTAAAGAGGGCAACCACGTAGGAGAAGTCTGCTGCTCGATAAATCAGCCGAAGAACTCGAATTATTAGTTTAGTCTCTAACCGCTCCAGTTAATGTTTATCGGCTTCAGAACCAACACGCGCTTTACGAGGTTACTAGGAACAACGTTGACACGGTAGGCATCTGGGTTCAAATCCCCACGCGCCTACCAACGTTTTCAATCACCTGCGAAGCTGTACTCCGGTCCCCAAATCTATCAGATCGCATACGGCCGTGTTCTGGACAGGCGAGTTTGTTCTGATAGCGCCTGCCGGCTACCGCTATTTCCCTAGCTAAGTTTGAACGGCATGCTTTCGTCGAGATTCCAGGTTCGCAGTTCCCATTCATGTCCTCCCACGGCAACAGCCGCCACATAGCCTGGTCCGGGATCGAGCGCGGCCAACGACCAGCGCGAGGCCTCCTGATGGTCCCAATGCGTGCTTAACAGCGCCGCGGGTTCGTTCGGGGCCAAGCTAACTTCAAACTGATCTAATGGCGCCAAAAGACCGGCGCCGATTGCCTTGACGAAAGCTTCTTTTCGCGTCCAGCAATTGAAGAAGGCTTGCTGCCGCAAGGCCACCGGAATTTGGTCTAGCCGTTCTGCTTCTCTGGCCGAAAAGTACGTCCAGGCAATCTTATCGCCAGTGAAATCTGGCCGCATACACTCCACATCGACGCCAATTTGCCTTTTAAGAGTCAGAGCGTAAAGTGCGAGACTGCCTGAGTGGGCCAGGCTAAAGTTCAGGTTCGATTTATCAATTGATTCAGCAAGCGATGGCTTACCAAACTTGTTGTAATTGAACTGTATCTCTCCCGGGTGCATGCCCAGGTATCGGCCCAGAAGGTTGCGTAAACAACCGCGTGCGACAATCCAGTGTCTGCGATCGGCTTCAAAGTGAAAGCGATCGGCCCTGGTGACCTCGTCTGGTGTGAGCACTTCCACCATCGCGTCACCCCTCCAGGCGGGAAGATCCAGAGACCCTCGCCAGATATGGACATCCTCAGCTTTCAGTGTGGTTTGCTTTGGCGGTGATAACCACGACCGAATGGCGCCAACAGTTCTTGTTGACTGTTCAAACATGAAGGTGGGTTTTCGCAACGCCGAATATTTTATCCGGCTTATTCCTTAAAGTGTCGTCCACTAATTCCTTTTGCAGCCTCCTCCATCTTCTTCTGAAGACTGAAGGGCCGCCAGATTGTTTTCTTGTCCCGGTCGTGCAAGTAAACGAGGCTCCCTCTCCTGTGGCCGTTCGCGCGGTTTCAACTCATAAGTCCAAGGTTGTAACGTGATAGTAATAAGGACACGCTAATCTAGAATCAGAGGCTTTATCGGCTGAGCGAAGGCTAGTTCCCATCCCCATTACTGATCGATTACCACCCGTGTGCGCCATTTCATTGACGGGACGTCGACTCCGGCCTATCATGCTCAGCCTGGAGGTTAGTACCGCATTACTTCGAGCGTGTGAAGTTTGTGTGCTCCCGGGCAAACGCTCGGGTTCGTCCGCATCCTTACTAGTGCTTATTCTCAGAGCACAAGTTCAAGCGGGCTGAATTTCCCTTTGGGGCCCTGCTGGAATCCTGCTTTTGATTTGTGCTTAGTCGATGACGCGTTGAGATTATCATAAAGACGTCCTTATTCTCTTATAGCCTTATTCTCATAGCCTTGATGGCCACGATGCGGTTGAAGCGGCATGGATGCTTCCGCAGCTTGCACTTCATTTACCAGGTCTCAAGATTTTAGGATAAGCCGAATTCACCTGAAGAAAGGAATTCGGAGTATAAGCCTAAGTTACCTCTCGGGATGCGATTTTGACGGAGGCGCTGGGAATGACCGAGGATGATCTGTTTTCCAATACGCAGCTGCTGTTGATCGAATGCTTTCACGATACAAACGTCTCGTAGAAGTCTCTTTTCACCTGGTGTGGTTCACCGCACAGTTTCTAATTTATTGGGTTTTCCTGCGCCGCGGCCCGGCGTATGTGGGGCGTCTCGTCAGCCTCCATTTCCGAGAACTCGGAGGAGGATATATTAAATTGGGGCAAGCTTTAGCTCTTCGCTACGACGTCTTCCCAGAGGGATTTTGCGATGAGTTAGCTAAAGGGCGCGATGGATTACCTCCATTTGATAATCAGCTTGCCAGGGACATTATCGAAAAGGAATTGAGTCACCCTGCGGATGAGCTTTTTCTTTGTTTTGATGAGATACCGACCGGCATTGATGCATTTGCACAGCGATATTGTGGAGTCTTGAAAACTGGTGAGTCCGTAGTCATCAAGGTGCAGCGGCCAGGGTCAAAGCAGATGGCAAAAGCGGACCTCCTTGGGATCCGCTTTCTACTTAAGGTGATTGATTTTAGCGGCTTTCTTGGTCGAGTCAAATTGAGCCGCGACTATGAAGGGTTTCGGGGTTGGATGTTGGAAGGACTATCCTTCCTAACAGAAGCCCGCTACGTCGAACGCTTTTCAGCGCAGTCGCGAAATAATCAAAGGGAGTATGTTCCACAGGTCTATTGGTCGCATACCACCGACGCGGTGCTCACTTTAGAACGATTAGAGGGGGTCTTGCTATCAGAAGTTTTGGACGTGATCGTCAGGTCGCAAGATCCGTTGGCCATCAGCGGGGCGTTCGAAGTAGAAGGAGTCGATCTACAACAGGCGGGCATGAATATATTTTACAATTTTCTCAATCAGCTATTTAATGGAAAATATTTTCATCGTGATCTTCGTCCCACTGACTTAGTCATCATGGAAGATAACGCAATAGGTTATCTGGACTTCGAAAGCATAGGAAGAATTGATCAGAACTTTGTTCAGCACCAGTTAGACTTTTTATACGCGGCGCGCGTCGGTGACATTGATGCGCTATACGAATTAGTGCTGGAATATTTTGAACCACCTTTCGACGCCGATTTCGCCGCCCTCGAAGATATTTTCAAATCGCGCATTTCACAGTGGCTTGAAGCCAGCGATGATGAATATTCTCCCGTCCAGGAGCGCAGTTTTGTGGCGGTTATGATGCTCTGCCTGGATGATTTTCGCCGCCTTCAAATCCCTGTGCCTGGTACTGCTTTGGCCTGTTATAGAGCCTTCGCCGCAGTGGATGAGGTCATCTCAACGATTGCGCCGGAACTTGATATGAAAGCTGAGTGGGCAGGATTCTTCCGCGAAACGATCTCTGGGCGTATCCAACGACAAATGAAATTCGATACTCTCTCGGAAGTGTTTCTCGAGTACGAAGCGTTTATCCTGACCCTTCCCCGCCAATTTAGGGAGTCCGTGCGACTGCTGCGTCGTGGTCATTACCCTGTCGTCAGGACGGTAGGCAAATGGGACCTGCGCGGGTGGAAACTCATGCACGCGCTAGCGACATCGCTGATTTTTGGTTTTTTGGTGGCTCGGGTCTGGATCTATTTTTATCCAACCGCACGAACCCGCGAGTTGTCCGTCCTGCTCTCGCCAGCCGCATTTTTGGGATCTCTGGCGGGCCTGATTCTTTTGCGCCGCATTTTCAAAATTCGTTACGAGTATGCGGCGAGGGGACACTATCGAATGAGACGGCCCTGACGTAGACTGGTGCTTGTCGGCCCATGCGGGCGACGTCCGGAACGAAAAGCACCCGGCTCTTCTTGAAAGTTGTTGACAGAGAATTGGGTTGCTGGCGAGAGTTGGGGATAATCAAAACTGATCTCACGCGTCGTAACGGAGCTTAAAAATGAAAGAAAAACCGCCTGATAAATTGCAGCCTTTCAAACAGCAAGAACCCTCCATTGACCCGCTCGACCTTCTGTACGCCGGCATTGGCTACATGGGAGTGTGGTATGAAAGTCAGATGGTCTTCATAAAGCATGAAATGGAAAAAGAAGAACTTTCCGAGCGCGACGAAGACTTGATCCAGGGTCTTCAGGCTACACATGCCCTCGCGATAGATCTGTTTTCTCGGTTATTTTCGCGGCAGTCGCCGGACGAAAATATTTTGCGGGCTCTCCATCAAAGCACCGCGCAAGCTATGAAGCAATTGGCCCACGAAGGAAAAAGATTTGTGGATCACATTGAAGAAGGGAGAAACAAACGATGAGCCGAGATCGAATCTTGTTCGTCACCGCATACATTGAAGATCGGCTGTACGATTATGTCGGTCAATACAGCCCTGATACGCGGCACCGAGACGCGTTTCCCCGGGATATCGCCTTCGGTTTGAGGTTCATAAAACAAAACATTCCCTCGATTGAGATTCTTGAATATCCTTCACCCGAAGAATACAGGGAAGTCCTCAAACAGGGCTGGGATGTCGTCGGGTTTTCGTTTTACATGAACGAAACGGACCGTGTTTTGCGGATGATTAAATGGGCGAGAGAAGCAGGAGTACAGGAGATTTGGGGAGGGAACTACGGCGTCGTCAATAAGGATATCGAAGAGCTTTTCGATCGGCGTTTCGTTGGCTATGCCGAGGGCCAATTACAAAATCTCCTGGGATTGCCGCAAACTGAGATCATCCATCCGCCGCTGTCAATGCGGGTGGGTTGGCCCACCCAGGGAAACCGCTATTTGACTTCCTATCGGGTCGGGGTGTTATTCACAACGCGCGGGTGCAGTTTCAAATGCACTTTCTGCCAATCGCCTGCCTTTGCGCCCAAACCAATTGCCATCCCCTTCGAGAACATCAACCGAGTTCTGGAATTCTACAAGTCCGAAGGCATCGATGAAGTAATGGTGCTTGACGAGAATTTCGGCAATATTCCGAAGCAAGCGGAAATGGTCATCCAGAGAATGGGCGAGCTGAAGCTCAACTGGACACCCATGACCCGTGGCGACCTGCTCACCCGCAATTTCGACAAGTGGTTCACAAATGGTTTGGCCGGCGCGCTAATGGGGGTTGAAAGCATGAACCAGGAGGTGCTCGACGAGATTAGGAAGAAGAGCTCGGTTGAAACCATGACCAATCTGGTCTCAAAGATGAATAAGAAAAATCTCTTGACGATTGGGTTCTACATCATTGGTTTTGAAGCGGACACAGCGGAATCATTGCGGCGAGACCTCAAGGCCGTTGCAGAATTAAATCTCGATATTACCCAGGTTTGCATCCTGACGCCGCTGCCCGGGACTCCGTTGTGGGACGAAATAGATACCAAGTACGGGATCTTTGAAAAAGACTACGAAAAATATGATGCCGGTCATCTGGTGTGGAACCATCCGCACCTGTCACCGGCGGAAGCTTGCGAGATCGTCGAGTGGAGCCTTGATTTTCTGCAATCGGCTCGGACTTTTTTCCGCCGCTTTGCCAAGTGGCAACTGTATCGAGTTGAAAAGTACGGCAGGCTGATGGCGCCCTTTTTGATCAATCGCAACTTTGTTCGCTCGAACCTCGATGGGTTGAAACAACTCGATATGCGTCAACCGCTTGTACTCTTTCCAAATAACCGGCTCGGAAAGGGTGAACCGTTATATGTGCCCTTTCCATCTGGCAAGTCGCTCAAGGTAATCGAGGCTTAGTTCTCACCTCGCCGACAGGAGGTCCGCGAATTGGCAATGAACTTGACCAATCAGTTGATGGGATCAGCAGCCGGTTTCAATCGAGATCTGACGGAGTATTTTGGTCTCCTTTTAGTTGAAAGCGCAGAACCAACGTGTTAATTGACAGCCTACTTCTTGCGGCGTATGATTTTTTGTCGCAACTGATTTCTAGAGAGGAGTATTTATGGCTACCACTAGAGACAACCTCAAGAAAGTCGATGCAGCCATTGAAGAGCTTCATCAAGCTACCGTTCCCGTCGCTCATCAGGTCTTCAATGTAGTGCAGAAAAGCGTTGCGGAAATCGGCTCTGTTGTACAGTTGATGGATGCCAACGTCGACCGTATCGGCAAAGCAGCTGTTGATCTGGGTCACGCGCAAGCTGAGTTGACTGCCTCCACAGTCACGTATAGAAAGTCCGCGCCCGCCGCAAGGCGGTCACAAAAAAAGAAATAGTTTGAAGATTTTTAGGTAACTTTCAGGCACCGTTCCCCCATCCTCTTTCTGTGGGATTGCGCGGACCTTGGTCCAGCGGCCTTGCTGTCTGCTTCGGTCGCGCCCGCATTTTGCCTTTGGGAACTAGGCGCAACCCAATGGCACTCCGTAGTTGATTGATAGGAGGAGACCTCACTATGACTGACGATCCGATAGAAACAGAGCGAGAGAGAATTGAAAGAGACAAACAGAGGCTCGAGGACGATCTCGAGAGATTTGAACAAGCACGCGAACGGCAGCGGCAAACGCTCCGTCAACGAGAACAAGAGAGAGAGGAAGAAAGAGCCCGTGATCGGGAGGAGTTTCGAGAGCGGGAGCGCCGCCGCGCTGCGGAAACCGCGCGAGACCAGAGGACTTATGCACCACGGTACAACACCGTCAGACGCTCCGTTGGTCCCGGGCCGGGCCTTGTGCTTCAGGATCTAGGACGCCTCGCTTACGCTTGGGTACGTACCGGCGTAGAGACGGCCATTGGCATCAACAAGGCTATAGGAAACTTAGCCCTGAATTTGACTGACTCGATCTGGGGCCGCCACCCGGAAAGTGCCACCGCCGGCGTTCGCGAAACTTATGGTAGCCAAACCCGTTACGAGTACGCTGATTCTTACGATTATGGCGGCAGAGGTACGTACAGCACTCGTGGTGACTACCGAACCCGGAGAGTCAGAATTGACGATTGTTCGCTGGATGCTCCTTCCATCGTCTCAGATCTCTCAATTGGATTGAGCAACGCTGTCAGACAGACCGCCGAAGCGATTAGCCGATCCGCCGAGAATTTCTCACGTGTTTTCGAGGAGGAGACAGCGTCCGACGACGTCGCGAACGAATTTAATGAGCCGATCCCACCACCCCCCGCATCAACCGTGACGGGGGAGAACGATGCGCTGAGCGCGAAAGAGCCGAGGAAGCCGCTTACAGATGAACCGATCAGGTGAGGTCACTACTGGACTGGTCTCCCTTTTAGGCGGCTCGCGACTCAGGAACCCGGAACTGCGTCTCGAAGTCCCAATACGCTAGCCTGCGACGGGCGCCAGTGAGCGCACGACGTCAAGATCGGAGCGGACATCGCGCTGGGCGTAATCCTTGTCAGGTCCGTTCTGGGACGGCGTCTCTGCCGAGTTGTAGAATCGTCGCCGGTGAGATGGGAGAAGCTCCGCATTTTTCATCAACTAATTACTACCCGGCTCACAGATAATTATGCGCCACTTCTCTAAAGCTGCGTAGGCTCCGGAAGTCGCAAAGCACTCACACGCCCGGACCTGACCGAGATGGAAAACATCATGGCCGTGCCCGTGGTAACGTCACGCTCAAAGATGTCGACCGTTATCTGATAATACAGTCAACCGATTTCGTGCCGGCACGGACATAACTCAGTTTCTATCAATGCGCCAGACCATGGGCGGAGGAATAGCGGCGCGAGCCGGCGGTGGCTTCAATGACATCCACGATCGTCGACATCCAACGGGTCCTGGCAGTACTGAAGGTAAGCCTGAAATACGGATCCAAACTGCTCCTGCGCTGGCTCTCGGACAAACTCCAACTTCCAAATGTCGGCGAAGCATTGCGACTCGCTCTTGAGGAACTAGGTCTCACCTATCTGAAGCTCGGACAGTTTCTGGCTCTGCGGTTCGATATTTTACCGGCCGAAATCTGCCGAGAACTGAACAAGCTTTTCGAAGGTGTTCCCCCAATGAGTTTTGATGAAGTCTGTGCACGGGTCGAATCCGAGTTGGGATCTCCGCTTCACGAGTTGTTCTCTGAGTTCAAACGCGTTCCTATCGCTGCTGCTTCTGTCGCGCAGGTCCACGAAGCATACACAAATGACAACAAAAAGGTAGCGGTGAAAGTCCAACGCCCCGGTATCGAGAGGCTTTTCGCGGCAGACATGCGCATCTTGTGGCGGCTGGCGAGACTGATTGATTTTACCGGAATCGCCGGGGCTTTTTCCGCTCAAGAGATCGCGGATCAATTCGCCACCTGGACCAAGCGCGAAATGGATTTCATCATGGAGGGCCACACGGCCGAGCGCCTGCGAAGAAATGCCGCACCTTACGAGGTCGTCCCCCAAATCCACTGGGAACTCACTACCAAAAAAGTGCTGACCATGGAGTTCGTCGAGGGCGTCAGTGTGGCCAAAATCGCCGATATGATCGACGCTGGACGTTTGACTGAGCTGGCAGCGCTGCTTCCCAATCTCGACTTGGCCGTCACCGGCAGAAACATTGCATTTGCCATATTGCGACAGTTATTTGTGTTTGGTTTCTTTCAAGGGGATCCACACCCTGGGAATATCTTCATTCGCGACGACAATACGATCGCTTTTGTAGATTTCGGCATTTTCGGTGAACTGACCGATCGGCAGCGAGAGAATCTGGCGGGATTCTTCGAGAACATCGCGCTGGGTAATATCGAACAGGCCTTTCGCTACTACGCGAAACAACATACGCCTACGGTCGAAACGAACCTGAAGGAGTATGAGCGCGAGGGCAAAGCCATCATGTACTTGTGGTACCAGACGTCCATGAACCCATACACATCTCCCAAGGAACGGCACATGGCCAGGTTCGCCGTGAAGATGATAGAAGCTGTGCGGCGTTACCGGCTCCGGACGGACCCTAATACAGTACTTCTCTGGCGCGCCCTCTATGCTCTCGATTCCAGTTCCGAGCGGCTATCCGACTACTTCGATATGATGGCCCAAATCCGTGCATTTTTCATGGAGGAACGTCCCGGGCCGGTGCAGCGAGTTGCGACCATGATCGCGGACCGCTACCGAACGGCGGCATTGTCTCAACTCGGGACTGAAGCCCCCGATCG
>Ga0137374_10011743_pt1 | contig 10245 bp, 13 predicted proteins | sample SagtaG_20_FD_104811 | JGI IMG/M metagenome (GOLD analysis project Ga0137374, IMG submission 104811) | Vadose zone soil microbial communities from Sagehorn Ranch, Mendocino, California, USA - Sage1_R_100_16 metaG | ecosystem: Environmental > Terrestrial > Soil > Vadose zone | place: USA...
CACCAACGTCGTCAAGCACTTCAAGTGGGAGCCGCGCGGCAAGAAGCGCATCCACCAGAAGCCCAATTCGGTCGAGATCGGGGTCTGCCGGCCCTGGCTCGACGCGGAGCTCGCTCTGATCAAGCCAAAGGTTCTCGTCTGCCTGGGCGCGACGGCGGCGCAGGCTCTTCTGGGTCCATCCTTCCGCGTGATGAAGAGCCGTGGATCCTTCGTAGAGTCGGATCTCGCGCCGTTCGTCACCGCCACGGTCCATCCTTCTTCCATCCTAAGGGCGCCGGACGACTCGGCGCGGCGCCTGGCGAAGAAGGCCTTCGTGCAGGACCTTCGAAGGGTCGCGCGCAAGCTCGAGCAAGCGCACTGAAGGGATGTCGGAAGGCAAGACGGTTTGCCGTTCAGGAGTGCTCTTGCTAGGGCTGCTGCTCGCCGCCGCCTCCGCGCCGGCGCAGCACGTATCGGGATGGTTCGGAGGCGGAATCGGCTCGTTCTTCACCGGAAGCGCGCACGATCCCAACGGCCACAAATTCACCGCGGAATCAGTGAGCTTCCCGCGCGACCACTTCCGTGTGCGGTACATCCAGGGCTCGCTCGAACGCTCGAAAGATCTTCCCTCTGACACCGGTGACAATGACATGGACTATTTCGGCTTCGACGCCGTCGTGAGTAGAAAGGCGACGGGATGGCCGGTGGACATCGCCGCCGGCGTCTCGCGCTTCGAAGAGGCCTATCACGACGGTTACCCGGACCAGGACCGCGGTGGCAGCGTCTTCGTGCACCGTTGGGGTCCGCATGTCTCGGCCTTGCGCTCTTTCCCGATCTGGCGCTTCTTCGAGGTCTGGGCGGAGTCCGACCTTAACTACATCCCCTACCGGCCACGGCAGCTCGTCGTCCTGCTCAACGCCGGGATAGGCGCCCATTTTTGAGCCGGGATTTGGTGGGCCGCGTGGGACTCGAACCCACGACCACCGGCTTAAAAGGGCTTTTCAGGCGTGAGCCGTGGGGAGCCCACGACAGTCCACGGCAGATTTCTCAGGGGTTTTGCCCCGTCCGCTCTGCCCTCGACTTCCACCGACTGAGGAGGGAACCCGGAGAGAACCCGGAGAGCGGAGGGCTCTCTTCTTGACACGGAGCGCCGCCGGATCATCGTCTCCGTCATGATGCGGCGGTGAGCCGCCTCGAATAATCGTAAGCTGCATAGCCGGCAACAGCCAAGGCGGCGAGAACCGCAACCACACCGTAGAACGAAAGCCACTGCAAGACGAGCACGACCAGACTTGTCGCCTCGGACCCTAGTGACTGTTTGTGGAGCCAGCCACTCACGAGCCAACTCGGAGCCGCGACGATGAGACCCCCCCCGATGACGAGTGAGATTAAGTCCGCCACAACCGGCAGACGATATCCAAGATCGAGAGGCAGCAAGCCGAGCACGAAAGCCCTCACTTCTTCGTTGTCTGCGTTTGGGTGCTCGGCTAGGAGGCGATCGGCGGCAAGCATTCTGCATCTGATATCAAGACCTCTTTTTCCCCAGAGGAATCGCCAGACAATCCGGGCGGCAAGTCCTATCTTCAATTCTTCCTCATTACTCGGCCCGAGGACCCGGAACGGCTTGTCCCCGCCCGCAGATCGCGAAGGAGATCCCCGGCTTCGAAGGTCGCCGAGTTTCGACCCTTTCCACGGACGGTGCGGGAACTAGAGACGCGCCTGATGGGTCCTGATTTTACCACTGGCCCAGCGGCCTGGAGCTTGACACGTAGGGCAGCCGTGTCATCGTTTCCAGATGATCGAACTAAGTGATGCAGACCTGCATAGCCGACTCCGTGACTTCGAGAACCCGTTCGTGGAGCGGAAGGCCAGATCAGACATCAAGGACTGCCTGAAGACAGCAGTCGCTTTCGCGAATTCACTTCCGATCGACGCACCCGGCGTTCTCTTCGTGCCCGTCTACAACAACGGGAGCGTTCAGCCGGACCAGAACCTTGAGAGCCTCCAGAAAACCATTTCCGACCAGATCACCCGGGCCTATCCTCCGATCAAGTACCTCCCGAAAATCCTCGGCTCAAGGCCTGACCAGTTCCTAGCGATCGTCATCTGGGGCAGCGCGGACCGGCCTCACTTTGCGGGACCCTCCTACGTTAGAGACGGGGCCGAGACCAAGATCGCCTCGGAAAAGCAATTCGCGGAACTCATTTCAACTCGGCAGTCGAAGGTGTACGAGATCCTGCGGTGGAAGGGACGTACTGTGAGCCTTACCCGCGTCGAGGTTAGCCGGGGGGTCAGGCGAGGCGGGCTCAGCGAAGCCAAGGTGGAAGACTGCAATCAGTTCTTCGTCACTCTGAGACTCCCAACCGGCGATCTCTTCTCCGAGCCGATGGACAGAGTGACGATCACCTACGACAACATAGGGCAACGGCTCTGGATCGAGGCCGAGATGCTTGCTTGAACCCCTTGGGGGAGGCATGATTTCCTCCCTTCCTTGGCTTTGCTCAAATCCTCCACCCGACCCGTTACCGCTTCCGGCGGTGGATCTGACAGCTCCTCGGGCACCGAATCGCGGTGACCGCCCATCCGCGACCTGGCAGCTGAGAGGAACAGCCATCAGGTATAGGTAAATCGCATCAGGCTCCAGTCCGCGTAACCCGGCGTAGAATTTCTCCAACCGATTCAGACCAAGGGAGGAAACATGCGGACCGCCTGCCGGGTGATCCTCGGGCTCTGGCTCTTGCTCTGCGCCGGGACGGCGCTGGCACAGAAGAGTCATTCCTCGTCGCACTCGTCCCACTCCTCCCACAGCTCGGGCTCTCATTCGATTTACGTCCACGGCTACACTCGGAAGGACGGCACCTATGTCTCGCCCCACTACCGGAGCGCGCCGGGAACCGCCTCACCGTCCACGGGTGCCGGGTACGGTCCCATCGACGTTTCGGGAACGGGCCATTCGGATCTTTCCGAGTGGGCGGCTACTCACCGCGTCAAGTCCGCGCCCCACACGACTACAGAGCGTCCGTCCGCCTCGACCTCCGCCGGGACGGGACACTCGATCACATGGAGCCGTCCGAGCGCCGTTCCGAAGCCGGGCACCTACCCTCCACGGTCGAAGGGCATCTCCTCCGGGAATGCCAGCCACGGCGGGACGCACTACGGAACCGGCACCACCCGCCCGAAGACCAACCCGAGCCACACGACGACGGCGGGCGGCACGACAGGACATCACTCGAAGACCTACTGCTCGACCTGCCCGCGGAACTCCCATCAGAAGATCGCCCGGAGCGAGAGAGCCAAGGAAGACTTCATGCGTCGGACCGGACACCCGCACGGCTGGTCCGGCCACGTGGTGGATCACATCAAGCCGCTGGCCTGCGGCGGGCGCGACGAGCCGTCGAATATGCAGTGGCAAACGATCGAAGCGGCGAGGCTCAAGGACAAGACCGAGCGGAAAGGCTGTAGCTAATGCTTAAGAACTGGGCCTGCCCGCGAAGGAGTCTCGCTTGCCTTCTGTGGACCAGAACTGCCAGAGCTACGTCCAGCGGGTTGGGCGTAGAATGGTTGGAAAACCCCCTCCCGCTCTGACTGAAAAGGAAGACCTATGAGAAATTCTCCTCGTCTCACGCAACTCCTCGCGATCTTCACACTCGGTCTGGTATTGCTCACCGTTGGTTGTGCTTCGAACCCCTACGAGAAGTTCTATACGCCTATCGGCCCTCCGAGGGCGCCAACCTCCAACGCAAGTCCTCCACCCCAAGTCCTGCGGGGAGGCGAGCAGTACGAAGACACCGTGGCGATGTTGGAGAACGGCTACGCTTTCATTGGGTATGCGAGCTTCAACGGGCGTGCGACCGACCTCAAGGAGGCTGTGGAGTACGGTCAGAAACTCGGGGCTGCGGCAGTGATCATCTATAGCCGCTACACGGACACGATGACAGGATCTATCCCGCTCGTGCTTCCAAATCCCCCGGTCACGTCCACAACTACGATGCAGGGCAGCATCACAGGAACTGGGGGCTACGCCAACTACACGGGAACGGCCACGACCACCACATCCGGCGGCTCCACGGCGCACCAGATCCCCTATCGCGTCGATCGCTACGACCAATCCGCCGGTTATTTCATAAAAGCCGGAAAGCCTATTCTCGGTCTTCACTCACGAGATCTAAACCCGGACGAGCGCGCTCGGTTGGAGCGTAACCGCGGGGTTATCGCCATTGCCGTCAGGAAGGAGAGTCCGGCATTTCGGGCCGATCTCCTGCGCGGTGACGTCGTAATCGAATTTGCCGGTGAGGCCGTGGAGAGCCAGAATCAACTCAAGGACCTAGTACCGAAACACGCGGGCGAAAGGGTAATGATCAAAGTCATTCGTGGCGGCGTCGTCAGGGAGCTTCAGGTATAGCTGAACCGCGCCGACTGACTACGAGAGTGGCGACCTGTCGGTTTTGCAGCAAGGAGGCCGGCTTCCTGAAGTCTGAACATCAGGAGTGCGCGGCGAAACACAATGCCGGCTTGTCGAAGCTCTACCCTTTGGCTTGGGACGCTCTACTGCACCTCGAAAAATCCTTGGCGTCGCTTCCTCACACCACGCCTCCGCGGGCGCGCCTCGATGACGAGCAAACCTATGCCGTCGCGACGACCACGCTTGAGCCTGTGAACAAACAGCTCGAAGAGGTTCGGTCGTCTTCATTCTGCTCGCAGGAGGAAAAGACAGCAGCGCTTATCGCCTCCTGGCGGCAAGGCCTCGAATGGTTCACAAGCGAGAAGTATCTTTCTCCATCCGAATCAGCCTCGCTACTTGGTTATGCAACATTCTTCAAAATCCCCTTGGCGACCCTTAAGGAGACTGGCGATCTTGGCGCTTTTTCGGTGTATTCAAATGTCTCTGAAATTCAAAGAGGAGGAACCCCGGACCCTTGGCCGAAGGCGCTGCCCTTCATCTTTGAGAAAGGAGAGACGCCTTTCTGGCATGGCCTGAACATAGTTCTTGCCGAGAATCGAACGATCCGATCATATGGAGGTGGGTCCGGGGGGTTCAGCATCAGGGTCGCTCCGGGACTCTACACACGCGTTGGAGCATTCAGGGGTCACCCGATCGATGTGACATCAGTTCAGGGTGTCGATATTGGAGAAATGGTACTTACCGATCGCCAGATTTACTTTTCTGGTCCAAAGGTGACCCTGAAGATACGATATGGCTCCATCGTCGCGCTCGAAGCGTTCGAGGACGGAATCGGTGTCAGAACGGAGGGCGGTCCCGCGAAAATCTTCGGCGTTGGCGAACAGCTGAAGCGCCCCGGGCTTATCGGTTGGTACTTGCATTCTGTTATCTCTTTGTTTTGCCAACGGGCTGCCAAGTAGGGGGCGACTATTCCACCGAGGTTCCCTTTCGTCGGCGACGGCTCCTGCGTTAGAATTCTCGCAACCGATCCCAACCGAGGGAGGAAACATGCGGGCGGCCTGCCGGGTCATCCTCGGGCTCTGGCTCCTGCTCGGGGCTCGGGAAGGAGTTTCGCAACCCCGCACGGGCGGCAAGAGTCCCTCCTCGCCTTCATCGAGACCAACGCGCGGGAGCGACGGTTTTTCTCTCACGACGACCCCGCTATCCGTTTCGACAGCCCCACGGCAACCCGCCCCCGCCCCGTTCTCTGGCTCTGCTTCGAAACCTCAGAAAGAGACCAAGAGCATCTGGGACAGATGGTTGGGGTCGCTAGTCGTTGCCGCGATAGGCTCCGGGGCCGGAGCCTTCGGCGGAGCATGGGTAGTGTTCTGGTTGCAGGGCCGCAAGGAAAAACGGCTGCGCCGGGAGAATGAGATTCAGGAGCTCAGGAGAGTGCAGTTCGCCGTCGCCGACCGGGTAGTGATACTTGACTCGTTGTGGAATCAATGGCTCTCTACGGCTCAAGCCCACGAGCGACATTGGGCGGCACTCCAACCCGCTTTCGGTCCCACTCCGCCGACCGCCATCTCCTTGGAGCGGGTCGGGTTCCTTCTCGGGGTTGATCCGACTCTGCTTGGAAAACTGAATCGGGACGAGCAAACGTTTCAAGGATTTCTGACGACCGTGGCCCTCTTTTCCAAGTGGCGGGAGGACGCCTCAAGACGACTCGAAGAGCGCACCGAGCGCGACAACCGGGATGTGTTTTCCCGGGAGGAGATCGAAACCCACGTCGGCCCCCGTTTGCACTTCCAGCTGCGGGGAATCGCCGAGTCGCTCTATGAGGTGTACCCGAAGCTTCGAAGTGAGCTGATGGCCAGGTTTGATGAGCTGGCTCACCATCTCAGCACCAAGTACGATGCCAAGACCTCTTTTCGCATCGGTGCCGACCCGAGCGTGAAAAAAGCGTAAGCGATCCGACGCACTGCCCTCAATGAGCCAGCACGATTTCCTTCTCATCGGCGCGAGCGTCGTCGCGACGCTCATCGTCTTCAGTCTGGGCAGTCGATACTTACTGACGCCGCCACTTCGCGCCGTCTTTAGCATCGACCTGGGACCGACGAGAAACGTGTCGTCGGTAGCAGAGCTATTTCCGATGCTAGCGCCGAAGGAGTGCAAATACCTCGAAGCCCAAAAGTGGGCGATCCCGCGCATCACCGTCCATCGGTTCCAGCATTGCGCTACCGTTCGAGTCGTCTACGAATTTGAACGGCCAGACCATCACCGAAGACCTCGAGTCGATCATCAGGAACTACCAGGGTCAGGTCTGTGAATATGTGAGTTTTGGGGTAGGCTGTTTCTCGATTGCGCCGCCGATTCGATTGGGTCATGCGGGAGCGGTCCGGCACGTCACGGGCCGGGGCAAGCAGCGGCGGAAGATCTTTGGCGACGGGCAGGGCGTGAAGAGGTCCCTGCGGATCCTCGCCCACTTGCGTGACCGCCGACTCTTCTTGCGAGCCTTCCCGAAACGAGCAACAGCATCATGATGACGAAGATTGTGATGTTGATGCTTGACGTGTGATAACTCAGGAGTTATCATGGCGAACGGTCTGGAGGAGGAATGCCATCCGGCCCGTGGGTCATTGATGTCTTCAAGACGGAACAGGGCGAGGCCCTCGTCCAGGCCTTCATCGCCTCTCTCACGGGACGTGATCGAGATGAGGCTTTCGCCCTCGTCAAGCTCCTCGAGGAGCAGGGACAACGCGCTCAGAAGGCCGCAGTCGGGAAGCCTGGGGGAGGGACTTTTCGAGCTGCGCGGCAAGCAGATACGAATCTTCTACATGTTTCTCCCCGGCCGGCGCGCCATGCTCCTCGATGGGGAGATCAAGAAGCGCGGCGACATCCCGCCGAAGACCTTGAAACGCATGAGGGGATACAGGGACAGGGTCCTTCGCCGTGAGGCGAGCGCCCGGAAGGGAAAGAGATCATGAGCGCGAAGAAGACGGCTTTCATGCGGTGGATCGACGGCGAACTCAGGGCCGACAAGGACTTCGCCCGCCGAGTCGACGAGCTCGTCAACGAGATGAAGATTGAGCAGGAGCTGGTGGCCTTGAGAGAGAGAAGGGGCATCTCCCAACGCGCGGCCGCCAAGCTCATCGGTGCCAGCCAGCCCTTTGTGGCGAAGCTCGAGTCGGGCAGGGTGAAGAACCTCGGTGTCAAGACGCTCGTCAAGTACGCTACGGCCCTCGGGGGCAAGCTAACCCTCAGGATCGAACCGGCTCGCGTCGGCTCCAGGGCCACACGCCGCACTTTGCGCAGAGCCAGCTGATCGGCGCCCACGAGACTGCTCCCTAAAGCCCGCACGCCTCACAAGAGTCAGGCGCCTATGGGTCTTCCGGCGTCCACCTTGGCTTGTGGGGCTAATTGGTGGGCCGCGTGGGATTCGAACCCACGACCACCGGCTTAAAAGGCCGATGCTCTGACCAGCTGAGCTAGCGGCCCGCGTTGGACCAAGTATAAGCGCCGGCACCGAAGTCCCCTCACCCCGCCCCTCTCCCGGGGGGAGAGGGAGTTCTTGAGGCGGCGCTCAGCGCCGCGGTTTGACAGTGCCTCATCCCGGCCCTCTGCTGCCGGGAGAGGGGGCAGAGGGGGGAGGGAGGGCGGCGAGGAAGGCCGAGTCGGGGCGGCGGATGGTCTCTTCGCGGCGGGGACCGGTGGCGATGAAGGCGGCGGGGGCGCCGGCAGCTTCTTCGAGGAACCGGACGTAGCGGACCGCCGCGGGCGGGAGGTCTTCGTAGCGCGTGACCGCGGTCGTCTTCGATTTCCAGCCGGGGAGGGTCTCGTACACGGGTTCCAGGCGAGCGACGTCTTCGACGAGAGGCGGCAGAGAGTCTATCGGCCGGCCGTCGAGACGGTAGGCGACGCAGACAGGGATCTTGTCCAAGTCGTCGAGCACGTCGAGCTTCGTGATGGCGATGGCGTCAGCGCCGGAGAGAGCGACGGAAGTTCGCGCGACGACGGCGTCGAACCATCCGGTACGGCGTGGCCGCCCGGTCGTCGTGCCGTACTCGTTGCCGCGCGCGCGGAGGTATTCTCCGGTCTCATCTGAAAGCTCGGTCGGAAAGGGTCCCGCGCCAACGCGCGTCGTGTAGGCCTTCAAGACCACGATCGAGCCGTCGAGCGCCCGGGGCGAGATCTGCAGGCCCGCTGCGAGCCCCGCCGAAGTGCAGGTCGAGGATGTGACGAAGGGGTATGTCCCCGCCGAGAGATCCAGCATGGCGCCGTGCGCGCCCTCGCCGAGCAACGTCCCTCCGGAGGCAAGATGGTGCCGCAGGTACCGTCCCGTGTCGGTCACGTACGGCGCGATTCGTACCGCCGATTTCGCAAGTGATTCGATGACTGATTCGGGGAGAGGGACGTCGGGCTCGCCCAGCGCCGAGAGGAGCGCTCCCATCTCGGCGGCCAGAGACGAGACCCGGCGCGCGAGGATCTCGGGCCGGAAGAGGTCCGCCACGCGGACGCCGTGGCGCGCTGCGGCCGACTCGTAGGCGGGTCCGATGCCGCGCAAGGTCGTGCCGAGCTTCGCGTCCCCGGCGGCGCGCTCGCGGGCGCCGTCCAGGAGCCGGTGATAGGGGAGGATGACGTGCGCGCGGTCGGAGAGGAGCAGGTTGTCGCCGATGGAAATCCCGGTCGCGGAGAGCGCGTCGATCTCCGAGAGAAGTGCCTCCGGATCTACGACCACCCCCGGCCCGATCACTCCTTTGCGGCCTCGCACGATCCCGGACGGAAGCAGGTGCAGCGCGAAATGACGGTCGCCGAACTTGACGGTGTGCCCCGCGTTGTGACCTCCGTGGTATCGCGCGACGATGTCGAAGCGGTCCGAGAGAAGGTCCACGACCTTCCCTTTGCCTTCGTCTCCCCATTGACCGCCCAGGACCGCAACGACTCTCACGTTGGCCGCCTCTTTCGATTTGGAAGAAACAGCGCAAGATAGCAGGCCGCGAGGGTTCTATACAATCCGGCGTCACGTGAAACGTCTCGTTCTGACCGGCGCCGGATTTACGCTCGAGGATCTCGCGAACGTCGCCGACCGGCGCGTGCACGTCACGCTCGGCCCCGCGGCGCGGCGCGCGATGTCGGCCTCCCGGCGTGTCGTGGAGCAGGCGGTTGCCCGAGGTGCCCGGGTTTACGGCGTCACGACCGGATTCGGAAAGTTCGCCGACGTGGCGATTCCAGCAAGCCAGCTGGAGGAGCTTCAGAGGAACCTCGTGCGCAGTCACTCGGCGGGCGTCGGAGAGCCGCTCCCGGATCGCGCCGTGAGAGCAATGATGGTCCTGAGAGCGAACGCCCTCGCCAAGGGATTATCGGGCATTCGGGTCGCAACAGTTCAGACGCTTCTCGGCATGCTGGAGGCCGATGTACTCCCCGTCGTTCCCGAACAGGGCTCGGTCGGCGCCTCGGGAGACCTCGCTCCGCTCGCGCATCTGGCCCTGGGACTGATGGGGGAGGGGAAGGTGCGGCGGTACGGACGCCTTCTGCCCGCAGGACGGGCGCTGCGGGATGCGGGACTGTCGCCGGTCGTGCTGGCGGCCAAGGAGGGACTGGCGCTCGTCAACGGGGTTCAGATGTCTGTGGCGGTCGGCGGGCTCGCCCTCGCACGTGCTCTCTACCTCTGCCGGGTGGCCGATGTCGTCGGGGCCGCCTCGCTCGACGCGGCCCGGGGATCGGACGCCGCGTTCGATGCGAGGATCCTGTCGGCCCGTCCGCATCCGGGAGCGATCGACTCGGCGAAGAACCTCAGACGACTGCTCTGGCGCAGCGCCATCCGCGAGTCGCATCGCGGCTGCGGCAAGATCCAGGACAACTACGCGCTGCGCTGCATGCCTCAG
>Ga0137374_10011750_pt1 | contig 10242 bp, 8 predicted proteins | sample SagtaG_20_FD_104811 | JGI IMG/M metagenome (GOLD analysis project Ga0137374, IMG submission 104811) | Vadose zone soil microbial communities from Sagehorn Ranch, Mendocino, California, USA - Sage1_R_100_16 metaG | ecosystem: Environmental > Terrestrial > Soil > Vadose zone | place: USA...
ACAAGGCATATAAAAGATAAACATACCATCATTCAGCAACCTGCTTACCGCGATAAAATCTATGTTGCTTTTATTGTGCTTACTATTTTATTTGCTGCATGCTTCTTTCAACTGTTTACTATTCTTCCCGTTTTTTATAAAACGCAGTGGTATCTTAATGAGCAATTCATTGGGATGCTGATGGCACTGAATGGAATTATTATCGTGCTGATAGAAATGATACTCGTGTATTCGTTGGAAGGCACCAAACCATTAACCACATTTATTCGTACCGGAATATTATTGGTTGGGTTTGGTTATGCATTAATAAACATATTACCTGCTTCAGGCTGGTCAGCAATATTATCTGTAAGTATTATTACAATTGGTGAAATTCTTTCCATGCCCTTTATGAATTCATTCTGGATTAAACGAACAAGAGAAACCAATCGTGGCCAGTATGCAGCTATGTACACTATTGCATGGAGTATTGCACAGATTGCTGCACCTACTTTAGGTAGTCAGGTCGTTCAGCATATTAGCTATGCAGCACTGTTGTGGATATTGCCTTGCATATGCCTGTTGGCAAGCCTTGGATTTATATTGCTCGGACAACGAATAAACAATTCAAAAACTGAATTTGCTTCCTAACTTTAATTCAAAAGATATTACTTGAGAAAACCATTTCCATTATTTTATTGGCTTGGGATGATTTTTTTCGTCATCGTAGCAGGAACACTGGGTTTTATGTTTATTGAGCGCTTTAGTTTTCTGAATGCATTATATATGACTATCATCACAGTTACTACTATTGGTTATGAAGAAACAGCACCACTTTCCAATGCTGGAAAAATTTTCAATATTATGCTCATTCTTACTTCCTTTTCTACTTTTACTTATGTTTTGGCCAAGTTAACACAGTTTATAGCCAGCGGCGAAATGGCTGTTTATTTTAAAAAACGTAAGCTTATGCAGTCAATAGAACAATTAAATAATCATGTAATTATTTGTGGTTTCGGTCGTAACGGTCAGCAGGCTGCACTCACATTAAGAACGCATAAGGTGAGTTTTATGGTAATTGAAAACAATCTAAGCAATATAAACCAATGGCTCGATGAAGATCCTTCACTTATTTATATTAACGGAGATGCAACAGATGATGATATACTTATAAAGGCCGGTATTAAAAAAGCGAAAGCAATGATTATAACATTGCCGGAAGACGCCGATAATGTTTTTATTGTTTTGTCTGCACGTTCATTAAATCCGGGCATACAAATTATTAGTCGCGCATCACAACATGGTTCCGCACAAAAGTTAAATAAGGCAGGTGCAAATAGTGTAATAATGCCCGATAAAATTGGCGGTGCCCACATGGCAACACTCGTTTCCAAACCTGATGTAATAGAGTTCATAGATTATCTTTCCAGCGAAGAAGGCGAAAGCATCAGCATGGAATCTGTGGAATATGGCAGGCTTCCGCCGGAAATAAAAGATAAGTCTTTAAAGGCTGTGATGGACTGGAAAAAAACAGGCGTGAATTGCATCGGTGTAAAAACAAGTGAGGGAAAATTTATTATTAATCCCCCTGATAATATTTTAATTACAAAAGGTATGAAAGTGATTGTGCTTGGAACAAGGCAACAAATAGAATCAATGAAACATAATGTGGAAGAAGCATGAATTATTGGTAATGAAGTTTTTCCATGGGATGCCGTGCATGGTCATAACAGCAGGTTTAGTTTTTGGTTATATGTACCTGGTTTCGCTCCCCACAACAATAAACCTTTTTCTAAACTGGCAGCTCAAACATTCAACCACAAACACATTGCTCCTTCAACACCATTTCTTTACTCAACATAATTACTATTTATTATGGCACTCGGAAAACGTATTAATCCATTTCTCAGAATCAATAATGATACAGGTTTTGGCATCAATGCCAGTAGCTACGGCGGCCGTTTTATCAATAAAGATGGAAGCTTTAATTTAAAGAAAGAAGGCTTACCTGTATGGCAACGTTTCAGCATTTTTCATACGTTGCTCAATATACCAAGATGGAAATTTATTGCCGTTATCATCGTTTCTTTTATTGTCATCAACCTGGTATTTACTTTTATTTATCTCTTTGTTGGGGTTGACCAGATAACAGGAATAATTGCAGCAAACAAATGGCAGTTATTCAAAGAGATTTATTTCTTTAGTACCGAAACCTTTAGTACGGTAGGTTATGGAAGAGTAAATCCCATTGGAGGAGGCGCAAATTTTGTAGCCTCTATCGAAGCACTTACTGGCTCTTTGTTTTTTGCCCTCGTTACCGGTTTAATGTATGGACGGTTTTCAAAACCGCAGTCATATCTTGCCTTCACAGACTTTGCTTTGATTTCGCCTTATCAGAATGGCACCGGTCTTATGTTTCGTTTTGCTTCGTACAAAGACAATCATAACTTAACCAATGTGGAAGTAAAAGTAAATTTAAGTTTGCTCGAGGAAGAGAATGGCAAGATGATCTATAAGTTTTATGATCTTCCTTTGGAAAGAAGCCGCGTTGATAGTTTATCCATGAATTTTACAGTGGTGCATCCTATTGATGAGAACAGTCCTCTGCAGGGTTTTACACCGGAAGATATGCAAACCGCTGATGTGGAAGTTTATGTACTTGTAAGAGCATTTGATGATGTTTACTCCACCACGGTTTTGCAAAGAACTTCTTATACTTACGATGAAATAAAATTCAATGCAAAGTTTGTACAGATGTATCGTGAAAGTGAAGACCGCATGACGACGATTTTAGAGTTGCATAAATTAAATGAGTTTAGAGTTTTGGGGTAAGAGAGTTTTTATGGACCCACCCAAAAATCTTTTGGCATCGTCTCTTGCGTCGCACTCTTTTACTCTTTGTTTTTCATAGCATTATTACGTATCAAAATATAATTTCGTTTAAACGTCTTAACTTCTCTAGGATAGAGCATTCCTTAACTTGCATTCATGAAGATTGCAAACGTCATTGAAATATTAGAGCAGCTTGCACCACCCTCCTACCAGGAAAGCTATGATAATGCAGGTTTACTTACAGGTAATGTATCGTGGAATTGTACTGGTATCATCTGCACACTGGATGCAACAGAAGCTGTGGTTCTTGAAGCCATACAAAAAAATTGTAATCTCATTGTAGCTCATCATCCAATTATTTTTGGAGGATTGAAAAAAATAACAGGAAGAAATTATGTTGAATCAACGGTAATTACTGCTATAAAAAATGATATTGCCATTTATGCCATTCATACTAATCTTGATAATGTAATAAAAGGTGTAAGTAACAGAATGGCTGATCAGCTTGAATTGATCAATAAAAAAATTCTTGCACCAAAACAAGGACAGTTAATGAAGCTATTCACTTTTGCTCCCGTTGAATATGCTGAAAGAGTTCGCTCTGCTATTTTTGAAGCCGGTGCCGGTAATATTGGTAATTATGCCGAATGCAGTTTTAATGCGGAAGGAACAGGAACTTTTAAGGGTGAAGAAGGAACAAATCCGTTTGTTGGTGAAGTGGGCAAAAGACATCAGGAAAAAGAAATAAAAATGGAATTTATTTTTCCGGCTTACCTGCAAAAACCTATTGTTAGTTCCATGTTAAAAGCACATCCTTATGAAGAAGTGGCTTACGATATAGTACCATTGGCAAACGAATATATTCAGGTGGGCAGCGGACTAATTGGAGAGTTACCGACTTCTGTTGCAGAAGAACAATTCCTGCATCAATTGAAACAAAGTTTTGGTCTGTCTGTTATAAAACATACAAAATTATTGGGTAAGCCAGTACAAAAAGTTGCGCTTTGTGGTGGCGCAGGAAGTTTTCTCATATCAAAAGCAGCTGCTGCCGGTGCAGATTTTTATATTACTGCAGATGTAAAATATCATGAGTTTTTTGATGCTAATGACAGGCTGGTAATTGCTGACATAGGTCACTGGGAAAGTGAGCAGTTTACAGTGCACCTGCTCTGTGATATTTTACAGTCTAAATTCCCTACCTTTGCCGTCCTAAAATCGGAAGTAAGGACGAACCCGGTATATTATTTTTCGTGAATCGTCAATCGTGAATGGTAATCGGAGTTGGAAATGATGAATAGAGAACAGAATGTAAAAGTGAGTGACACAACGGAAGATGCTCAAAATAATAAAGCCGGATACATAAAAATCTACCTACAAACTATAAACTACAAACTATAAACTACAAACTATAAACTTAAATATGGCCGCAGTAAAAGATTACTCTGTTGAAGAAAAACTTTCTGCTCTTGTAAGATTGCAGAAGATCGATTCCAAGTTGGATGAGATCAAAATTTTGAAAGGTGAACTTCCCATGGAAGTAAGCGATCTTGAAGATGAAATACAAGGGTTGAACAGCCGTAAAAACCGCATTGAGGAAGAGATTAACGGTATCTCTGAATTTATTGAGCAAAAAAAGATTGCCATAAAAGATGCAGAAGCGCTTGTAAAAAAATATGAAAAACAAAGCGAAGCTGTGAAAAATAGCCGCGAGTTCGAAGCGATTAATAAAGAGATTGAAATGCAGCAGCTTGAAGGCAAACTCGCGGAAAAACATATTCGCGACGCCAATGAAGAACTTGCTGAAAAAGTGAAAGCACTGGAAATTGTTAAAAAACAAATAGGCAATAAAGAAGGCACGCTTAATCACAAAAAAGGCGAGCTTGATAAAATCATCCAGGAAACAGAGAAGGAAGAAAAACATTATAATGACATTTCAACGGGTGCACGTAAAGGTATGGATGAGCGCCTGTTGTATTCTTATGATCGCATCCGCAAAAGTTACCGCAACGGTTTGGCCGTAGTGCCTGTGATAAGAGACGCGTGCGGTGGTTGTTACAATTCTATTCCTCCACAAAAGCAAAGTGAAATTCGTCAGCGCAAAAAAGTAATGATCTGTGAAAATTGCGGACGCATACTTGTTGATGATGATCTCAATAACAGCACCGAAGTAAAATAATATTAAAGCACGAACTGATAAAGGATGCTCCTTCCGGCATCCTTTTTTTATTTTAGAGATGCCGGGGGTTATTTTTGTTGAACAGAAATGTCTATGAATCCATCGCCATTGCTACTATTGAAGTTTCGTTCCGTCCAAGGCGGATTACGTATATCGTTCCGCAATACTATTCAGCATGCTGCATTGCTTATGCATAACCTTCTACGGATAAAAATAATTCTTGTTTTAATTTTTATTTTTTTCTTTACATTCTCTTACGCAGAAAAAGTTTATGATTTTAATGCTACCTGTCAACTTGCTTACCAGGAAATAACCAGTTTAAAATTAAATGCGGGAGCACAACTGGTAAATGAAGCAAGAAAACAAAACCCTGATAATCTTATACCGGAAATATTAGATAGCTATATTGATTTTTATATTCTCTTCTTTAATGAAGATCCTGCTGATTACAAAGTGCGCATTTCGCATTTTGATGAAAGGCTTGATAAATTAGAAGATGGCCCCGAAGACTCACCATTTTACAATTTTTGCCGCACCATTGTGTACATGCAAAAAGCAAGCGCTGAAATAAAATTTGGGAGGCAATGGTCTGCGGGCTGGGATTTTAGAAAAGCATTTAACCTGGTAAAACAAAACCGGAAAGCATTTCCATCTTTTCTGCCCAATAACATGATATATGGCCCCATGCTGGTTGTGGCGGGCACCATACCGGATGGATATAAATGGCTCGCCAGTCTTTTTGGTATCAGCGGTTCTATAAAGGATGGTATTAGGCAAATGCAGCAATTTGTAAACAGCAATGATTCACTGGCAAAACTTTTTTTTAATGAAGCAAGCTTTTATTACTGCTACATACTTTTTTATATAGAGAATCAACCTGGAGAAGCTTTTCAATATATTGAACAAAGAAAGCTTGACCTCGTAAATAATCATTTGCTGGCATATATGGCTGCCAATCTTGCCATCAATGATAAGAAAACTGATTATGCAAAAAATATTATTCTGCAAAGAAATTCTTCGCCAGAGTATTTAAATACTCCTTTATGGGATTTTGAATTTGCATATATAAAAATCCATCATCTTGAGATACCGGAAGCAATTCAATATTTTCAAAGTTTTCTTAAGCGGTTCAAAGGAAAATTTTATGAAAAAGATGCTTATGAAAAATTGAGCTGGTGTTATTATTTGCAGGGAAATATGAATGCGGCAGAAGAAACAAGACAATTGGTTTTATCAAAGGGCAATGAAACAACCGATGCTGACAAACAGGCAAATAAAAATGCAGCATCAGGTGTGTGGCCAAATTCACTATTATTAAAAGCAAGAATATTAAATGATGGCGGATATAATAATGAAGCGCTGATGATATTAGCAGGCAAAAGTTTGAATGATTTTAAAAAGGCCGAAGATCAACTTGAATTTGCCTATCGTGCAGGCAGGATATATGATGATGTGAACAGAAATGAAGATGCTATAAAAATGTATTTGCTATCTATAAAACTGGGTGAAAACAAAACAGAATATTATGCAGCCCGGGCTGCTTTACAAATAGGATATATTTACGAAGAGAGAGGAAAAAAAGATATAGCAATCACATATTTTCAGAAATGTCTTGATATGAAAGAGCATGATTATAAAAACTCTTTAGACCAAAAAGCAAAAGCAGGAATAGCGAGATGTAAGGGAGAATAATTTTAAAATATGAAAATGTGGAAATATGGAAATAGAAATGTAGGATAATTTTTAAAACTTAATTTTAGTATTTAATAAGGCAGATTTAATCACGCCGCTTTCAGTATCAACTTCAACATATTCATCCTTTACCAGTTTGAAAAAATATACCTGCTTTGAAACAGGATCAACAGCCCAATATTCTTTTACACCATATCTTTCATAAACATCCTTTTTGTCTTCAAGATCATATTTTGCGGTTTTGGGCGAAAGAATTTCAATCACCAGATCCGGCGCACCATGCAAGCCATTTTTCTTTATCTTATGTAAATTTTCTTTCGCTATAAAAATGATATCGGGCTCATATACGTTTTTCCTGTTAAAATATACATCATAAGGTGAAAGTCTTACCGCACCTAAATTAGCTTTCTTTACATAAGTCAAAAGTTCGGAAAATATTTCTCCCAACACTGTTTGGTGTGCATCTGGAGAGGCAGGTGACATAACGAGGTTATTATTGATAAGCTGGCACAATGTACCTTCTGGCAAACTTTCAAAAACTTCAAACATTGTTCTTGGTGGATTAAGTACAGCCATTTTTTTCTTGAATTTGATTTAAAAATACAAAATTTGCTGCATGCTTGAAAAACTAACTATACAGAATTATGCTATCATTGATGAGATAGAAATTAATTTTTCTAAAAAGCTCAATACTATTACAGGTGAAACCGGCGCAGGAAAAAGTATTTTAATGGGTGCTTTAAGTTTGATACTTGGTGAAAGGGCCGATACATCTGTGCTGATGAAAACTGATAAGAAATGTTTTGTGGAAGGCTTATTTGCAATCAATGGTAAGCAGGATGTAAAAGATTTCTTACAAGAGAATGAATTAGATAATGAAGATGAACTGGTATTACGAAGAGAAATTGCAGCTAATGGTAAATCAAGAGCTTTTATAAATGATACGCCTGCTACATTACAACAATTAAAAGCGCTGGCATCCACACTGGTTGATCTTCACCAGCAGTTTGATACATTGGAATTAGGCGATTCAGATTTTCAGCGTGAAGTACTCGATGCTTTGGCTAATAATGGTGAAAAGCTTTCTCTCTACACACAACTTTATTCTCAATGGCGGCAAGCATCAAAAGAATTGCAACAACTGCAACAACAAAAAGCAAATTTCAATAAAGAGCTTGATTATTTTCAATTTCTGTTTGATGAGTTGAACGATGTTAAGCTGAAAGAAAATGAACTGGAAGAACTCGACAATGAGCTAAGAATATTGAGTAATGCAGAAGGTATAAAAACTACTTTGTCAAAAGTTTATTTTGATTTGAAAGAAAGTGAACAACCAGTCCTGACAACATTGAAACAGATCATTAATCAATTGAATGTTTATGCATCTTATCACAATGATATTGCTTCAATCATTGAACGTTTGCAAAGCACACAAATAGAATTACAGGATATTGCCGGTGAAATTGCTCGCATTAATGATGATGTGCATTATGATGAAAAAAGGATCGATCAAATCAATGAACGTTTGGCAACAGGTTATAAGTTATTAAAGAAGCACGGTGTAAAAACAACAAACGAACTTTTAGAAATTCAACATTCGCTTGAGCAAAAATTGCAGGCTGTATTAAATATAGATGAAGCAATTATTGTAAAGGAAAAAGAAACAATACAGTTATTGAAACAAGCTGACAAAATAGCCGGAGAAATTTCTGAAGCAAGACATCAGCAAACAAAACCATTGACAAAAAAAGTAAATGAATTACTTGCACAGGTTGGCATGCCCAATGCAAGATTAAAAATTGAAATAAAGCCAGCAACTTTAAACTCATTTGGAAAAGACAATATTGAATTTTTATTCGATGCCAACAAAAGCAATCGTTTTGAACTTTTACGAAAAGTGGCAAGTGGTGGTGAATTAAGCAGGTTAATGCTTTGTATAAAATCTCTCGTTGCTGAATCAATTGATCTGCCCACACTTATTTTTGATGAAATTGATTCCGGTATTTCCGGCGAGGCTGCAAGACAGGTGGGCATTATTATGAAACAATTATCTGCAAGCCGGCAGGTCATTTGTATTACGCATCAGCCGCAAATTGCAGGCAAAGCCGATGCCCATTTCTTTGTGTATAAAGAGATAAAAAATGATGCAGTGAAAACAAATATCCGTTTGCTTACACAGGATGAACGTATCACAACCATTGCACAAATGTTAAGTGGTGAAAGACCTACTGCTGCAGCATTGGAGAATGCAAGGGAGATGGTAAGCCCCCTAACCCCCTAAAGAGGGATCAGGTACTTCTATAAAAAATGCAAAGCGCTATCTTTACCACTTATTCAACTTCAAACTATAAACTACAAACTGTTATATGCCATACAATCTTTTACAAGGAAAGAAAGGAATTATTTTCGGTGCGCTGGATGAAAAATCCATAGCCTGGAAAACAGCTTTGCGTTGCCATGAAGAAGGTGCACAAATTGTTTTGAGTAATGCTCCTGTTGCTTTACGCATGGGTGAAATAAATAAGCTTGCTGAAATGGTGCACGCTCCTGTTATAGGCGCTGATGTTGTGAACATGGATGATCTCAAAAGACTTTTTGAAGAATCCATGAAACATTTTGGTGGCGGAATTGATTTTATACTTCACTCCATCGGCATGAGTTTGAATGTGCGCAAAGGAAAAAGTTATACTGAAATTGATTATGGCTTTAATCAAAAAACACTCGATATATCTGCCATGAGTTTACATCGCGTATTGCGCACTGCGTGGGATATGGATGCACTTAATGAATGGGGTAGTGTTGTGGCGCTCACTTACATTGCTGCACAACGTGTGTTTCCTGATTATAATGAAATGGCAGATGCAAAAGCATTACTGGAAAGTGTAACACGCAGTTTTGGTTATTATTATGGGATGAGAAAAAAAGTAAGGGTAAATACAATTTCTCAATCTCCTACACGTACTACTGCGGGCAGTGGTGTAAAAGGTTTTGAAGGTTTTATGCGTTATGCAGAAAAAATGAGCCCACTTGGCAATGCTTCTGCTGAAGATTGCGCTGCTTATTGTGCAACGCTTTTCAGTGACCTTACAAGAATGATAACCATGCAGAATTTATTTCATGATGGTGGCTTTAGTTTTACAGGCGTTACCCAAGCTGTTATTGAACAGATGGAAAAGTAAGTCTGAACCCCGATTTATCTGATTTTACTGATTTTACTGATAAACAAATGAGCATCGTACTTTAAAAAGTTTGATGCTTTTTTATTAACCTATCTGCATTGCTACCATTAATCTTTCATTGCGTCGCACTGTACTATTAATAATTCTATTAAGCAAAAAAGCCGCAAGTAAAAGTTGTGAGGTCTCTGAGACCTCACAGCTTTATTATTGATACTTCTAAAGGCTTGATTCCTTCACTTGAATTTTAATTGTAGTACAGAAATATTCTTTTAAACTGTTGCCAAAAGATATATAGATGAAAGGATTGCGACGCAAGGGACAATGCTATGAAAAGTTGAAGCTCGTATCAAAAAAATTTACTCAAATAAGCAACAAAAAAGCCAC
>Ga0137374_10011751_pt1 | contig 10241 bp, 6 predicted proteins | sample SagtaG_20_FD_104811 | JGI IMG/M metagenome (GOLD analysis project Ga0137374, IMG submission 104811) | Vadose zone soil microbial communities from Sagehorn Ranch, Mendocino, California, USA - Sage1_R_100_16 metaG | ecosystem: Environmental > Terrestrial > Soil > Vadose zone | place: USA...
CGATTAGGGTCGATTTCAGCTCGCATTCGCAAAAACATGCTAAGTTGAGCCTGCCTCGGCGTTCGTGAGCTGGTCTTCGCCGCTCTACGCCCCCGCCGAAACGTTTTCACACGACCTCGACCCATCCGCCCAAAATTCGGATCAGCGAAATGGGGTCAGCCCGAGGTGGGTTAGCTGTTAGCGCGGCCCAGCGTTGCGATTATTTGCGCATGCGTCCGCGTGCGGCGGGCGCGGCGCGCATAAGTGTCAACTTTCGGTCCCTAAAAGCGGGTTTCAGCATCCCAAAAAGTGTCAACGGCCCTTGATTTTGCAGGTCTTGCACATAGCCTTCCAAGCTGATGACGAGGGTTCGATTCCCTTCACCCGCTCCAGCCTGCTTCCGGCCTGCCGCCATCGGGCGACAGAATTAAAGCAAGCGGCGCGCGCGACTTTTCACATCTTTCAAACGGACGCATGTCCTGCGCGTAGGCTTTGGCGTGCCTTTTGATCCGGCGCGAAAGGGGGTCGCGCTCGATCCGGTATGCGGAACCGGTCGTCGTCCGGGTTAAAGCCGATTCGGCACTCCGGCCGCTGCCGCCAAAAACAACTCTTGAGAGAATACCGTCCATGAACTACGCTATGATGCCTAACCGACCTTGTTCCGAAGGAGTGCCCTCCCGATGAAAAAGTCCGCGGTTTACCTCCTCCCCGTCCTGATCGTCTTTATCGCCCTGATCGCGTTCTTGTCTCCGGCCATCCGCGCGTCGGATCACGCCGACCCGATGAACCTGAAGGACCCGGAGTCCAACATCACCGATCTGTTCTTCTTTCCGAAGGGCGATCAGATGATCCTGATCCTCAACGTTCGGCGGGCGCTGACCAAGCCCAAGCCCTACAACCTCGCGCCCTTCGAGTACGTGGTCCACATGGATCTCACCAGCCCGCTGATGTTCGAGAAGCCCGACGAGCGCGCCCGCTACGGCGGAACGGTCGTCAGCCCCGAGACGCTCCGTGAAGACGTCACCATCAAGCTGCGCCTGAACGACGACACGACCTTGAAGGAAAAGTCGTTCAAGGGATTGAAGGACCCCGACAGCATTCGCGTGTATACCGGCGTCCGCGACGACCCTTTCATCTTTCCGCGCTTCTTCAACAGGAACATCATCGCCATGGTGATGAGCATCCCGATGTCGGCGTTCCCGGAGGGACAGCGGAACTGGATCCTGTGGGGGCAGACGTACAAGGGCGGCAAGCTGATCGACCACGTCGGCCGCTCCAACCGCACCCAGCAAGCCCGCTTCGACACTTTGAACACGTTGCCGCCGAACCAGCACGTCCAGCAGATCCTGAAGCTGATGGCCAAGTGGGACAACCGCTTCAAGTTCTTCAACGGCTTCAAGGAGTGGCAGCCGAAGGCGATCGCCGGGTTCATCCAGTACCTGATGCAGATTCGAAAGTACGACCTGGTGCCCGACGTGATGATCTACACCAACCGCTTCCCGGCCGGGTTCCCCAACGGCCGGGTGCTGACCGACGACGTCGCCGCGCAGACCTGCGCCACGGGCGACTGCATCCTGCAGGATCTCTCCTACATCGAGGGCAAAGACTTCCCGCGGAAGACGGTGAACGACAAGCCGTTCCTCGACGATTGGCCTTACCTCGCCGAGCCGTGGCCGGATATGCCCGAGGCGCCGCCGTCGACCAAGAGCATCTGGCCCTATATCATCGGCATCGTCCTCCTGGTTGCGATCGTGAGCTGGGCGGTGATCGAGTTCATTATCGTACGGCCGATCTGGTGGCTGTGGCTGCGATGGCGCCGGAGGGCGGCCGTGGCGACATGAGGGCCGGTGGTCATCCAGTTTGCGACACTCGCAGGTAAGGCTGCTGCAGGACTAGCCGCATTGACGGCCGCCGCGTTGCTGGCCGCGGAAGCTGTTCAGGCGCACGACTTCTGGATCGAGCCGTCGACGTTTCACCCGGCGCCGGGGGCGATGGTCGCAGTCGGCCTGCGGGTCGGTCAGAACTTCGTCGGCGACCCGGTGCCGCGCTCCTCCCGCGCGATCGAGCAGTTCATCGTCCGCCAGGGCGGCCGCGACCAGCCGATCGCCGGGCTCGAGAACATCGATCCGGCCGGATGGCTTCGCGCCGACGGGCAATCCACGGCCGTGATCGCGTACCGCAGCGTTGCGTCGCCGATCGAGCTGCCGGCCGCGCAATTCGAGGAGTATCTGCGGCTGGAGGGACTCGAGCGCATCATCGACGTCAGGACCCGGCGCGGAGAGCGCGCCAAACCCGGACGCGAGCGTTTTTCCCGCTACGCCAAGGCGCTCCTCACCGGCAAGCAGGCGTCCGTCGGGGTCAGCCAACCGATCGGGCTCGCCTACGAGATCGTTCCGGACGACGATCCCACGGTGCAATCGGCGGCGTTCCGGGGTCGGGTCCTGCACGCAGGAAAGCCGCTCGCGGGAGCGCTCGTCGTGGCGATCCTGCGCAGCGATCCGTCGGTGCGGCTGGCGATGCGGAGCGACAGGCAGGGAGCCTTCTCGTTCGACCTGCCGCGCGCCGGGGTGTGGCTCATCAAGTCGGTTCACATGGTCAATGCGTCCTGGTTCTCCGGCGCCGACTGGGAGAGCCTGTGGGCTTCGCTCACTTTCGCATCGCCCGAAGCTTCCCCGTCACCCGGCGCAGAGGGTTCACGTTGAAACGGCTTCTTGTCGCCGCGTTGCTGCTGACGTCGCCCGCCGCCCGTGCGCATGAGATCGGAACAACCCAGGTCCGCTTCACCTTGCACCGGGACCACACGTGGTCGGCCTCGATCACCACAGGACCCCAGTCGCTCGTGAACAAGCTCGAGGCGGAGACCCGGCAGCCGCGCAGCAGCGACCTCGATGCCGATGCGCTCCGGGCAAAGCTCGATCGGCTCAGCCAACCGCTCGCACGGCACGTCGACGTCCGGTTCGACGGCGTCGCTTCGCCCGCGAGCATCTCGATCTCCGTTCTCGAAGTGCCGCCGGATGTGACCCTTCCCTCGTTCGTCGTGCTTCTCGCGACGGGATCGATCCCCCCGGAGGCGCAAACCGTCACCTGGCGCTACGGCCTTGCTTACAGCACGTACGCTCTGGTCTTCGCTGCCGACGAGGAGGGCAGCCCGTTGACGCTCTGGATCGACGGCGGCGATGTCAGCCGCCCCTTGCCGATCTCGGGGAACTTCAGGCCGCCGACCCGTACCGAGATCATCGGACAGTATCTGCGTCTCGGATTCCTGCACATCGTTCCGCATGGCCTCGACCACATCCTGTTTGTCCTTGGACTTTTCCTCCTGACGACGCAGCTTCGCCCGATCCTCGTTCAGGTCACCGCGTTCACGATCGCCCACTCGGCGACCCTCGGTCTGACGATGTACGGCGTCATCTCGCTGTCCGCGCGCGTCGTCGAGCCGCTGATCGCCGCCTCCGTGGCCTACGTGGCCATCGAGAACATCCTGACGTCAAGGCTCACGCCGTGGCGCCCCGCGGTGGTATTCGCCTTCGGACTGCTGCACGGGATGGGATTCGCGGACGTGCTGAAAGAGCTGCGCCTTCCCGCCGACGAGTTCATCCCGGCCCTGGTCAGCTTCAACGTGGGTATCGAGCTCGGGCAGCTCACTGTGATCGCGGCTGCATTCTTCTCCGTCGCGGCGTGGCACCGCAACAAGTCGTGGTATCGGACGCGAATCGTCATTCCCGGCTCGGCGATCATCGCCGCCATCGGACTGCTCTGGACCGTGCAGCGCATGGTCGAATTCTGACTTTCGGCGGTTGCGACGTCGGGACGGCTGATGATTTTCCGAAAAATACGATGCCGGTTCCGTTGGCTTTGACGGCGGCACCCGCGCAACGATACAATCCCGGACGGGACAACCGTATTGTTCGACACCGAAGGAGCGCCGCTGTGTCCGCATCGTCGTTCGGGATCGAAGCCGTCACGGATGAAGATCGAGCCTACCAGGGCTCCCGTTTCTCCGCCGTGCGGGAGGCCCTGTTCGCTGATCCGTATCAAAAAGTCTGGGGTGTCCCCGACGCGCCCCCGCTTCCCGTCTACAAGGTCACGCTGGGAAGCGTCCTGCGCGGCATTCTCGGCCGGGCCTACCTGTTCCGCCAGGCCACTGAGCGCGTGGTTGATTCCGCCGCCGATTTGCGTTGGGGACCCGATCGAAAAGGTTTCCGGCGCTTGCTGCATCCCAACGGCATCTGCCTCACCGGCCTGTGGGAGATTACGGAAGACACGGCCTATTCCGGCTATTTCCGCAAGGGCAGCCGCGCCCTGATCGTCGGGCGCTATTCCACCTGTTGCAGCGAAACGCGGCGCGGCCACTCCCGGTCGCTATCGCTCGTCGGCAAGCTGTTTCCCACGGTGGATGCAGATCACCGCGAACCGCTCCGCACGGCCAATTTCATTACGCAACAGGATATCGGCGGGGATGATACCGACACCATCAACGACGTTGAGTTGCGCAATGCTCCCAACACGACGGCCTGGCGGCGTGGCACGGGCGTACCGATTCTGATCATCACGGGCGCGGTGTTCAGTCACGTCGACAAGAAACCCAGCATCCGCCAGCTCTATCAGATCGCCGAGCTTGGAAAGGCAAAGGACGAGCCCACTCGAGCGCCGACCTACATGCGCCTTCTGGTCGCGCCGGACCAGCGCCGGATCGAGGGCGGGAACCTGGATTTCCGCGACGAGATCATGGCGCAGATCTACGACCGCGGCGTTGCGGCGCCGAAACGGGCGCTGACCTTCCACATCGAGCTCACCGATGAAGGCGAAACGCGCGGCCCGTCGGCGTTCGAGCGACGAACGTTCAGGAATTGGCGTCACGTCGGCAAGATCGTTTTCGATCAGGCTGCCGCTTCATACAACGGCGACTTCGTCATCAATTTCAATCATCCGACCTGGCGCGACGATCAAAACGACGCTTCAACCGCCACGCGCGTCGGCGGGCGAAAGGTGCGCCGGCCGGCGGATTAACGGCTCACAGTCGTTTCAGGAACGCGATCAGCGCGCGCTTGTCGTCGTCGGACAGGTTGGTTCCGAAAAGGTGCCCGCGATCGGCGATGAAGTCCGGGCACTTGCTGACGCCGAGGAGAGCCGGCACCAGCTGCTTCAGCCGCGCGGTGGCGGCCTCGCCGGTCAGTTGCTGCTCCTCGATCTCGTGCAATGCGGCGACGGTCTCGCGCACGAGCTTGATCCAGTCCTCCAGCCGCGCGAGGGAAAATTCGAGATCGACGTTGGCCAGCAGATTGATCGGTGTTCCCTTCGGGATCGGGCCGAGACGCCATTCGCGGTCCTGCGCACCGATCACGCCGCGCTGCTTGAGAACATCGAACACGGATGGCGAATAATCCCGATCGATCACCAGCCAGCTTTCCGCTGTCGTGCGATAGACCGAGTCCATACCGAGGCGCTTCTCCGGCCACAGGAGCTTCTCGATTGCGTCCTGAAACGATTCCATGCGCGCGGCGACCGAGGGATCGTGGATGTATTTGCCGACCGAGTTGTTGTGCAGGAACGGCGCGGTCGACCATATGCTGACCAGCGAGGGCGCCCGCTGATAGCCGCGCCCGCCGCCCGGCATCGCATAGGGCATCGGCTCGCCGGTCAGCGGATGGTTCACCTCGATCGTGCCGACCGCGGGAAGCTCCTTGTAGGTCTCCGAGGAGAAATTGTCCCAGATATGCCCGCGCAACGCGTTCGTCGCCAAAGTCGCGCAGGCATTGGTGCCGATGCGGCTGACCGGATAGCGCCGATCGGTCGCGAGGTAGTTGTCGGCGAGGAAATCGGGCTGCAGCACCAGGTCGGTCATCCGGCGCACGAAGTCGTCGCTCCGCGTCCATGCGTCCCATTCGCGCGAGAACCGCGCCACCCCGTCCGGCGCCGGCGGAAACTTGCTGGAATGACAGGCGGCGCAGGCCTGCGCAAACACGCGCTTTCCCGCCGTGACCGTCGCCGCGTCCTCGGTGAGATAGCCTTTCCCCCCGGGTGCCTCGCTCAACGGATTGGGCCTGGTCGCCTTGAGGAAGAACGCCGCGACGTCGTCCAGCCGCTCGAGAGTGGCGCGCCAATAGGGCGATTGGGCATTCGCCGCCGCGATCCTGATCGGCGTCTGCGGTTTGCCGCCGACCAGCAGGTTGAAATGCTTGAGCCATTCGTCGTGGAACGCGCCGATGCTGAAATGGACGCGGCCGAGAGCGCCGAGTATGCCGATCGAGTCGGCGCCGTCCTTGAGCACGTGCGGCACGGGCATCCGCGGCTGCGTACCGGGCATGTCGAGGTTGCCGCCGGCGAGCACCTCCTCCTGGGCGATCGCAAGGCGCGCGCCGAGCGCGTAGATCGCGTTCATGTTGCGCGGATTGTTGATGTTGTCGGGGGCGAGCGCCGAGGTGTCGACGGTTCCCGGCGGCATTGCGTTCAACACCTGATAAAAGAAACTGTCCGGCCGGGCTTGCAACGAAAAGATCGGCGCCGCGTGCCAATATTGCGCGCCGACGTAGCTCGACAGGTTTTCCCATTTCGGCCTCTCGACGTCGGCCGGCGGATTCAGCGGATTCGGCCCGACGTGGCAGAACGCACATGTCATGCCGACGCGATAAGGGCGCACCAGATCGGGGTCGCTGAAGAACGCGGGATCGTTCTGGTACTTGTTCGCGTCCCAGAGCCGCCGTGCCGCGGCATCGAATTTCGGGTTGGCAAACACTCGCAGCCCGACGATGCCCGATGGGCGTCCATAGGTCCGAACAAAATCATCTCGGGAAAACTGCTCGCGGTACTCGCTAGCCGACACCGGCGTGCCGTCCGGTACGTCGAGCCATAGCCCGTACTCGTCGGGCGCAGAAGCAGGCTTCAGGCCCGGCTCGTTGATCACGCCGTAGGTGGCGAAGCGACGCGGCCGGTTGCGGCTGTCGAGCACCTTCAGCAAATCGAAGGTGCCGAAGCTGCGGCCGGCAAGGTAATCCCAGAATGCCTCATTGCCGGACGTCCACATCAGCCAGGTATTGCGCCCGCGCACCTCTGCCGGCTCGAGCGGGATGCCGCCGTCCATGCCTTGAAAATAGTCGGCGGCCGCGCGCGGAAAGGCCGGCCCGGGTCGCTGTCCCCAGGCGAAGACCCCGGCACCGACGAGCACCAGCGTCGCTGCGAATCCGACGATAAGGCGACCGGACAGGATGGGCATCGGTAAATCACGCAGGCGCGATCCAAGTCTACCGCGCAACACGCGCCGCAGGACCACGCAAAGCTCCGTGCGATGCTACTATGGGTAGAGACGCTGTCAACAGGCGAAGAGGAAGGAGAACAGGGACGCAATATCGACCGAGGATACGCCGGTCAAAACGGCCGCGCGTCACCGGCGTCCTTGAAACCGCGGGATCGAATCGCGTTCCGACACTTCCCCGACGCCGTACAGTCTTTCTTGTCGATTTCATTGACACCGTCACGCTTTTTCACGATGATTACAAGTAACGGGTGTACGGTCGCAAGGGCATTTGCACCCACGCCACGCGAGTGTCCGCTCGACGCCGTTCCGCATCGCAGTGAATGAGCACGAAGGATCAGGATCGATGGCTGACCACAATGATCCGAACGCGGTCAATTCGATTTTTTCCGACATCGAGGTGAGCGCAGCCGACCTTTACGACATCTTCGGGTTTCCCAGCGACGACGTCGCGGGCGGCGAAAAGGTGGTCATCGCGCTGACGTTCGCCTCCGTCCCGCAGGCCGGAACGCTCGACCCCGATCTTCTGTACCGGATCCGGATCGCCTCGGACCGGCGCGTGATCCGGCCGGCGAAGGAGGACCACAGCCTGGAAGGGCTGCTGAAATATTTCGCGGGCCTCAAGGACAAATATCTCAGCACGCTGAAGCCCTCGGAAGTCCGGGTGACGATCGACGCGAGCAATCGCGCCCATATCAGGTTCATCAACTTTCCCGGCGGCGATTTCTCGCAAATCATCGACACCAACAAGAACGTGACGCTGCAATCGCCCGGCGGCCATGCGATCAAGACGTATATCGGCGGGCGCGACGACGCGTTCTTCAACGACCTTCCCGGCTTTTTCCGTTCGATCAATTACGCGCCGCAGTTCTACCACGTGCCGCATACGATGATAGAGGCGCGCGAGCTGCCGATCCCCAAGACTTTCCTCGAGCTCGAAGGCAACGATTTGTTCAATTTCAATCCCGCCATCCCGCAGCACGGGCGCGGGGTGAAGCTCGATCTGCCGCCCGGGCCGTGGACCTGGACGGGCGACAAGTTCAAGAAGGACGCGAACGGCAATTACCGTTTCGTCTACTCAGGTGAGGACGCGCAAGCCGGCAAGAACATCAACGCGATCATTCTGGAAATTCCGCTCGCCTTCATCACCAATTCGCCGAACGAGCATCGCATCGTCAACACCTGGGGCGAGAGCTGGGTGCGCAAGGCCGCCAACAAGGTCGAGACGATCCCCGATGATCCGTTCTGGCTGGAGCATCCGCACGCGCTGATCGACGCGATAAAGCTCGACGACGAGCTAAAGCAATACAAGCTCGTCGATACCGACGGTCAGGCGTTCGCCGACGCCGCCCTGAGCGAGCGCGAGGACAACCGGCAAATGGGCGCCAACAATTTCTGGCTGGCGCCGCACTTCATCAAGCGGTTGGGGCATCTCGGCTGGGGCTTTGGGCCCTCCATCAGCGCGCTCGGTCTGCAATGCGCATTCGACCACGAAAATTCGCCGGTGTCGGTGCACAAGGTCTACACGTCGGTCGCAGCCGCTTTCCCGAAGGTCAAGAAGGTGCTGTTCCAGGAAATGAGGATGCCGGACGATTCCTGGAACAGGAAAGGTTTGAACATCTCGCTGCGGCGTCCGGTCGAAATCTTCATCCCCAACGTCAATTCGATCGACATGGACACGACCGGCACCTGGCCGTTCGGACGCCGGCTCGAAGATCAGGTGGCGACCCGGTTCCTTTCGGTCTTTCTCGACATGGAAGCCGAGCTCAACGGCAAGAAGTATCACATCGAAATGATGAACGATCAGGCGTTATGGGACGCCGCACCGATCGTGCCCAAGACGCCGCCCAATCCGCTGAAGAACGACAAGGCATTTCTCGATCACTTTCCTTATCTGGCGGAACCGTGGTGAGCGCGCGGAGGGCGTACCGGACCGACCGGGATCGGATTGAAATCGGCGCGTCCGTTTCGATCATTCCGCGCACCTGGCAGAGCGGTGGCGACGGGTAGTCCAGTGGCCGCAAGCATCGATTTCGCAACGGCTGAGCTGCGTGAAGGCCGCACGCCGGATTCCTCGCGATCCGCCGAGCCGGGCAAAAGCACGCCGGGTCGGACCGATTACCGGATCGAACTGGAGCGGATCGAAAAAACCGTCGCGGAGCTGCAGGCAAGCGCGCTGGTTCCGCCGACCGATACCGGAACGGTGATCACGTACGTGCACGGCGTTTATCAGCACGCGGTGCTCACCGGAAACCTCGCCGAGCTGGAAGTTGCGGATTCGCTGATCGCAGATGCCATTGCGCTGGTGCAATGCCCAAGCGATCTTTATTTCCTCAAGGCCAACGTGGCCTTCAAGCTCCATCGGCTCGCCGACGTCAGACGCAGTCTTCAGGCGGCGCCGTTGCTGCGCGAAACCGCCGAAGGCCGCGCGCTGCTGGCGGAACTCGACTTTCAGGAGGGCCGGTACGAGCAGGCGCGGGCGGGATATCAACGCGTCATCGAGGACGATCGAACCTGGGCCAGCCTTGCGCGCCTGGCGCATTTCCACGCCAAGATGGGAGACCCGGTCGAAGCCGACCGGCTTTACCTGGAAGCCGAAGACGAGCTGACCGCCAAGGAGATGCGGTCGTACGCCTGGGTGGAGCTGCAGCGGGGATTGCTGGATCTGGCGCACGGCCGCTACGCCGACGCCGACGCGCACTATGCGCGGGCCGCCCGCGCCTACTCCGGCTATTGGCTCGTGGCCGAACACAGGGCCGAGCTGCTCGCGGCGCAGGGCGCGTTCGAGCAGGCAGCCGAACTTTATGAGCGGATCGTCGCCGAGGTTCCGAGACCCGATCTGCAACAGGTCCTCGGCCAGCTGTACGCATTGATGGGGCGGCGCGGACGCGCCAAGTCGTGGTACGTGCAGGCGCGCGCCGGCTATCTCGAGTCGGCGCGGCGCGGCGGCGTTCATTACTATCACCACCTCACCGGCCTTTACGCCGACGTCTACGAGGACGGCGCCGAG
>Ga0137374_10011752_pt1 | contig 10241 bp, 8 predicted proteins | sample SagtaG_20_FD_104811 | JGI IMG/M metagenome (GOLD analysis project Ga0137374, IMG submission 104811) | Vadose zone soil microbial communities from Sagehorn Ranch, Mendocino, California, USA - Sage1_R_100_16 metaG | ecosystem: Environmental > Terrestrial > Soil > Vadose zone | place: USA...
ATAACCTTAGTAGAAATTGACGCATTAAATTCTTGTAACCTTATTACTTTATCTTAACTAATTCTTTTTAAAAAGATGCCAGGTTTTGTCGTAATGTACTTTTGAATTCTTTCCCGGTTTCTTTAAAAATAAGCTAAAAAGGTTTTAATCATTAATTCAGTGTCTTTTCTACCAAAGTTTTTTCAACAAATGAAATGTTGTAAGATATTTTTCACAGAATGCTGCGCACAACAATCGTTATTTCCAGGACTAATGCTTTTTCCAGCATAACAAGAAGAATCGGCGGGTGCATCAACAAATAAAAAACAGCCAGTACCTTTGCAGCATGAAACAGTTTTTGAAAGATTTATTTGAGAATCAGTCATACGATGAAAATAATTTTTTTCTTATCGCCGGGCCATGTGTTGTAGAGAGTGAGGAACTGCTTATAGAAGTGGCAGATAAGGTTTCATCAGTTTGCAAAAACTTAGGAATACCATACATATTTAAATCAAGTTACCGTAAAGCTAACAGAACAAGTGCCTCATCATTTACAGGTCTCGGAGATAATACGGGTTTGAGCCTGTTAAAAAAAATAAGAGACAGGTATAAGCTTCCCGTTACAAGTGATATTCATGCGCACGAGGAAGCCGCTATGGCTGCTGAGTACATTGATATTTTACAGATACCCGCATTCCTTTGCAGGCAAACAGATTTATTGGTCGCGGCCGCGCAAACAGGGAAGACAGTTAATGTAAAGAAAGGTCAGTTTGTAAGCGGCCCATCCATGAAGTTTGCTGTAGAGAAAATAAATAAAGCAGGAAACGAAAAAGTAATGCTCACCGAAAGAGGCACAACTTTTGGATACCAGGACCTTGTAGTAGATTACCGCAATATTCCCTGGATGAAGGAATATGATGTTCCCGTAATAATGGATTGTACGCATAGTCTGCAACAACCCAATCAAGCCACAGGCGTTACAGGTGGTAATCCAAAACTGATTGCCACTATTGCCAAATCTGCAATTGCGGTAGGAGCGGATGGTCTGTTTATTGAAACACATCCCAATCCTGCTGTTGCTAAAAGTGATGGTCCCAATATGCTGAAATTAGATTTGCTGGAAAACTTGCTGAAGCAATTAGTGCGGTTAAGAGAAGCTGTTGTGTGATTCAGGAATTGAAAAATAAAATTATAGTATGGCATTTATTTCTTTACCCATAAAATTTTTAACTGCTGCTTCAGATAATGATGGAAGTATCCCGTTCACTAAAACTTGCCGTATGACCCGTAACCATTTCACTTGGAAGAACACCAAACTCTTTTTTAAAGCTTGCTGCAAAATGACCAAGGTTTGTGTAGCCGACCATCATTCCCACTTCCTTTACTGCATATCTTCCTTCCATTAATAAAGCTTTTGCACGCATCATCCTGTTTTTCTGATAGTATTCATAAACAGGTAAACCATACATTGCTTTAAAATCTTTTTTTAGTTTGGTCGGGCTCATCGTGGCTACTTTGCTCAGTGCAGAAATAGTAGGTGGCGCACCTGCATAATCTTTTACCAGCAATGATTCTACTTTCATCAACCGGCTGATTTCATCATCTTTCAATTTTATAAGCTGATGATTTTTTTCCAGTTTACCAATAAATCCTGTTACGAATTTTTCAATCAGCAGAAGAGCTCTGTTATAAACAAATTTTGTCTTTAACGGATGTTCAATTTTTTCTTTTATCAGTTCATCCATAATTATTCTGTAATCAGTAACTATCGGTTCATGGTTACGGTTCTTTAAAAGCATGGAAAAATAATTGCTGAGAAATTTATCAGCCATTTCATTACCTATAAAACTATTAAGGAAATCATTTCCAAAAATGATTTTTACAGAACGGATTCTCACTTTTGCAGGAATAATAAACACTGTATCCATTAAAGAACTGGTAAGAAGGATAGCATTCTTTTGTATATCATAAACATGCTGTTCAGCAGAGGTTCGGTGATCTTCCTCAGTATGCGTTAATGGTTCATTAAACTGAAGAATAAAATATTGCTGGTTTGAAACGGCATGTCTGTGCATTAACATGCCATCCTTAAAATTACTATCCGCTATCATTACAGATAATCCGTCAGGAAGATTAAATGCAGAAACAAAACCTGTTCCTGCTGAAGAAGGTATATGCAGAGAATTTTCGTCAATCTGTAAATGAAAAAAGCGGGCCATTGCTTGCAGCAAGCCTACATAATCGCTGTTATTATAATTTATCTCAATCAATTTTGCAGGATTTTATTTTATGGATACGGCAATGTCTGCAGGAAATTCTTCAAATGCTTTAAAGAAAGCCTTATTAAAACTGCTTACACTGGAAAAGCCGAGTGCATTGGCTGCTTCCTTTACAGAATGTTTCTTTGATAAAAGCATAGCTTTTGCTTTATTCATGCGATGCTTTTGATAATAACGGTTAACAGGCAAACCAAAAACTTCTTTAAACAATATCTTCAGTTTAGAAGGGCTCATGGCCGCAACTCTTGCCAGTTGCGCAATAGCAGGTGGCTGCTGTGAAAAATCTTTTAGTAATTCACTTTCAACTTGTTTTAAGCTGCGCAGTTCTCTCGAAGAAATTTTAAAAGTGCTGTTTTCATTTTCGATTCCTTTGTATATGCGGGAAAAAAATCTCTCTAATATTAATGCAATCCTGTTTTGAACAATCATTTGTTCAAAGCTCTTGTCCACCTGCAGATTCATTATCTCGTACATCAAACGTTTATATTCAGCATCCATTAATTCATACATTACCAGCGGAGATTTTAAAGTAATATAACTGCCCAGCATTTCAGCGCAGGCTTCATCGGCAAAATAGTCATCCATCCATTTTTTGCTGAATATAATATTTACCTGTCGCAGTTGAGTATTGGCTGCAGCCATGTAGATCCATTCTTTGCTGGTGTCCCCAAAAAAAACAGAAGATTTTGCTATCCCATCGGCTCCTGTAAACTCATCAAACCGCAGTGTAAAATAATCCTTATCAGATTTTTTTCTGTGATATAAAATATCCTCGAAAGTAGTATAGTCATAAATGATCAACTGCAAACCATTTGGCAGGTTAACAAACTTTATAAATCCTGCACCTTTATCTGGTGTAAATGAAATAATGTTATCACTGATTTTAAGCTTCAGGCATTTTGCAATATGCCTGAAAAAGTCTTCATAACTGGTAAGGTTATAATCAATTTTAATCACCGTGCAATATAAAGTTTTTAAAGGTATTTCAGGGGATTACGTCTTGCGGAGAGCATATACTTTTTTATATTCAGCCAAAAAGCCATTACCATATAAATAATCAATGGTGAGCCCATTGTGAGGAACGATATATAAATAAACCAAAGTCTTATACGAGAGGTTGCAATGCCCAGTTTTTCACCGATCGCAGTACACACGCCAAATGCCTGCCACTCTATAAAATATTTCAACCTGTACATGGTCTGCAATTTATTATAGTCTTGTGAATTTACAAACACTTTTATTTAACCTTTGTTTTATCGTAAATTCGCAGCGTTCAAAAAATGCTGTTTAATTATGTACCCGGCATTGAATTTTGTGTCATCGTTCCTTGCGTCACATCCTTATGTGTTGTGCATACTGCACCTTTCGGTGAATCGCAGGAAAAACACTAACTCCGACTAATGATCGCTAACTCCTTAAAAGCTTAACAAAAGTTCAGAACGTTGAAGAGTGGGACGCAACAAAAGATTATTAGTAATCCAAAAGCCGGGCGCATAAAAAATTAATTCAGCAGGCTTTGGCGATAGGCAATTGAAAAATCGTAAATCATAAATAATAAATCGTAAATCTTAAGATATGGCCTTTGATTTTGAAATGATAAAAAGAGTATATGCCGGCATGCCCTCAAAAGTTGAGGCAGCACGTAAAACAATCGGCAGACCATTAACACTGGCAGAAAAAATTTTATTCTCGCATCTGCACCGGGACCAGCCACTTCAAAATTTTGAAAGAGCAAAAACCTATGTAAATTTTGCTCCTGACCGTGTCGCGATGCAGGATGCAACTGCTCAAATGGCGCTCCTTCAGTTTATGCAGGCAGGAAGACCTACAGTGGCTGTGCCATCCACAGTTCATTGCGATCATCTTATTCAGGCGAAAGTGGGTGCAAAAGAAGATTTGGATACTGCTCTCTCCGTTAATAAAGAAGTATACGATTTTCTTGCTTCGGTTTCTAATAAATATGGTATTGGTTTTTGGAAACCCGGCGCTGGTATTATTCACCAGGTAGTTTTGGAGAACTATGCATTTCCCGGCGGAATGATGATTGGCACTGACAGCCATACACCGAATGCGGGCGGCTTGGGAATGATTGCTATTGGTGTTGGCGGCGCCGATGCATGTGATGTAATGGCAGGTTTACCATGGGAATTGAAATGGCCCAAACTCATTGGTATTAAATTAACTGGTAAAATGAGCGGCTGGACAAGTGCAAAAGATATTATTTTAAGAGTAGCAGGCATTCTTACCGTAAAAGGAGGAACCGGAGCTATTATAGAATATTTTGGTGAAGGTGCGGACAGCTTAAGCGCTACAGGAAAAGCTACTATTTGTAATATGGGTGCAGAAGTTGGCGCCACTTGTTCCTTATTTGCCTATGATGATAAAATGAGTATCTATCTCAGGCACACTGCACGTGAAGATGTGGCTGCTGCTGCAGATGCAATAAAACAGCATTTGCGTCCTGATGATGATGTATATGCAAATGCTGAAAAATATTATGACCAGCTTATTGAGATCAATCTTGATGAATTGGAACCTCATGTAAATGGACCTTTTACACCAGACCTTGCATGGCCTATCAGTAAATTTGCAGAAGCGGTGAAAGCAAATGCATGGCCTGAAAAACTGGAAGTTGCTTTGCTTGGTTCATGCACTAATTCTTCCTATGAAGACATCACCCGTTCTGCTTCTGTTGCCAAACAGGCAATTGATAAAAACTTGAAAGCAAAAGCAGAATTTACCATTACACCCGGCAGTGAACAAGTTCGCTATACTGTGGAAAGAGACGGCTTGTTGGATACTTTTGATAAGATTGGCGGCGTTGTATTAGCAAATGCTTGCGGACCTTGTATTGGTCAATGGGCAAGACATATAGATGATCCTAACCGCAAAAATTCTATCATCACTTCTTTCAACAGAAATTTTGCAAAACGAAATGATGGTCTTGCGTCAACGCATGCATTTGTGGCATCTCCTGAAATTGTTACTGCATTTGCCATTGCGGGTGATCTAACTTTTAATCCACTTACAGATAAATTAAAGAATGAAAATGGAGAAGAAGTGATGCTTGATGAACCTGCAGGTTATGAACTTCCTCCAAAAGGTTTTGCTGTTGAAGATCCGGGTTACCAGGAACCGGCAAAAGACGGAAGCAATGTGCAGGTAGTGGTAAATCCTGAATCACAGCGTTTGCAATTACTTGCTCCTTTTTCTGAATGGGAAGGCACTGATCTGAAAGGTTTAAGGTTACTGATAAAAGTAAAGGGTAAGTGTACTACAGATCATATTTCGATGGCAGGCCCCTGGTTAAAATATCGTGGACATCTTGATAATATTTCCAACAACATGCTGATTGGTGCTGTAAATTTTTTCAACGAAAAAACTGATCTTGTAAAGAACGAGTTAACCGGTGAATATGGCCCGGTGCCTGTAGTGCAGCGTGCTTACAAAGAAGCAGGCATTGGCTCAATCGTTGTTGGTGATGAGAACTATGGTGAAGGTTCATCACGTGAACATGCTGCAATGGAACCACGCCACTTAGGCGTACGTGCTATTCTTGTAAAAAGTTTTGCGCGTATCCATGAAACCAATTTAAAAAAGCAGGGCATGCTGGCGCTTACATTTGCGGATAAAGAAGATTATGATAAGATACAGGAAGACGATACAATAGATATTTTAGGGCTTGCTGATTTTGCTCCTAATAAGGCTCTTGCGGTTGTGTTACACCATGACGATGGCTCATCAGATGTTATCAGCGCCCATCATACTTATAATGAACACCAGATAGAATGGTTTAAAGCCGGTGGAGCATTAAATATAATAAGACAAAAATTTGCAAAGTAAATTTAGGATTTTGATTTTGAAAAGCAGTCTTCTTAAAAATGAGATTGCTTTTTTTATGTACTTAGCTGAAGGAATAGTATCAAGCTTTTGTTGCGTCGCACACTTGAACATTGGAATATTTTGCAGCAAGTTTTACTCAAATGCCGTTGTAATAATGTTGCAGAAATTTTAGACCCTAATTAAAAATGTTATTGAGTGATTTAGCGGCAAACAACACAAATACATTAGCACAATCTTTTACCAATTACCCATTTGTTCAGCTACAATACGTTCAGGATTTTCTGCTTCATGTTCACGCCATTGCGGATCATATTTTACAAACCAGCTTAACCATAAAGTTCTTGATAAACGCATAAACACCGGTTGCAACGCTATCAGCAAAAATGCATTAAGACCAAGCCACCAGAATATTCTGTTATCATCAATAGAGAAACCAATAAGCACCCACCATCCAATAAAGGTAGCAACTGAAAAAGCTACAGTAAGCGCATAGCTGACATAACTTGTTCCGTAATAAAAACCAACTTCTATATCAGTCGGCTGTCCGCACACAGGACATTTGTCATGCATTTTTATATAGCGGCTATATTTAAGCGCATATGGATTCTTTGATATAAACAAATGACCTTCTCTGCATCTGGGACATTTATTACTCAACACAGTTAATAAATAAGACGGCTTGCCCTTTTCCTTACTCATAAAAAATATTTCGGCTGCAAAAGTAGTCTAATGCCACCTGCATTTATTGAAAAATTTTTCTACTATACATGCGCTTCCATCACCTTCACCAACTGATTTGTCTGCATTACGCCGCTTTGACGCCATACGATCTGACCTTTTTTAAAAAGTATAAGCGTTGGGACACCACTTATGGCAAAAGCATCTGCAACTTCACGGTTTTTATCTACGTCAAGTTTTAAAATGCGTACAGCATCACCCATCTTTTGATGTAATTCTTCCAAAATAGGTTTCATCATTTTACACGGACCGCACCACTCAGCAGTGAAATCAACCAATACAAGTTTATCGCCGTTAATAACATCGCGGAATGTTTCTTTCTTTTGTGTGGTTTCCATAACCATAATTTTTATGCTGTATGTATACTTGCCTCAAAGATTATACCGCATGAATATTGAACAAAGAGCGAAATTAACGAATGATAAAGTGAATTTTATACTTAAGCATTCATTTCTATTTAATAAAAGTCTGACTGAAGTGAGTATTATTATTCCGATTCTGCAGATATTAATATGAAACATTTTCCCTGTTCTGATATTCTTAATTCCTCACTCCTTGATTATTATTCAATCTCCCCACCTTTAAAATTAAACATTCCTTGTTCCGGATTCATTGTTCAATACTTTTTCCATTTGCATACTTCTTGAACCTTTTATAAGCAAATAAGTATTTTCAAAATGCTGCCCGTTAAACCACTCTTTTGCTTCTGCTGAATTATTAAAATAACAATAATTATGTTTAAACTTATTGAAATCGCCACCTACCAATACTACATTCTCCCAATGATGCTGGCTAATAAGGTCAACAATATTTTTGTGTTCGTTAACACTTTCTTCTCCAAGCTCCATCATGCTACCCAGCATCAATACTTTTTTATCACCATGTATTTTTGAAAAATTTTCAATCGCTGCTTTCATACTGGTTGGGTTAGCATTGTAAGCATCGAGAATAATTTTATTTGTTCCTCTTTCAATCAATTGCGACCGGCTGTTGGATGGAATATAACTTTCAATAGCCCATTTTATTTTTTTATCAGGCACCTTAAAATATTTGCCAACCGCTACAGCGCATAAAATATTCGACAAATTGTAATCCCCCACTAATTGAGTTATTATCCGACGAAATGAAACCCCTTTTGTAAGGTCAATTTCAAGAAAAGGTTCAGTTTGTAAAACATTACCCGTAACTTCTCCGTTTGCTGTGCCATACCACACAATATTTTTAATGCCGCTGCTCATTTCATGTAAATAATCATAATCATCAAATGCGAAAATGGTTCCACTGTGCGTGCGGATAAAATCATACAATTCTCCTTTCGCTTTTCGCACACCTTCAATGCCGCCAAAACCTTCTAAGTGTGCCTTGCCGCAATTCGTAATAATACCATGTGTTGGCTGTGCGTAAACACAATAGCTCTCAATTTCTTTCAGATGATTTGCACCCATTTCAATCACAGCCATCTCGGCATCTTTTTTGACGTTCAGCAATGTAACGGGTACGCCAATATGATTGTTTAAGTTGCCCTGTGTAGTATAAGTTTTATAGTGTGAAGACAATACTGCATGCACCAGTTCTTTGGTGGTAGTTTTACCATTGCTGCCCGTTATTGCAATGAACGGGGCTTGTCTGTCTTCAGGCAAGTAATTAAATTGTTCACGATGATGTTTCGCCAGTTGCTGCAATGTTTCAAGCACATTATCTGTTTTGATTAATCTCCTGTCATTACCGGCATCTTCGTCAACAATTGCGTAAGCTGCACCTGCATCAAGCGCTTTTAATGCAAATTCATTTCCATTAAAGTTTGGCCCCTTCAATGCAAAGAAAAGATCACCGGATCGCAGTTTTCTTGAGTCTGTTTGCACAGATGGATGTTGCAGATACAACTGGTATAATGCTTCTATGTTCACAACAAAAATTTTGCACAAGTTAAGAAAGGAGAAGGAGTCATAAATATCTGTTGATTCTTAAAATAAAAGATGAAACAAGTGCTGTTATAGCAATCTCTGCAACTGAAATTATGATAGCTATCTTCGCTAAACATTGTAAAAGAAGTTTGAGTATTGTTATTTAGCATCGTTCTATCCGTAGTTTTAACGAATAACGGGTTATTTAATTCTTTAATGAAATTGAATTTATTTATGAATTTCAAAAGTGATCTTGATTTTGCCCGGCAACTGGATGAACAGGATTCATTAAAACATTTACGCGATAAATTTTTTATTCCGCAACACAATGGAAAAGATTGCATTTATTTTACGGGCAATTCATTAGGGCTTCAGCCTAAGTCAGTAAAAAATTATATTCAGCAGGTATTGGATGATTGGGCGATGTTGGGCGTGGAAGCGCATTTTCATGCACGCAATCCATGGATACCTTATCATGAGATTTTTCCAGAACAACTTTCAAAGATTATCGGCGCTTTACCGGATGAAATAGTAGTGATGAATCAACTTACTGTTAATCTTCATTTGCTGATGGTTACCTTTTATCGCCCCACGAAAGAACGCTATAAAATTATCTGCGAATCAAAGGCCTTCCCTTCTGATCAATATGCTTTTGAATCGCAGGTAAAATATCATGGATATAATCCAAACGATGCCATTATCGAAGTTGCTCCAGGAGAAGGTGAACATATTTTACGTACTGAAGATATTATTAAAACAATTAAGCAACACGGTAATGAAACTGCGCTTGTTTTATTTGGCGGCATTAATTATTACACTGGCCAGTATTATGATTTGAAAGTTATTACACAGGCTGCACACGAAGTGGGGGCTTTTGCAGGATTTGATTTAGCACATGCTGCAGGAAATGTGGAGTTGTACCTGCATGACTGGGATATTGATTTTGCATGCTGGTGTTCTTATAAATATCTCAACTCAGGACCGGGTGGTATAGCTGGTGTTTATATTCATGAGAAACATGCAACAAATACATCATTACCTCGATTTGCAGGCTGGTGGGGCTACACAAAAGAAACACGTTTTAAAATGGAGAAAGGTTTTGAAGCTATTCCTACCGCAGAAGGTTGGCAGCTAAGTAACCAACCTGTTTTATTATTGGCTGCACACAAAGCCGCACTGGATATTTTTGATGCAGCAGGCATAATTAATCTGCATCAAAAAAGAAAAATACTTACTGCTTATACTCATTTTATCATTAACAATATTAATGAACGGCTTCATAAAAAAGTAATTGAAATTATTACACCTTCCGATGAAGATAAACGGGGTTGCCAGGAGTCAATGTTTATGTTGCAGAAAGGAAAAGAAATTTTTAATGCGCTGACGGCACAAGGTGTAATTGCCGACTGGCGTGAACCAAATGTAATTCGTGTTGCGCCTGTTCCCTTGTACAATACATTTAAAGATGTATGGCAGTTTGGAAATATTATTGAAACGA
>Ga0137374_10011755_pt1 | contig 10240 bp, 10 predicted proteins | sample SagtaG_20_FD_104811 | JGI IMG/M metagenome (GOLD analysis project Ga0137374, IMG submission 104811) | Vadose zone soil microbial communities from Sagehorn Ranch, Mendocino, California, USA - Sage1_R_100_16 metaG | ecosystem: Environmental > Terrestrial > Soil > Vadose zone | place: USA...
CATTTTAGGCGGCTGTCCCTCACCAATATGCAGGTCGGACCCGCCGTGTTTGACAATCACGCTAAGAAATCGATCCAGCTCAGCCATGGCTTAACGACGAATGACGAATGACCACAATGACAACGCTTGCGTGGCCGATCGGATTCGAATTTTGAGATTTGGATTTGTTTTGGATTTCGTCATTCGTGCTTCGTCATTTTTCGAGATGCTGACGTATCATTAGCTTTTGCTCGGCGCGTGCGTAAGCCTCCTCGGCGCTGATCAGGCGGCGTTCATAAAGATCGATCAGCGCGTCGTCCATCAGACGCATGCCTTGTTTTTTGCCGGTCTGAATAATGCCCGGCAGCATATACGTCTTTGCTTCGCGAATCACGTTGGCCACCGCCGGCGTGTTGGTAAGTATCTCCAGTGCCAGCACGCGCCCCGTGCCATCCGCCCGGGGTATTAGCTGATGACTAATGACTCCCCGCAAGGATTCACTCACCATTACCCGAACTTGTTCCTGTTGCTCGGTCGGAAAGACATCGAGCAATCGATCCAGCGTCCGGGAGGCATTGCTCGTGTGCAGCGTTGCCAAAACAAGATGGCCAGTCTCGGATGCGGTGATGGCGAGGGAAATCGTCTCCAGATCGCGCATTTCTCCAACCATGATCACATCTGGATCCTCCCGCAGCGAAGCGCGCAGCGCAGTGGCGAAAGATTCGGTGTGTGTGAACACTTCCCGTTGGGTAACGTGACAGTTCTTCGATTTCAGAACGTATTCGATCGGGTCCTCGAGCGTGATGATGTGATCGTGCCGTTCCATGTTTATTTGCTCGACCATCGCCGCGAGTGTAGTCGATTTGCCCGTTCCTACCGAACCTGTCGCCAGGATCAGTCCGTTCTGATAACGGGTGAGAACCTTGAGATGCTCAGGCAGCTGCAGCTCGTCCATGGTTCGGACGTTGGCGTTGATCATGCGGAACACAATTTCGATCCCAAGCCGTTGCCGAACCACGCTGGTGCGGTAGCGGCCGAACTCGTTTGCGTACGCAAAATCCGAATCGCCGCGCGTATTGAGTTCTTCTTTATAGACCTCTGGCACAAAAGCTTCGGCCAGTGCCGCAGTGTGCTCGGCAGTGAGCCGGGGCGCGTCGGGCCAGATTGGCGCCAAGCGTCCATGCAAACGCCATCTCGGCCGCGCGTTCGCGGCTAGATGGACATCGGACGCGCCAGCTTTTTGCCCGATCTCCAGATAGTCATCCACGTGCGGCAGCGGATGCGATTCGACAGTGATCTCTGGAGATTTAGCGATCATGGACGCTGCAGAATAATTACGCAGCCTGGCCGAGCGCGTAAATCCTAAAACGAGGGTATCCCATGCGACACATTAGACCCCATCTGATGTTGTCATGTTGAGCGAAGCGAAGAATCTCGGATTAAATTCGGACCTATCCACCAAGCGAAAATAGATAGAGATGTTTCGCTTTGCTCAACATGACAGCGTCATTTGTAACATGGGGCTTATGTTTTGCGGCGCGACCGCCCTCCAAAATCAGTGAGCCGATTTTTGATGAACTCTACAATCACCGGTCGGGCCAGGCTGGCTGCGATTTTTAACACCGCCAGGGCAAAGCCGGTTTCGACCAGCTTCTTCTTTGTTTTACGGCTGTTCGTTGCATCGACATAAATTTTTTTCTTTCGCATCGGCGCCAATGCAATCAATGCGCCGACAGCGGCTGCGGCTGTAATCCAGGAAACGGTTTGTTCCCGAAATGATCTGCGGAATTTCGCCGGGAAATCCAATTCGTAGCGCAGGCTGCGCAAATCGCGCGCCAGGCGATCACGGGACTGCGCGATTTCCGTCGTCAGCTCGTCGATTGATTCGTTGCGTCCAGATTTTTCAGCCATTCGCGATCCTTCTTTAATTCGCCCAGCGTGGTACGAAAAAGCGGTTTGGTAATGCGGCTGCGTGCGATCAGAAGCAAAACCAGCGCAATAATGAAATGCGCTGCAGCAGCAGCCAGCGCCATCCATGGCCATGAAACCCCAGCCAGGTGGGCCAGCCCCACGACCACGCCGGTGATGAGAAAAACGTAACCTAGGGCGCAGAGAAGCAGCGCAAAAATCAGGCAACCGGCCAATATGAGCACTTGCACCGCGGCCGCTTTCGATTCCTGGGCAACAAGAGCAAAGCGGCTCTCAAAAAACTCCGCAAGCGCGGTTAAAAGCGCCAGCAGGTTCTCGAGCAAACCGGCATGTCCCGCGGGATTGTGGGACCGAGGGCTCTTGCTGATCATCTCCGAAGCGGTTCGGAGTTAACGCCGGAAGATCAGACCCAGCACGAACCCAATTCCGAGCGCTGTGAAAACCGCCTTCGTTGGATTTTCACGCACGTATTGCTCAGCGTCTTCTTGGAACGTCCGGGCGCGATCCCTGGCATCGCCCCATGCTTGTTCTGCTTTGCCGCGTGCCTCGCCCCAGGCCTGCTCTGCCTTGCCGCGGTAATCTTCCGCGAAAGCGCCTGCGGCTGATTTCAAGTCTTCCGCTGCTTTGCGCGCATGTTCCTTGCTGCTTTGTAATTTATCCTGCGCGTCTTTGGTGGCGGATGGTTTCTGTTCTGCTTTGTTTTCTTCAGCCATTGGTAATCTCCAGTTGATTTTCGCTTCAACTATCCGCGCGCTTTGCTCAATCGGCAAACGAATCTCGCTCGGTCGTAACAGGGAGGTCAAAATGCTCAAAGCAATCCATCGTTAAAACGGTGGCCCCTTTTGTAACCCTTGTAACTTTTTTAACGATTCAGCGCGACGAAGTCACTGTTCGCGAAAAATGATGCGCGCCTTTGTCAGATCGTACGGCGAAAGCTCCACGGAAACTTTGTCGCCGGGGACAATACGCATGAAATGCTTCCGCATTTTACCGGAAATATGTGCAAGCACATTGCGCTGGCCGGGAAGATCGACGCGGAACATCGTGCCCGGCAACACTTGCGTTACCGTCCCTTCGGTCACGATCTGTTCTTCCTTCGCCATCGCGGGCGAATATATCCGCCAACGCGCGTCTCTCAAGGCTGCCGCAACTGATCCACTGAAAGCGCAGGCAAATATTCCCGAAGCTCCCGCCGTTTCCACCACGCGCCGGTCTCGCGCCATTCACGCAGCGTCGTAAAACGATAGCGATAAAACATCGCGCGAATGTAGCGTGGCGGGTCGTGCGGGAAAGGATTCTTCGCGAGCAATCGGCTCACATCTTGCGAGCCTTGCAGCAACTTCACAATCAACCTGCCAAACCACGGGTTTTCCCGATAGCTTCCGAGCGCTGCGAACCACATCTGCCAGTCCAGTCTCGGTTGATGCGGTGCGCACCAGCCCGGCGCGCGCATCACCTCTCCGGGTTTCCATTTGAATTCGTAGGGCAGCCAGTCAATTCCGTCGGCGCTGCCTTCAATCACAATTTCGTCGCGATCCTTGGTCATTACGCGAAAGAGACCATAGCCGTTCACAAGCCGAAACAACTGCAAACGGCCATAAATTGCGACCAGTGGTCGCGGCCAATCCGCGTCCGGTTTGAATGCAGTGAAAATGAGCCACGCATTGATCGGCAATGTAACGATGACCACCCCGGTCGCAGCGTAGTTGCACATTTGATCCTGTAGCCGTTTCGTTATGCGAAACGCGGCGCTGACATTTTTAGCACGCTCGTGGGGCGCTGCCCACAGGGCAGCGGCTACAACGTCGTCAATCAGCAATAAGCACAGCGCGATCGTTAGCACATTGAAAAAGCAATAATTGCCAGTCAGCGCGATTACCAACTGGAGAAAAATCATTAACCCGGCTGCAATGAGCCGCGGCCTGCGCGGCGCCCAGATAAAGAACGGAACGATGATTTCTACGACGAGACAAAATGCGACTGAAAAATGCTTGAACCATTCCGGACTTTTGTCCGCCCACCAACCGAACATCGTGGGCAGCGGTTGTGACCAATAGTGGTAATCGAGCGCCGTCAGGTTCCACCAGCAATCATCCCCGCTGGTCAACTTCACCACGCCAGACATCAGCATCAGTTTGAGCAGAAGAAATTTGAGCAAGAACAAACCCACGCCTGAAACTGGGGCGGTTGTAGCTGGGATCGAGCAGCTGCTTGGCAGTGTTTCTTCGCCTCTCCCTTCGAAAGGGAGAGGGGAGGGTGAGGGTTTGCTTTTTTCCGTGCCATCCGGTGGAGATCCCCTCACCTCAATCCTCTCCCCTTCGCCAAGGGGAGAGGAGGGCGAATGCGCCCTCGGTGCACGCGGCGTTGGTGGCGATGGCCACCACATCAGCTCCTTTGGCCAAAGCCGCCATGGCGCGAGAAAAATTGACAGGAAGCCAGTCTCCAACAGCAGGATGTCCCATTGAAAGCTGAGAAAAGTTTGTCCGGCGATCGTGAGCGAAAGATAGAAAACAAAAAGGACGACCAGCGAGAGCGCCGGCGCGATTCCCAGAATTAAAAGCAACGACAAAACAACGCCGCCACCGCAAAGAAAATGGAGAAAGCCATTACTCGAATCGAACCAGCAAAGGGTCGGCAGCAGCGAGTAAGCGCTCCGGCCGAAGTGTGCATAAACTGCCGGTAAGAATTGGTTGAGAGGCGAAACTCCGTTGCTCCCGACAAGGCCGTCCAACTGCACCCAAAGCGATATGAAGGCGATCAAATAGGTGAGCCCGAGTGCACGAAGAAACCAGCGTCGCGCCCAAAAGTAAGTTGGCGGGCGCGCGTCTTTTCCCCATAGCAATCGAGTAAAGGTCGAGCCGACCCCGCGATGACGAGCGATGCACTTGTAAGCGGTTTCGGAAATCGCTGCGAATCCCGGAACGTGATCGTAGCTCCACGCCAGCCATCTTCTCGAAGATCGATATCGCAACGAGCGGTAGACGGCTTCCGCGGCAAAAAAAGCTTCGCCGTCCGGCTCAATGAAAGCCATCGCGCGCTTGAATTGTTCGACTGAAATTTCGGTAAACTGATGCGCTGCCTGCTCATAAGTGGCGTAATCGACTTCACCGGCGGTGATCTCTCGCCAGCGCTCGATCCACAATCGGCAGAAATCACATTCGCCATCCCAGATCAGCAGCGGCTTTTGCGGAGGATTGGCGACGCGCAGATGTGACTCCTTAGTCATCAACGGCCAACGTTCAACGCCCAACGCTCAACGTCCAATTCTGAACTTTGCGTTCGACATTGAGCGTTCGATGTTGGCCGTTCGGCGTTTGCTTAATCTCGAAACTCCGCCCACACCGGTGCGTGATCGGACGGTTCCTTGCCTTTGCGCATTTCGCGGTCAATTCCCGACGCAATGCATTTTTTTGCCAGCTGTTCGCTCGCTAGAACTGCGTCGATGCGCAGGCCGCGATTTTTTTCAAATGCGCGCATCTGATAGTCCCACCAGCTGAAAAGGTCGCCTTCCTTGTGGTGGATCCGCAGTGTGTCACGCAACCCGATTTCGCATAATTCCCGAAAGGCAGCGCGTTCGCCATCCGAACACATGATGGCTCCGCGCCAGAGGTCCGGATTGTAAACATCGGCGTGCTCCGGTGCGACGTTGAAATCGCCGCAGACCAGTACGTCGGCAGATTTTTCTTTCGCAATGCAAACCCGAAGGCGGCGATACCAATGCAGTTTGTATTGGTAGGCCGGTGACCCGATCGCCTGGCCGTTGGGTGCGTAAATCGAGAACACGCGCAGGTCGCCGATGGTCGCGGCGATCACCCGCGCCTGCGGATCGACCACTTCGTCGCAAAGCGAAGGTCGGACGTCCCGCGGCTCCCTCTTCGCGAGAATTGCCACGCCATTATACGATTTCTCCCCGTGATAAGCCGAGCGATAACCAACTGCTTGCAAGGCGAGCGCTGGAAATTGGTCGTCCGGGCATTTTGTTTCTTGCAAGCAGACAATGTCGGGCTTCATCGCCTCCAGCCACGCGAAGAGGCGGTCCTGTCGTTTTCGCAGCGAGTTGATGTTCCACGAGACGATTTTCATAGTGAGACGTGAGGGGTGAGAAGTGAGAAGTAGGCGCTTTCAATTTACGCCTGCTCAGCCACCTCTCACCACTCACTTCTCACTTCTCGATTTCATAGTGTGTCATTCTGAGCGAAGCGAAGAACCTCTCGTTTGCTGATGGATCACACTAACTAACCTGCGTGACCGTTTGCGCAATTGTGAGGTCCCTCGCTGTCTTCGCCGCTCGGGATGACCCGCGGGAAATCATTTTCGTGATTAGTGAGACATCGTTCGCGCCACCTACCTCTCACCACTCACTTCTCACAGTTCTATCTCCGCGCCCGGCGGTGGCACAATCATGTCTGTATCCGGCAGATCGACATCGAGCCGCGCGCGCATCCACTCGACCGCCGGCGGGTCACCATGTACGAGGACAATTTTGCGTGGCGAATTTTTTTTGGCATACTCGATCAACGTCTCGCGCGTGGCGTGCGCACTAAACTGGAACTGTTCAATGTTGCAGCGGATCCGTTGGGGCGGTTTGTCAGGATCAAGAGCAACCTCGCCGCCCATGCCTGCGTCTCGGAGAAGACCGGCAGGCGATTCGGGGTTGGCGTAGCCGACAAAAAAGATCGAGTGCTGCGGGTTTTCGATTAGTCGGCGGGCAAAGACATTGGAGAGCGTGTTTGGGATCATCATCCCGCTGGAGAGAATGTAAACGCGCCCTGCGCGTAGGGGAGCATCGCGAACGGTTTCGTCATTCAAAATGAACGGCGCCGCATCCCTCATGAGTTGCAGGCGCGGCAATTGCCGGCGCGTCATACGCGCGCGGCGATCGTAGATATCGGTCATCTTTGAGCTGAGACCGCCTATGTAAATTGGAAAGTCTCCCGAAAGTTTTCGGGATTCACGACGGAACTTGTAAAGCATCGCCAGCACCTCCTGCGTTTTGCCCAGCGCGAAAACAGGGATCAGGACGCATGCCCCGCGCTCGAAAGCGTCCTCGAGTGCCTCGGCAAGCCTTCGCTCTTCACTAGCGCGCGTCCAGCCTGCAGGCTTTGCGTGATCGCCTCGCGTGCATTCCATGATCAGGACATCGATGTTCTCTTGAGGAAAAATCGCCGCTTCCATGATCGTTTGGTCGTCGAAATTGACGTCTCCGGTGTAAAAGACCGTCTGGCCCTCGGCGCGTAGCAAAATTCCTGTCGAGCCGAGCACGTGTCCCGCATCAAAAAACTCGAACGTCAGGGCATCTTTTTCGCGCTGAGGCGCGCGTTCGCCGGCAATAGAGATCCGTTGGCGCAATGGACACCATCGCCAGCGTTCCGAGGCTCGATCCGTTTCCCGATGCGTGAAAAGCGGATATGACCTTTCTCCGATTTCCTCGCGCTGCCGGATCATCACATTCACTGAGTTGTGCAAAAGTACGTTGCCGATCTCGGCGGTGGCCTCCGTCACGAAAACGCGCGCGCCCGGAAAGCGTCGCATTGCCACCGGCAACGTGCCGATGTGATCCTGATGCGCGTGCGAAATCAGGATCGCTTCGATTTCGCGGTCGCCGATCGCTTTATAGTTCGGCAGCGCATCCTCCCCGGTGTTTTTTGGATGCATCCCGCAATCGAGGAGTAGCCGGTGCCTGCCAATCTCAAGATAGTACGAGTTCGCGCCGATCTCCGTGTGACGAGTGAGATTAATGAATTTCAAGGCGTGTAATTGTAGGGCGTCTGTGTCAGACGCCAATCATAAGAAAGCGTTTCACAGAGCGGAGCGGCGGGGACGCCAGCGACACAGACGGGCAGGCCGCAGGCCGAATGAGCGGGAGCGTATGAGTCAAACGCCCTACAAAATTTGTTCAAGAATCCGCAGCCAGTTTCCGCGCAGGATTTTTTCGATCTCCTGGTCCGAAAAACCGCGCTCGATGAGTTTGAGAGTCAAATTTCGTGCGTGCGAATGGTTCGTTAGGTCAGGAATGAAATGCGGCTTGGTCAACTTTGCCGCAAGCTCGGTCCGCACCTTCTCAGGCAATTGCTGGAAGAGATACTCGCAAAAATCGAAACCGATCCCGACGCCGTCGATGCCGATGAGATTGATCACGTGCTCGATGTGATCGACATAACGATCGATCGTGCTCGTTTTCGGATCTGGACTAACAAGGATCGCATTTACCCCGACAACACCGCCGCGTTGCCCGATGATCTTGATTTGCTCGTCGCTGATGTTGCGCTCGATATCGTAAAATTTTCGTACGTTCGTGTGCGAAATGATGAGTGGTTTGCTCGTGAGGTCGACAATGTCCTCGAATCCCTTTGGATTGATGTGAGCAAGATCGATGAGGATGCCGAGCCGCTCGCACTCGCGCACAACGTCGCAGCCAAAATTTGTAAGACCGTCGCGCGGCGAACCGCTTGGCTTGAAAATCCCGCCACTGCCCGCGGCGTTTCGGCGCGCATGCGTCAAACCAACCGATCGCAAGCCGAGCTCGTAAAACGCGCGGAGCAAATTCAAATCCTCGCCTAACGGTTCCACGCCTTCCATGGTAATGACCAGCGCGATTTTGTTCGCGGCGCGAGCCTGGTCGATCTCGGCAAACGTTCTGCAAATCGCGAACCGATCCGTTTGCTCCACCTCGGCATACAGTCGTGCGATCTGATCGAGCGCGACACGCAAACCCATTTCCGGCAGATAACGGTCCTCGACGTAAATTGCCACGCCGAGCACGCCGACATCGCCGGCTTCAAATTCTGGCAAAAAGTGCGAGACGAGACCGCCAGGCCGGTCACGCTTTTCATACAAATCGATCAGCAGATCGAAGTGAAAATCGACAAGCCCACCTGAATGCAGCCGCTCGATTCGTTCTTCGACGGATTCTTGCTTAGCGTTCATTCTGTAGCGGCGGTCTGTGACCGCCGAATTTGTCCGCGGATCACGCGGATGTCACGAAGAGATCGGCGGTTGCCTTGCAATGAGAGATTGCGGGAAAGGGTTTTGGGGAGACGTCCCTTATTTGCTCAGCTCGAGCATGCGCTGAATTGGGATCTCTGCGCGTTTGCGCAGTGATTCGGGCAAAGTGATTTCCGGTTCCATGTTTAACAGCGCGTCGTACGCTTTTTCCAGCGTGTTCATCTTCATGAACCGGCACTCGCCGCAAAAGCAATTATCAGTCGGGCCGGGAATGAATGTCTTGTCGGGAATCTCTTTGCGCAGCCGGTGCAACAGCCCTGCTTCAGTCACGACGATGATCTCGCGCGCAGGAGATTCTTTGCAAAACATCACCATCTTTTCAGTAGAACAAACTTCATCGGCAAGCATGCGCACGGCGTAGGTGCATTCCGGATGCGCGACGACCGGGGCATCCGGATATTGTTCGCGAATACGGTTAATGCTGCGCGCTGTGAACTCGACGTGGACGTAACAGGTGCCCTGCCACAAATCCATTTTGCGTCCCGTCCGTTCCATCACCCAAGCGCCAAGATTTTGGTCTGGCACAAAAAGAATATTTCGATCCGTGGGAGCCGCGCGCACAATCTTGTCGGCATTGCCGCTGGTGCAAATCACATCAGCCAGCGCTTTCACGCCGGCGCTGCAGTTGATATAAGCGATCACGTAGTAGTTTTTGTCCGCGTGCTGTTTCAGAAATTCCGCCAGCTTGTCCGGCGGACACGATTCCGAAAGCGAACAGCCGGCGTCGAGGTCCGGCAAGATCACTCGCTTCGTGGGATTAATGATCTTGGCCGTTTCGGCCATGAAATGGACACCGCAAAACAAAATCACGTCGGCATCGGTTTTGGCTGCCTGGTAACTAAGCCCTAACGAGTCACCGACGAAATCGGCAACGTCCTGCAGTTCAGGCACCTGATAGTTATGCGCGAGAATGACTGCGTTCCGCTCACGCTTGAGCTCTAATAATTCTTCGGCGAGATCGACGCCGAAATTTATGCCGGCGCTTACCATCGGCTAATATGGTGGTTTCCGAGGGAATTACAATAGCAAGCGCTTGTAGAGGCGCTCGCCGCGGCGAGCGCCTTCGGCGGCTGACACAGCCACCGCTACAACGCGAGCGCGGAGCGCATCGCTTCAATCGGTGCTTCGCGGTCGAACCAAATGGAAAATGCGAGTGCGCCTTGGTACAGCAACATGGACAAACCGTTCGCGCCGCGCGCGCCGACCTCCTCTGCTGCGCGAAGCAACGCCGTTTTCGATGATCCGTAAACGCAGTCGAAGACAATCTGATGCGGTGCAAGCAACCGCGCCGGAACCGGTGCGGGATCGCTCGGGTTCATTCCCAGCG
>Ga0137374_10011760_pt1 | contig 10238 bp, 7 predicted proteins | sample SagtaG_20_FD_104811 | JGI IMG/M metagenome (GOLD analysis project Ga0137374, IMG submission 104811) | Vadose zone soil microbial communities from Sagehorn Ranch, Mendocino, California, USA - Sage1_R_100_16 metaG | ecosystem: Environmental > Terrestrial > Soil > Vadose zone | place: USA...
GACAACAACCTCCGGCGAAGCGCCGATCTCCTGGCGCACGTGCCTCCACGGGAAATTCCCCGCTTCACGGATCCGCAGTTCAGCGTCGTCGGAGGCACGACTCAGGTCGTGAGCCGAAACGGCGGCACGTTTCCGTCGCCGAGCATCCTGCCGGTCACGGACGACGTCTTGACCGTCGCGAAGGGCAATCGCGAAACGCTTCTCTTCAACGCGCACGCGCTCGGAGACCACATTCGAGTCATCGCCTTCCAGTACCAACCCGTCCCGGGCTACGCGGTCGAGGTCGCCCGGTCGCTGAGCGCAACCGATCACGCGCTGTCGCGGATCAAGCTTCTCCTCTTCCTGATCGCCGGCGGCGGCGTTCTGGTTGCCGCGGGCCTCGGCCTCGCGGTCTCCGGCGCAGCGCTGGCGCCCGTGCGACGGCTGACGCAGACCACGGAAGAGGTCACCGAGACGCGCGACCTCTCCCGTCGCATCGACGCGGGCGGCCGCGACGAGCTCGGCCGTCTCGCCGGAAGCTTCAACACGATGCTCGCCGCGCTCGAGGATTCCGCGCACGCGCAGCGTCAGCTCGTCTCCGATGCCTCACACGAGCTGCGCACCCCGTTGACGAGCCTGCGGACGAACATCGAGGTCCTCTCGCGCGACAACGCACTCGACCCCGACGAGCGCGAGCAGCTGCTGCGCGACGTCGGCGAGCAGCTTGTCGAGATGTCCGCGCTGGTCTCCGAGCTCGTCGAGCTGGCGCGCGGCGACGAGCATCCACAAGAGCCTGAAGACGTGCGGCTCGATCTCGTGGCCGCCGACGCGATCGAGCGAACAATCCGCAACCGGCCGGGCGTGGTGTTCAATCCAGAGCTCGAGGAGACGTTGGTGCGCGGGGTTCCGTCCACCATCGAGCGCGCGGTTTCGAACCTGCTGGACAACGCCGCGAAGTGGAGCCCGCCCGACGGCAAGGTGGACGTGGTCGTCCGCAACGGTGAGCTCGCGGTACGTGACCGCGGCCCGGGCATCGCGGAGGAAGACGTGCCGTTCATCTTCGACCGCTTCTACCGCGCGTCGTCCGCGCGCAGCATGCCGGGCTCCGGACTCGGTCTCGCGATCGTGCGCCAGGTCGCCGAAGCGCACGGCGGGACGGTGTCGTTCGAAGTGCCGGAGGACGGCGGCACGCGCATGCGGCTGACGTTGCCCAAGTCTTAGCCGTCTCTTAGCTCGCCGTGGTTTCGTGAGCGTGGATGTTCTACGTGCGCTATCTCCGCAGCGAGCTCCTGCGTCGGCGTGCGCGCACGATCCTCACGCTCGCCGGCCTCGCGGTCGGCGTCGCGCTCGTGATCGCGATCAGCGGCGTCTCGCGCGGGCTCGACCGCGCGCAGAAGACGGCGCTCGATCCTCTCTCCACGATCGGCACCGATCTGACGGTGACGCTCTCGCCGCAGCAGAACACCGGCGGTTTCGGCCCCGGCGGCGGTGGCGGCGGACGCGAGTTGCTGGATGCGAACCAGTCCGCGGTGACCGACTTGTCGAAGCTCGGCAAGGCCGGAGACCATTTCGTGCACGACTTCTTCCTCCCGGGGACGCAGCTGACGTTTCCGCAGAAGCAGGCAAAGCAGATCAGCGCGCTCTCGGGCGTCGCGTCGGTGACGACCGGTCTCGTGCTGTCAGCGGTGCACCAGGAGGGCGTCGTGCCGAAGATCGTCGCGAAGATCAGGACGGGCGGCGACACGATCAACATCCGGCGCCGAATCAAGCCGCCCACCACCGCCGAGTTCGAGGCGATGCAAAAGTGCTTCGAGAAGGCCGGAGTCGGCGGTGGACAGCAGACCGGCGGCCAACGTGTGCAGCCCGGCGGCTTCGGTGCGGCTGGCGGCGGTCCCGACTCGGCGGCTGCCCGCAAGTGCCTGCCCGCGCGCTTGCGCAAGTTCCAGGCGACGATAACGACGCCTGAGCAGACGCTGCAACAGCTCATCAACCCGCCGCAGACGAACATCAAGAGCTCCTCGTACACCATCGCCGGTGTCGACCCGAGCCAGCCGGCGATCGGGCTCGTGACGCCGTCGCAGGTCACGAATGGGCACTACCTATCCAGCGGCACGGAGGCGCTGCTCGCAGCGAGCTATGCGAAGCGGCACTCGCTCAAGGTGGGCTCAGAGCTCGATCTGAACGGAACGACGTTCACCGTCGTCGGGCTGGTCAAGCCGCCGCTCGGCGGACAGAGCGCCGACGTCTACATCCCGCTCCGGCAACTGCAGAAGCTCGCGGACGAGAAGGGTCTTGCGAACGTGGTCCTCGTCCGCGCGACGAGCAGCGCCGACGTCTCGAAGGTGCAGAAGGAAATTGAGCAGACGCTTGGGAGCGGCGCGCAGGTCGCGAGCGCGAAGCAGGTCGCCGACTCGATCAACGGCTCGCTCGTCGACGCTGCGAACCTCTCCCACGACCTCGGGCTCGTGCTCGCGCTCGTCGCGGCGGCAGCCGCATTTCTGCTCGCCGTGCTGCTGACGCTCTCCTCGGTCGGCAAGCGCGTGCGCGAGATCGGGACACTGAAGGCGCTCGGCTGGTCGCAGCGGCTCGTCGTTCGACAGATCGTCGCGGAGTGCCTCGCGACCGCCGTCGTCGGCGGACTCGTCGGCGTCGGCCTCGGGATCGCCGCCGCCGGGCTCGTAGGCGTGCTCGGACCGAACCTGAGCGCAAGCACGACCACCGGCGGCGGCGACGCGCTCTTCGGCCTCGGCCAGGCGCTCTCGCGCACGGCGACCACGTCCGTCTCGCTCGACGCACCGCTGACCGTCTCGCTGCTCGCGCTCGGCTTCGGCCTCGCTCTGGCCGGCGGCCTACTCGCCGGCACGGCCGGCGCGTTGCGCGCGGCTCGGCTGCGACCCGCAGACGCCCTGAGGCAGGTCGAGTGATGGACACGCCGCTCTATGACCTGCAACACGTCACGCGCACGTTCCGGCGCGGCGACGCGACGATCACGGCGCTCGAGTCCGTCGACCTCACGATCGCGCCGGGAGAGATCGTGGCGGTCGAGGGGCCGAGCGGCTCCGGCAAGACGACGCTTCTCCAGCTCCTCGGAGCGCTCGACCGCCCGAGCGGCGGGCACGTGTTCTTCGAGGGCCGCGATCTCAACGCGCTCGGCGACCATGAGCTCGCGGACCTCCGGCTGCGCGCCTTCGGCTTCGTCTTCCAGACGTTCAACCTGATCCCGACGCTGACTGCGCTCCAGAACGTCGAGGCCAAGCTCGCTCCGACGGGCGCCAACGCGGCCGAGCTGCGGGAGCGGGCGCTCACGTTGCTCGGCGAGGTTGGTCTGGCCGATCGCGCGGAGCACCTCCCGTCGCAACTCTCGGGCGGCGAGCAACAGCGCGTTGCGATCGCGCGCGCCCTCAGCACCGGACCGCGCGTCGTCCTCGCGGACGAGCCGACCGGCAATCTCGACTCGACCACGGGCGCCGAGATCGTGGAGCTGTTGACCGCCCTCTCGGAGGAACACCGCCAGACCGTCGTGCTCGTCACGCACGACCACGACGTCGCCGCCAGGGCAGAGCGTGTCCTGCGCATGCAGGACGGCCGCCTGCTCGCGCCTGCCGCAGTCGCGTAAAAGCCGTCCCCCAGTTTTGACTGACAAATCAATCGGGTTTGCGCTGTGCATACGCGCGTGCATAACGGCATATCGGACCATTCGGACCTCGAGGGGGAGATGTGAAAATTCGTTGTTACGCCCTGCGCAAAGCAGGGCGCCCTTTTGTTCTCTGCGCGTTCGTCGGACTCGTCGCCGCGGACGCCGACGCCACGCAGCCGTTCGACGACCCGCTCGGCTCGGTCGAGAAGTAGCGATCTTCTCCAGAGATCTCCGGCCCCGCTGCGGCGGGGCCGGAGGCGACGCAGGCCGCGCCGCCTTGCGGCACGACCGACTGATTTATCAGTCACGTTCGACTGACTCGTCAATTTACGATGTGCAAAGTAAGCGCAACTCCGCCAAGAAAGCGTAAGGTTTTGAACTGCGCGAATTTCGGTACTCCAAGCACACAGCGGATGCGGGACACACACACCGAAAACCCGAGAGGGCCCGTGCTGATCGTCGACGGCGACCGCGACTACACCGCGTTCGTCGTCGAGGTGTTGCAGCGCGCCGGCTTTGCCAGCCACGTCGCCGCCACCGGCCCGGCGGCGGTGTCGTACGCGCGCGAGCACCATCCTGCCGCGGTGATCCTCGACGTCATCTTGCCGGACGCGACCGGCTACGAGCTCTGCCGCCAGTTGCGCGACGAGCATGCAGATGCTTTCCCCATCGTCTTCGTGACCGGCGAGCGCACCGAGCCGTCCGACCGAGTCGTGGGCCTGCTCATCGGAGCCGATGACTACCTCGTCAAGCCGATCGACGCGGACGAGCTGATCGCGCGCCTCCGCCGCTTGATCGCGCGGTCGAGCGCGCGTGCGGAACGCACGTCGCCGCACGCACAAGGCATCTCTGAGCTGACGAGCCGAGAGAGCGAGGTGCTGCGACTTCTCGCGCAGGGCCTCAACCAGGAGACGATCGCCGTCGAGCTGGAGATCAGCCCGGCGACCGTCGGAACACACATCCAACGCATCCTCAACAAGCTCGACGTCCACAGCAGGACCCAGGCCGTCGCGGTCGCGTACCGGGAAAGACTCGTCGAGCACGTCTGACCGAAGTCAGCGCGGCGCGGCGATGCGGCCGTAGCGCAGAATACGAACAGCGCGGTGTCCGAAGTCCTGTCTCGATAGCACGCGGATTCGGGTCAGGCTCAACCGGTCGTGATCGAAGACCGGCGTCCCCGCGGCGGCGAGCCGTAGCGGGACGACGGAAGCCGCGGTGAAGCGGCCCTCCTCGTCGAGCGTGACGCGGAGCAGGGCGCTGAGCCCGAGGGAGCCCTGCGTGCTGAGCGTGTGCGTTCCGGCGAGGTTGCCGAGGCTGAAGGCGATCAGCCTGTTCCTGTACCACTCGATCCCGCGGAGGACGTGCGGTCCCGATGCGAACACCGCGTCGGCGCCCGCCCGGATCATCGTGTGCGCGAACGCCCAGGCGTTGCCGCGCCCCTCGCCGAGGTACATCTCGTCTGCGCTGCGGACGTGATCCGCGCCGGATCCTTCGGCGCCCGCGTGCATGTAAACGAGAACGACGTTCGCATGGCGGGATGCCTTTCGCACCAGCGCTTCGGATGAGCGAACGTCGAGCAGACTCTGCGCCCAGCGGTAGGGAGCGCAACCGATCAACGCGACCTTCACTTTGCCCGCGCGGACGTATGCGATCTGTCCGGGCAAACCCGCGTAGACGATGTGCGCCCCTCGGAGTGCCGCGAGTGTCTCGCGCTGCCCCTCGACTCCGTAATCCAGTGCGTGGTTGTTCGCAACGGTGAGGACGTTGAAGCCGGTTGCCCGCAGCGCCCTTGCCCACGCCGGGGAGCCGCGGAATGTGAAGCAAGCGGATTCGGCGAGGCAGCGCGGCGCACCGCCGGTGGCGAGCGTTCCCTCGAGATTTCCGATGACGAGGTCGGCATCCCGAACGAAGGGGCGGAGGCCTGCAAGTACGGCGCCGTTGCTGTTGCCGGTCAGCGCGATGTCGCCGCCGCCGACGAAGGTGAACGTGGCAGGTTCGGGTCGGGAAGAGTGAACGTGATGCAAGCGCGGTGTTATCGACCGCGGTGACGAGTCCGACCTCGTCACTGCGCGCGCGACAGCGACTCCGCCGACGAGAAACATGGGCAGAACCGTCCAGAGGATGACGCGAGCCGGAAGTCGCACCGCCTGGAACGACCTACGCCTTCCACCCGCATACTCCTTCGGCTTTGAGGCGGCGTGACATCCCGATCGTGCTCGCGGTGGGCCTCGTGTTCGCGGACGCGACCATCGTCACGTTGGCGCTGCCGGACCTGCTCGTCGATCTTCGGACGACGGTCTACGGAGTCGCCGCCGTCCTCGGCGTCTACACGGCGGCCCTCGGTTGCTTCGCCCTGCCTGCGGCCTCGCTCGTGCGGCGCGTCGGCCGCGAGTGGACCGGCGTGGGCGCGTTGTGTCTCTTCTCGATTGCGAGCCTTGCCGGCGCGCTCGCCGGCGGGCTAGGCGCCTTGCTCGCGGCGCGAGCGGTTCAGGGCGCCGCGGGCGCGGTGATCGTCACCGTTGCCGGGGCGTCACTAGGTCCCCGCCGCGTGTGGGTCTTCATCGGCGTGTTGAGCGCAGCGGTCGGGCCGGTCGTGGGCGGCGCATTGACCGAGGCGTTCTCGTGGCGCGCGATCTTCGTTGCACAAGCACCCGTACCGTTCATCGCGGCGGCGCTGCGAAGGCAATGGTGCGAAGCACGGCCCGAGCCCGAGACGCCGCGGCGTCCAGGCGTGCGTCCGATGCTCGCGCTCGGCCTGGTCTCCGGTGCATTGACGGCGCTGCTGTTCGGGCTCGTGCTCCTCCTCGTCGTCGGTTGGGCGATGCATCCGCTCTCTGCGGCGTTCGCAGTCACCGTTGTTCCGGTCGCCGCCCTCGCAGGCGCTCTTCTCGCTCGCCTCGAAACGGCTGTGCTCGCGGGTTGTGCCCTGATCGGCGGCGGCATCGGCGCGCTCGCCTTCCTGCCGTCGAACAGCGTCGGCTGGCTCATCGTGCCGGAGGGAATTGCCGGGCTCGGAATGGGGCTCGCGCTCACACCGCTGCTCGAGCACATCCTCCCGGAGCGCGTTGCAGCCATCCGGTCGCGCAACCTCGCGATCCGCCACCTGGGGATCACACTTGCGCTCGTCGTTCTCGCGCCGATCGTCGCGCACGATCTCGATGCGGCCACCGAGCGGGCGAAGCTGCGAACGGTGGCTGTCGTGCTCGACGCTCCGATCGCACCCTCGCAGAAGCTCAGTGTCGCGCCCACGCTCGTCGCCTCGGTTCACGCCGACCGGCCGCTCGCCGCGCTCCGGACGAACGTGGAAGGCGCGCGAGCAAAGGTGTCGCCGTCCGATCGTTCGCGCTTCGACGCGATGCTCGGCCGAATCGAGACGGTCTTTATGGGCGCCGCCGAAGAGGCGTTTCACAGCGCGTTCCTGATCGCCGCCGCGTTCGCATTCGTCGCGGCACTGCTTCTGATCGTCGACACACGCCGGCGGGCGATGGCGACGGCGCTGATCGCGGCCGGCCTCGCGGTCGTCGGGGCACAGGCACTCGTGGACCACTACGCGGCGCCGCGTCCGGTCGTGATTGCGGATCCATGTCGGCCGCGTGAGCGTCCGCAAGCGGGCGGGGTGGGCGGAGCGGCGCAATCCGTGGTGCTCCGTGGACTCGACGCCGTCGCCTGCCGGCTGGGCGCGTCGCGCGAAGAGCTCGTCCTGGCGCTCGCGGACAAATCGGAGGCGGAGCGGTTCCGGCGGCGACACGGCTTCAGCCCGCGGAGCGTGGAAGCGCTGTTGCGGCTGATCGGCTGAGCCCCGTCCTCGCCAATCGTCGCGATAATTCGGGTGCATGCGCGGACACATCGGGGTCGTCGCTCTCCTGGCGGGGTTGTTCGCTGCCGGCGTTGCCGCGGCCGCGATTCCTTCCCGCTCGTCGAGCCCGCTCGGCGTGACGACCGACGTCTCGACCGAGTCCACGACGGGCGACACTTCGACTGCGCCGGCGACGACCACGGCCGCACCGACAGTTCCGGTGACGACAACGACCTCGCCGCTCGAGTCGAGGACGGTTCTCGTGCCGCTCACGCAATCGATCCCGGGTCGCTGCGTGTCCGTTGCGGTTCTCGCCGTGCTCGAGCCGAACCGGCCGGCGCGGATGCTCGTCGCGCCGCGCGCCGGAGTTCTCGCCTACCCCGCGGACGGCTCGATCGTCACCGCCGCGTCAGCCCTGCTGCGGTCCGGTCGTTGTGCACGCGGAAGCGCCGAGGTGCGGTCGCTCTCGCTCTTCGGCGGCGCGGTCACGGCGGCGCGCGTTGCGTTGCGCGTGCGGGGAGAGGCCAAGGAGGCGCAGGTCACCGGACTGGCTGTCGGCGGGCGACGCGTCGCCGCGAAACCGGGTGCGCGACTCCCCGTGCGGACCTGGGGTTATGCGATCGTGCGACCCGCTTCCGCCACGACCACGGCCGGACTGGTCGTGCACCTGACGGCGCCTCGCGCAGGCCTGTCGGCGGAAACCGACGTGTTCGTCTCGTTCGCGAGCCTGCCCGCTCCGCCGAAGACCGCCTCGGCGGGAACCGCGAAGCCGAAGCGGCCGGCGCCGCACGTCGCGCGACCGCGCCCGCGGACCGCGAAGCCTGCGACGCACGTGACGCGTCCTCACCCGACCGTGCGCAAACGACACCACGACGCGAAACCCCGTCGCAAGCACCGCCGGGGCGACAACCCGTTGAAGGTGACTCCGCCGCTCGGGCTCGACCAGTACGTGTTCCCCGTCGCCGGCGAATCCAGCTACATCGACACCTACGGTGCGTTCCGGGGTGACGTGCCCGGAAACTGGCACCACGGGGACGACATCTTCGCCGCGCTCGGCACCCCTGTCGTGGCGGTCGCGGACGGGACGCTCAACCGCGTCGGCTGGCAGCGGCTCGGCGGCTGGAGGCTCTGGGTACGCGACAGCCGCCGCAACGAGTTCTACTACGCGCATCTCTCCGGCTACTCGCCGCTCGCTCTGCATTCGAAGCGCATCAAGGCCGGCGACGTGATCGGCTACATCGGCAACACCGGAGACGCGTTCACGACCTCGCCGCACCTGCATTTCGAGATCCATCCCGTCTCGCTGCTCAGGCTCGATTACAACGGTGCGGTCAACCCCACGACGTACCTCGACAACTGGCGGCGCGTGGCGCGGCGACACGCGCCTGTGCCGGCGCACCCGCCGTTCCCGGCAGGACCGGTTCGCGCGGAAACGCGATTCGTCTGGCGGCAACTGCTCGCCGCGCGCGGCCTGATCAAGCATGCCCCGCGACCGAGCGAACGGCCGCCAATCCACGTCCCGCACCCCGACCCCGGAGCGGCAGCGGTGGCGAGACGAACCGCGGCCACCATCAACCGCGTGCATCGCAGCGGCACCTCGAGTGCGTCGGTGTTCGGATTGCTCGTCGCCGGACTCGCCGCGCCGGGGCTCACCGGCGCCGCGTTGGCGTTGCGAAGGCGGCGCCGGCCGTCGTGAGCGTACGGTTCGTCGCGGTGGGCGTCACCGTGTTGGCGCTGGTCGCGACCGGCTGCGGGCAGCGCTCGCACATTTCGATCGCCGTCGGCGGACGAGTCGAGCAGGTCGCCGCGGGCACGACACTCGGACGGGCGGCCGAGACCTTCGGCCTCCGTCCGCGCGCGGGAAACCTGCTCGACGTGGAAGGGAAGGTGCTCCGCGCGCGCGCGTTTTCAGGCGGGTTGTCGGTCGACGGGCGGCGCGCCGGAAGCGACACGCGCCTGCGTGCCGGCGACCGGATCGGCGTCATCGGCGGCCGTGATCGTGTCGAGGGCGTTCGGCAGAGCGTCGTACCGGTTCCAGACGGTCTGCCGGCGAATCCCCAAGGCAGGCTGGTCAAGACGCCGGGTGTGCGGGTGATCGTACGCGGAGCGATCTCGCACAAGCTTGTGTCCTCCCGCTTCAGGCCGACCGGACCGCCGAAAACGGAGCGCGTGGTGGCGCTGACGTTCGACGACGGGCCTTCGCCGACCGACACCCTGCGCGTGCTGAAAGTGCTGCGACGCATGCACGTGCGGGCGACCTTCTTCGTCATCGGCTATCTCGTCGAGGCGTACCCGGAGATCGTCGTGCGCGTGCACGCTGCAAAGATGGCGATCGGCAACCACACGTACAACCATCCTGAAGTCCCACCGTTCGCGCAGCTGCCGCGACGGTTGCTCGACGCCGAGATCCAGCTCGGCGCGCAGCGCCTCGGCCGGCTCGGGATCACGACCGAACTGCTGCGCCCTCCCGCCGGGAGCAGCTCCGCTGCAGTCGTGCGCGCCGCGCAAGCGGCCGGCGAGCGCGTCGTCATCTGGTCGGTGGACCCGGTCGACTGGCCCGCCGGCGTCACGGCTATGCAGATCAGACGACGCGTGCTCGAAGCGGTGCAGCCGGGCTCGATCGTGCTCCTTCACGACGGCGGCGGCGACCAGTCGGCAACCATCGCCGCACTTCCCGGCATCATCAGAGGAATCCGCCACAAGCGACTTCGACTCGTTCCGCTCGCGCCATGATCGTCTCGCTCCACGTCGCGACGGGCGCCGCCGTCGGCGCGGTCGCCGGCTCGCGCGCACGCGCGCTGCTGCTCGGGCCTCCCACGCATCTCC
>Ga0137374_10011762_pt1 | contig 10237 bp, 8 predicted proteins | sample SagtaG_20_FD_104811 | JGI IMG/M metagenome (GOLD analysis project Ga0137374, IMG submission 104811) | Vadose zone soil microbial communities from Sagehorn Ranch, Mendocino, California, USA - Sage1_R_100_16 metaG | ecosystem: Environmental > Terrestrial > Soil > Vadose zone | place: USA...
CGACCGGCGGGCTGACCGGCCGCGGCCGATCCCGCCGCGCCGACCCGGGTGATCCACGCCGAGCTGTAGCGGTCCCGACCGTTCGAACCCGGCGATGATCACCGTCGCCTGGCGGCAGGGTGGGCAGTCCCCGACCGGACTCGTGATCGTCGCCGAGTTGTGGCGGTTCTGACCGGGACTTCTCAGCGATGATCACCGAGGGGCATCAGCCAGACGACAGGCCGGACGACAGGGGTTGTAAGCGATCAGGGAACGCTTGAAGAGCCGACCGACCGGCGGGCTGACCGGCCGCGGCCGATCCCGCCGCGCCGACCCGGGTGATCCACGCCGAGCTGTAGCGGTCCCGACCGTTCGAACCCGGCGATGATCACCCTCGCCTGGCGGCAGCGTGGCCAGCCCCGGGCCGAACCCCCGGTGATCATCGCCGAGTTGTGACGGTCCCGACCGAGGCTTCCCGTCACCGCGCACCGGCGCGCCACCGCGCGCCACCCCTGGAATCGGTCGGATCAGTGCGGCAGGTGGAACCACTGCTCGGCGAGATCCGGATCGTGGTTGCGCCAGACCACCACGCCGGGGGCGCCGAGCGCCCGCGCGGCCTCGGCGTAGGGCACCCGGGCTACCGGCGGCGTCCAGCGCCGCACCCGGAACCCGGCCCGCCGGATCCAGTGGGCCGCCTGGCGGGCGCTGCGGGCGGCGACCAGGACCCGTACCGTGTCGCCGGCGCCCATCACATCGTGGGTGTCGTAGGCGAACACGCCCAGCGCGCGTGTGTCCACCAGGTTGGAGGAAGCAGGTTCGGCGAGGTCCACGACGCGGCGTGGTTCCTCAAAGGAGCGCATAGGTCACCCTTGATCTGGATCGCAGATAGGGCTCGACGCCGATCCACGGAGAAGGGGCTACGCCGTAGGAGCCGAGTCGATCGACGAGCAGGTGGACGGCGGGAACACGGCCAAGCGGCCACGTTGGCACCAGCCCCGAGCACTGTCAAGGGATTACCACGCACGGGCGAATAATCAGTGACGATGGGGAATTGTCTTGTCACTTTCGGGTATCTCGGCGAATGGGCCCCGGGTGCCATCGTTCTTGTCTAGCCTGAACAGCGTCGCGGACGAGCGCCGTGGCACGAGCCTTGGGGGAGCACAGTTCGGCCGCGTCCGGCGGGATCGGTGCCGGCGCGCGCCTGGGGGGAATGGTGGTTGTCTTGTGCGGTTCGCGTCCGCTCGACGCTGACCAGGTCCGGTCCTCCGGGCGGCCGGCATGACCACCCCAGCCATCCCGCCGGACATCACCGCCACCGGACCGGCACCTCGGCGCGACCGCCTGTCGGCCGCCGACGCCGCGGTCGTGGACCGGATGATCCGGCTCGCGCTTGCCGGCCTGCCCGAGATGCAGAACGCGGACGGGACCGCCTGCCACACCCGCAACTTCACCGCGGACCACACGGGCCACACAGCCCACATGGGCAACGCCGGCAACATGGGCAACGCCGGCGGCGGCCGGGACGGGCGGAGCCTGCGCTACACCGCGATCGTGCTGCTGGGCGCCCGCCACCTGGACGCCGACGCGCAGCGTGCGGTGCTCGGCGGCCGCACCGCCGGCGAGGTGTGCGGGCTGCTGCTGGAGCGCCTGGACGGTACCGCCTCGGTCGGCGACGCCGCGCTGGCGCTGTGGGCGGCGGCCGCGCTGCGGCACCCCGACGCCGAGCGCGCCCTGCACCGGCTGGACGCCCTGGACCGCTTCGACGGCGCCAGGTACGTGGTTGACCTGGCCTGGGCGGTCAGCGGGCTGGTCGAGGCACGTACGGTGGCCGATGTCGAGGAGCGGCTGGCCCGGGCCCGCCACCGCCTGCTGGCCTCCCGCCTGGGCAACCGGGTGCTGTTCCCGCACGTGACCGGGCCCGGCCTGCAACCGGCGTACCGGTCCCACCTGTCCTGCTTCGCCGACCAGGTGTACCCGGTGCAGGCGCTGGCCCGGTTGCATGCCGCCCTCGGCGACCCGGAGGCGCTCGCCGCGGCGGACGCCTGCGCGGACCGGATCTGCGCGGTGCAGGGCGTCGCCGGCCAGTGGTGGTGGCACTACGACGCGCGCACCGGCGGCGTGGTCGAGGGCTACCCGGTCTACAGCGTCCACCAGCATGCGATGGCCCCGATGGCGCTGCTCGACCTGGCCGAGGCCGGCGGCGGCAGCCACGACGAGGCGATCGGCCGCGGGCTGGCCTGGCTGGTGCGGCGTCCGGAGTACGCCGGCCCGATGATCCACGACGAGCACGGCGTGACCACCCGCAAGGTCGCCCGCCGGGACCCGGGGAAGCTGGTCCGCGGCGTGCGCGGAGCCACCACCGGGATCCGGCCGGGGTTGCGGCTGGGCGCGATCGACCGGCTGTTCCCGCCCGGCGCGGTGGACACCGAGTGCCGACCGTACGAGTTCGGCTGGCTGCTGGACTGCTGGCAGGGCGGCATCCGCCAGGACGGCATCCGCCCGCAACCGGAGCAGGAGGGCTGAGCCGTGCCGGTTGGACGCAGCAGGCTGTTCGAGCTGGACGTCGACGCGCTCACGCTGGCGGAGTCGGTGGCGCGCTGCATGGCCGCCGTCGAGCGGCGGGAGCGGATCGAGGTCGCCGTGGTGAACGCGGCCAAGATCATCCGGATGCGGCAGGACCGAGGCCTGCGCGAGGCGGTGGCCGGCGCCGACCTGGTGCTCGCCGACGGGCAGTCGGTGGTGTGGGCGAGCCGGTTCCTGGGCGCGCCGCTGCCCGAGCGGGTGGCCGGCATCGACCTGTTCACCGGGCTGCTGGCCACCGCCGAGCGGGACGGCCGGTCGGTGTACCTGCTGGGCGCCAGGCCCGAGGTGCTGGCCGCCACGGTCGCCGAGGTGCGCCGCCGCCACCCTGACCTGGCCGTCGCCGGGTCGCGGGACGGGTACTTCGCCGACGACGAGGCCGGCGCGGTGGCCGACGCGGTCAAGGGCAGCGGCGCCGACCTGCTGTTCCTGGGCATGACGTCGCCGAAGAAGGAACTGTTCTGCGCCCGCCACGGCGAACGCACCGGCGCGATGGTCATCCACGGCGTCGGCGGCTCCTTCGACGTGCTCGCCGGGCTGGTCCGACGGGCCCCGGCGGCCTGGCAGCGGCTCGGCCTGGAGTGGCTGTACCGGCTGCTGCAGGAGCCGCGCCGGCTCGGCCCGCGCTACCTCGAGACCAACGTCAAGTTCATCGCTCTGGCCCTCGCCGCACGCTTCCGGCCGCGAACAGGAGAGACCACATGAGCCACCCGACGGGGCCACGGCAAGAGCCACCCCACAAGAACGCTCCGCAGGTTCCACGTCTTCGCCGGGGCCCCGGCATGAGCCGCGTCGTGATCCTGGGGCAGGGGTACGTCGGCCTGCCGCTCGCCGTCCGGGCCGCTCGGGCCGGCCACCAGGTGGTCGGGTACGACGTGGACAGCCAGCGGGTCAAGCGCCTGCAGGCCGGCGAGTCGTACGTGGAGGACGTGCCGTCGGAGGAGCTGCGCGCGGTGCTGGACAGCGGCGGCTACCGGGCCTCGGACGAGCCGAAGTCGATGGCAGGCTTCGACATCGCGGTGGTTACCGTGCCGACCCCGCTCCGCGAGGGCGTGCCGGACCTGTCCTACATCGAGGCCAGCGCACGCACGCTCGCCCGCTACCTGCGGCCGGGCTCCTGCGTGGTGCTGGAGTCCACCACGTACCCTGGCACCACCGAGGAGCTGGTCGGGCCGATCCTCGAGGAGGGCTCCGGGCTGTCCGCCGGCGCCGACTTCCACCTCGGCTACTCCCCCGAGCGGATCGACCCGGGCAACGCCACCTGGACGTTGCAGACCACACCCAAGGTCGTCTCCGGCATCGACGAGCCGTCGCTGGCGGCCGTCCGCGGCTTCTACGCCTCGGTGGTGGACACCATCGTGCCGGTCTCGTCCTGCAAGACCGCCGAGCTGGCCAAGCTGCTGGAGAACACCTTCCGGCACGTCAACATCGCGCTGGTGAACGAGATCGCGGTGTTCGCGCACGACCTCGGCATCGACGTCTGGGAGGCCATCGACGCGGCGTCGTCCAAGCCGTTCGGGTTCATGCGCTTCACCCCCGGACCCGGGGTGGGCGGGCACTGCCTGCCCATCGACCCGTCGTACCTGTCCTGGCGGGTGCAGCGCGCCCTCGGGCAGAGCTTCCGGTTCGTCGAGCTCGCCAACGACGTCAACAACCACATGCCCGACTACGTGGCGCGCCGGCTGATGGTGGCGCTCAACCGGCACTCCCGCGCGGTGAACGGCAGCCGGGTTCTGGTGCTCGGCCTGGCGTACAAGAAGAACACCAGCGACGCGCGCGAGTCGCCGTCCGCCCGGGTGGTGAAGCTGCTCGCCGACCTCGGTGCCGACGTGCGCGGCGCCGACCCGCATGTGGTGGAGCTGACCGGGCTGGACGCCCGGCTGACCCGGGTGGAGCTGACCGAGGACGAGGTGGCCGCCGCCGACGCGGTGGTGCTGCTCACCGACCACGACGGCTACGACTACGACCTGGTGGGCCGCCGCGCGCGGTTCGTCCTGGACTGCCGGCACCGCATGAGCGGGCCGAACGTCGAGCAACTCTGAAGCGGGAGCGGTCACAGTGCGGGTCGTCTGCGTGGCCGGAGCCCGGCCGAACTTCATGAAGGTCAAGCCGGTGCTGGCCGCGCTGGTCGCGCGCGGCGCCGAGGTGGCGCTGGTGCACACCGGCCAGCACTACGACGCGGCGATGAGCGACGTGTTCTTCACCGAGCTCGGGCTACCCGCCCCGGACCGGCACCTCGGCGTGGGCTCGGGCTCGCACGCCGAGCAGACCGCGAACGTGATGGTCGCGTTCGAGCCGCTGATGGTCGAACTGCGGCCGGACGTGGTGGTGGTGGTCGGCGACGTGAACTCCACGGTGGCCTGCGCGCTGGTGGCCGCCAAGGCCGGCGTGCTGGTGGCGCACGTCGAGGCCGGGCTGCGCAGCCGGGACTGGGACATGCCGGAGGAGGTCAACCGGGTCGTCACCGACCGGATCAGCGACTACCTGTTCGCCCCGTCCGAGGACGCGGTGGCCAACCTGCGCGCGGAGGGGTACCGCGAGGACCAGGTGCACCTGGTCGGCAACGTCATGGTGGACACCCTGCTGGCCAACCTGGACCGGGCGATGGAGTCCGACGTGCTGTCCCGGCTGCGGCTATCGGCCGGCGGCTACGGCCTGGTCACGCTGCACCGCCCCGCCAACGTGGACGACCCCGCGGTGCTCCGCGGCATCCTGGACGGCCTGGCCGAGCCGGCCGCGCGGCTGCCGCTGGTGCTGCCGGCGCACCCCCGCGCCCGCACCCGGCTGGAGCGGCTCGGCGTGCCGCCCGGTCTGCTGCTGATCCCGCCCGCCGGCTACCTGGACTTCATCGCGCTGCAGGCGTCCGCCCGGCTGGTGCTCACCGACTCCGGCGGCATCCAGGAGGAGACCACGGTGCTCGGCGTGCCCTGCCTGACGCTGCGGGACAACACCGAGCGGCCGATCACCGTCGAGCAGGGCACCAACCGGCTGGTCGGCCGGGACCCGGACCGGATCGCCGCCGCCGCGCTGGAGGTGCTGGACGCACCGCCGCCGGCCCGGCGCCCGGCGCTGTGGGACGGCCACGCCGGCGAGCGCATCGCCGACGTGCTGGTCAGCGGCGGCACCGCGGCCGACCGGCTGCGCCCGACCCAGTTGTCCTCGGATGCGCCGAGCGCGGTGCCCGCCTGACCGCGACCGCGTGACCCGGGGCGACCTGTCCACCCCCCGTCCGCCCGTCTGTCTGTCTGCATTTCCGCCTGTCCGCAGGGCTGGCGGTGGCCGCGCCGCGCGCGTTGCGTCACTTCAAACTGTGATGCTCGTCACACCCAGAGCGGAACAATCACAACATCGGTCCACAAACCGATTGGGATGTTCGGCCGGCGTCCATGCAGTCGGGGGACAACCCCGAAACAGGGCCCCAAACTGCCCGAGCTAGTCTCAGCGGCCGATGGGGAGAGCGTTGCCGGCGCCACACCGACCGAAGTACCGATCGAAAGAAGGGGTAACCAGTTCGATGTCCGGCCCTCGTTCTCGCGCGCGACATAGGTCCGCCCCCACCCCGCCCCGCCCGAACCGGACAGTCCGCACCGGGCTCTCCATCCACCACCGGCTCGCGATCACCATGGCGGTGGCGCTCGCCGCGGTGCTGGCGCTGGGGATCACCTACGTCAGTGCCCACCCGAACCGCCTCGCCTCCGCCCAGAGCCTGCTCCAGAACGGGGAGTTGTCCCTGTGGGGCACCACCACCACCCCGCGCAACGGGGCCGACCCGGACACCCGGTCCGTCGAGCTGGGCACCCGGTTCAGCACCAGCACCCCCGGCACGGTGACCGCGATCACCTTCTTCAAACATCGCGAGAACGGCGGCCCGCACACCGGTGCGCTGTGGAGTGGCGCGGGCAACCGGCTGGCCACCGTGCAGTTCGGCACCGAGACAGCAAGCGGCTGGCAGATCGCCCGGCTGGCCACGCCGGTGCACCTGGCGGCGAACACGCCGTATGTCGTGTCGTACCACGCGCCGAAGGGACGGTACGCGGACGACACCGAGTACTTCGCCGGGACGCACCTGGTCTTGCGGGCCGGCCCGCTGACCGCCACGGCGGGCGTATACGCCTACGGCGACTCGGTCCGCTTCCCGACCGCGATCTGGCGCAACTCCACGTACTACGTCGACGTCGCCTTCCGGGCCGACTCGGGCCCAGCGTCGTCGTCGCCGCCGGCCGCGCCGACGCCGAGCGCCACGCCGACGCCCACGGTGACGACACCGCCGGCGAGCAGCACGCCACCGCCGACCACGACCACCCCGCCACCGACCACGGCACCGCCGTCCGGCAGTGGTTACCTCATCGGCAGCGGGCCGTCCGCGAGGATGTTCCCGGAGCGGCCCGGCCTCACCACCGCGGAGACCGGCCTCACCCAGTACACCGGGCCCACCCAGCTGACCTCGGGCAGCTACCTGATCGAGAACAAGCTGGTGACGAAGCAGATCGAGCTGCCGAGGGGATCGACCGCGACGCTGACGCTGCGGAACGTCAAGTTCCGCGCGACGGCCACCTACCAACTGATCGCCCGCGGTGGCACCGTGCACGCCGACCATCTGTTCGTGGACGGCGCACTGAACAGCAACGAGCCCGCGGTGGTCATCGAGGGCGGCGGCTGGATCAGGTACAGCGACCTCATCAATGTCGCCAACCCGATCCGGCTCGGCTCGAACAGCCGCGCCGAGTGGAACTACCTGCATTCCTTCCCGACCAGGACTGCCGAGGGCGGAGCCCACTCCGACGGCATCGAGATCTACTACGGAAAGCGCGAAAACGGTGCACCGGCAACCGGTCCGCACATCTTCGTGCTGAACAACTACGTCGACATGGGCGACGCCGAGGGCGCCAACTCCAGCATCAACGTCACGAACGACTTCGGCCCGATCGACGGCGTCCGGATCGAGGGGAACACCATGCTTCCGGGCGGGAACTATGCACTGTACATCCGCAGTGACGGCTACTGCGGGTGCGGTGGAAGCGACCGCGATATCGAGGTTGTGAACAACCGCTGGTTCGCTGACGCCGTCAACCGGTGGGGTGGCTACTACGGCACGCACTCCTACCAGCCGGCCGTCGGCGTGACGGTATGGAGCGGCAATGTGTTGACCCGGGCAAGCGGTCAGGTGGTCAGCATCTCACTCAGCAACCCGCAACCGTGATCTGCCGGCCGGTGGCCTTCGGCGGTGGTCCCGACAACCGCCGTGGGCCGCCGGCCGGCGCGGCCCCGCCGCCTTCGTGCGGTGCCGCCCGGATGCCCGCGTTTACGCCGGCCGCCGTGACTCCTCGATGAGCTGCCCGAAGAGCGTCTCCATGCGCTCCACCTTGCCGTCCCACAGCGCGATGTCGGCAACCCGGCGCCGCGCGCCATCGCCCAGTGACAGGCGCAGTTGAGGTTCGCGGACCAGTCGGGCCACGGCGGCGGCGATGCCCCGGGAGAGCTGGTCCGGACTGACCGCGGGCAGCCGGATCCCGCACGTCTGGTCAACCACATTGCCGGGACCGCCACGGTCGCTCACCAGGAGTGGGAGGCCGAGGCCCATGGCCTCGAACACCACGTTGCCACCCGGCTCCCGGTAGCTGGGAAAGACGAACACATCGGCCGACCGGTAGAACCCGGTGGTGGACTCGCGCGGCACCCAGCCGTGGAACCGCACGCGCGTGGACAGGCCCAACTCGCCACTCAGCGCCTCACAGGTCGCCCGGTCGGACCCGTCACCGACGATATCGAGCACGACCGGCAGGTCGCGCAGCAGCGCCATCGCCCGGATCGCGTCGCGGGCCCCCTTCGTGCGCACCAGCCGGCCGACGTACAGCAGGCGGACCTGGCCGTTGCGCCCGGACCGGTCTTCGGGGTCGGGCAGCGCGTCGATCCCGGTCTCGCTCATCACCTCGAACCGCCGCACCGGGACCGGCCGGAGGAACTCCTCGACATACGGTGCGATGCCGAGGACGCACGCCGCGTCCGAGTAGGTGCGGCGCAGTTGCGGGTCCCAGCGCATCCGCAGCCGGTCCAGCGACCGGAGCCCGACATACCAGGCGGCCGTGTCCTCTTCGGCGGAGAACGCCGGCGGCGACGCCAGGCTGCCGCCGACCGGTCCGATGACATAGGGAACTCCGGAGCCGGCGGCCGGGCACGGATAGCGCATCGCCACCGGCACCGGTTGATATGCCAGGTCGAACCGCTCACCGGCGGCCAGCGCCCGGCGGAGCCATCGCCGCGCACGTATGTAGAACGACGGATAGCCGGGCTTGAGCATACTGTTCAGCCGCTCCGCCCGACCGACCAGCGGCGGCTCCTGCCATTCCACCACACGCACCCCGGGCAGGTGCCGAGAAGGCGGCACCTTTCCTCTCTTGTAATAGGAGAGAAGTGTCACCTGATTACCGCGGGCGAGCCGGTGCACCCACTGGTAGCCGACCCAGGACTCGCCGACATCCTCCTTGTCACAACCGGGCGCGATCACCAGTAGCTTGGCCACGGCGCAACCCTACCCGCGGTCTGGTGAGTTTCGCAGGCGGTCGCCGAATTCGCCCGGTACCATCGCGGTGTGCATCCTGCCCCGGACGTCGCTGTTGTCATCGTCACGCACAACAGCGCGCATGTCGTACCGGCACTCCTCGACTCGCTGCCCGGCGCGCTCGGCGACTGCCGGGCCGAGGTCGTCGTGGTGGACAACGCCTCCACCGACGACACGGTCGAGCAGCTCGAGCGGCGCGACGACTGCCGGGTGGTCCGTTCGGCGAACGTCGGGTACGCCGCAGGTATCAACCGCGGCGTGCGGGAGGCGGCACCGGCGGAGGCCATTCTGGTGCTGAACCCGGACGTACGGCTGTCCACGGGCTGCGTTCCGAACCTGGTGGCGGGCCTGCGCCGGCCGGGGACCGGAATCGTGGCCCCCCAGGTGCGGTCCGCCGACGGCGGGCTGGATTTCACCCTGCGGCGGGAGCCGACCGTGTGCCGCGCTCTCGGTCTCAACTGGACAAAGTCGCCGATGTTCGCCGAACACATGGGCAAGCCGGAGGAATACCTGCATCCCCGCACCGTGGACTGGGCGGTCGGAGCGGTGCTGCTGCTCTCCCGGGCCTGCTTCGACGCGGTGGGCGGTTGGGACGAGTCGTACTTCCTCTATTCCGAGGAGACCGATTTCTGCCTGCGGGCGCGGGATCTGGGTTACCAGACGAGGTACCAGCCGGATGCGACCGCGGTGCACATAGGCGGACAGTCCGGGCAGAACCGTCGGACGCACGCGATGCAGATCGTCAACCGCGTCCGGCTCTACCGCCGTCGCCATTCCGTGCCGGCCGCGTGGGCCTACTATTGGGCGTCGATCGCCAGCGAGCTGTCGTGGGCGCTGCGGGGCCATTCCCACTCCTGGCACGCGATACTGGCCCTGCTGCGCACCGACCGCCGGCCGCCCGAGCTTGCCTGCGGCGACAACCTCCTCCCGGTGTGAGGCCCGAGGACGAGCACGGCCGGCAACGAGACTGGAGGGCCATGAGCCGCAGCGTCATCAACCTGTGCTTCCACGGCATCGGCACGCCGCAACGGGCGTTGGAGCCCGGCGAGGGAGAGTACTGGGTGTCGGTGGAGCAGTTCGAGGAGCTGATCGACGAGGTGAGCGGGCACCCGGACGTCC
>Ga0137374_10011763_pt1 | contig 10237 bp, 7 predicted proteins | sample SagtaG_20_FD_104811 | JGI IMG/M metagenome (GOLD analysis project Ga0137374, IMG submission 104811) | Vadose zone soil microbial communities from Sagehorn Ranch, Mendocino, California, USA - Sage1_R_100_16 metaG | ecosystem: Environmental > Terrestrial > Soil > Vadose zone | place: USA...
CATGAGCAAGGCCGCCGTCGAGCAGCTCGGACGCGGACTGCGCATCGAGCTCGCGGACCACGAGGTTTCGGTGCTCACGGCGTACTTCTCCCTCGTCCAGACCGACATGATCGCCCGCGGGGTCGACGGGGACCCGGTCGTCCTGGAGCTCCTGGGCGCGCTGCCCAAGCCCATGCTCAAGCGGATCACCCCCGCCCAGGCCGCGGCGGCCATCGCCGACGGCCTCGAAGCCAGGTCCAGCCGCGTCATCCGACCCTCCCTGTGGCGCTCGGTCTCCGCGCGTCGAGGGCTCGTCGGCCCCGCCCTCGACGCCCGGTTCGCGAAAGACCGCCGGATCCTCGACGTCCTCGCTCGGCTCGACGCCCGCCCCGTCCCAGTCCCCGCACAACCCTCACGAAAGAAGAAGTCATGACCACCTGGAAGACGACCCCCACCAAGACGATCAACGTCAACGGGACGGCCTTTGCCTACCGCGAGCTCGGGGAGGCGACCGGCGTACCCGTGGTGTTCCTGCACCACTTCACCGCCGTACTCGACGACTGGGACCCCCGGGTCATCGACGGCGTCGCCGCCCAGCACCACGTGATCGCCTTCGACAACCGCGGCGTCGGCGCGACCGGCTCCCGGGTACCCACGGACATCGAGCACATGGGTGCGGACGCGGTCGCGTTCATCCGGGCCCTCGGCTACGACCAGGTCGACCTGATCGGCTTCTCCCTCGGCGGCGCCGTCGCCCAGATGGTCGCGCTCCAGGCCCCCGATCTGGTACGACGCATGGTGCTGGCCGGCACCGGCCCCCGAGGCGGCGGCGGCATCTGGAAGATGCCGTTCATCGTCGGCGGTGCCTACACCAAGGCCTTCCTGACCCGGAAGGACCCGCGACACTTCCTGTTCTTCCCGCGCACCAAGGCGGGCAAGAAGGCGGCCAACGCCTACTTCGACCGCCTTGCCGAGCGTACGACGGATCGCGACACGCCGATCTCGCAGCAGGCGCGGCTCGCGCAGCTGCGGGCGATCACCGGCGCCGGCCTGCACGCTGCCGACGACCTCTCGAAGATCACGGTCCCGGTCTTCGTCGCCAACGGTGACAACGACCTGATGGTCGCGAGCGAGCACTCGGCCGACATGGCGGCCAGGCTGCCCAACTCCCGGCTGCGGATCTACCCGGACTCGGGTCACGGCGGCGTCTTCCAGTACCACCAGGAGTTCGTGCCCGAGGTCCTCTCCTTCCTGGCCGCAAAGTCCCCGGCAGTGTCCTGATGGGAGGGCAGGTGAGCTCCCCGGACTTCCTGACCGTCGATGCCTTCGCCCGCCCGCCCGGTGGACGCGTCCGGTGGCGACGGAGCCTCAGGCGGGTGGTCGACGAGGGCATCGAGGGCCTGTGCGGCGCGACCATCAACTACGCGAACAACGGCACCCACGCCCTCGTGCCCGGGCTGGTGCCGGGTGGTTGTGCGCTCGTCGCCGCGTGGGAATCGCCCGAGGCCGCGGAGGCCGCCTTTGCCGGCCGCCTCCGCCGGGCGATCGACGGCCCCGGCCGCTTCAGCCTCGACAGCGAGGTCGTGCGGGTCAAAATCGACTCCGAGTCGGAGCGCAACGACTGGCACGGCTGGGCGCCTCGGACCGATGGCGCCGAGCCGCTGGCCAAGGACGAGCCCATGGTGGCGATCGTGCACGGCATCCTCCGCCGCGGCCGCCTGATGGAGTTCGTGCGCAACAACATGCATGCGGCCAGCCGTGCCGCCCACCACCCCGGGCATCGAGGCAGCATCGACATCTCCGCCCAGCTGCCGTTCGAGCACACCTCGATCAGCTTGTGGAAGACCTACGAGCTCGCCCGGGATTTCGCCTACCAGCCGGGAGGGCATGCCGCCGCCATGACGCACGCGCTGAAGACCAAGACCCACCGCGTCGGGGTGTTCCTCCAAGCCCGTCCGCTGGCGTGCACCGGGACGCTCGGGATCGGCAAGCCTCCCTTCCCGCAGCTGCCCGCGGCCAATCGCGCCGGCATCTGAGCGACGCCGGACATCCCGGCGGGCTGGTCAGCCGGCCGGGAGCGAGACGCGCGCGAGCGCGGTCTCGTGTGAGGCACGTGCGGCCTCGGGATCGGCGCCGAGGCCGACACAGAAGGTGACGCCCATGGGGACCAGCACCTGCCTCACCGGGTCGTCGAACTCGGCGAAGTGGTTGGCCAGCTCGAGCGTGATGTACCCGTGCACGAAGCTCCACAGCGCGCCGGCCACCGCCTTCGGGTCGTTGACGGTGAAGCCGCTGGTATCGAGCCGGGCAGCCGCTTCGGTCACGTGGGCGTAGGCGGCGTTGAAGGCGGGGGAGTGGCCGGCTCGCCGTACACCCTTGTCGGGTGCGGGTCGGTACGTCGCACGCGTCGACAGGCCGAACATGGCGTCGTACAGGTGCGGATTCGCGCGCGCGTAGGACAGGGTGGTCAGCGCCATGGTGAAGAGATCCGCGACGGGATCCTCGCTGGCGCCGATCCGCGCGAAGGCGTCCCCGATCTGGTTGAAGCCGTGGTCCACGACCGCGTTGAGAAGCTCGGGCACGCCCCCGAAGTGGCTGTAGACGACCATGCTCGACATGCCGGCCTTGGCCGCGACGCTCCTGGCCTTGATGGCCGAAGGGCCCTCCTCGGCGAGCAACGCTACGGCGGCGTCGATGAGTCGCTCCGCAACCCCGTTGGAGGGCGCGTCCGCCGCGGTGGATTCTCTGGCCATGACGGCTATCGTCCCAAACCGTTCGCAGGGACGTGCGACATGGCGTGTTCGGCCAACGCCGGGATCGTCAGGGCCGGGTTCACGCCCGGGTTGGCCGGCAGCGCCGAGGCGTCACAGACGACCGTGTTCTCGTACCCGAACACCCTCAGTGCAGCGTCGGCGCCGGCCGCTCGTCGCCGCGTCCGGTGGTGATCCGATACCCACGCAGGCCGTTCTGTCATTTCTCGGAGGTCGCCAGCACCCCGGCCAGGCTTTCCAGGATTCCCACCACGGCGGCAGTGGCCGGCGGGTCGGGCGGCTCGCCGTACGTGACCGCGAAGACCTGCCTGGTCTCGTTGGGCAGCATCGTTGCGTGTACGCCGGGTATGCGGTGCGCCTGCAGGGCGAGCCCCGGCAGGGTAGCGACCCCCATGCCAGCTGCGACGAGCGACTGGATCACGACCATGTCGTCGGTCGAGTAGGCGATGCGGGGGCTGAAGCCGACACGTTCGCAGGCCGCGATCAGGGTCGCCCGACAACGCTCACAGCCGCCGACCCACAGGGAGTCGCGATGGTCCGCGAGCCGCTCGTCGGGAGCGCGGCTGATCAGGTGCAGTGGGTCGTCGAGCAGGTGGGTGAGGCGGAAGCCCTCGTCCTCGTGCGGCGTGTCGGGGTGGCGGAAGATCAGCCCAACGTCCACCTGCCCGGCGCGCAGCATGGCCAGGGCCTCGGGTGGATGGACGTCGACGAGGTTCAGCTCGACACCAGGGTGCCGACGGGCCAGCTCGGCCGCGGCCTCCGGGACCAGGGTGCTGAGCACGGTCTGGAAGCCCGCGAGGCGGACCCGACCGGCCTGGAGGCCCACGTGCGCGGCGAGCTCGTCCGAGGCTGCGTCGACCCGGCCGATGATCTCGGCGGCCCGGCGAGCCAGCAGCTCGCCCTCCGGGGTCAGCCGGATGCCGCGTCCGACCCGCTGCAGGAGCCGGGCACCGGTGGCTGTCTCGAGCCGGCCGAGCTGGTGGCTGACCGAGGGCTGCGAGTAGTGCAGCTCCCTGGCCGTCTCCGTCACCGACCCGTGCCGCGCGACGGCGTCGAGGATCCGGAGTGCGTGAGCGTCATCATGCATCAACTTTAACTATGGGTTCGAGTCAAAGTTGGCATTGGACGTCATGACTGATTCGGAGCAGCATCGAAGCCATGACCACGTTCGCAATCGCGGCACTGCTCCTGATCATGCTGCCGGGCCCGGACCAGGCGCTGATCACGCGCAACGCCCTGGTCGGCGGCCGGTCCGGCGGCGTGCTGACCATGCTCGGCGGCGCCCTCGGCCTCACCGTGCACGCCGGCGCCGCCGCCGTCGGCCTGTCCGCGCTGCTGGTCGCGTCGGCGCAGGCGTTCACCGTCGTGAAGATCGTCGGCGCGTTCTACCTCGCCTGGCTCGGGGTCCACATGCTGCGCGAGGCCGTCCGGTCCCGCCGGTCGTCCGAGGCGGACCAGCCAGCGGTCCCGCCCCAGCGCTCGTCGTACCTGCGGCAGGGGTTCCTCTCGAACGCACTCAACCCCAAGGTGGCGCTCTTCTTCGTGACGTTCCTGCCACAGTTCCTCGCCGCGGACGGCGGCTCGCCGCGCGCGCAGGCGCTCCTGCTCTCGGCGGTCTTCGCCGGGCTCTACCTGGCGTGGTTCTCGTTGTACGTCGTCAGCGTCGAGCAACTGGGCCGCTGGCTGCGGCGACCGAGGGTGCGGGCGCGCATCGAGCAGGTGACCGGGTCGGTGCTGGTCACCGCCGCCGCCCGGCTCCTGACCACCAGCCACTGAGTGATGACCGCTACCAGCGCGAGAAGATCCGGAGGATCAGCGGCCGGAGGTGCCTTTGGGCACTTTCGGAAGCACCTGCCTCGAGCCCACAGTGGAGGCGACGGCACAGCCAGGTGAGAGGAACGGGACGATGTCCGATCTTCATCGTGCGACTGGCGGGCTGTGCACGGACCTGTACGAGATCCGGATGGCGGCCAGCTACCTGCGTCGCGGGATGACCGCACCGGCGACGTTCAGCCTGTTCGTCCGGCGGCTGCCGCCTGCCCGGGGATTCCTCGTGGCGGCCGGTCTGGAGTCCTGCCTCGGTCTGCTGACCGGTTTCGGCTTCGACGGCGAAGACCTGGCCTTCCTGCGACGCGAGTGTGGGTTCACGGCCGCCGACACCGAGGCCCTCGCCGGGGTGCGCTTCACGGGGGACGTGCGGGCGGTGCCGGAGGGGACGATCGTGTCCGCGGACGAGCCCTTGCTCGAGGTGACCGCGCCGCTCCCGGAGGCCCAGCTGGTCGAGACCCTGCTGCTCAACCAGATCACCTTCGCGACCACCATCGCCAGCAAGGCCGCCCGATGTCGGCTCGCGGCCCCCGACGCCACCCTGGTGGACTTCGCCGCCCGGCGTACGCACGGCCTCGAAGCGGCGTTCACGGTCGCACGCTCCAGTGCCCTGGCGGGCTTCGACGCGACGAGCTACGTGGAGGCCGCACGGGAGCTCGGACTCACCGCGGTCGGCACCATGGCCCACTCATACGTCCAGGCCTTCCCCAGCGAGCTGGAGGCGTTCTCGGCCTTCGCCGAGGACTTCCCGGCCCAGACCGTCTTCCTGGTCGACACCTACGACACCACCGACGGGATCTCCCATGCCATCGAGGTGGCGCGCAGCGGGGGCTTGCCACCCGACCGGCTCGGGCTGCGCCTGGACTCTGGAGACCTGGCCACCCAGGCCCACACGGCGCGTCGGATGCTCGACGCCGCCGGGCTGGGCGAAGCGCGGATCATGGCCAGCGGCGGGCTCGACGAGTACGCCGTCGCGGACCTGGTCGCGAGCCGAGCCCCGATCGACCTGTACGGCATCGGCACCCGGATGGGTGTCTCGTGGGACGCGCCTTCGTTGGACAGCGCGTACAAGCTGGTCGCCTACGACGGTCGTCCGGTGCTGAAGCTGTCCGCCGGCAAGGCCACGGCTCCCGGAGCCAAGCAGGTCTACCGCTCGTGGGAGGAGCAGGTCGACCTGCTGTGCCTGGACACCGAGCAGGTCCCGCCCGACCCCTTCGAACCCCTGCTGGAGACCGTCATGACCGGAGGCCGTCGTACGGCGGTGGCACGGGACCTCAAGTCGGCGCGGCAACACTTCGCCGGCGGGCTGCGCCGCCTGCCCGCGTCCGCACGCGCCCTCAGCGAGCCGGAGCCCCGTCAAGTCACCTGGAGCCCGGCCCTGCGGGCGTTGACGCGGCGACTGACCGAGGAGTCCCGACCGACGACGGGCCCTCACAATCATGCTCGTGGATCAGAGTGATTGATGCGGCATGGGCCCATTCTCGGGGTTTCGTTTCGCGCACGTTTCCGGAGTGACTAGCCCGTAACCCTCTGCACGTGACAGCCTCTGGCGAAGTGCGGCAGCTACCCGCGCACACTGCTTGGGAGGTACGGGACGTGTTCTCACGAATCGCGGTTGTGAACCGCGGCGAAGCGGCAATAAGGCTGATCCACGCCGTCAAGGACCTGTGCGCGGCGGGTGAGGAGTTCGTCACTGTCGCGCTGTACACCGACGCCGAGCAGCTCGCCAGGTTCGTCCGCGAGGCCGATGAGTCCTATGCGCTCGGACCTGCCTCGGCCCGGCCCTACCTGGACCTGAAGGTCCTCGAGACGGCCCTGGTCGAGACCCGGGCCGACGCGGTGTGGGTGGGCTGGGGCTTCGTGGCGGAGGATCCGGCGTTCGTCGACCTGTGCGATCGGCTCGGCGTGACCTTCATCGGCCCGAGCTCCGAGGCGATGCGGAGGCTCGGCGACAAGATCGGCGCCAAGCTCCTCGCCGAGGAGGTCGGGGTGCCCGTCGCCCCCTGGAGCAACGGGCCGGTTGACACCCTCGAGGACGCCGTCACGGCGGCGGAGTCCATCGGCTACCCGCTGATGCTCAAAGCGACCGCGGGCGGCGGTGGTCGAGGCATCCGCATGGTCACGTCGGCGGCCGAGCTCGAGGACGCCTACCAGCGCACCCGCGACGAGGCTGAGCGGGCATTCGGCAGCGGAGTCGTCTTCCTCGAGCGGGTCGTCACCGGAGCCCGTCATGTGGAGGTCCAGGTCATCGCCGACGGGCATGGAACGGCCTGGGCGATCGGCGTCCGCGACTGCTCGGTGCAGCGCCGCAACCAGAAGGTCATCGAGGAGTCGGCGTCGCCGCTCCTGACCGGTGAACAGACGCAGACGCTGAAGGAGTCCGCGGAACGGCTTGCGCTGGCCGTGGGGTACCGCGGTGCCGGCACCGTCGAGTTCCTGTACCAGCCGGACGAAGAGGCCTTCGCCTTCCTCGAGGTCAACACCCGCCTGCAGGTCGAGCACCCCATCACCGAGGCGACGACCGACCTCGATCTGGTCAAGGCACAGATCCTGGTCGCGGCCGGCCACCGCCTCGAGGGCACCCGTCCGGAGGAGAGGGGCCACGCGATCGAGGCCCGGCTCAACGCCGAGGACCCGGACCGCGACTTCGCTCCGGCACCCGGCCGGGTCGAGCTGCTCGAGCTGCCCAGCGGCCCAGGTATCCGGGTCGACACCGGGCTCGGAGAAGGGGACACGATCCCGGCGGACTTCGACTCGATGATCGCCAAGATCATCGCCTACGGTCGCGACCGCGAGGAGGCTCTGGCCCGGCTCCGGCGGGCGATGGCGGAGACCACGGTGGTGATCGAGGGAGGCACCACCAACAAGAGCTTCATCCTCGACCTGCTCGACCAGCCCGAGGTCATCTCCGGCGAGCCGGCCTGGGCCGACACGGGATGGATCGACCGCGTGCGCACCCAGGGACGTCTCGTGTCAGACGCCCACTTCGAGATCTCCTTGGTTGTCGCAGCCATCGAGGCGTACGACGAGCAGCTGCGGGTGGAGAACGAGCGGCTGCTCGAGACCGCGCACGGCGGTCGGCCCCAGGCCCAGCACGAGATCGGCAAGCCCGTCGAGGTCAAGCTCCGCGGTACGACGTACCAGGTGACTGCGCTGCAGCGGGCTCCTGGCCGCTACGGCGTCACGATCGCGAGCGGTGTGCAGTCCGCCACGACAGAGGTCGCCTGGGAGCAGATCGACGAGTTCCACGCACGGCTGGTCGTTGCCGGCCGCCGGTACCGCATCGTGTCCGCCGTCCATGGCCCCACACACCTGGTCGAGGTGGACGGCGTGACCCACCGCGTGACCCGAGACGAGGGCGGCGTACTCCGTGCACCGTCCCCGGCACTCGTCGTTGCGACGCCTGTCGCCGTAGGCGACGTCGTCGCTGCGGGAGCACCGGTGCTGGTGCTGGAGAGCATGAAGATGGAGACGGTGATCCACGCGCCTTTCGCTGCGCGCGTGCGCGACCTCTTCGTCATCACCGGCAGCCAGATCCAGACCGGCGGCCCGCTGGCGCGGCTGGAGCCCGTCGCCGACGACGCTCCGGACGAGGCGCAACAGCCGACCGCCGAAGGTCCGGCGCTGGCCTTCGCCCACGACGACAGCTCGCAGTCGGCCCGCGAGAGCGCGAACCGTTGTCTTGCTCATTTCGCGGCAGTCATGCGGGGGTACGACGTCTCCCCGGGTGAGCGGGCCGTGGCTTTGCAGGACTACCTCGCCGCCCGCGACGAGCTGAGGGCGGCCGGCGTCGACGTCGTCGCCGAGGAGGCTGAGCTCCTCGATCTCTTCGCCGACTTCGCCGAGCTCAGCCGCAACCATCCGGTCGACGAGGAGCGCCACACCGAGCTCCGGGTGCACAGCCCGCGTGAGCACTTCCACACCTATCTGCGCAGTCTCGACGTCGAGCGCGGCGGGCTGCCGGACGAGTTCCGTGGTCGCCTCGAGCGAGTGCTGGCGCACTATGGCGTCAAGGACCTGGAGCGCACCCCCGCTCTCGAGGAGGCGGTCTTCCGGATCTTCGTGGCTCAGCAGGGTCCGGCCGCAGAGGCGGAGATCGTGACGGCCCTGCTGCAACGCTGGGTCGACGAGCCCCCGCCTTCCGACGGCCGCGCCGCGCGGGTGCGTGAGCTGCTCGAGCGGTTGAAGGAGGCCACCCAGCTCAGATTCCCGGCGATCGGGGACCTGGCGCGCAGTGTCCGCTTCCGCTGGTTCGACCAGCCACTCGTCGATGCCGAACGCACCAGCGTGCTCGCCGGCGTACGCGACGAGGTGACCGCGATCGCGGCCGACCCGGCCGCAGCCGACCGGGCCGAGCGCATCGACGCGCTGGCGGCGATCCCCGAGCCGATCGTGCAGTTCCTCGCCGAGCGGCTGGAGCAGAATGCGTCGGACGGCGCTTGGGGTGACGAGCCGCTGCTCGAGGTCCTCGTGAAGCGCCACTACCGTGAGTTCGACCTCCACGAGCTGACGGCGTCGCAGCGCGGGGAACGCCCGTTCGTGCACGCCGACTACGTGCTCGACGAGAGGCCGACCCGATTGGTCTCGACCACCGGCACCGTCGCCGAGCTCTCCGACGCCGGGTCCCCGCTCGTTGCCGGCGTCGCCGCCGAGCTCGCCGAGCGCCGTACGGGCGACGAAGCGACGGTGGATCTGTACCTGCACTGGCCCGACGCCCCCGAGACGGTCGCTGCGGAAGAAGAGCTGCGCCACACGCTCGGCGAGCTCCCGTTCGCCCAGGCGGCACGCCGCGTGACCATCGCGGTCTGCAGTGGCTCCGGCCGACCGGTGGACTACTTCACCTTCCGGCCCGACGAGGCGGGCGGCGTCGTCGAGGACGACCTCGTGCACGGCGTGCACCCGATGGTCGGACGCCGGCTCAACCTGTGGCGGCTGCGCAACTTCCACGTCACCCGCATCGCGGCACCTCCGGACGTGCTCCTCTACGAGTGCGTCGCACGGGAGAACTCCGCAGACCGGCGCCTGGTCGCCCTGGCTCAAGTCCGGCAGCTGGCTGTCGTCCGCGATGAGGACGGCCGGGTCATCGCGCTGCCCCACGCGGAGCGGGCCGTTGAGAACTGCCTGGAGGCGGTACGCCGGGCGCGCACCGAGCGCGGCGCGGAAGGCGCCAAGCTCGACCTGAACCACGTGTGGGTGCAGGTGTGGCCGGTGGTCGAGGCCGACGTCGACCAGCTGACCAGCCTGCAGCAGAAGATCACCCCGTTGACCGATGGCGCCGGCATCGCCGAGGTGCGCGCGCAGGGCCGGGTCGCCGGGCCCGACGGCACGCCCGTGCCGATCTCGATCCGGTTCTCGGCACGGCCCGGGGCGGGCGTGGTCGCGTCGATCGAGGACCCACCGACGGAGCCCCTCAAGCCGCTGGACGACTACGACGCCAAGGTGCTCCGCTCCCGCCGGCGCGGTCTGGTCTACCCCTACGAGCTCGAGTCGATGCTGACCGGACCGGGCGGGAGGCTGGTCGAACACGACCTCGACGACATCGGCGCACTGGTGCCGGTCGACCGTCCCCGCGGCCTCAACAAGGCCGGCATCATCGTCGCGGTGGTGTCCACGCCGACGCCGCTCCATCCGGAGGGTGTCCAGCGCGTGGTGCTGTGCGG
>Ga0137374_10011771_pt1 | contig 10231 bp, 10 predicted proteins | sample SagtaG_20_FD_104811 | JGI IMG/M metagenome (GOLD analysis project Ga0137374, IMG submission 104811) | Vadose zone soil microbial communities from Sagehorn Ranch, Mendocino, California, USA - Sage1_R_100_16 metaG | ecosystem: Environmental > Terrestrial > Soil > Vadose zone | place: USA...
CGCGCGATCTGCACCCCGACCACGTCATCGAGATTGAGTACCGCAGCGCCGAGTCCCGGCGTGTCGAACAGCTTCGCCTTCGCCTCGGCGTAGGCCTCCATCGAGCCGTGGTAGTCGAGATGATCGTGCGACAGGTTGGTGAACAGCGCGCAGTCGAACGCGACGCCGTTCACGCGCCCCTGCGCGAGGCCGTGCGAGGAAACTTCCATCGCGGCGGCCTGCGCCCCCTCGACGAGCATTCGCTTGAGGATGCGGTGCAGCTCGATGGCATCAGGCGTGGTGTTCGCGAGGGCGGCAAGCGCGCCCGGAAATCCGCTGCCCAGCGTGCCGATCACGCCGCATTTGATTCCGCGGCTACCGAGCAGCGCGGCGATCCACTGGCTGCACGAGGTCTTGCCGTTCGTGCCGGTGACGCCGCAGGTCCACAGCGATTGCGAGGGGCGCCCGTAGAATTCATGCGCCAGCAGTCCCGCCTGCTGCTTGAGCCCGCGCACGCCGCGGTTGGGCACGCGCCATTCGGCACGCCAGGAAAATCCCCGCTCTTCCCACAGCACCGCCGCGGCACCCCGGCCGATGGCGTCGGCGATATGCGCGCGCCCGTCCGCGGACTCGCCCGGATAGGCGAAAAACGCCACTCCGGGCGCGCAGCGGCGGCTGTCGGAGGCAAGCTCGCCGATCATCGCGCCTTCGGCGGCGAGACGCGCGAACAGCTCCATTCCGGTGTCTGCCACGGCTCACTCATCAGGTGTTCTCCTTCGCCTCATCGCCTTCACCCGGCAGCTCGACCGGCTCGAGGGGTGCATCGTGCGGCACGCCAAGCTGGCGCAGCGCCCCCTGCATGACCTGGGCGAACACCGGCGCCGCCACCGTGCCGCCGTAGTGCCGTCCGGCCGAGGGCTCGTCGATCATCACGGCGACCACCAGCCGCGGCGCGGACGCAGGCGCGAAACCCACGAACGACGCCAGATATTTATCTGCGGCATAGCTGCCGTTTTCCTGCTTGTGGGCGGTTCCGGTCTTGCCGGCCACCCGCCAGCCCATGATGCGTGCGCGCGGGCCGGTGCCGCCGGGTTGCACGGCAAGCTCGAGCATGGCGCGCACCGCCCGTGCAGCTTCCGTCGAAAGCACCTTGTCGCCGCTCGCCACCGCGCCAGTTTTGACCAGCGACAGCGGCACCAATTCCCCGTCCCGGGCAAACACGGTGTAGGCGCGAGCGAGCTGCACCAGGCTGACGGAAATGCCATGCCCGTACGCCATGGTCGCCTGCTCGATCGGGTGCCAGCTGCGGAAGGGGCGAAGCCTGCCGGCCGCCGCCCCCGGGAACCCGAGCGAGGGCTGCGTGCCGAATCCAACGCGTTTGAACAAGTCCCACATCGCTTCGCGCGGCAGCATCAGCGCGAGCTTTGCTGCCCCCACGTTCGAGGATTTTTGCAGCACCTGGCCGACGCTCAGCGCCGCCGCCGGGTGAACGTCGCGAATGCTGTAGTTGGCAAGCGTGAGCGAGCCGGGCGCCGTCTCGATCTGCGTCGCCGGCGTCACCTTTCCGGTTTCGATCGCGAGTGCAATCGTGAATGGCTTGAGCGTCGAGCCGGGCTCGAACAGATCGGTGATGACGCGATTGCGAATCTGCGCCCCCGTGAGCCGCGCGCGGTTATTGGGGTTGTACGACGGCACGTTGACGAGGGCGAGGATCTCGCCGGTGCGCACATCGAGCGCCACGACCCCGCCGGCCCGGGCGCGGTGGGCCTCGACCGCGCCTTTCAGGGCGGCGTAGGCCAGGCTCTGCAGCTTGCTGTCGATCGACAGCCGCAGGTCGGTGCCGTCCTGCGCCGCGCGAATCGCCTCGACGTCCTCGACGATGCCGCCGAGGCGGTCCTTGATGACGCGCCGGCTGCCCGCCTTGCCGGCAAGCGTCGCCTCGTGCGCGAGCTCGACGCCTTCCTGCCCGCCACCGTCGACGCCGATGAATCCGATCACGTGCGCCGTCACTTCTCCGCCCGGATAGTAGCGGCGGTATTCGGGATGCTGGTAGATGCCCTTCACGCCGAGCGCCGCAACCGCCTGCGCGGTGTCGGGCGAGACCTGGCGCTTGAGATAGACGAAATCGCGCGAGGCATCGGCGAGCTTGCGATCGAGCTCGGCTGGCTCAAGGGTGAGCAGCGTGGCAAGCTTTTTTCTTTGCGTGCGGGACAGCTCGACGTCGGCGGGGATCGCCCACACCGATTTCACCGGCGTCGACACTGCGAGCGCTTCGCCGTTGCGGTCGAGGATGCGACCGCGCGTCGCCGGGACCTCGAGCACGCGGGAGTAACGCGCGTCGCCCTTCTCCTGCAGGAAGTCGGTCTTCATCGCCTGGAGATAGAGCGAGCGCAGGGTGAGCACGCCGAAGGCCGCCGCGAGCGCCGCAAGCACGATGCGCGCGCGCCAGACCGGCAGCCTGACCAGGCCCTGCGTCGCCACGCTCACCGGCCCGCGTCTCGACCGACGATTCGCACGCGGCGCGCGTCCGCGGGCCGCATGCCGAGCGCCCCGGTGGCGATCTTCTCGACGCGCGAATGCAGGCCCCAGGTGCTTGCCTCGAGCTGCAGGCGCCCGTATTCGACATCGAGCTCGCGGGCGCGATTGTGCTCGCGCTCAAGCTCTGAGAACAGTTTGCGCGCCTTGTGCTGAGAAGTGACGAGCCCGAGCGCGCAGGCGACGAGAACCGCGAGGAGGAGGAGGTTCAGTTTCGCCACCGCGCGCCGGGCCCGATTCGGATGTTGGGGGAGTGAGGCGCCGCGGTGCGCTCGGCCACCCTCAAGGTGGCGCTGCGTGCCCGCGGGTTTGCTTCGAGTTCTTGCTGTGATGCGCGCATGGCGCGGCCGACGAGCCTGAGCGCAGGCTGCGGCATCTCGGCCTGCCGCAGCGGCACTTCGCGCGGCACATCGGGGCGCGCCGCGCCCTGCATGAAGCGCTTGACGAGACGGTCTTCCAGCGAGTGAAAGCTGATCACCACGAGCCGGCCGCCGGGCGCCAGCCGCGCTACCGCCTGAGGCAGCATCAGCGACACTTCCTCAAGCTCCCGATTGACGTGAATCCGTACAGCCTGAAAGGTGCGCGTCGCCGGGTCCTGGCCCGGCTCGCGTGTGCGGACCGCCTGAGCCACGAGATCGGCAAGTTGCCGGGTGCGGAGGAGTGGTTGGCGGCGGCGAGCAGCAACAATCGCCGCTGCAATCTGTTGAGCAAACCGTTCTTCGCCATAGGACCGGATGACCTCCCTGATTTCTTGTTCTTCTGCCGCCGCGAGCCATTGCGCCGCCGACACGCCGTGCGCCGGATCCATGCGCATGTCGAGCGGGCCGTCGGCGCGAAAGGAGAAGCCGCGCGTTGCATCCTCGAGCTGCGGCGAGGACACGCCCAGATCGAACAGCATGCCGTGCGCCAGACCTACCCCAGCCTGATCGAGCGCTTGGTTCAGCGCCCCGAAATTGCTCCTCACGAATGAAAACCGCGCATCGGGAATCGCCCCGGCAGCAGTCATTGCCTCGGGATCGCGGTCGAACGCCACCAGCCGCCCGCGCGGCCCGAGCCGCGCGAGCAGCGCGCGGCTGTGCCCGCCACGTCCGAACGTGCCGTCGACGTAGATTCCGTCCGGCCGGATCGCGAGCGCCTGCATCGCCTCCTGCTCCAGCACCGGCTGATGCATGATCGGCGCTCACAGCGAGAAATCCTCCATCCCGGGAGGCGGTGCAGTCGGACCGGCGAGTGCCTGCCCGAGCTTCGCCGCCCACACGCCCGAGTCCCACAGCTCGAAATAGCGGCCCTGCCCGACCATCATCGCATCGCGCTCGAGCTTGGCGTGTACGCGCAGCGCGCTCGGCAGCAGAATCCGCCCGGAACTGTCGGGCGCAACGTGCTCCTCGAATCCGAGCAGCAGCCGCTTCCACCAACTCGCCTGCGGATGAAAGCTCGGAAATGCCTCTACCCGAGCGCGTACCGGCTCCCATTCCGCTGCCGGATAGATCAGCACGCAGCCGTCCGGATGCGCCGTGACGACGAGCGACTTGCCCGCATCAAGCAGCGCGGAGCGATGGCGCGTGGGAATAGCGACGCGTCCCTTTGCGTCGAGCGTGATGACCGCCGCTCCATGAAATGCTGTCCCCATATGGCTTGTGCCACTTTTTTCTACCTTTTACCACTCTAATCTTAACAGATATGGCTGGTCAAGCCTTTTTTCTTGCCTGGACAACGACTTAGCATATTTTTAGGAGGCGATTTCTCGCTGTTTTGATGTTATATAAATCAAATACTTATTTTATTAAGTAAAAGTCACTTATTAACAGAAAGCGGCTGGAACGCGATGCGATAATTTCTGCCCCCGTGATCGACAAGTTCTTCCCCAGCGCCGAGGCTGCGCTCGCCGATATCGCCGACGGTGCAACGATCATGATCGGCGGCTTTGGCAACGCCGGCATGCCGGCGGCGCTGATCGACGCGCTGATCGCCCAGGGCGCCCACGAGCTGACCATCGTCAACAACAACGCCGGTAACGCCGACACCGGACTTGCGGCACTGCTCAAGGCCAAGCGCGTGCGCAGGATCCTGTGCTCGTTCCCGCGCCAGGCCGACTCCTGGCATTTCGATGCGCTCTATCGCGCCGGTGAGCTCGAGCTTGAGCTGGTGCCGCAAGGGACGCTCGCCGAGCGCATTCGCGCCGCGGGCGCCGGCGTCGGCGCGTTCTACACGCCGACCGCGTTCGGCACCCGGCTCGCCGAAGGCAAGGAGACGCGGCGCATCGGCGAGCGCGACTACGTGCTCGAGTATCCGATCCACGCCGATTACGCGCTGATCAAGGCCGACCGCGCCGACCGCTGGGGAAACCTGGTCTACCGCAAGACCGCGCGCAACTTCGGGCCGATCATGGCGTCGGCTGCGAAATGCACCGTAGCGCAGGTACGCGAGACGGTCGAGCTCGGCGCGCTCGACCCCGAATCCGTCGTGACGCCCGGCATCTTCGTCAAGCGCGTGGTGCGGGTGACTCCCTCATTGCAGAAAGCCGCGTAAATGAAGAGGCTCGACCGCAACCAGCTCGCCGCGCGAGTCGCCCGGGACATCCCCGAAGGCGCCTATGTCAACCTCGGCATCGGACTGCCGACGCTGGTCGCCGACCACCTGCCGAAAGGCCGCGAGATCATCCTGCACAGCGAGAACGGCGTGCTGGGCGTCGGGCCACGCCCCGCCCCGGGCGAAGAGGATGAGGATCTGATCAATGCCGGTAAGGAGCCGGTGACGCTGCTCGCCGGCGGGGCGTATTTCCATCATGGCGATTCGTTCGGCATGATCCGCGGCCGGCACCTCGACTTCTGCGTGCTCGGCGCCTTCCAAGTTTCGATCGCCGGCGATCTCGCCAACTGGCACACTGGCGGCGACGACGCCATCCCCGCGGTGGGCGGGGCGATGGACCTTGCAGTCGGGGCAAAGAAGGTGCTCGTGATGATGGAGCACTTGACGAAAAAGGGCGAAAGCAAGATCGTCGAGCGCTGCACCTATCCGTTGACCGGGGCGCGCTGCGTGAACCGCATTTACACCGATCTCGCGGTGATCGACGTGAAGCCTGACGGGCTCCACGTCCTCGAGATGGTGGAAGGCCTCGCGTTCGACGAGCTGCAGCGCCTCACCCGCGTGCCGCTGAAGCGCCTAGCTACTGCGGCTTGATTCCCGCGTTCCTGACGACGCGCTGATAGTCGTCGATCTCACTGCGGACGAACTTTGCGAATTCCTGCGGCGACATGTCCATGGTGTCGTTGCCGAGGTTCGCGAGCCTTTCCTTCACGCCTGGATCGGCGAGCGTCTTGCGCACGTCGGCGTTGATCCTGGCGACGAGATCCGCCTGCATCCCCGCAGGACCCCATAGTCCGAACCACAGCGGCGCGTCGGCGCCCTTGACGCCCGCCTCGCCGGTGGTCGGGACATCGGGCAGCGTCGCATTGCGCCGCGGCGTGCTCACCGCCAGCGCGCGCAGCTTGCCGCCCCTGATCTGCGACAGGCCCGCCGAGATCGGCACCCAGTAGCAGTCCACCGAGCCGCTGAACATCGCCTGGACCACCTCCGGGGTGCCCTTGAACGGCACTTGCGTGACATTGATGCCGGCGGCCGCAACGAACTTCTCGGTGTTGAGGTGGGTGCCGCTCCCCACCCCGGCATGGCCCCAGTTGATCGCACCGGGCTTCGCCTTGGCCGCGTTCACGAGATCCATCAGGCTCTTGTACGGCGCCGAGGTGTTGACCACGAGCACGTTCGGCTGCAGCGCGAGCGGCGCGATGTCGGTGAAGTCCTTGGTCGTTTCGTAAGGCAGCTTGGCATAGATCGCCGGATTCACCGAGTGGGCGTTGGAGTTGATGAGCAGTGTGTAGCCGTCGGGCTTCTCCCTCGCCACGACTGCCGAGCCGATCGAGCCGCCGGCGCCGGCGCGGTTCTCGGGCACCACCGGCTGGCCCCATTGTTCGGAGAGCTTCTGCGCCACGATGCGGCCGACGATATCTGTCGAGCTGCCGGGCGTGAACGAGATGATCACGTGCACCGGCTTGTTGGGAAATCCTTGCGCGAACGCTTGCAAGGCGACCGTGGCGAGTGCACAAGCAAGGGCAAACTTCCAGCATTTCATCGTCCATCCTCCGGTTATTGGATTATTTCTCATGCGCGCGATCTCTTCGCCCAGTAATCGGCGGACGCCTTCGATCGCGACAGCTCTTCGGCCGTCTCGTAGCCGGGCGCCATCGACGCGGTGGTTCCGGCGAGCACCTGATGGTGGTCGATGTTGAGCAGCCGTAACCAGCTCTGCTGGCCCATGGTCAGCGCAATGAAGCAGCCGAGCTCGACCAGCTCCGGCTCGCTGAAATGCCGGTGCATGCGGTCCCAGAACGCATCGTCGGTGTCGAGGTGCCAGGTGATCGCCTCGGCGTAAGCGAGGGCGGTCTTCTGGCGCTCGCCATACCGCGTCGACTTTTCGAAGTTCAGCAGATCCTTGACGTCGTCTTCCATCACGCCCGCCCCCGCCGCCTTGATCGAGCGCTGGTTGCCGCAGTAGTCGCATTGCACCGAGCGCGAAACGTACAGCCGGCACAGCTCCTTGATGGCGTGGTCGCACGCGCCGTTCTTGAAGATGTCGCGCCAGGAATCGGCGAACGCCCAGAATGCCGCCGGCACGTGGGCCCGCACGGCAGAGCTCTCGGGACGCGGCGTGCCCTCGCGCTGACAGCGCGCCATCTCCTCCTTCATTTTCGCGTCCATCTTCTCGAGCGGGAAATAGCTGATGCGTTGCTTGGCCACGGGGGCCTCCTTCAAAATGCGCCGCACGGGCACTCGAACGACCAGGTGCCGCTGTCGCCGATGATCGCCGGATGCCGGTGGGCGGCGGGCGGCGCTGCGATGCCGGCCGACGCTTGATGGTAGCCGCCGTAGTGTCGCAACGGCAGCCACTCCGGAAGCGACGGCGGCGGCGGCGCATCGAGGCTGGAGTATGGACCGGCCGCATAGACGACCTTGCCGCCGACCATCGTCAGGACGGAAGCCAGGTCCTTCACCTCGTCGACGGGAATCGAGAAATAGTCTTTCGACAGGATCACCAGGTCGGCGAGCTTGCCCGCCTCGAGCGTGCCTTTTTTCCCCTCCTCGGACGACATCCAGGCACCGGCGGCCGTGTAGAGCCGCAGCGCCTCGGTCCGGTCGAGCAGATTGCGATCGCCCTGCAACTTCGCCCCGCCCAGGGTCTTCCCGGTCAGCAGCCAGTGCACTCCGATCCACGGGTTGTAGCTGGTGGCGCGATTGGCATCGGTGCCGCAGGCGAGCGGGATGCCCATCTCGCGGATGCGCGCGATGGGCGGCGCGTTCGCCGCGACCTCCGCGCCGTACTTCTGCAGGAACGCTTCCCCATCCAGCGACATGCGGTTCTGGATGTTGATGCTGCCGCCGAGAGCGGCGACACGCTCGAGCGTCTTCGGCGAGAGCGTCTCACAGTGATCGAGGCCCCAGCGGAGGTTCTTGAGCGGCAATTCGCGATTGACCTCCTCCAACACGCTGAGCACGCGCGCGGCCGTCGAGTCGAAAGTGGTGTGCTGCCTGAACGGCCAGCCCAGACCCGCGATGTACTTGGTGACGGCGGTGAACTGGCTCTCCATCACGCCCGGGGGCGCCACGCTCCAGTCCTTGGCGAAGTTCGCCGGATCTCCCGCCGCGTACAGGAGGTACTCGCCGGCGCCGACCATGCGGTAGTAGTCGTTGCCATCGCCCAGCTTCACGAGCTTCGACCATGCCTGGTAGTTGCCGAGCTCCTTGCCCGGGGCCTGCGCGAACAGCTCATAGGCGATGCGCACCGTGAGCTGATTGTCGGCGGCGAGCCTCGCGATCGCGGCGTAATTCTCCGGGTAGTTCTGCCCGCCGCCGCCGGCGTCGATGACGCTGGTGACGCCGAAGCGGTTGTGCTCGCGCATGAAATGGCGGGTCGAGACGATCTGCTCCTCGGGCGAGAGCCGCGGCACGCGCAGCCAGACGCTCACCAGGCTCGCGAGGCTGGTGGTCGACATCACCAGGCCGGTCGGATTGCCGCCGGCGTCGCGCTCCACGAAGCCGCCGAACAGCTTCGGCATCTCCCTGTCCCAGCCGAGCACCCTGATCGCTGGACGGTTGAGCCAGGCGCGGTCGTACAGGTGCATGATCATGCAGGGCGTGTCGCCGGACGCGGCGTTGATCTCGTCGAGGGTGGGGAAGCGCTTCTCCGCGAACTGCGCCCAGGTCCAGCCGCCGATCACCTGCACCCAGTGCGGCGGCGGCGTGCGCCGCGCCTGCTCGCGCACGCGGCGCATGCCTTCGGCAAGCGAAGGCACGCCGTCCCAGCGCACCTCGTTGGTATAGGTCAGCCCGCCACGGATGAAATGGGTGTGCGCGTCGTTGATGCCGGGAATGATGCTTCGTCTCGCAGCATCGATGACCCGGGTGGCGGGACCCCTGAGTGAAGCCAGTTCTGCTTCACTGCCGACGGCGATGATGCGCTCGCCCTTGATCGCGATCGCCTCGGCGCTCGGTTGGCGCGGATTGAGCGTCGCGATGCGCGCGTTGGTGATGACAGTGTCTGCGGGCTCCCTGGGCATGAGCGAGACACAGCCCGCGAGGACCGTCAACCCGGCGAGGCCGGCGCTGTCTCTGAGAAATTCACGACGAGAGGCCATCTCCCACCTCCACATTCTCCGGCCGGAGCTCGATGCCCGAAGCCTTGGCCTGCATCAGGATCAGCGTCGAAAAATCCTGCTCGGTCATGCCGTGGCCGATCATCTGCTGAATCAGATCGCGCGTCAGCGCAGCGATCGGCATCGGCACCTCGAAGCGCTTGCCGGCGTCGAGGCCGAGGTCCATGTCCTTGCGCAAGAGCTTCGGCGTGAAGGTGACGTGGAAGTCGAGATTCACCAGCGCCGGCGTCTTGTAGCGCGTGAACATCGAGCCCATCACGCTCTTGTTCAGAAAGTCGAGGAAGGCGTGCCGCGGCATGCCGACCTTCTGCGCGAGAATGGTGATCTCGCACAGCGACTGGATCACCACGCCGAGGAACACGTTGTGGCAGATCTTGGCGATGCGCGAAAGCTCTCCTTCGCCGACATAGCTCGAGCCGGTGCCCATCATGTCGAGGAAGGGCCGCGCCTGGTCGTAGGCCTGCTTCGGCCCGGAAGCGACGATCGTGAGCTTGCCCGCCTTGATCACCTTCGCGTTGCCGCTTACCGGCGCGGCGAGGTACTGGATGCCCTTCTTCCGCAGCATTTCGCGCAGCTCGGCCGAGCCCTCGAGCGAGATCGACGAGCACTCGATGACCATCTTTGGCTTGCCCGGCCCGGAAAGCAGCTGCTGCATGACCTGCTTGACGTCGTCCCACGTCGAGACCATGCAGAAAACAATATCTCTCGAAGAAAGATGCTTTAAGTCATCGACGATCTTGGCGCCATATTTGGACAGCGGCTCGGCCTTGGATTTCGTGCGGTTCCACACCGCGATGTCGCAACCGCCCTTGGCGAGGCGCGCCGCCATCTCGTAGCCCATGCGCCCGGTACCGATCCAGCCGAGCTTCATGTCCTTAATAGGGATTGGCAATCGGTAGCTCCTCCGCGGGATAGAGAGAGATGATCTTGGCGCCTTTCGGCGTCAGGACCACCTCCTCCTCGATGCGCGCCGCCGAGATGCCGTCGCTCGCCGGGCAATAGGTCTCGAC
>Ga0137374_10011775_pt1 | contig 10230 bp, 7 predicted proteins | sample SagtaG_20_FD_104811 | JGI IMG/M metagenome (GOLD analysis project Ga0137374, IMG submission 104811) | Vadose zone soil microbial communities from Sagehorn Ranch, Mendocino, California, USA - Sage1_R_100_16 metaG | ecosystem: Environmental > Terrestrial > Soil > Vadose zone | place: USA...
GAGCGACGAGGAGCGAACGCTCGACACTATCATCGCCAACTTGAACGAGCCGCGCGCGGACCTCCTGCCTCGTCGTCCGAAAAGTTCTCTGAACGCTGCCTGTCATCCCGAGGAGCGCAGCCTTTCCTCTGTCATCCTGAGGAGCGCAGCGTTTCCTCTGTCATCCTGAGGAGCGCAGCGACGAAGGATCTGCTCCGTAAAGTCCGAAGAGCACCAGAGCAGATCCCTCGCTTCGCTCGGGATGACAGGAAGGGTGAGTTGAGCGTTGCGCGGCCTTCTGATAGACCACGGGTCGTGAGGAGGCCATGGCGGGCAAACATATCGGTGTTCTGACCGGCGGAGGCGACGTGCCCGGCTTGAACGCCGCGATCAAGTCCGTGTACAGCACGGCCAGGGACCGGGGCTGGATGCGGGGCGGGTCGAGCAACGCGAACGTGACCGGCATCCTGCGCGGTTGGAAGGGCGCCCTTCAAATGGCCCGGGACCAGACGGGAGCCTGGACCGACGTTGTGCCTCTCGACGACGCGCGCGTGCGCACGGTGGACCGTTACGGCGGGACCTTCCTTCACACCTCCCGGACGCGCCCGGACCGGATGCGGCGCGCCGAGCTCCCGGCTCGCCTCCAGAATCGCTCGGCCGAGCTTCCTCGCGCCGGCGAGGACCTTCTCGACGCGACGGATGTTGTCATCGAAAACCTGACGGAGCTCGGCATCGACTGCCTGATCGCGATCGGCGGCGACGACACGCTGGGCTACGCGCACACGCTTTCCGCGCGCGGGTTCCCGGTCGTCGGGATTCCGAAGACGATGGACAACGACGTCAACGGGACTGAGTACAGCCTCGGTTTCGCGACCGCGATCATCCGGGCGGTCGAGTTCATCAACCGGCAGCGCACACATCTCGGGTCCCACGAGGTGGTCGGTGTGTTCCGGATCTTCGGCCGCGATTCCGGCTTCACCGCGCTCGGCACCGGCATGGCCATCTCCGACCTCCGGTGCGTCATCCCAGAGCACGCCTTCGATCTGGCCGCGCTCTGCGAGACCGTCGCGCGCGACCACGCCGGGAGTCCCGGCCATTACGCGATGGTCCTCTGCTCGGAGGGAGCCATCTGGAAGGGGGGCAAGTTGGTCGAAGTGGGTCCGCCCGACGCCTTCGGGCATCGCCACAAGCAAAACGTCGGAGAGGCTCTGGCCGACGCCATCACGCACACGACCGGCCTGCCAACCCGCGCGCAGGACCTCGCCTACGACCTGCGCAGCGGCGACCCGGAGCCCTTCGACAAGATCATCGCGAACACCTTCGGGACTCTGGCCGTCGAGCTTGCCGCGCAGGGAAAAACCGGCCGCATGGTGTGCATCGAGAAGGGCGTTTACGCCGACACGGAATTGCCCGATCCCTCCCGAGCGCCGCGGACCGTGGACGTCGCCTCCGACTACGACGCCGCGCGCTTCCGCCCCCGGTTCACGTCCCGCTTCGGCCGCACGATTTTCCTCTAACCGTCGCTCAGCGACCCAGGAATCGTGCGCTAAAGGGCTCTGGTCTTTAACTCTCTCAGCCGCCGGTCGCAGAGCGACCGCCGCGGCTGAAAGTCTGGACTTCGACTTGGACGTCGGGGGTCGCGACCGCGACCGTTCCGTAGAGGGGTCAACGCCCCTTGAAGGCGGCGACGAGTTCCGCACCCTGTTCGGGCGTCACGCCCTGGAGATCGAATCGCAGCCGTATGGTATTGAAGAGGGCCACGTCCGGGCGCACGGGATTGGCGCGGTCCATCTCGCCCGTGATCATCACGCGGGCGGATTCGAGCGGGACGCCGCGCTCCTTCGCGATGACCTGGAGGAGCTCCACACCGCAGGCCGCCACGCCGGAGAGGAACAGCTCCGCCGGCGTGACCGCCTCGCCCGGACACCCGTTCTGCACCGGTCCGTCCACCACGAAATGGTGGTTGCGGCAGCCGCAGAGGACGCGCCCGAAGGTATCGGTGGAGCGGGCCTCGACCTCGTAACGCCGGATTTCGGTCTGCGCCATGGTCTGACCTCCCGTGACTGTCGGCTGCAGGCGTTCGCTTCGTGAAGCCCTCAGTCCGACCCTCTCCCGCCGGGAGAGGGAGAAAAAGTGGCGGCCGGGAGAGTCTAAATCGGGATCGCGTCCGAAGCCTCCGCAATACGTGAGCCTCAGCCGAACATTTTTTTACGGGCTGCTGCTCATAGAATGGCAAGAGGAAAGGGGCGCGTCATGGCGATGAATCGAAGGGCTCTTCTCTCCGGGCTGGCCGCGGGGATCACGCTTCCGGCCTTCCGGGCCGATACGTTGCGGGTCGTAGCGCAGGCCTCGCGAAGGGCGGGATCGCGGCTTGCACCGGACATCGCCGCCGACGAGGCGTACTGGTCGCAGATCCAGACCGCCTTCGACGCCGACCGTACGCTCGTCAACCTGAACAACGGCGGCTGCAGTCCGACCCCTTCTCACGTGCTCGAGGCGATGATCCGCGATCTGCGCTTCTCCAACGAGATGCCGGTCCATCACATGTGGAACATTCTCGAGCCGCGGATCGAGTCGGTTCGGCGGGATCTGGCCTCCGAGTTCGGCTGCGACCCGGAGGAGATGGCGATCGTGCGCAACGCCTCGGAGGCGATGGAGACGTTGACTCTCGGCGTGGACCTGAAGGCGGGGGACGAGGTCGTGATCACCAATCAGAACTACGGCCGCATGATCACGACCTGGGAACAGCGCGCGCGGCGGGACGGGATCGTCGTCAAGCAGATCTCCTTCCCGGTTCCGCCTCCCTCACGCGAGGACGTCGTCGATCGGTTCCGCAAGGCGTTGACGCCGAAGACGAGGGTGATCGAGATCACGCACATCACGAACCTGACGGGTCAGATCCTGCCGGTGCGCGAGATCGTCCGCATGGGGCGCGACCGCGGGATCGAGGTCTTCGTGGACGGAGCCCATGCCTTCGCGCACTTCCCTTTCAAGCGTGCCGACCTCGAGTGCGACTACTACGGCACGAGCCTCCACAAGTGGCTTCTCGCTCCCATCGGCACCGGGTTCTTGTACGTACGCAAGGAAAAGCAGAAGAAGATCTGGCCGCTCATGGCCGCCCCGGCGGCGATGGACAACGACATCCGCAAGTACGAGGAGATCGGCACGCATCCCGCCGCCAACCACAACGCGATCGCCGGCGCGCTCGCCTTCCACCGCGGCATCGGCGGGGAGCGCAAGGCCGCTCGCCTGCGCCTCCTGCGCGACCGCTGGGCGAAACGGCTGATGGCGGCCGGTCCGCGCGTCAAGGTCCTGACTCCCTTGAACAACACCGACTCGTGCGGCATCGGCCTCGTCCACGTCGAGGGGGTGGACACCGGCAAGCTCCAGGCCCACCTCTGGGAGAAGCACCGGATCATGACGACTCCGATCGTGCACGCCGAGTTCAACGGCCTGCGCGTCACTCCCAACGTCTACACGACCCTCCCAGAGATCGACGTCTTCGCGGAGAAGATGGAAGAGGTCCTCCGGAAGGGGCTCCCCATCTAGACGCGCTTCAAATTCCGGCTTGACTTCGTGTCGAGAGAGCGAACAAGCTACGCTCAAATTTAACTCTCCGTTCGCGGCGGAGATATCCAGAAGGAGGGATGTAATGGCGAAGCGCGTCCTCGCTCTGGTGGGGTTCCTTCTTGTCGCTCTCTTCGTTTCCACCGTTCAGGCACAATCCGAGGCGACGACCGGCGTCATCGAAGGCTCGGTTCTCGATCCGAGCGGGGGAGCCCTGCCGGGCGCGACCGTGTCCGTGAGGAACACAGCCACGAACTTCGAGCAGACGGTGACGACGGACCGGCAGGGGCGTTTCCGCGCGCTGCTGCTGCCGCTCGGGCCGTACCGTGTGACGGTGACCCTGAGCGGGTTTGCCACCCTCGTGCGCGACGGCGTGACACTTGCCGTCGGGCAGACGGTCACTCTCCCGCTCCGACTCGAGCTTTCCACGGTGAAGCAGGAAGTCAAAGTGACCGCCGAGGCGCCGGTCGTCGAGACAAGCCGGACGGAGGGAGTGACCCGGATCGACGAGAAGGCGGTCCAGCAGCTCCCCAATGCCGCCCACAATTTCCTGGATTTCACCAAGTTGACGCCGGGGGTGACCATCGTCCAGGGCCCCGACGGCGACGAGCTCTCGATCAACGGCCAGAAGGGGATCAACAACAACATTTCGGTGGACGGGGCGGACTTCAACAATCCGTTCTTCGGCGAGCAGCGCGGCGGTCAGCGTCCCCCCTTCACGTTCAATCTCGACGCCGTGCAGGAAGTCGTCGTCATCGCCGACGGCGCCAACGCCGAATTCGGCCGCTCCTCCTCGGGCTTCGTCAACGTGGTCACGAAGTCGGGCACGAACGACATTCACGGGAGCGCGCACGTCTACTACAAGGACGACTCCCTGGCCTCGGAGGCGGCCAGGCCGAAGGGCGGGAACGCTCCCAAGTTCGATTTCAACCGCTACCAGGCGGGGATGACGCTCGGCGGGCCCTTTCAGCCGGACAAGCTGTTCTACTTCCTGGCCGCCGACGCGCAGCGCGGCCGGTCGACCAAGCAGTCCGATCCCGCGCGCATCGAGCAGCGCGTGGTCGACGCCCTCGCGGGCCTGGGGATCACCGATGACAACGGCCCCATCGAGCGGACCGACGACGCCCTCGTGGTCCTGGCCAAGGCGGACTGGCACGTCAGCCCGGCGCACCTCGCGACGCTGCGGTTCGCGTACACCTGTTCGGAGCAGAAGAACGGGACCTTCGACGTGGATTCCTGGGGACGGAGCGCGAACGCCATCGAGAAGGACTTCTCCAAGGCCCTGACGGGCACACTTCTCTCGACGCTCTCCGGCAGCCTCTTGAACGAGTTTCGCTTCCAGGTCGCGCGGGAAGACCGGCCCCGTCCCTACGAGGGACCGGACATCACGGGGCAGAACCGGCCGCTCCCCGACACGGCCTTCGATTTCGTGAGGGCATACCGGTTCGGCGAGCCCTTCTTCATCCCGGTTCAGTATTACGACACCCGCCTCCAGTTCAATGACAACATCTCCTTTCTCCTCGGGTCTCACACGATCAAGGGCGGCGTTGAATACAACCGCGTCAACTCGTCGCAGACCTTCCTCGGGTTCGCCAACGGGCGCTGGATCTTCAGCTCGACGGACGGGTTCCTGAACTACCTGAAGAACTCCAATTTCGTGGAGTGCTCCAACGGCACGTCTTCCCAGACCGGCGCCTGCCCGCCCGGCACCTCCATCACCGGCCCGGTCCTCTTCTTCCAGCAGCAGGCCGGGGTCGGCGGCCTGACCGTCGAGCAGGCGGGCACGCAGTCGATCGTTCAGAAGGAGCCCGCGGTTTTTATGCAGGACACCTGGCAACCGATTCCGAACCTGACGATCAACGCGGGCCTGCGGTGGGAGACGCAGATCCAGCCCGATCCCATCACCCCGCCGGACAAGGTCTTCTTCGCGCCGTTCATCGGACAGACGCGCAATGGGGTGGAGTTTCCGTCGAACGGGGAGATCCCGACCGACTACAAGATGTGGCAGCCACGCCTCGGAATTTCCTACGACCCGCAGCGGGACGGCCGCACGGTGCTGCGCGCGACCTATGGCATCTTCTACGCGCGGGTGCCCGGACTCAACCTGGCCTCCACACGCTCGACCAATGGGAGCGTCGGCCAGGCCCTGTTCCGCAATAGCGCGCTGACGGGAATCCTGGGTCCCGTGCCCGCGTATCCGAACCTGATCCCGGCGTCCCAGGTCGGATCGCCCTTTCAGCCCGACGTCTATGTCTTCGATAAGAACTTCAGAAACCCCCGAACCACGGCCGTCAGCTTCGGAATTGAGCGGGAGCTCATGGCCGACATGGCCGTGTCCGCCAAGTACAACTATGCCAAGGGGGAGCACATCTCACGCTTCGTCAACCGCAACGATCCTCTGCTCGGAAAGTTCGGCGGCGGCAATTGCCTCTGGGACACGGGTCTCGGCGCCGGCGGCGCGAATGGCATCGGCTGCGGCACCGCCGGGCTACCGACGGGCCTGATGACGGTCGAGTCGAGCGGAAGGAGCAAATACTGGGGCCTGACGTTCGGCATCAACAAGAGATTCTCGAACAACTTCGGATTCCAGGCCTACTACACGTACTCCAAGGACCGTTCCGACGACGACAACGAGAGGGATCCCTTCAACATCAATTACGCCAAGATCACCGACCTCGAGGCGGAGTACGGTTTCTCCAACCGCGACCAGCGTCACCGCTTCAATAGCTGGCTCGTCTGGAGGGCTCCGGGCGACGTAGAGGTCAACGTCCGTTATTCCTACCGTTCCCATCAACCCAAGTCCATTACGGCAACGGGAGCCGACGCCAATACTCCGCTCGATCGCATCAATGCCGATGGCACTGTGACTCAGCGCAATCTCGGGCGCAAGGACAACCAGTTTTCCTCTCTGGACCTGCGCCTGTCGCGGGAGTTCCGGGTTTCCGGGCTCGCGGTCGAGCCGACCGTTGAAGTTTTCAATCTCTTCAACAACAAGAACTTTCTTTCCCCGGAGGTGACAAACCTCATTTTCAACTTCGACGGGACCATTCGCAGCGGCAACGGCGATCCGCGGCAGGTTCAGCTCGGCCTCCGCGTGCTCTTTTAGGGACCGTTGTCTTCGTGGCGGCCGGCGCGCCCGGCCGCCTTCTTGCGTTTGCGCTCCCGCGCTTACTCCATCCGGCGGCGTCCGGGCATCGTTTGCCGCGGGAAGCTTCCGCGCAAGACCGGGAATCTGTGCGAGAACGGCATCCGCCGCTGTGAGAAGCCATGGACTCTGCGGCGCGCGGGATAGGGCGAGGCGTATCCGCCGGCGACAGGGTAGCCGTAGGGCATGCCGTAAAACGGCGTCTCGGCTTCGGTCTCCGGGAGAGGCGCGTTCGAAACGGCCGCCTCCCGCCCCTCGCCGGTTTCGCCGATGTCCACGGCCGCGACGGTCGTCAGATACGCCACGACGGACTTGCCCGCGCCGGCCTTCCGGAGCTGCTTCACCTCCGCGGCTTCAATGACCGGCGGCAGCTGCGTCTCGTGCGCGCGCAGGTAGGCGATCACGCGGACATCATCCGCTCCCTCGGTCTTGAGCCGAACCGCCTCGCCGATGGCGGCGGAGGGAAAAGAACTCTTCTCGAAAGAGCGCCTTCGGCCCGGAGCCTGCGTCTGCTGGATCGTAATGTTGCTGCCGGTGCCCCGGATCGTGACGTGAGTGCGCGTCCGGGTATCCTGCGCCGCTGCGCTCGAGTCCATGGCGAGAGCCGCGGCAAAGACCACCCCGGCGGTTCCGAAAGCCTTCGACATTTCGAGAAGTCCGAGGCCCATTGATACCACAGCCAGGCCCTGTTTGAACTCTCTCGACCGCCGTTCGCGCAGCGAACGCCTGCGGTCGAAAGCCACGGCTTTTGAGAAAATGAAGAAATGGTGAAGGAGGGGGCGTTCCGCAACATTTCGGACACCGCGATCTGGGCCGCGATCTACCGGGCGCGGGAGACGGAACGGCCAAACGCTCTGTTCCGGGACCCGTTCGCGAAACGGCTGACAGGGGAGCGCGGCGTTCAGATCGCAGCCGTGATGAAAGTGCACGACCAGCACGAGTGGGCCTGGGTCATGCGCACGGTTCTCTTCGACGGGTTCATCGCGCAACAGGTCGGCCAGGGAGTGGACCTGGTCGTCAACCTCGCGGCGGGCCTGGATGCTCGACCGTATCGGATGGCGCTTCCGTCCTCCCTGCGGTGGGTCGAGGTGGACCTTCCCGCGATCCTCGACTACAAAGAGGAGATTCTGCGCGGCGAGGAGCCGGTCTGTGTGCTTGAGCGGGTCCGGCTCGACCTCTCGGACGTGTCCGCGCGCCGCGATCTTTTCCGGCGATTGGGAGAAGCGGCAAAGAAGGCCCTGATCATCACCGAGGGGCTACTGATCTACCTGACCGCCGAGGAGGTCGGGTCGCTCGCCGAGGACCTCGCGGCGCCGGAGAGCTTCCGACACTGGGTCGTCGACATCGCTTCGCCGGGTCTCCTGCGCCTGCTCCAACGCGAGGTCGGCGCCGCTCTCGAAGAGGCCCGCGCGCCGCTGAAGTTCGCACCTCCGGAGGGCCCGGCCTTCTTCACTCGCCATGGATGGCGTCCCGCCGCCGTGCGGTCCCCGTTGAAGGAAGCGGCCCGCCATAAGCGCCTGCCGCTGCTGCTGCGCTTGTTCGCGATCCTGCCCGAATCCTCCGGCCGCCAGGGAAACCGCCCGTGGTCGGGCATCTGCCTCCTGGAGAAGCAATCCTGACAACGATGGTCGATCGCTTATTGTCGTTCTACGTGCGACGTGCGACGTTCTACGTTGGGACCGAAAACGTAGAACGCAGAACGTAGAACGTCGTACGCGTGGAAGCTCCCTCGTTTCGCCCGGCATGGTGGCTGCCGGGCCCGCATCTGCAGACGGCCTGGGGCCGTGTCGCGCGATCGCGCCGGCAAGTGGCATTCGTGCGCGAGGTTCTCGAGACCCCCGACGGAGACGAGCTCGTCGTCGATCACGTCGAGGGGACCGATGAGGAAAGCCGGCGTCTTCTCGTTCTGCACGGCCTCGAAGGAAGCTCGTACTCGGTTTACGTGCAGGGATTTCTCGCCGCGGCTCTCCGGCTGGGCTGGCGCGGGACGGCGATCAATTTCCGCTCTTTCGCCCGCGACCCCGCCCGCCTCTCTCGCATGCTCCCCAACCGCCGGCCGCGGCTCTATCACTCGGGTGAGACCACGGATCTGGACTTCGTCATTCGGACGATCGCCGCCCGCGAGCGACAAACGCCGCTCCTCGCCGTCGGAGCCTCTCTGGGCGGCAACGTCCTCCTGAAGTGGCTCGGCGAGAACCCCGGGCAGCGCATGGTGGCGGCTGCGGCCGCCGTCTCCACGCCCTACGATCTGGCGGCCGGCTCGCGTCAACTGGAGACGGGTCTCGGCCGTCTCTACGTCGGCGGCTTCTTGAAGACGCTCCGGGTGAAGGCCGCCGGAGTCGCGCGGCGTTTTCCCGAGGCGGCCGCGCGAATCGACCTCGAGCGCGCCGCCCGCTCCCGGACCTTCCGGGATTTCGACGATGCCGCTACCGGTCCCCTGCACGGCTTCACCGGGGCGGACGACTACTACGCCCGCTCGAGCTCCCTGAAGTTCCTCGACCGCATCCGCACGCCCACGCTTTGCCTCTCCGCGGAAGATGATCCTTTCCTTCCGGCCGACGTTCTCGGACTCGCCCGCACGCAAGCCGCCGCCTCCGGCGCTATAACCTTTCAGACGACACGTCGAGGCGGCCATATCGGCTTCGTCGCCGGCGGCGGAACCCGGTATTGGGCCGAGGAAATCTCTCTCGGCTGGCTCAAGCGGTTCGGAACAGGTTGACGCGAACCCCGAGGAGTGAATCCCGCCGGGACTTTCCGTTCGATCCGCGACGGCATCAGAGGGTCGCCGGCATCATCCGCCTTGCGTGAGCAGTCCGTCTTTGGCCATCTGCTTGGTGACCGCCGTTGCCAGGTCGAGCAAGCACAGCCGGTGCCAGTGACCTAGTTTGAGCTTCGAGAGTCCTGTTGGCGAAAAGGTCGGGCCGACGGGTCCTGTCGCCGTCCACCTCGCGCGCGGACTGCGGGTGGATCGTCCAGTTGGACTAAGGAAGGGCTCCTCCGCCCGCGCGCGAGGTCTCCGTCCGGCGCCACCCGTCGGCCCTGGGACCTGGGCTTAAGCCGGACTGCGAGCCCCGGGGGCGGGACGCCTTCCGGAGGAGGCGATGAGCGAAGGAGCGCGCCACAGAGAATCTTTCGCCTCGCTCTGCCTGCGACTGAGCGACCAGCGACGGCCAGGAACAGTCCGTCGCGGCCAGGCCGTCGCGTGCCGACGAGGGAGGCGGCCCGACGCCGGGGCGGCTAATTCGCCTCAGTCTCAAACCAGGTCACTACCCAGCCGGTGCCATGGGCTTGTCGCGTTCCCATCCGGCATGGTTCTTGCCACGGTTCTCGCGAGGGCCGGATTTTGCGAAGAGCAGCCGTTCCGTTCGCCGTCGCCCTGATTGTCTCGACCTCCATCGCGGCCGCCAATCTGAAGGTGGTCATTCGGGAGTGGGACGTCCCGACGCCCGACTCCCGGCCGCACGATCCGGAGGTGGCTCCGGACGGCGCGCTCTGGTACACGGGTCAGCTGGCCAACAAGCTGGGGCGTCTGGACCCGA
>Ga0137374_10011782_pt1 | contig 10226 bp, 9 predicted proteins | sample SagtaG_20_FD_104811 | JGI IMG/M metagenome (GOLD analysis project Ga0137374, IMG submission 104811) | Vadose zone soil microbial communities from Sagehorn Ranch, Mendocino, California, USA - Sage1_R_100_16 metaG | ecosystem: Environmental > Terrestrial > Soil > Vadose zone | place: USA...
AGATTCAGCTTCGACGCGGGTGTGGCGCTCGCAGCGTTCGCGGGCATCGCCTTCGATCAGATCAAGCCGGCGATCGTCGCGCTTGCGCTGCTGCCGATCATTCCCGCGTACCTGCCGCTGCCGTCATTGGAAGGATTCAATTTTTATCTACGGCCGAACGCGCTGCGCGATTACCGGATGGATCTGATCTGCGAGGCGTTGCGCGCGCGGCCGCCTGGCGCCGTGCTCGCGCCGTGGTCATTCGGTCACTGGATCGTCTGGATCGCGAAGAAGCCGGTGGTGATCGGCCCGATGCTCTCGGTCGGCCAGTCAGAATTCTCCGAAGGTCTGCGATTCTTTTTCCTCGAAGATCCCGTCGCCGCGCAGCGATTCGCCGCATCGCACGGCGTTCGATACGTGATCGTCACGCCGGAGCTCGAGTCGATCGCCGCTCGCGCGCGTGTCGCCGGTCTCGATCCGGCACGCTATCGCGATCGTCGTCTGTATTCGCGAACGATCGGCGCGCGGCTGACGTTCGACGGCCCGGTGCCCGGTTTCCGCGAAGTGATCCGCGCTCCGCTGGTGCGCGTCTACGAAGTCAGCACATCGCCAGACCGCGATTGACGATGCGCCAAACTCCGTTCTCGCGGCGGAGCGTGAACATGTAACCGGTTCCGCAGGAGAGTGACGCGACACCCGGTTGCGGTTTTTCGACGCCGCCGACCCACAGCCGGACAGTGGCCGTGTCGCCGTTGACTTCCAGTTGGTCGATTCGCGCGTCTCCGGCGGGAATCTCCGCGAGTGCAATCGCCAGAACGACCGCGCGCGGATCGGCACACGGAAGCACAATCGACTGCTCGCCGCCCGCGCGAAATCCGAGGAGCGCGGAGACGGTGCGGGCGATGTCGGTGGGCGCGACGCGATCGTCGTAACGACCCGCAGCGACTCCGGTTCCCCAAAACAGAAGCGGGACGTGTTGGTCGTCGGGCAGCGGCTGCCCGTGCGTGGTGTTCGCGTTGCCGACGCTCCAGATCCAATTTTTCTTCAATTCGATGAGGACGTCGCCGCTGCGGTCCGCGCGAAACGACGCGCGCACCGCGCTCTCGAGCTCCGACGGATTCGGATTCACCGCGAGCAGCTCGCTGTTCGTGAACACCGCGCGGACGCCAGGCATCGCCGCCATGACGTCGCGAAGCGCGCGCTTGACGCGCTCGCCATCGAGCTTCAGCTCGGCGACGCGCTTCCAGTTGATGTACAGGGCTGGTTCTTCGAAGAAAGCCACAAACGGCTGGGCGGCGTCAAAGGCAACGTTCAGGCGCCGAGCGAGGGCTCGTTCGATCGGAATCCGCGATGTGGCAGTGTGAAAATCGATGCGGCCGGCGTCGATCTTCGGATCGCGCAGCTTGGCGATCTCCGGCGTCGATTGCACTCCGTGATCGGACGTGAGGGCCACCAGCAGCCGGCCGTGAAATTTCGCGTCGAGGCCATTCAGAAAATTCTCGAGCGAGCGGTCGAGGCGAACGGCATCGTCGGCCACTTCCATCGAGTCTGGGCCGTAGGAATGTCCGATGTAGTCCGGTGTCGAGAGCCCGACGAAGAGCAGATCGGGCGTGCCGCGCGCGCCGAGCGATTCCACATCGATCACCCGCGACGCGAAATCGAGCAGCATGTCGTTCGCAAACGGCGTGTACATCATCGCGCCGAGATTGGGAATGGGATGATCGAAATGGGTGCCGTATCGCGGATTCTTGAACGGCCACGCTGCGGGTGGATCGAAGGTCACTTTCTGCAGCGCATCGTTGGGGATGATGCCGGACAGCGTCCACTTGCCTGACGCGGGGATGTACTGTGCGACGCCTTTGTTAAACGCGAAGAGCGTGGCGTCGGCGCGGTAGTAACTCGAGGAGACGAAGCCATTTCCCTCGAACCAGTAGGCCGCGTCCGCTTTCCGCCCACCCATGAGAATCGCCGCGCGATCTTTAATGGAGACAGCAATGACGCGCGACTGCGGGTATTTTTCTTTCAGCCGGTCGCCGAGAGAGTCTTCGGCGAGCGTGACTGGAGACATGCCGCCGGCGGCGCGATCGTCTTGGACGCAATATCGCGGCGCGCCCGTGGTGCGATCGAACCACGTATTGGCGACGATGCCGTTCTCCGCAGGCGTGCGTCCGGTGCCGATCGATGCGTGCCCTGGTCCGGTGAAGGTGTTCGCGTGCAGGTAGTAGGCGCTGCGAAAATTCGCTCCCGATTTCAGGAATCGATTGAAACCACCGGCGGAGAACCACGGCGAAAAGCGTTCTAAATATTCATAACGAAATTGATCGATTGAAATGATTACGATCAGAGTGGGACGCTGCTGTGCTGCGTGGAGCGGCGCGGCGAGGAGGAAGAAGAATAATGAATGCAGAATGCAGAACGCAGAATGCAGAACGAAGAAATGTCTTCGCCTTTTCCGATTCTCGATTCTGCGTTCTGCGTTCTGCATTCAAAAGAAAGGGCCACCTCACGGTGGCCCTATTCGACTGATTGAGAGTTGATCAGAAGCTGACGCGGAGTCCGAGCCGTGCCTGCCAACGCGAGCGGAGGTTGGCGACGCCGAACTGCCGGCCCGGCGTGAGCGAACCGAAGTTGCGCGTGCCGTCGGCGTTCACAGTCGTCGACGCTTCGCGATACACCGGCAAGTTCGTGCCCGGTTGCTGACCGAGGTAAGTGACCGGGCTGGTGTTCTGGTTGGAAACAAACAGCACATTGCCCCAGTCTTTGTTGATCATGTGCAGCAGATTCAAAATATCAGCATCGATCTCGGTGCGGACCGTGCGCACGGGCAGCGTGAGCGCATAGTGGAAGTCGACCTCGCGCGACCACGGCTCGAAGGCCTCGTATTTGTTGAGCGTGCGCGCCTGATTCGGATTGATGTGCGCCGCGGAGAGGTACTGCGACAGCAGGTTCGAATCGAGCGGCGAGCGGCCCGTGCCGCAAGGAGCGGCGGCGGTCGGAACGGCGGTCGACGATGTCTGCGACGGGCAGACGATCACTTTGTCGGCGCCGCCCGGGACGTAGAGCAGATCGTTCGAGTTGTACTGGTCCTTGTTGATGTCGGTGCCGAAAAGAATCGAGTATGGCCGGCCTGATGCCGCGTTCCAGTACAGGCCGAACGTGTGCGTCACCGGTCCGGTCGGCAGATCATAAGTCACCGCCGCGTTGATGCGGTGCTTCTGGAGGAACGCGGAGTTGCCGACGGTGGGCGTGAAAATGTCGCCCTGCGAGTGCTCGAAGCGCCAGTTGGAAATCGCGCGGCTCGAGGTGCCCTCGAACGCGGACTTCGCACTCTGATGCGCATACGATGCGCTGAGCGTCAGACCGTGACTGAACGGGCGCACCAACTGCAGCGTCTGCGTGAACTCGCTGCCTTTGGTCGTGTTGGTGAGGAACGTGGCGTCGAAGATCTGATTGCTCACCAGCGCGTACGTCGGCCGGCCGTCGAGCGCGCTCGTTCCAGCCAGCTTGCGATTGGCGTTGATGTAGTAGATGTCTTCCAGCGTCTTCGAATAAAGCCCTTCCACCGTTCCTCGGACACCCCAGATCAGATCTCGATCGTAGCCAAGGGTGGTGCGCAGAACGCGCGGGAACTTGAAGTTCGGATCGACCATGTCGACCGAGATGGCGGCGCCGCCGGTCGTCGCCAGATTGCGCGGCTGAGCGTTCGGATCGGGGTTGAACGCTGGACGCGTGCAGCCCGTCGCCGCATTGCAGACCAGAGCGACTGTGGCGATGCCTGTACCGGCGTACGCATTGGACACCCAAACGTAGGGCGTGCGTCCGGCGAACACGCCGATGCCGCCGCGCACCTGCTGCGCGGTCGCCGTCTGCGGATTCCAGTTAAAGCCCACGCGCGGCGACCAGACAATGGTCTCCTTCGGTTTGAAGGATGTGCTGTAGCCGGGCAGCGCGCTGGCCACCAGCGGGTTGAATGCCGGAGTGTCGGGGAAGTTGGGCCGGTCTCCGCGCAATCCGAAGACCAGCGAGAGATTGTTGTTCACACGCCAGTTGTCGCTGGCGTACAGACCGTACTGACTGGCCTTGAAACCGACAGGCGATTTCGGATTGGCGCCGTTGGCAAAGCCGATGCGGTACTCCTGCACCGTTCCCGCTTCGAATGCGGCCACCGTCGGAAAGAAGTAGTAGCCGTAAAACTCCGACAGGAAAAGGTTGTTGAACTTGAAGATCTCGTTGTGCGTGCCGAGAACGATGGTGTGGTTGCCGCGCACCAGGGTGAAGTCATCGGTGAGCTCGGTGATCTTCTGATCGAGAGCGTTCGCACCTGAGAATCTGTTGGTGCCGGCAGCGAGTGTGGGGCTCTGATTCGAGCCGCCGATCTCGATGCTCGGGAAAATCGCGGGCGTGGTGCGGTGCTCATTGATCTTCTGATAGCCGATGCGGGCCTCATTGTAGTAATTCGCGCTGAACACGCTGTTGAGCTGGGCCACCGACGAATTCGTCTTGCTGACGAAGGAGTACAGGGAAGTCGGATAGGCGAACCGCGATGCGCTGCGGGTGGCCTCTCCAGGGAAGATGTCTTGTGAGGCGCTCACGTAATTGTGGCGAAGGGTGAGCGCATTCGAATTGGTGGCATTCAAATCCAGGCGGCCGAATCCAAGATCGCTCGGGTTGCTCCTGCTCACGTCGCCGAGCGTGCCCGGATCGAAGTTGTACTTGGTCTTGAGGTCAGAAGCGAGCCGCGCAGCGCTGCATCCCGCCACTCCGCCGCAAACTGCGTCCTGAGTGCCGTTCGCATAGTTCGTCGGCGCCGATCCGTCGGCGGAGACGCCGGTCGGCTCGGCCTTTCGATTGCGTTCGCCGTTCACGAAGAAAAACAGACGGTCGCGCATGATCGGGCCGCCGAGACGGCCGCCGTACTGGCTCTGGCTGAACGTGCTGACTGGTGAATTGTTGTTCACGAGTCCGGGAGCGGTCGTGTTCTGCCCTTTGACCCACTTGCCGACATAGCTCGGATTGCGCTTCATGCCGAAAACCGAACCCTCGAATTTATTCGCTCCTGAGCGCGTCACGGCGTTGACGCCGCCGCCGGTGAAGCCGCCCTGCCGCACGTCATACGGCGAGACGACGAGCTGAATCTGCTGAATGGCGTCGAGCGAGATCGGCTGCGTATTCGCCTGCCCGCCGGGTGTTCCAGACGCGGCGAGACCGAACAGATCGTTGTTGACCGCCCCGTCAATTTGAATCGTGTTGTAGCGGTTGTTCCGCCCCGCGACGTTCATCGTTGTCGCGCTCGGTTCGGCCGGATCGACAACGAAATATGGGTTGGTGCGCGCGAAGTCCTGGAGCGAGCGGTTGATTGTCGGCAGCTCCATGATCTGTTTTGTGGAGACCTGCGTTTCGGCGCCTGTATGACCGGGGTTGATGATCGGGTCGGCCGCGGCGGTGACGGTGATCGCTTCCGAAACGGCAGCGAGCTCCATCGACAGCGGCACATCTTCCGTACTGCCGAGGCGTACGTTGATGTTCTCGGCGGAGCTGGTTCTGAAACCCGCCAGACTGGCGCTGATGCGATACGGTCCTCCGACGCGAGCGTTCGGAATCTCGAAGTAGCCGCTCGGGCTGGTCACCGTCGTGTATCGCGTGTTGGTGGGCAGGTGGACCGCTTCGATGGTAACGCCCGGGAGCGGCGTTTTATCCGCTCTCGAGGTCACCGTTCCGGCGAGCGTGCCGCTGGTCACCGATTGGGCGAACAGCGCCGGCGCGCACATCATGCAAAGCGCCGTGAGCACCACCGCCCATCGCTTCAAAATGAACATATCTCCTCCTGAAGTGTCTTGCTGAGGCTAGTGATTTTTGGACGAATTGTTTTACCACAGATTCATGATCGGTACCGGCGGCTGCGGCATGAAAACAGGGCACATGGGCGGGCAGCGATCCAATCGGCTGAATTTCGAATTCGGAAATCAGAAGCTCTTCAAAAACGCGTCGTTCGATGGGAACTTCTGCAGCCGTTCCAATAACATCTTCATTGCATTCATCGGATCGGTACCGGCGAGAGCGCGCCGCAGCGTATGCACTTTCGCGAGGACCGGCGGCGGCAACAGTTTTTCTTCTTTGCGCGTGCCGGTCTGGGCGATGTTCATTGCCGGAAAGATTCTCCGCTCGAACAGCCCGCGGTCGAGGACGATCTCCGTGTTGCCCGTGCCTTTGAACTCCTGAAAGATCACTTCGTCCATGCGCGAGCCGGTGTCGACGAGCGCAGTGGCGATGATCGTCAGCGATCCCCAATCCTCGGCATTGCGCGCCGCACCGAAAAAGCGCCGCGGCTTCTCCATGGTCCGCGCGTCGATGCCGCCGGAGAGGATCTTTCCCGATCCGCGCTGCTCGTTGTTGTACGCGCGCGACATTCGGGTGATCGAGTCACACAGGATGAGCACATCCTTCTTCATCTCCACCAGTCGCCTTGCGCGTTCCAGCACCACTTCGGCGATGAGAATGTGGTTCTCGGCCGTCTCGTCTGAGCTCGAGGCGATGACCTCACCCTTCTCCACCGACCGTCTGAAGTCCGTGACTTCTTCGGGGCGTTCATCGACGAGCAGCACGAACACGATGACGTCGGGATGATTGCGGTTCACGCCATGGGCGATGTCCTTCAGCAGCGTCGTTTTCCCCGCTTTCGGCGGAGCGACGATGAGGCAGCGCTGTCCTCTCCCGATCGGCGCAAGAAGATCGAGCACGCGCGTGGTGAGGCGCTCCGGCTCGGTCTCCAGCTTGAACATCTCATTCGGATCGATCGAGATCAACTCGGAAAATGGACGCCGCGATTCGCGATACTCCTCGAGAGACATGCCCTCGACCTGCTCGAGGCCGACAAATTCGAGGTTGTTTCCGGCGCGGCGCGCGCTGCCGGCGAGGTGAAGACCGGACTGTAGATGCAGGCGGTCGATCGTCGAGCGCGGGACGATCGGGTCACCAGGAGCGGGAGCGTAGTTGTCCTCCATTTTGACCAGCAGACCCGTGCCGTTCGGCTTGATGTAGAGGACGCCAGCGCTCGGAATGAGCTCGCCGCTCGGCAGTTCGATGGGAGCGGCGGAGCCTTCCTGCCCCATCATCGGCTGCTGGTAGCCGCGATGGCGCGACCGCCTGCGGCGCCGGCGCCGTCCTCCCGGTCCGGGACCGGTGCCTGGCTGCGAGGGGAGTGGGGCGTTGCCTCCGTCTTGGTTATCGGGCGAATCGTTCATAGGTGCGGACATCGAGCCATCAGGCATCATCGATTGGCCGGCGAAAGAGCCTTGTGGGCGCCCTCTGCGCCTGCGCCGCTTGCGCGGTGGCCGGTTATCTGGTGTCATCGAAGCACTAAAGCTCAAAAACCCTGGCTGTTGCTCACCTTCGAGCTGCCGGAAGCCGACGGTCGGGGCGGAGAAGTCAATCTCGAAACGCCCGGCAGGATGCCTGTGATCGTCGCACGGAGGTGCCGGCGTAGTATCCGACAGGTCGCCGGCAAATGCAAGTTCAGCAGAGTCGGAGTGCTCGGTGTTTTCGGAATCGCGCCATCCCTCTGGCCGCCTGTGACTCGCTTCGTGCACGCGTATGTGGAATTCATCCACTACGTCGAACGGCTGCACGAGGACGCGACGACAGGCGCGGGACATCACGCGGCGGGAGGTAACTAGACCTCTTCGTAATGCGCGTTGCCGTTTCCGCGCGCCTGTTTCACCTTGTAGGCGAGCAGCGCAAGCGGAACGCCGAGGGAGATGATGCGACGCAGCGGCTTGGGAAAGCCGAAGCCGACGAGAAATCCGACCACCGCGCCGCCGGCCGCGAGCTGCGGCGCGTGTTCCGTGGCGAAGGTTTGAAAATCGAGCGAGGAGCGCAGCTTCCGATCGAGCTCGTCGATGCCATTGCCGAGGCCATCGCGAGCCCGTTCGATTTCACGCTCGATGGTCTCCTTCTCGTTGCTGGCCATTTCAGCGACTCCTTACGCGCGCGATGTCGGACTTGATCGTCTCGATGTCGCTCCTGATCTGCTCGACTGATTCCCTCGGCACAAACTCCGCGGCCGCAAATTTCTTCTTCCCGATGATCGCCAGCACCCCGGCCGCAGCGAACAGCACCACGGTCACGATCAACGCTGATACCCACGCCGGAACGCCGAGCCTGACGAGGACCAGCAGAATCGTGACGAAAAGAAAGCCCAATCCAAACAGCGCCACAAACGCCGCGCCGGCGAACATCGCCGCGCCGCTGCCGAGCTTCGTTGCCGTATCTTTCAGTTCCCACTTCAGCAGCGCGAACTCGCTGCGGAAAAGCGTGGAGATGTTCTCCATCAGCTCCTTGACAATCGTACCGATGGTGCGATCGCTATCGGTCATCGTTGCCATAATGTGTTTCCAGGCAGCAAAATGCGATCCAAATGGATGTTGAACTGGTCAAGGACTTCCGCTTCGAGGCTGCTCATTATCTTCCCAATGTGCCGGAGGGGCACAAGTGCCGCCGGATGCACGGCCATTCGTTTCGCGGTGAGGTCGCCGTGCGCGGAGCGGTCGATCCGCGGACAGGCTGGCTCATCGACTTCGCCGATTTGAAACGCGCGGTCGATCCAGTGGTCGTTCGCCTCGATCATTACCTTCTCAATGAAGTGGAAGGACTGGAAAACCCGACATCAGAACAGATCGCGGTGTGGATCTGGGATCAGATCGCGCCGTCGCTGCCGCTGCTCTACCGCGTCACGATCGAAGAGACGTGCACCACGCGGTGCCATTATTTCGGGGATAGGGTTTAGGGAGTCGGGAGTCGGCTCCCACCCACTACTTCCAACTTCCTATTTCCTGTCCTCAGCGCTCGATTCCGCAAAGCCCGAGGATGATGCTGGCAAGAAGCGAAGGATCGACCGGTCTCGCCAACACCAGCTTGATCGCTTCGACGATCGGAAGCTCGCGCAGCGGCTCCGGAAACTTCGGCGTGATCACCACGATCGGCAGGTCGATATTCTGTTCCGCGATGTGGCGCAGCACATTTCCACTTCTTCCATTCGCGAGATTGAGGTTCAGCACCAGTCCGCAGTAGCTGCGCTTCTTCAGGCAATCGATCGCCTCGTCGACGTTCGCTGTGGTCTCGACGCGCACCTGCCGCCATGGCAGGAGCTCGCGAACCGCATCCAAAGTCTGAGGATCGTCGTCGACGACTAAAGCTGTGCGGGCGGGCGGCATCGCGAGCTCCGGGCGGAGTCGCTCCCACGCGAAACGCGTGCCCGGTCACTTGTGCGCCGGCAAATGGACCTCGAGGGCCGTTCCGTCATGGGCAATATGCACCACCACTCGCGACCCATTCCGCATGCTCTGCCATTCTCCCGCTGCCTTTCCCACTCGATAGGTGGTCGAAGGCGTCAGAGGAACACGCTCCCTGTTTCCGTCGAGCCGCTCGACGACGATCATGCGGCGATCAAAGCTCACGATTGTGCCGCGAATGTCGCGTCCGCCACTGTGAGCAAATGCTGTGGCCGCCAACAACAGTGCGATCATCGTCGTCCTAGTGATGTTCATGCTTTTCGCTCCCCTCCAGGAATTGTTCCTCCTCGCGCTCATGCGAGCTCAAAGGATTCAATCGTTTCATCTCCTCGAGCTCTGCCGGCGTAATCTTCGGCAGATGACGGATGAAATGCACGAGATGCCAATTCTCTTCCTGGTCGTGCTCATCGCCCCAGGCAGGCATGCCGGTGAAACGCACGCCATTCTTGATGATGTAGAACATTTCGCCGTCCATGAGCTGCTGCGTGCGAGAGTCGCGCATATCGGGGACTCGCGGATAGAAATTCGGCCCCATGTTCGTTTTGCCGCTGCCGTCGTTGGCGTGACAGATTGCGCAATGATCGGCGAAGTGCTCCCGACCTTTTTGCAGCACGTCGGGCTGAGCGGCACGGGATTGCGCATGGTGCGCGCCGAGAAAGGAACCGCCAGATGACGAACACCGCGAGCGATCATCGCTTCGGACGCGGTCGGCGCGCCTCGCGCACTCATTCCGCTGCGAACCGCGACTGCAACCGCGGCTGCGATGGCCACGATCGTGAGCACGAGGAGTGCAAAGAGAATCTTCCCCATCGCGGCCCAGCCGCGTTGCGTCATTGTTGAAACCTATCATGAACAAAAAACACCTCTTTGTGACTGCTCTGCTGATTCTCGGCTGCGCCCGCGAGCCTGTCGTGCATGCGCAGGTTGCCTCGATGCAGCATCACGAGATTCGCGCCGGTC
>Ga0137374_10011790_pt1 | contig 10220 bp, 10 predicted proteins | sample SagtaG_20_FD_104811 | JGI IMG/M metagenome (GOLD analysis project Ga0137374, IMG submission 104811) | Vadose zone soil microbial communities from Sagehorn Ranch, Mendocino, California, USA - Sage1_R_100_16 metaG | ecosystem: Environmental > Terrestrial > Soil > Vadose zone | place: USA...
CACGCTGGTACTTTCGGTCGCGCTGGTGGTGATGGTCATCTTTCTCTTCCTGCGCAACGTTTGGGCAACCATCATTCCCGCCGTCACGGTGCCGCTGTCGTTGATCGGCACCTTCGCGGTGCTGTACGAGCTGAGCTACAGCCTCGACAATCTCTCCTTGATGGCTTTGACGATCGCGACCGGGTTTGTCGTCGACGACGCCGTCGTCGTGATCGAGAATACGGTGCGCCATCTGGAAGAGGGCCTCTCGCCGATGGAGGCCGCTCTCAAGAGCGCGGGCGAGATCAGCTTCACCATCGTGTCGATTACGATCTCACTCATTGCCGTCTTCATTCCGCTCTTCCTGATGGGTGGCTATGTTGGAGAGCTGTTTCGCGAATTCGCCGTCGCCGTGAGTGTGGCGCTTGTGCTCTCGCTGGTAATCGCATTGACGCTCACGCCGATGATGTGCTCCCGCCTGCTCAAGCCGGAGAGCGAGCAGCATGGCCGCATCTACCGCCTGTTCGAACGTGGCTTCGATGCCCTTCTCAATCTCTACGAGGCCGGCTTGAAGGTCGTGCTGCGGCATCGCTTCAGCACGCTCATGGTCATGCTCGGTACCGTGGCACTTACGGGATGCCTCTATACGGTCATTCCCAAAGGCTTTTTTCCGCAGCAGGATACCGGATTGATCCTCGGTTTTTCCGAGGCCGCGCAGGACATCTCCTATCAGGCCATGGCCGAGCGGCAGCAGGCATTGGTCGCTGCCGTGCTGGAGGATCCTGCGGTCGCCTCGGTTGGGACCGGCATCGGCGCCGGCGGCGGCAATTCCACGACCAACACCGGCCGTATGTTCATCGCGCTGAAGCCCAAAAGCGAGCGTGACGCGAGCGCGGACCAAGTGATCCTGCGCTTGCAGCAAAAGCTCGCCAAGATCCAGGGCATCACCCTCTATATGCAGGCGGCGCAGGACATCACGATCGGCGGCCGGCTAAACAAGACCCAGTACCAGTACACGCTGGCCGACTCCGATCCGGGCGAACTCAGCCACTGGGCTCCCCTGTTTCTCGAGAAGATCAGGGCATTGCCGGGCATCACCGGCGTCACCACCGACCAGTTGAATGCGGGCCCGCTGCTCGACATCACGATCAACCGCGATGTGGCATCGAGCTATGGCATCACGCCCTCGACCATCGACAACATCCTCAACGACGCGTACGGCCAGCGCATCGTTTCGACGATGTACACACAGATGAGTCAGTACCACGTGGTGCTGGAGGTCCCGCCCAAGTTTCAGTACGGACCGGAAGCACTCGAGCAGCTCTACGTCAGTTCATCGACCGGCCAACAGGTGCCCTTGCGCACCCTCATCACCAGCGCCATCAAAGTCTCGCCGCTGGTGGTCAATCACCAGGGCCAATTTCCGTCCGTGACGATCTCGTACAACCTGCTTCCGGGAACCTCGCTTGGAGAAGCTGTCGCTTCCATTCAGCAGGTCGAGAAGGAATTGGGCAAACCGTTATCGTTGGCCACAAGTTTTCAGGGAAACGGCCAAGCCTATCTGCAATCCCTGAAGAGCACGCCGATCCTGATCGCCGCAGCTCTGGTGGTCATTTATCTTATCTTGGGCATTCTCTACGAAAGCACCATCCACCCGATCACCATTCTCTCAACCTTGCCGGGCGCCGGCATCGGGGCGGTGCTGCTGTTGATGGCGTGTGGCTTCGATCTGAGCGTGATCGCCATCGTGGGCATCCTGTTGCTGATCGGCATCGTCAAGAAGAACGGCATTATGCTTATCGACTTCGCTCTTCACGCCGAGCGCGAACAAGGCCTGCCGCCGGAGGAGGCGATCTACCAAGCTTGCATCAAGCGCTTCCGGCCGATCCTCATGACGACGATGGCGGCGATGCTTGGCGCCGTGCCGCTCATGCTCGGCACTGGAACCGGCTCCGAGATACGCGAGCCACTCGGCTACGCCATCGTCGGCGGGTTGGCCCTGAGCCAAGTCCTGACGCTCTATACCACCCCCGTCGTGTTCCTTTATCTCGATCGTTTGACCAGACGACGACCACACCGGCCGTCACCGAACAGCCCGTCACCGGAGCCACACCGGGCCGTTCCGAGTGAGGCGCAATGATGGGCCGCAGGCACATTGCTCGGCTTCGGGCGTTCGCGGGTTGGGCCGGTCTTGCCGTAGCAGTTGCAATTGCGGCGCTCACGCTGCCCCTTGCATCCCCGTCTTCCTTCCGGGTCCTCCGGCGCGGGACATTCAGGGCTTCAGCGTCTTGAGATAGGCGATGACGTTCTGACGATCGTCGTTGCCGGGCACGCTGACGACCATCTTGGTGCCGTGAACGTCGGCAGCGGGATTTTGAAGGAACTTGTCGAGCTCCTTCTCATCCCAGGTGATGGCAGCCGCCTTGAGTGCGGGCGAATAGTTGTACCCGGCTTCGGTTCCGCTCTTGCGGCCGAATACGCCTGCAAGCGATGGACCGATCCTGTTCACGCCAGGCTGGGTCGCGTGGCAGATGCCGCAGTGGCTCGCGAACAGCTGCTGTCCGGCTGCGGCATCTCCGGCGGCAAGACCCGTCGACGCGCCGAGCGCTAGCGCGGCCATCGCACAAAACGCAGATTTCACGGCTGCCGGTATTTGGACAGGGCGCAGGGTGCGATTTCTCATGTGTCACCTCATGGCAAGTGCCGTCAGTTTGCAGGGTGCGATTTCTCATGTGTCACCTCATGGCAAGTGCCGTCAGTTTAGGGACGACGGGACCCAGCACTTGCTGCGGATTGCCATGGTTGGTCGGTTCTTGCTGAGATCCTTGCAAAAGCGGAAGGTCCGGCCGCCAGCGCTATGCGACCCTCATCCCACAGGCAGGGTGAACTGAAAGACAGCACCCCGGGGCACGTTCGCCGTCGCCCATATGCGTCCCCCATGCGCTTCGATGATCGAGCGGCAGATCGCGAGCCCCATGCCCAGGCCGCCCGCCTTGGTCGTGTAGAACGCGTCGAACAGGCGGCCCAATCCCTCGGAGTCGAGGCCCGGGCCCGAATCGTGCACCGCGACAAGCACGGCATCCGATGCGTCTTTTCCGGTACCGATCAGCAACTCTCGCGCTCCCTCGCTGGTACTGCTCGTCGCCTCGATGGCGTTGACGACCAAGTTGAGCATCACCTGTTGCAGTTGGATCCGATCTCCTCGAACGAGCGGCAAGCCGTTCGCGAGTTGGGTCTGCAGCGAGACGCCATTGCCCAGCACTTCGCTACGGGCCAGAGCGATGACTTCGAGAACGATTTCGTTGATGTCCAACGGATCATTCCGCGCAGGCGCCTTCTTGATCAGGGCGCGGATCCGGTCGATGACTTCGCTGGCTCGATGGCCGTCCTTGATGATATAGCCGAGCGCCTGCCGGCCCTCCTCCAGATCAGGCGGTTGGGCGCCAAGCCAGCGCAAAGCGGCGTGTGCGTTGGTGACCGCCGCGGCGAGCGGCTGGTTGACTTCATGGGCAATCGAGGCCGCCAGCTGCCCCATCGTCGTGACGCGATTGACGTGCGCGAGCTGCATTTGCACCTCGCGCAAGGCTTCGGATGCAAGCACATGCTCCGTCAGGTCGCGGGCGATCACGAGCGCGGCTTGCACCCGCTGCAAGTTCGGCCGCAGCGGCGAACAGCTGATCGCCCGGTACTTCCGGCCATGAGGGGTGGCAAACCACTCTGCGAAGCTGACTTCTTCTCCCGCGAAGCACCGGTCCAAGTTCGATTTTGCCCTCTGCTCGAAGACTTCCCTGCCTACGACGTCAGCGATGTGCATTCCGACGATCTTCTCGGCGGGCATCCCCCAAAATTGCGCATAGACCGGATTGACCCGTTGATACCGGTAATCGTTTCCGACGATGGCTATGCTATCAGGCGAACTCTCGAACACGTGCCGAGTCAGATATTCCGCCCGCTTGCGCTCGGTGATGTCGTTGTTGGTCTCCAAAATCGCAGTGGGTTTTCCATCCGCGTCTCGCTGCAACGCCCATCGGCTCGCCACCGTGACCTGTGTGCCGTCGCGCTTCGTGTGTATGAGCTCTCCTTCCCAGCGGCCCGTCCGGAACAACTCCGCATTGATCTCTTCGAGCCGTGCGGGAAAGATCGTCTGCGTGAGCTGGTGAGTGACCTTGCCGACAGCCTGCTCACTCTTCCATCCGTAGAGTTCTTCCGCGCCACGGTTCCAGAAGGTGATGACGTCATTCATGTCGCGCACGAAGATCGTGTCGTGCGTGAGGTCGAGGAGTTCGGCGCGCTCGCGCAGCGCCTCTTCTGCGCGCTTTTGGTCCTTCCGAGCGCGCAGCGCGCTCACTCCGTAAGTGACCTCGTCCGCCAAATTGCTGCGGAGCCTTGCTACGGCGCAAGTCAAGTTCGGTGCCAAATCCGCATATCGTTCGATTTCGCCCCTGTCGAAAGCGTCGGCATAAAGGGTAAGCGCGCCACGCAGATCGAGAAGACCCTGCGATCCCGCATCAGCGACCAAGGGAAATGCAACACAGGAAAGATATCCCAGCGCCGTAGCCTCGGTTCGCCCATGCGAAAATCTCGGGTCCGTGCGGATATCATCGACCCAACAGAACCTTGCTGTCCTGATGGCATCGCCGACCGGTCCTCTTCCCGCGTCCGAATCGCCCCAGGAGATCTTGACGCGGTCCAGGTAATCCAGGCCGTTACCGGCCCTTGCGACTGGACGGACGGTCTTCTCGGCGTCGTCTTCGCAGTAACCAATCCAGACGAGACGAACTCCAGCCGTCTCGACAAGGATTTGGCAGATCGACTGCAGCAGCTCCTGCTCCTCGCGCGCTTGCCAGAGCAAGCGGTTGCATCGAGAAAGAGCCAGCAGGCTGCTGTTCAGCCGCGCGGCCGCGTCTTCAACTCGTCTACTCTCATCCACCTGATTCATCGATCTTCAATCTAGCCGCGTTGCCCTTCCTTGAGAGTCCCTAAATGATAGCAGTGCAAGGTCCTACCCCTAGTCGATACCGAGTATCCTCGCCGCCAACTGCGTGCCCGCGATGCGGGCAGAAATCTTCGCGAATGCCATATCCCTGGACCTTGAAGTGTCATCACTGAAAGGAGCAAAACCGCAGTCGTCTGTGGTCCCCAGTTGATCGGGCGCAATGTACTCGGCCGCCTCGAGCACACGGTCTCTGACCTCCTCAGGCGTCTCCACGCGCCGTTCCAGGACGTTGATCACGCCGACGAAGACGCGCTGGTGGCTTTTCTTGTACTCGCGGACCATTTTCAGCACGCGCTTGCGGTCAGGCTCGCTTGCCAACTGCATGTAGAAATTTCCCGCCTTCAGTTCGAACAAGCTGGGCAACAACTGCGCATAGTCGACCCCCGCGCTGTGGGTCGAGTTGCGGTCCGCGCCGTGACAGGTATGGACGCCGATTCGCTTTCGTTCTTCGGTCGAAAAGCGTTCCAGGAGCAAGTTGTTCAAGTCGATGAAACTGCGCAGGAGCCGCCCAGTCGGATCGAGCTTGATGGAAAGCCGCCCTTCCGTGAAGTCGATCTGGACCGCGTGAGCGCCTTTTTGCAGACAGCGTCGAATCTCACCTTCCTGCTCCTGCAGCAGAGCATCGAGGTAATCCTCGCGCGAATAGCCGGGAATGGCCCGTTGCGGATACAGGAGGCTCAAGGCCGAGGGAGAGATGACGGCTTGCTTGACCGGCACATGCGCGTAGCGCTGTGCCGTTTCCAGATAGACATCCGCGGGAGTGCGATATTTGAACGGCCCCGCCGACAATCGAGGAAACTGTCGGATGTGTCCATCCGCGAATGGAATCGGCGTCCCGTCCGCGACAATGTTCGTTAGACCCTGAATAGGATAAGTGGCGAAGCTCTCCTTCGCCTGTTCGCCGTCCGTAACGACCTTGGAGCCGGTCGCTTCAAATCGCGCGATGGTATCTTGAACGGCGGAATCGCGCTGCGAAAGCAGCTCTGCTTGCGAGATGCGTCCGGATCGAAACGCTCGCGCTGCTTCGATCAGCGTCGGCGGCCTTGGAATACTTCCAATGGGTTCGCTCGGGATTGCCACGATCGGAGCACTCCCTGAATCGATGCGCCGATCTCACGGAAAACGCTCAGCCACACCGCGAAAGAATCGGATTCGCCTAAATCGCTGGTCCTCGTCTGGGGCAAGCGTGTCCTACGGGAGCCGGCCGGTGTCGGACGCCGACGCTGGCGCCCGCGGTAAGCAGGCGCACGATCTCCGCCGCTCAAGATTGGACTTGCCCTAACAAAAAACCGCGTTTTCGTCCAGCCGCGACAATGGCAGATGCGGCGCCAAGCTGCGCGCGGCATCATCGTTTCGATCGATGTAGGGCAGGCCCCCTACCGCGGAGAGAACGGTGGGTCCGGCAAGGAATGATCGCGGAGAGCTTGAAATTCCGGACACCGAACCCGAAATTAGAGAACAATCAGCTACCAAACGGACGCGACCTTCCTTACCAGAAATTGGGCGTGAAGCCTTCGCGACCGTATGCGCCCCGCTGGTAGTCTCGCTCCCTTGGCGCGTAACGGCGCGCCGCCCAATCGTCGACCCGGACCTCCCGCCAGGACGGAGCGCCATACCGGTACTGGTCGCGGCGATGGTTCTGACCGCGCGCCGACTTCTGCGCTTTCTTGTTCTTGGGCGTAGCAATAGTGTTCTGCGGCTCCGTCGAGTTCGCGGCCGCGATCGCTGCCTCGCCGAGCCTCGCCGGGTTGCCTTGGGAGCCAGTGCGGGCGGCGAGAAGTGCCGCATCGATGCCGCCCGTCGTTGGAGCGGCGCTGCGGCCGAGAGCAACGGCAGCGATTGCTGGGCGATTGTTCGCCACCCAAACCATGCGCGGCTTGCGCAGCTTGACCGAAACACAATTGCCTTCGGTCTGGGATTCGCCGACGCAGGACGGCTTGTCCGCGGTGGTCTGTGCGCCTGCGACGATGAGTAGTCGGGAAACGACGCTGGCGAACGGTGCCAGGCTCGTGGCTGTGGTCGTCTCGGCAATGGATGCCTCGTCGGCGCGTGTGACCGGCGCAGCGAACTTGGGGCGGTCGGCTGCGGTCATCATAGCTGCGCCGACCCCCGCGACGACAAGACACGCCAGCGCTACTCGTAGCCTGCGACCAAAGCGTGGGGTGGGACAGAAAAAGCCGAATTCGGGATGAATGTAATGGGATGCGGGCACGGGAGCGTCTCCAACAAAGCCAAGCCTCGATCCCAAGCGCCCCTTGGAAATAGAATGCCCGCTTATACGGACGCGGTCTGAGCAAAATTGCTCACTCGGCGTATTCACGTCTCCAGCTTTTGGCGAATGCATTTTTCCGTCTGAAATGAATAATTGGTGTGATCGGCTTCGAGCATTACTTTAGCGCCACGCTGCCATCGCCCAACGGTTCGGCTGTCTTGAATTCGATCCAGCGGAGACCGGACCGCGTGGCTGGGCATGCAGGACTCGAAGTGCGCCGGGAGACCGGCAAGGAGTAAGTGGTGCAAGTCCATTACGATGAAGGAGTAGAGATGCACATCGGCCCCGAGCCGTGCGTTGGCGTCCGTAAGGACGCCGACGAAGCGTCGGTAGGGGAGGGCATAGGCCAGCCATTGAGCCACGAAAGCCAATCCCCGGGTGCCGACGCTGTCGGACATGGGGCTTGCTCCCCCGCCTGATGCCAACGCTGGACACCAGAAGGCCATGGCGCTGCGCGGTCGGTTGGCCGCGCGCTTAGCGTATCACGAGTGGGATGCGCGCGCTTCGGGCGTCATGGGTATGTCCCCTTGCATTACGGCGGGTGACCTCGCCGGCTTTGTCAGCTGGCGCGCCCTCCGAGTGAGCAATTTTGCTCAGACCGCGGCCGTACAAGCGGGCATTATATCTCCAAGGGGCTTCTAACCAGGAGAACGTCATGAAAAAGATGTGCATGATTGGAGCAACTCTACTGGGTGCTGCTGTACTGTGCGCAACTCCTATTTCGCTTCATCAATCCCAACATAAAGGTCTGTCATTGTCCCTAGACAGTGCGGATGCCCGAGTGGGGCAGCCACTTAGCGCTGGAAGCGTTGCCGGCGTGAATAGGCGCGCCACGCGGCGGGCAGTGCGGCGCGGCTACTAAGACTCTTCGCAGCCCGCAATGTGATCTGGGCGAACCGCGAGGAGGTCAAAACCGGTAAAGCTCACAACGAGCAAATGATTTCCGGTCTTGCCCCGATAGCCGACATGAACGAGCCATGCCGGCATGTCGCATTCGTGAGCATGGCGAGGCGCGCACGGTGCTGGCGCCGGTCTACGACTCGTTCAGCGAGGGCTTTGCAATAGAACTGAACATTAGAGGCAATGAGGAGGATCACGTTAAGGTCGCGAATATATTTGAGACCCTACTTTCAGGGATACGGCCCCGGGGAGCGCCCAAGCCAGACCGTTAGCCTTCGGGCACCACGAGGATCGCACGCCCACACACGGCTTTGCTGAGACGCGCGAGGCCGCAATGGCCGCATTCGCCAAGAGCTGGCGACGAGAATAAGCGAATTCGATGCAGAATCTCCACCACGATCAATGAGAACGAACTTCCGGAGCGGTTCCAACAGGTCTTTAAGATCGCTCCGAAGGACCTGTGGCGCCGACGCGCCGACGCTCTCGCGGATCAACGTGACGATCAAGATGGTCCTGGGCGTAGCGCAAGACCGAAAGCGACGAACATGACGACTCCAGCCATTATTCCTACGTCAAGCGCGGTCGTCATCATATCAACCATATCAAGCGCTCCATCTCGACAAACGATGGTTCGTCTCGGCGGCCATCGCGCATCCCGTGCGGTCGCCCCGATCCCGGTCAGTCTGCGCTATATTTTTTGCGGCGATGTGTGAGCTACTTCATACTCGGGAGAAAACGAGGACACGCCGTATCGATCCAGCCTTTGAGCGCCGCTCGAACACTATGACGCCGCCCGTAGGCGGCGCTTAGTCGCTCACGACGAATGCAAAAACTTGACGGTGCGGCACGCGGCTTGACGCAATACGTCGCTGGTTGTTGGACAAGACCCAATCGGCTGCGACTATCTTTGCCATCGCCAAATCGACTTGCGCCAAGAAGCGGATTTCCGTTAATCGCTTTTGCTCGCCGGGTCCCAGTCCAGGAAAGGGCTTTGTGATTTTCATTGTTGACTCCATACACAGAGAGAGCGCCCGTGCAAGCGGGCGCGAGTGTTCGGATGAAGATTTCGCCTTGCCTGCGTCCTGGGATTTGTTATTTCGCGCCAAACATTTGTTCTCGGGCGCCAATCGCGCGATCGTCGCGAACAGGCTTGGCCTTGCCGACGAGCGAAGCGTGCGGACTGCCAAAGACTGAAGCGCGCTTTGGAGCGACTCATACTCTCGCTGCAAGATGAAAACCGAATAACGCATTTTCTTGCGCGGTCGAATCGTGCTTACCGCGAACGACAATATGTGAACGTTAGGCATTTGGCCGCTCGGCACGCCACCGGGCGGCCTTTTCGCTTGTAAGCACTCGGGACTCTTTCGCGATTCCCCCTTAGGCTTGCCTAGTCGCGGCCACCGACCCCAAACGCTGAGCTTGCATGGATCAATAATAATATCGCTTCCGCTTGGCCCTGGGCGGAACGAATTCGGGCCCACGGTAATACGGGTTCGGACCGCAAAATCCGCGGTTGCCGGCGATCACCTCTTGCACGCACATTTCGTAGGTTGGCAGACTGCAATTGTAAGAAAAGAAACCGCCCTTATTAGTGCCCGCGCACCACGGCATTTGAGTGGCTTGGCTGACGCGAAGGTCGAGCAACGTTGCCACCGCTACGGTCACTACGATGAGCATTAATCGCATGGGTCGCCTCCAGCCAGGTGCCGCGCGCCGATCGGCGCCGCTCCGCGCTCCAACGCGCTACTCCTGCCCGGCAACAAAATACAAGAATGCGCGAGTTAACGCCTTGGCGCGCTCTGCTAGCCACTTCTGCGTCTTTGACCCTCCCTGATGGCTTCTGCTTTATTGGCGATGGTCTTCAGGGACGGTGGGCGCTCGCCACCGACTGCGTCATCGCGCTCATCCAGGAGCACTGCCACCGCCCCCTGTTTGCTATTGAATCGCTATTGAATCGAAAGGAATTGGAAAGGATCGGCGCGAGGGCGTTTCCAAAAATAAGGAAGAAACATACAGTTGATGGTGGGCGCGACAGGGATCGAACCTGTGACCCCTACCATGTCAAGGTAGTGC
>Ga0137374_10011793_pt1 | contig 10219 bp, 14 predicted proteins | sample SagtaG_20_FD_104811 | JGI IMG/M metagenome (GOLD analysis project Ga0137374, IMG submission 104811) | Vadose zone soil microbial communities from Sagehorn Ranch, Mendocino, California, USA - Sage1_R_100_16 metaG | ecosystem: Environmental > Terrestrial > Soil > Vadose zone | place: USA...
CCAATCTTTGTCCACTGATCCTTATTATGAATTTGTGGTTCACTCAATATTTCATAACCCAATGTGCTCTTGTGCTTATCAACAGTTTTTACCACGGTCCTCAAGAAATCTGCTTGTAGACGCCAACCATCTGTGCCGTTCACACTCTTAATTGCCCTGTTCCACCAATTGGTCCACCATTTTTCTGCAGCGGTCGACTTTGGTGTTCCTCCACTGTCCTGCTTGTAGAGGACGGCATCATTAAACAAGTATGCTGGGAACCCAGTTCCACTTCGAACATCTAGCCACGATGAAGTATGAAATTGATGATTGTCATAAACTACTTTAATTCCGTATTTGTCAGCTAATTTTGCAACTTGTTTCAGTTCCTTTATGAATTCGACCGGGTTTCTAACATACGATTCCCAGTAGAACCTGTAGCGAATATGATCGATGATGTTATCTTTTGAAAGTATTTTGAAACTACTTTTATAATAGTTACTTGGATAGGGATTCTTGAAGCCCTCTCTGGACTGTGGCAAACCTGTGTTGTACCCTTTCATATTTACGCCATGATATGGTAGAGCATCGTGAGTGATGCTTTTATGCTTTTTGTTACTGTCGGAAAGAACTTTATTAGGTTTATCTTTTGCCTTTGCATATGCCGTGCTTATCGTAATATTGTTAAGAACAAAACTAGTTACCAGAAGTGCCGCCATAAAAATAAATATACTCATCTTAATATGCATGCAATCTCTAGAAGGGCTATTTTTGAATACTCGAAACACTTTAGTTCATTATGTTTGCAATTTTTAATCTTACATGAATCACGTTTTTTTAGTAACCACGGTCGGCGTGAAATCGGAGGAATTAATAGGGTGAGATATCGGAGGAAGTGTTTTTATCTGATTTGATAATACGTTCGTCTTGTTAAGATCCGTGAATACAGATTCAGTAGTGATATTTTGGGAGCTGGAAATGGGTATATTCGTTAGGAGTTGTGTCATGCCAGTTTTATTCACAGTGAATCCCGCGGGAAAAGATGTAGTCTTTAATATCGATCCATTCTAAGAATGTACCTTCATAACGGCATTAATCTTTTGACCGATGAGTGTGGGATCGGATACGGTGTAGTTTACATTAACCTTGATTTGATAATTAGTCGTTCCATTTATCGGAACAAACTGGGCATTATTTAACTTTATAGTAATTTCACCTCCAGTATAGCCTGCCGCCCGTGCCTGTAGCCACACTTGAATGAAGAGTCCAACAACTAGAATAGGAACGGAAATTCTACGATTTCTATAGAAATCCAATTTTTCTCGCCTGTGACCTCCCACGATTTATTTTACAACGACCTTTCCAGTCATCGATTCATGAAAAGAACAAAAATATTCAAAGGTCCCAGGGTTGTCAAATTTGTGGGTAAACGATTCCCCTGAAGCTAAAGTACCAGAATCAAAATCTTGTCCTATAGTCGGTCCTTCACTACTTCCAGACGTAACTGTGTGAATATCGTCGTCATCATTTGTCCAAGTAACTGAATCACCTGCTTTGATTTCAATCGGGTTAGGATCGAATGACTTGTCCTTCTTTATGCCGATTATAGATACAATATGTGTCCCCGATAATGTTTTTGAGGAATGTCCTGAGGAAGAGGATTCACCATATGCTGAAGTGACCGGTGATGATAACATTATACCGCTGCCTGTGATACTTATAGATACTAAGAGGACGATTAATGACAAGTTTGGTAATTTATGGTTACTAACATGGTTTTTCATAGTAATCTAAATTGTCCTAGAGTAATCGAAATTTATGCTGAGAGGTAATGTATGTTAGACAAACGATTGAAAACCTAGTAACCAATGTATTGAGATAAAAATATTTTAAAAAACAAACAATGACTAGAAATAGCCATTCACGTGGAGAGCAACCACCTCAGTTATAGCACATTTGAATCATTCCTTGTGCTACTATTTGTGGTGAAAATCAATTTGCAACCTCCTTTCCCCAATTAATTCATTTAAAATTTCCTTATCGATTAACGGCGGTACCGGGAACTGACACTTTTCGACCTCGGAATCCTGCAACAACCATTTGAATCCCAGTTATTAAAAGTCCTACTGCAATTACAATCCCCGCTAAAGCTGCACCGAAGAATGGAGATACTAGGACTGCGATGGAAAGGGCTATCGCAAGTGCGCCAACACCTACCAAGAACGCCCGTGATGCTCCAGAGTGCTTGCCTGAAAAGCCTTCTATGATTCTGGCAATACCATTAATTAGGAACGCTACGGCAATAAATATGATTATAATCAGAGCGGTTGTTGCAGGATATGAAATGGCTAAGCCAGCAAAAATCAAAACGAGTACTCCAAGACCTATGTTCGCCCATCTAGACTTACCAGGTGAAAAAATTCCAACCAAAATCTCCTCAATTCCGACGAAGAACAAGACTATAGCCAATATCAAAATAATTGAGATGTAAGTTATTGCAGGAGAAGCAAGAGCGAATAGAGATAAGACAATGATTAATGCTCCCAAGCCTATTTGTGCGGCTCTTAGCCAGCTCGGAGATTTCTGCGATAACATTATGGACAATGATCAGTGAAGCTCGCCTATATGGTTTATAGGATCATTTTCAATAAAATGTTCTGTATCAAAACTAGAAAAGCTTGTCATTCTAAGGTTAAACAAAGAATTACACGAAATGGAGTAGACATGATTTGAATAACTATATCCGATCCGGAAAATCCATCCATCTGTAGGATTCATTTCTATCCTTTCGCATATCCTCATGGCATTTTCCACAGACATATTGTTGTGGTAACATTCCAAGAGACGGATCGTCAATAGGACACTCAATAACTTTCAAGTATCGCCGAAAATTAGTATATATGAACCAATCTTTTGTTTCCGAACCTCTTATGCGAACCCCGCAATAAGCGCAAATAACAACTTCCAAACTACAATCTCCATAACATCACCATCCATTATTAAGTTCTCGAACCCTAAATCGAATAAGCTCACAGGTTGCCAGTTTCTCTCTTGCCATAGTAAAATGCGCGTCCATACACTTCTTCTATCACTATGCTTGGGTGATTTTGTGATTTGATCCTCAAACAAATTGCGGTTGGCAGATCAGCCATGAATGAAAATGTAAGGTTTGAAAAAACCAAACTAAAATTTAGAATCACGATGGTGAGGATGACGTTTTATATCCAGAACAACTAGTCCTATAAACGAGGCGGCCATCATGCCAATTAAGAATACGGGCAGAATACCATTTATTGAGGCGAAACCAACTATGAGAACAGATATAGCTAAACCTATACTGACTGCCGATTCTCTATATTTTTCTATCCCTTTTGAATTAACTAATTTGGGGCTACTCTTTGCTGATGTTATTTGAATTACTCCTAAGGCAAACATGCAAAGGGAAGTTGAGATACACATTAGCCATACTTCAGCAGGTGGCAAAACTATGCTTTGGTTACTTAGAACTATGTGTTCTATGCTCGCTCCCAATGCTGTAAAACCAATTATCAAAGGAAAATGGATATACAACCAGCTAACATATACTCCCAGTTGTTTATTTTCTCGCAGGGCGCGAATTTCTGAACCATCTACACTGTCAAAGTAAATCCACCCATAAACTAAATGCTATCGCCAATCCGAGGGCTGCCGATATCATGGAAGGGAGAGTCCATTGATGGGTTGCGATGCCGTTCACAACTCCCAGTATCGCTATACCCAATACTATTATTGTGAACGATCCAAAACGTTCTGGCAGATGCTGTTCATGTGGGGCAAATTGATTTGAAATCTGTCTGGTAAGCAACAATGGCGTACTTATATCAACTGCAAGACCAACCAGCCATAGAATAAATCTAAGGGGTGGAGGTACAAATATTGATGCAAACCATATTCCGGCAGAAACAGAAAATCCAAGGGAATACCTATTAATTAGCTTCCGGGCTGACGGTACGTGTTTTCTTGCATGCACATATTCTACTACAAGTAGGATACGCATAGCAGCGTAAGATAGAGCAAACCAAACTGAATTCTTTCCAAAGCCATCTGGAATATTTACGGCCATGAAAGCACAAGCACCAATTTGCAATAAGGTAAGGAACCGGTGGATTAGATCGTCAGTTCCAAATCTTGTTGCATAAAATGTAACGCCAATCCATGCCCAACATACAGGAATGAACAGGGCCACGTAACTAAGAAAGCCATTTATAGAGACGTCATGATTCAGGTTGATGCTCAGTTGTAATACTACAATTGCAACTATCAAGTCGTAAAAGTTTTCTAACCATGAGGCATGACGATCCTTATAACTTTCCACCTCCACTATTTATCGAAATTTGTATATTTATGATTAATCACCATTGTGCTGAATCCAAAGTTAAGTATTACTAGTGTGCATCCGGAGTAGGCCTAATTACTCGTAGAATCAGTAAAGGTTACTTAAGTAACCAAAAAGTCATAGCAACTAAAGATCTGATTACCTTTGTACTATAACTATGAATATGTTAAGGGAAGGGGCGCAGACATTGTAGTATTGTAACGGATAGAAAATGAATGATATAAAAGAATTAGATATTAATAATGGGTTAGGGCAAACATGTGACCAGCTAATGTAAACATAGTCAATTTATGTTATATCTTAGTATATTGTGAGTATGTTGAATGGATCCAAAAAGTTGTTTCTTGACTTGGAAAAATCTGAAGGAAAAGACGAGTGTGGAGGGTATAAAGGCTGATCCCTGTTAACGAAGATCTAATAAGTAAAGCTGTGGAGAAAGTGGATAAATCCATTGTTAATATCGCAAGTGTTAGAATGGTTCAAGGTCAACTATTTCGTCTGTTTCCAATGGAAGGTGTTGGTTCAGGAGTTGTAATCGATAATGATGGTCACGTACTTACTAATAATCATGTAATCGACAACGCACAACGATTAAAGGTCACAACGATTGACGGCAAAACTCGTAATGGCACGTTAGTCGGAAATGATGACACAACCGACTTGGCTGTTGTGAGAGTAGATACTGTAGAAGGTTTTACTCCAGCGCAGTTAGGGGACTCCGATAAATTAAGGGTAGGGCAGATAGTTATTGCAATTGGTAATCCCTTCGCATTGTCTGGCGGGCCAACGGTCACATCGGGTATTGTGAGTTCATTGAAAAGAAGCATACAGTTCGAGTCTGGCATTCTAGAAGTAATCCAGACTGATGCTGCAATAAATCCCGGTAATTCGGGCGGACCTTTGGTAAACACTGATGGTGAGGTTGTAGCAATCAATACTGCGAAAATGCCTTATGGTCAAGGGATTGGGTTTGCAATTCCAATCAACATGGCAAAATCTATACTTGAAGATCTAATTCAAAATGGAAAAGTCACAAGACCGTGGATGGGCATAGCAATTGTCAAACTAAATCGACAACTGGCGCAATACTATGGTTTGCCCATCACCGAGGGTGCTTTAGTGGTAGGCGTAGAACAAGACAGTCCTGCTGACTATGCAGGCATACGACGGGGAGATATAATAGAAGAAGTAGATAATGGTAAAATCTATGGTCCATCAGAACTTTCAGCTCATATAACCCGTAAGAAGAAAAATGACCAATTGAACGTTACTATTAATAGATATGGTCGTGTGTTCGATGTGCCTATTCATGTTCAAGCTCATCCATAATTGAGAAACTATGTGGTCATAGCTACTAATTTTGATTGCCTTAAAATCGTAACCCAATTGCATCCTCTTCTAATTCACGGACAACGAAGTATATTTTAACCCATTACAAAATTTCAATTGCACGAGAATTGAATTCCTACTTTCCAGACTCGAAAAACAGTATAAAGTAGCAGTGTGGGAATTAATATGATCAGGTGATGGATAAAAAATCTCAACCGAAATGCATTAAATACAATAAAGTGGTTATAACATCGCCAAGCGATAAAAATTGCATCATAGATACATTCAAAGATTTCTTTGCTAGCATAAATGAAAGGACGACGGGTTTGAAAGGATATGCTATTATGCATAATGATGTCCCAATTGAAAGCACTGCTGAATCAGTAATAGTGGTTCTCACTTTTTGGAATAGTAGGGATGACATGGATGATTATTACAAACCAGAAAACAAACATCTATCACAATTGGTCGCAAGTGTTAAACCATTTCTGAAGCAAATGCCCGAAAGAATAAGCTACATTGTATCTGAATTCGTTATCTGATGATGACGGACAAGAGTGCATAATTTTGCGTTATTTTGTCTATCATATTATTAGTATTGGACCAAAAGTCCATTCACCTGTTGTATAGATTATCTAGCATGATACTTGACATAATACATTGTCCATATAATATCTGGGACAAATATCACTTTAAATTTAATAATCTATGTATAGCGTATCAACTTGCAGGGTGGGGGATAAGTTTTAAATGAGTTTCTGTCAATTTGGCCTTCATGATACTACAATACGAACAGGACATCTCATTAACGTACAAGTGATGAATGATATTGTAGGAGTATGTCGTAGATGCTATACTTATCTACAAAATAAATTAGTTGATCCAACTATCTCTATTTTTTATAGTTGGAGTGAGCAATGTGGACCTAGTCCGCCTTTGCCCAATACCTTGAAAATTAGCTGTTTAAAACGTGTGGAACTCGTATCTTATTTAGATTTCAAACTAAATTCAGATATTAGAAACATGAATCCAAATTTTCCAGTTTTTCTACTGGATCATACTGAAAAGGATGGTTTTACCGAAAAGCTAAAACAGGATAGGAGTATTGAGAGCATAATCAGCGATATAAATTGTAGCGTTGACAGAAAAAATATCACTCTAAGACTATGGTGTGGGTTAAAGGAAGCCGCAAGAACAATTCGTAAGAACTATAGTACTGGCCAGCGTAACAATCATGGTCAGATTATCAAAAAAGACTATACTCCGCATGACAGGAGAAGAGACTTTATGAATACAGTAGATCCTAAAGCAAATAAGGACGAAATTTATGCTGCTGGGGTAGAGGCTGCAGTATATCATGAACTATTCAAAACTCGCCAAAATGTGCTGTACTTGGAGGGCGTGCCAGATACATCTAAAATCTGGAAATATGTCAAGAGCAAAGGCAGGAGTATTGTAGATAAATCAGATCTTGAAGAGATTTCCTAGTTTAGTCTAAATCTCTAAAGGCAGTCCATTGACTAAAAATAGTCAATCTATTTATCAAAAATCGAGATCAAATTTTTTAAATTGAGAATATTTGCAAATCTAATATTCTGATCATTGTTGAGAATAATTGAAGGAATTTATATTACATTACGCATTTGAATTGTAAATGAGCAGAAGTACAATCATTTTAGTCATAATTTTGGTTTTAATAGGTGGAACAATAATCGTGTATTCTATTATCGGAATTCAACCAAATAATCAAACCCCCGCAGTACCACCTATTGAGCCAGCTGCTCAGCAAAGCACTCAACCAAATGCTCAGACGGTGCAGTAATCGCTTGTGTTAAACGGGTTATGAAATCTAACTGGGGTAGATTATAATTCGGGCAACAGTCACTTTCAGGGCACGACAACAAATCCTTGCGACACAGGTGAAATTCCTAAAACAACTATCCAAATCTACCAAATTGTCATTCAAATTATTTAACACACTTAAATTCATAGGGGCATTGAAGATAGTATTTGAAGATCCTACGTTTTCACTGCAGTTGCTTAGAGTAATAAGTCAGGCGTATTACGGAGGTGCAGATATTGGAGAGTGTCTCTCGACTGCATATAGGATCAAAACCAGCAGCCTTGTTCTGAATGGCTTAGGACAGCCCAGCGGGTACACAAATATGCCAATGAATCTTTATTGTCCGGTCATAGGGTAAGTGCCAAAGATAGTTATCTTCGTGCCTCTAATTATTACAGAGCTGCAGAATTTCTTCTTGTAGATCCCCAAGATCCTAGAATTCTAGAGACCTGGGGAAAAAGCAAACAATGTTTTAACCAGGCCTCAGAGCTTTTATCCCCTCCAGTTGAATCAATAGAAATACCATATGAAGGAACGACCTTGCCCGGTCACCTTTATGCTGACAATCATGGCAAGACTGTACCAACCTTGATAGTGCACGGTGGGTTCGATTCTACTTTAGAGGAACTATATACGTTTGCAGCAGCTCCAGCATTACAAAGGGGTTACAACTGTATAGCCTTTGAGGGGCCTGGATAAGGTGGAGTAATACGAAAGCAGAAAATACCATTCAGGTTTGACTGGGAGAATGTTGTAACTGCGGTGATGGATTTCGCGTTAACAAGAAAGGAAGTCGACCCTAAGCATGTATGCTTAATGGGTATTAGTATGGGAGGATATTTGGCTGCTAGAGCCGCTGCTTTTGAACATCGAATATCGGCTTGTATATTGTATAATGGGGTTTACGACGGACATCAATCGCTTGAATCTTCATTTCCTCAGTCATTGCGTAATGCGTTTGAAATTGGTGATGAAAAGGCAGTTAATACCGTTCTTGAGATCCTTATGGAAGCAGATCCGAACTTGAAATTCAATATGAAGCATGGAATGTGGACTACAGGATCCAAAACTCCTTTCGAGCTAATCCAAAAAAGTACTAGCTTTACCTTGAAGGGTATCGCAGACAAAATTAAATGTCCTACGCTAGTTCTCGAGGCAGAAAAAGATGACTCGTTCCCCGGTCAACCACAAAAAGTATATGACGAACTCATCTGTGCTAAATCACATATCTTATTTACAGCAGAAGAAGGAGCAGAAGAACATTGCCAATGTGGAGCTCCGTCTTTATCCAATCAGAGAATTTTTGACTGGCTGGATCTAACATTCGGTAAGGATTTGGGTAGCTAGTTAACTCCTGGGCCCATTGAAGAAAACTAGAAAACATGTAGGGCACTAATTTCTGATAATATTCTTGAAACCTTAATCTAAAGCAATCAAATAAAGCATACCTTAAATTTATGAGCATGAATGGTCCACGAAATAATAGAAAATTATTCCGATTTTTACCTCTATAACATAACCAGATATACGATGTCATTGACCATAAGAAAGTTATGTTATTTTATGATATTGCCAGCTGTTATTTCAATCTTAATGATAGCCCCTTCTTACATTAGTGACAAAATTATTTATGGAGCATCTCCATTTGGAAATCCTGACAAAGCTGTTATTTTTACAGCAGGAGGGAGAGCATTTCAATTTGACGTCGACTATGCTATAGTAGGTGGGGATCAAGGTGAGGTTGTTGTTAAAAATCCCGATGCGAAACAACAGACGGTCGTTATGAAAAGAGGTTTGCATGTAACTGGTGGAGTAACACCCGTAATTGGTCAGCAGGCCGATGGTATGTTTCACCTTTTTGTTACAAAGGACAAGATAAAGGTTCGCAATCTGCCATTAAATTCGGGAAGGTTTATGATTTGGAGAATATCGTAGATCACTGCAAGGAACTGAATCTGAAGTGTTTTGTTTTTGATGCTGATATACCTACAAAGGAAAGAAAAGGAACATATGATCTGGTATATCAAGTCCAGTTCAACAACGCGGAGTTGGAAAAATTTTACATTACTAAGATAGTCTTAAAGTAAACCGTTGGTCAGTAATTACAAAATTGACGTTAGTTAATTTATCTTTTCCTGGTATGATTGAATAAAACCAAGAATTATTGTCTACATAGATACCTCTAGTCTCTTTTGACGATTATAATTCCACGGAATAAAGGCCTTTGATATATCAGTGGATTTGATTTGTCTCTGTGAACGCTTGACTTGAATTCGCCTCTCGGTTTTTCTTTAGGTATTCAAGTATTGCATTTCTTTTTAAAGTCAATTCTCTTTGGCTTGTATGAAACTGCAATAACTATGATAACAATAACAATAATGATAGATGCTATAAAAATTCCGCCTAGCAGTCTTTTCTTATTCATGTCAGTATAACAATCGAAAGAAGAGAAGGAGGGACAAGTTAATGAAGTAAAATATAGAAGGAACTATATTATCCTAAGCTTCTTAAGACTCGACAAGCAATAAATTATGAATTTATTGTACCATGGTATGACATGCTGTGATCCAAATTCCAATTGAGTCATTTAATGAAAAAAAAGAAAATTAAGTTATGCTATTTTGGGTTTTTGCCGTTTAAATCTATCTGGTCAACTTTGAGCGTAATTCTATACCAATTGTTCTTGTACTTGA
>Ga0137374_10011808_pt1 | contig 10212 bp, 6 predicted proteins | sample SagtaG_20_FD_104811 | JGI IMG/M metagenome (GOLD analysis project Ga0137374, IMG submission 104811) | Vadose zone soil microbial communities from Sagehorn Ranch, Mendocino, California, USA - Sage1_R_100_16 metaG | ecosystem: Environmental > Terrestrial > Soil > Vadose zone | place: USA...
GCCGCCTGCGGTTTCGGCTGCCATGTTCATTTCCCCGCGAGGTCGAACTGTTCGAGGTGGTACTCCTTGCGCGGCACGAGCTCGATGCGCCGCATGAATCGACGTTCTGCCTCTTGCACCGATTCACGCTCCTCCCCCTTCATGAGGTCGATCACGGCAGGGTGAGCGTTCACCACCACGCTGTATCCGGGTAGGTAAGCGCGGTCGCGCCGAATCTGACGCAGGATTTCGTAGACGACGGTTTGCTTGGATTGAAGCTGCCCGGTGCCGTCGCAATAGAAACAGGGTTCGTGCAAGAGTCGACCCAGGCTCTCGCGCGTCCGCTTGCGAGTCATCTCGATGAGCCCGAGGTCGGAGATGCGATTGAGCGTGGTTTTGGCTTTGTCTTTCTGCAAAAGCTCCTCGAGCCGTCGACGGATCTTTTCGCGGTTCGACGCACGCTCCATGTCGATGAGGTCGAGCACGATGAGGCCGCCTAGATTGCGGAATCTCAGCTGATAGGCGATCTCCTCCACTGCTTCGAGATTGGTCTTGAAAAGCGTGTCCTCCAGGTCCTTCGAGCCCTTGCCGACGTATCGGCCGGTATTGACGTCGATCGCGGTAAGCGCCTCGGCCTGGTCGATGATGAGATAACCCCCGGAGGTCAAAGGTACCTTGCGGCTCAGCGCACGTCCGATCTCGTCTTCGATCCCGTAGGCGTCGAAGATCGGCTCGTCGCCGCCGTAGTAAATGATGTCTTTGACCCGCTCGGGCATGAACATCTCGACGAAGCGGACCAGACGTTGGTACTGCTCCCTATCGTCGATCACGATCTGCTCGATGTCGTCGGTGAAGAGGTCGCGCGCCGTCTTGAGGACCAGATCGAGCTCTTGATAGAGGAGCGTCGGCGCCCGCCCGCCCGAATCGCGCTTCCTCGCGACCTCTTCCCACAGCCGCACGAGGTAGCCCACGTCCGCCTTGAGCTGCTTTTTGGTGAGGCCTTCGGCCACGGTCCTAACGATGAGTCCCCCTTTCGGAGGTTTGATCGACTCGATGGCTTCGCGAAGCCTCGCGCGCTCTTTCTCGGAACCGATGCGTTTGGAGATCCCGATCTGGTCGATCGTCGGCATGTAGACGACGTAGCGGCCGGGAAGCGAGACGTGGCTGGTGACGCGGGCTCCCTTGGTGCCGATAGGCTCCTTGGAAACCTGCACGATGACTTCTTGGCCCTCGCGAACGACCTCCCGGATCGGCGTCGAGCGTGACAACCGAGACGCATCGCGCTGACCGTTGCGCCCGCGCCCGGGCTTGGCTCCCCGCCCGTTTCCTTTTTTTTGTCGCAAACGCGCCGCCCGCTTGCTTCGGTAGACGCGCGGCTCGGAAGAGCTCACCGGCTCGACCCGCAGGTCCGCCTTCGCACGGCCCCCCCGGGGGGGTTCGGGCACTGCCGGACGCTCGGGAACGGCGAGAATGGCCTCCGACGCTGCGTGCCTACGGGCGGGCTGGACCTCGGGCACCCCGACTAGGTCCGATTCGGCATCGGACACCGGCTCATCCGGCACTTCCAGAGCTTCGGCCTCGTCCGCCTCCTCTTCGTCCTCCCCCGCATCGGCCAGTTCATCGTCCGGCGATTCGTCGTCGACGTCCGATTCGAGGATGCTCTCGTCGGCCTCGGCGATTTCAGCCTCGACGCCATTGGTCATGATGGACCCCGGAGGCTCGGGCGGCTCCGGAACGACCTCGGGGGAAGCGGCAGGTAGTTCCTGGAAATTGTCCTCTTCATCCGGCCGTTTGCCGCCCGCCAGATAGGCTTCGAAATCGTGCGGGCGGATCAGGTCTTCGACGTGCAGGAAGGCGGCTCGCTCTTGACCGATGTCGATGAAGGCGGCCTGCATTCCGGGCAAGACTCGCGTGACCCTGCCCAAAACGATGTTTCCGAGCGTGCTTCGCGTACTGGCACGCTCGAGGTGAAGTTCAGCAATGATTCCATCTTCGATGAGAGCGACGCGGGTCTCTCGGAGGTCGACGTTGATAACGAGCAGATTCTTGGCCATTGGGTAACGCCCTTCCGGGCGACCGAAAACCGGACAAACCCGAGGTTTCCGGCCGAGTGCCGGGGGGCAACGCGGATCGCGGCCCGCCCTGGCGGAGATTGTCTAAAGGCGAGCACAGCGGGAGCTCGACGCTGGGGTGGTAGGAACGAACCATACAAACAGGCCTGCGCAAAAAGGCCAAAAGTTTTGGAGACTTTATCATGTGAGGCGGCCAGGCGTCACGGCAGTCGCTCGCATTTCACGCCGGCCTCGGCTGACCCGTCGAAGGTTCGACGGATCGAGGGGCTAAGCGAGCGACACCGCAGTGCTTCGCGCCTGGACCCAGAATTGCTCCCTCTTCTAGCACAAATGCATCCCCGCGAGATCACGGCGCGGGGCCAGAAAGGGATTACCCATGCCGCGAAACGAGTTACTCATCCTGCACTGCCCGGCTGGAGGCGGGCACAGGGCGGCGGCCATGGCCCTCGCCGAGCGAGCCGAAGTACGCGGAATCGCGGCCCGCGTCATCGACGCGCTGTCGTTCGCGCCCCCATGGTTCGCCAAGCTGTACGTTGACACCCACCTGCGCTCGTCGGCGTACATCCCTCACCTCTACGGAAGCGCCTACTTCGCCTCGAATCATCGGACCGCGGTCGACGGCGAGCTTCGGAGGTGGTTCGACCAGTGGATCGGCAAGCCTCTCTTCGAAGAGGTCCAATCGAGCGACCCGCTGGCCGTGATCACCACCCACTTCTTTCCCATGGGGAAGCTTGCTTCGGCTCGGCAGCGGGGAAAGCTGAGCGCCCCGCTGGTCGAGGTCGTCACCGATTACGCCGCCCACGCCGTCTGGGCCGAACCGGGCGCCGACGCTTATTGCGCTCCCCGCGGGCGCGCATCCGCCGATCTCGTGCATCACGGGATAGCGCGCTCGCGCGTCGTGCCGACCGGCATTCCGGTGCGCGCGGCTTTCGCCGAAGCTCCGCCCCTCGCTTCTCCCGCGCCCGGCGAGCCCCTCCGCGTGCTCATTACCAGCGGTGGCTTTGGCGTGGGGCCCATCGGCCGAGTGCTCCGCTCGTTCGCGCCCCCTTCTTCGACGGGGGACCGCCGGCAAAGTCGGCCGGCCGCTCACCTCACCATGATTTGCGGCCAAAATCCACGTCTCGTCCGGCGCGTTCAGCGCATCTCCGACCGGTTCGGCCTCGACGCCAGCGTCATCGGTTTCGAGCGCGAAATGCCGGCTCGCGTCGCCCAAGCGCATGTCGTCGTGACCAAGCCAGGAGGACTGACGGTCACCGAGTGCCTTGCCGCCGGCAGGCCTCTCGTGCTGGTCGGCGCCGTGCCCGGTCAAGAAAGTCTCAACCAAGCGTGGGTGACCGAATCGGGCGCCGGCCTGGCGGTCGCGCCCGATGACGTTGGCGAGGCAGTCGAGATGCTTCGCCGCTCCACGTTATTGGAGCCAATGGCGCAAAGGGCGCGCGCCCTCGTGGTACCCGACGCGGCTGACCGCGTCCTCGACGTCACGCTTTCACTCGCTAGCGTCTCCCGAAGACGAAATCTCGTGCATCCGTCGGTTGGCCCATGACAGTCGGCGGCGGTCTCGTGCACGCTCCCACCCGTCCAACGGCAGATTGAGCGAACGGGGCAGCTAGGCAATCCTGGCGCAAATGGCCTCGAAACGCGGCGCGGTTCTATATCCCACATGCATTGACAAACGGTCACCGTTGTGGGCATGGTTTGCCGTTCAACATGCGCGACGCTGAGCAGCTTCTGTCCTCGGAGGAGGAGCAGACTCGCCGCGCAGAATTGCGGGTGGGGGAACTCATCCGAGGACGATGGCGACTCGACGTGCTTCTCGGAATGGGGGGCATGGCGGCCGTCTACGCGGCCACTCACCGGAACGGCAAACGCGTCGCCATCAAGATGCTCCATGGTGAGCTCTCTTCGAACGTGTCGATTCGACAACGGTTCATCGACGAAGGCTACGTAGCCAACCGCGTCGGCCACCCCGGTGCCGTGTCCGTAATCGACGACGACATCGCCGAAGATGGCTCGGTGTTTTTGGTGATGGATCTGTTGGAGGGCGAAACGCTCGAGGGGCGCCTGCGGCGATACGGAAGGCTACGGCCCTCCGAGGTGCTGCTTCTGACGATTGGATTACTCGACGTGCTCGCTGCGGCGCACGATAAGGGCATCGTTCATCGCGACATCAAGCCCGACAACATCTTCATCACCCGCGAAGGTGACGTAAAGCTGCTCGATTTCGGGATAGCGCGTTTGATTCAGCCGGGTCGTGCGCGCACCACGCAATCCGGGGCCACGATGGGAACGCCCGCATTCATGGCCCCGGAGCAGGCGCGCGGTCGCTGGGAACAGCTCGATGGCCGCACCGACCTTTGGGGGGTCGGGGCGACGATGTTCGTCCAGCTCACCGGCCGCCAAGTTCACGAAGCGGATACCGTCAACGAAGAGCTGCTCTGCGCCATGACCAACCCGGCACCGTCGCTTGCCAAGGTCTTGCCGGGATCACACGAGGCGCTCGTCGACCTCGTCGATCGGGCGCTCTCGTTCGAGCAAGAAGATCGCTGGGCGAATGCGCGTGCCATGCAGGCCGCCGCACAAGCGGTCTATCTTCTTCTCGAGCCCGAAGAGGCGCGGCGTTCGCGCCCGGTGTTCGAACGCACATCGCTTACCGACAGCGCATCACCGGTTACGCTGATGACTCCCCACGCGATCGTCTCACGGACGTTCGACACGCTCGCGGCAGCAGCTTCCCCCGCGCGGCGGCGCACCTGGGTCCTCGCGGGGGCCGGCGGGGCGCTCGCCCTTGCGATCATCATCGGGCAAGTAATCGCGCGGCACGATCCCGCTCCCTCGCCCGTCAAAACGACGATCACCGCCTCCCAGGTGCCCACGTCGGCCGAACCAGCCGTCATCGTCTCTCCGCCTTTGCCGCCTCCCGCCCAACCCGAGGTTGCCGCTCCCGCAGACGTGGGAGAGTCCGCCGCGGCCGAGAACAAGAGCAGGGTGGAGAAATACCGCCAGGGCAAGATGTCGCCGCGGATCGTCGAATCGAAGGCGGCGGCGAGTAACAGCCCGAAGGCGGGTGGGTCCCCGGGCGGTCCGACAACCGGACCGACGAATCTTGCGCCGCCCCCCCCGGTCCCGGTACCATCGGTCGATCCGTTGGATCGCCGCAGGTAGGGGGTCGATGCATCGCAAGACTCTGGTCCTTACGTTCTGTTCCTTCGTCTTCATCGCCACGCCCGCGCTCGCGCAGCACCGCGACGCCGCAACTGCCGAAGCGCTCTTTCGGCAAGGCCGTCAGGCCATGGAGGCGAAGAATTACGACGAAGCGTGCCCCAAATTTGCGGAGAGCCAGCGGCTCGACCCGGCGTCCGGCACGCTGATGAATCTGGCAACGTGCGAGGAAAGGGTAGGCAAGCTGGCGAGCGCTTGGCAGCACTGGAAGGAAGCCATCGATGCGCTTCCGCCCAAGGACGACCGGATCGCCTTCGCGCGCAGCCGCGTCGAAGACTTGGAGAAGAAGCTTCCGCGCTTGCAAATCACGCTTTCAGGCGGCGGAGAGGGCGCCAAAGTGTACCGCGACGAGCTCGAGCTCGGATCCGCCAGTCTGGGGGTGCTTCTACCGGTCGACCCAGGATCTCACACGGTCACCGTTCGCATGCCGGGACGGTTTCCGAAATCGGTTCCCGTTTCGGTCGCGGTCGGCGAATCAGCGCAGATCGACGTGCATCCCGGCGCGGTCGACCCCTCCGCCAACGAGAAGAACGTCAAACTGCAGCCGCGCCCGCGAACCCTCGGTTGGATCTTCGGCGGCATCGGCGTGGCAGGCGTCGGCGCAGCGACGGTGACCGGCCTGATGCTCGTCAATAAGAAGAGCACCGTCGAGACCAGCTGTCCGGACAAGACGTGTACGAGTCAGGACGGGCTCGATGCTGTTTCTTCTGGTAAGACGCTCCTCGTGGCCAATACCGCGGCGTGGATCGTGGGCGGGGTGGGCCTCGGCCTCGGCGCTTATTTCCTGCTCAAGCCGCAACGAAACCCGACCACGCCCGCCTTGGTCCCGAGCGTCGGGCCCGGTGTCGCCGCTCTTTCCTGCGTGGGAAGCTTCTGAATGCCGTACAGTCGATTGCTTGCGGTTTTGCGCGGCGCGTTGCTCGCAGCCCTGTTCTTCGTCGTCTGGTCGGCGACCAGCTGCATGGTCACCGGCGGCTACGACTTCGATGGCTACCGGCTGAGGGGCGACGCTTCCGTGGGTGACGGCGGCTGCATTCCTTACACCTGCCAAGATTTGAATGCCGAGTGCGGCCGGATCCCCGACGGCTGCGATGGCATTCTCGAGTGCGGGACCTGTGTCATGGGCACTTGCGGCGGAGGGGGCCGCAACAAGTGCGGCGTCGATCCTTGCACAGCGCGGAGCTGTACCGAGCTCGGAGCCACCTGCGGCTCGATCTCGGACGGCTGCGGCGGCACCGTGGTCTGCGGGGGATGCATCCCACCCGATACCTGCGGCGGCGGTGGGATGTCGAAGATGTGCGGTTGCACGCCGTACACCTGCCCCGAGCTCACCGCGGAATGCGGCATGGCCTCCGATGGTTGCGGTCAGACGCTCGATTGCGGAGCCTGCACCGTGGCCGATACGACGTGCGGCGGCGGCGGCATGCCCAATCGCTGCGGTTGTACGCCGACGACCTGCGCGGCGGCCGGGGCCGACTGCGGAATGATCCCCGACGGCTGCGGCGGACAGATCGACTGCAAAACTTGTACGACGGGCACGTGCGGTGGCGGTGGCCCCAATAAATGCGGCACGATGATGTGTACGCCCAAGAATTGCGCGCAGGTCGGTGCCGAGTGCGGCAAGGCTTCCGACGGCTGCGGCAACATCATCGAATGCGGCACCACGTGCCCGGCGCCCACCGTCTGCGGCGGCAGCGGCGATCCCAACAAATGTGGTTGCACGCCGAATACGTGCGCGATGCTCGGCAAAAACTGCGGTTCGATCGCCAACGGGTGCGGGGGCACCCTCGACTGCGGAAACTGTACGGCGCCTTTCACCTGCGGCGGAGGGGGCGAGCCCAACGTCTGCGGCTGCGCCCCCAAGACCTGCGCGAGCCTCGGCGCGCAATGCGGCGTCATTTCCGACGGCTGCGGCGGCAATCTGGACTGCGGCATTTGTGCCGCGCCCTATTCGTGCGGCGCGAACGGCACGCCGAACAAGTGCGAGTGCAAGCCGGTCACCTGCGCTGCCGTGGGGGCCGACTGCGGCTCGATCTCCGACGGGTGCGGCGGAATGCTGTCTTGCGGCGCCTGCGGGAGCAACGAGGTCTGCGGGGCGGGAGGGCCCAACAAGTGCGGCCCCGGCACCTGCGTACCGCAAACCTGCACGAGCCTCGGCTACAACTGCGGCACGGCGTCGGACGGCTGCGGGGGCACGCTCAATTGCGGGGTGTGCCAGCAGCCCCGCGTCTGCGGAGGCGGCGGCGTTGCCAACAAGTGCGGCTGCACGCCGAAAACCTGCGACGCGCTCGGCGCGAGGTGCGGCACTGTCGACGACGGCTGCGGCACGATGCTCGTCTGCCCGAAGTGTGGACACGGCTTCGTTTGCTCGAACAATCAATGCGTCAAGCAATGAGGGACTAAAGCGGTATGTTGCCGTGCTTTTTGGGGGGGGTGCTCTGCCGCTTGTCCTTGAGCACATCGAGGGCTTGCCCGAGCCTGCGCCGGAGCGTTCGCGGATGGATGACGTCGTCGATGAAGCCTAGCTCGGCAGCCTTGTAAGGATTGGCGAAGCGCGCGCGGTACTCGTCGACGAATTTGGTGCGGACTTCGGCGGCGTTTCCGGCCTTCTCGATCTCGCGCCGGTAGATGATGCTGACCGCACCGTCGGGACCCATCACCGCGATCTCCGCGGTGGGGAAGGCGAGGTTGATATCGGCGCGAATGTGCTTGGACGCCATGACGTCGTAGGCGCCTCCGTATGCTTTGCGGGTGATGATCGTGATCTTCGGCACCGTCGCCTCGGCGAACGCGTAGAGGAGCTTGGCGCCGTGCTTGATGATGCCCCCGTACTCCTGATCGGTTCCTGGCAGAAAACCGGGCACATCGACGAACGTGACGAGCGGCAAGTTGAAGCAATCGCAGAAGCGCACGAAGCGCGCGGCCTTGATGCTCGCGTCGATGTCCAGGCATCCGGCCAAGTACATCGGTTGGTTGGCGACGACGCCGATCGGCCGGCCGTCGACGCGCGCAAAGCCGACGACGATGTTGGGGGCGAATCTTTCGTGGATCTCGAAGAGGTAGCGATCGTCGACCGCCGCGCGAATCACGTCTTTGATGTCGTACGGCTTGTTGGAGGCGTCGGGGACCAGCGTGTCGAGCTCCGGGATATCGCGCTCGATGGGGTCCGTCGTGGCGCGGCGCGGAGGGTCTTCTGCATTGTTCGATGGCAAAAACGACAGCAGCTCGCGGACGAGGGTGAGACAGGCGCGGTCGTCCGGAGCCGTCAGGTGACAGACGCCGCTCTTTTGCGCGTGGGCGAGCGCACCCCCCAGCGCTTCCTTGGTCACCTCTTCGTGGGTGACGGTCCGGATGACGTCCGGCCCGGTGATGAACATGTAGCTGGTGTGCTCGACCATCAGGATGAAGTCGGTGATGGCCGGTGAATAGACGGCTCCCCCAGCGCAGGGTCCGAGGATGGCGCTGATCTGGGGAACGGTTCCCGACGCCAACGTGTTACGGAGAAAAATGTCGGCGTAGCCGGCCAGGGATTCGACTCCCTCCTGGATCCGGGCGCCACCGGAATCGTTCAGCCCGATGACCGGAGCGCCGACCTCGGTTGCGAGATCCATGATCTTGCAGATCTTGGCGGCATTCGCCCCGGAAAGGGAGCCACCGAAGACGGTGAAGTCTTGGGCAAACACGAACACTTTGCGGCCGTCGATTTTGCCGTAGCCGGTGACGACGCCGTCGCCCAAGATTTTCTGATGCTGCATTTCGAAGTCGACGGCGCGATGAGTGACGAAGCGGCCGGTTTCGACGAAGCTCCCTTCGTCGAGCAAGAGCTCGAGTCTTTCGCGCGCGGTCAGCTTGCCCGCCTCGTGCTGCTTGGCGATGCGCGCTTCACCTCCTCCCTCGAGAGCCCGCGCATTGACCTCGTCGAGCCTCTCCTTGGGCGAGCTCGCCTTGGACTCCGTCAGGGGAACCGAGCTGCGGCGGGGCGGCGTCGACGAGGACATGAGTGCAGAGTAGTGCGAGCAGCTATCCAGGGTCGAGGTACTCGACTTCCACGCCGCGAAAGGTGCGAAGCAGCGTGCGGCCCGCCGAGCGACCTACGACGAAATCGGGCGACAACGGGACCTTACCCATGCCCCCCGGCGTGTCCACGATGAACTTCGGCAGCGCGATGCCCGAGAGGCGGCCCTGCAGTGCCTCCATCAACCGAAGACCGGTATCGATCGGCGTTCGTAGATGGGCCGTCCCCCGGACCGGATCCGCCTGCAGCAGGTAATAGGGGCGAACCCGATGACGCACGAGCCCGCGGAAAAGCGTCTCCAAGGTGGCGGCGTCGTCGTTGATGCCGCGCAGGAGCACCGTCTGGTTCATCACCGGAAATCCTGCGTCGACGAAGCGCCGGCATGCTGCCGCGGAAAGACGGGTGAGCTCCTTGGGATGATTGAAATGGGTCATCACCCACACCGGATGGAACTTGCGCAGCGCGCGGACCAGCTCCGGCGTGACGCGCGTGGGTAGCGTCACCGGGACCCGGGTGGCCAAGCGGATCGTTTCGATGCTCGGAATCGCACGAAGCCTCGCGAAGAGGGCGACCAGGCGATCGGTGCTCATCACGAGTGGGTCGCCGCCGCTCACGATGACATCGCGAATTTCCGTATGCGCCCCGAGCCACTCGAAAGCCTTCGCCAGATGATCGAGTGAGCGGGCGCCCCCTCCGGCTCCGACCATCCGCGACCGCGTGCAGAAGCGGCAATAGACCGAACAGCGATCGGAGACCAACAGCAAGGCTCGATCCGGGTAGCGCGATACGAGATCCGGCGCGACCTCGTGCGCTTTCTCCCCGAGCGGATCGAGGAGATCGCCGGGCACCTCGCGACCCTCGGCGAGGTGCGGCACGCATTGGCGCCGAATGGGGCAATTCGGATCGCTGCGATCGGCGAGCGAAAGA
>Ga0137374_10011815_pt1 | contig 10209 bp, 10 predicted proteins | sample SagtaG_20_FD_104811 | JGI IMG/M metagenome (GOLD analysis project Ga0137374, IMG submission 104811) | Vadose zone soil microbial communities from Sagehorn Ranch, Mendocino, California, USA - Sage1_R_100_16 metaG | ecosystem: Environmental > Terrestrial > Soil > Vadose zone | place: USA...
AGGAGTTTACCGCAGAAAGAGAAATAAATTTTAGTACTATTGCTGAGGCAAAAACAAACATCAGAAAGTTCATTGATTTTTATAATCAGCACAGACCGCACCGGAGTATAGAATGGTTGACGCCCAATGAAGCACATAAGCGAAGGGGTGCATTAAAACGGGCTTGGAAAAGTTATTATAAACAAGAGCGCGAATGGGGAGATTTGGTAAAGGCATCAGCTGAAGAATGATAATAAAAAGGTTGCCCACAATAAGGCAACCCGAAAGTAAAATGAACTATTCATTCCACAGCATCAGCTTATTCCTGTTGGGTTTAGATCTCCCCAGAACTAAAACACCAAGTCCGCTTAGGCTGATAAAACAAAACTGAACTATTTTTGATAAACTAAAAACACAGCCATCTTACCCCGCTGTGAATAACTCAAAAATGAGTCCAACCATTTTCAGGACGACGCAAAGTGAGGCAACATTGCATTCCTGTTATAAATACCCGAATTGAATAAAACGTTTTCCCAAAAATCTGTGATGACGGGTAAATGATGAGCCAGATCTAATTGCGCCACATCTGTAAAAATAAATCCTATCATTTCATCTTTCATCACTTTTTTATAAAATGCCTGCATCAGTAATTCAATATCATCTCTCGTTTCAATATCTCTCATTTTTTAACATTCTTTATTTTTATTTACAAAGAAAGGTTATCAATATTGTTTTTGCTGTTGGGTCAAATATTTTTCCATTACAACCAAAACAAATTTTATGCAGGTAGATAAACCATATCCAAAAAAATTTGTTAGTTTATAAATCAAAGGAAATAAAGTACTTTACTTTTTTTGTATTTTTGTTGAAATTCAATTATGAGAAATAAAAAGTCAACTATGAGAAATTATATTTCGGAAGAAAAGCCGTAGTTGTCTTTCCCAATAAATTCGTTCAGTTTCCTACCCTGCGAATGCATTATCACAAACAATTGAAAATCTTTAAAATGAAATTGAAAAACCTAAACAGTTTCTCTAAAATATTCGCCTCCAACCTTGGACAAACTGACAAATCAACTTTGTTTTTTTTAGCTGATGATGATGCAGATGACCAGGAACTTTTTAAAGAAGCATTGAGTGAAATTGACAAGTCAATCCGCTGTCTTACTGCATCGAGCGGGGAGGAGGCATTAAACAAATTAAAAGCAGGTCTTAAACAGCTTCCCGATTATATTTTTTTAGACCTTAACATGCCACGCATGAGCGGAATAGAGTGTCTTGCTGAAATAAAAAAAATAAATATTCTACAGCATATTCCGGTTATTATTTATTCCACCTCATCAGCACAAAAAGATGTAGAAGAAACAAAGAAACTTGGCGCTGATTATTTCATTACAAAGCCGCCAAATTTCAGAGAGCTTTGCGATAAGATTAAATATATACTTTCAGGCGGATGGATACACGAAAATTAAAGCCTGATTATAAGCGTAATTATTTTTTTGTTTCGGGCTTTGGTAATTAGTGGCATCATTTCTTGCGTCGCACTCTTATACACTTTAAAAATTCCATAATATAATTTTCGTTGTAATCCAATAAAATATTTTTTAAGAACTTACTTGTGAAATAAATTTCTACTGATGCCAATTCCCGCTAGCCAGGAATTATATTCGCTAAACTTTAAATCATAATCCAATCCTGCTGATGCTAAAATCAATAACCATATTTATCTTTCCACAATAAACGAAGAAATTTTCTTAATTCTTCTTCTCTCGCATTATTACCTGGTTCATAAAACTTAGTGCCGGCAAGCTTTTCGGGCAAATACTCCTGTTCTGAAAAATTGCCTTCATAAGCATGTGAATATTTATAACCCTTGCCATAATCAAGGTCTTTCATTAAGCGGGTAGGGGCATTACGAACGTGTAAAGGCACAGGCAAATCACCATGCTGACTTACAGCAGACATTGCACTGCCAATTGCAGCAACAGCACTGTTGCTTTTCGGTGATGCTGCAAGATAGGTGACGCATTGAGATAAAATGATCATCGCTTCCGGATGACCGATCTTATTCACTGCATCAAATGTTGCATTAGCAAGTAACAGTGCGTTTGGATTTGCGTTGCCAATGTCTTCACTCGCAAGTATCATCATGCGTCGCGCAATAAATTTTACATCTTCACCTCCTTCAATCATCCTCGCAAGCCAGTACACCGCTGCATTAGGATCACTGCCACGCATACTTTTTATAAATGCGGAAATAATATCGTAATGTTGCTCGCCCTGTTTATCATAAATAGCAATTCGCTTTTGCGCAACCTCCATAACATATTCATCGGTGATAGTAACTTCAGCACCAACTTTATTTTTTGAAACAGGATTTGTTGTTGCCACCAACTCCAGCAGGTTGAATAATTTTCTTGCATCACCACCTGAAATATTCAGTAGCGCAGATGTTTCTTTAAGATTGATCTTATATTGTTTCAGCACTTCGTCTTTATTAATTGCTTCATGCAATAATTTTATAAGATCTTTTTCCTGCAATGGTTTTAATACATATACCTGGCAACGGCTTAATAAGGCCGAGATTACTTCAAAAGAAGGATTCTCTGTAGTAGCGCCGATTAATGTAATAATCCCTTTTTCAACTGCACCAAGCAACGCATCTTGCTGCGCTTTGTTGAAACGATGAATTTCATCAATGAATAAAATCACGCCCGATTGTTGCTTGGCTGCATCAATTACTTCACGTACATCTTTTACTCCACTGCTGATCGCACTCAGTTGATAAAAGGGAACATTTAATGCATGAGCAATAATATTGGCAATAGTTGTTTTACCCACCCCCGGGGGGCCCCAGAAAATCATGGATGGAACATTTCCACTTTCTATAGCCGTGCGCAAAATACTTCCCTTGCCTGTGAGATGTTCCTGCCCCACCAGTTCATCCAGTTTAGTTGGACGCATACGTTCTGCCAAAGGAGTTGTTGCCATTTGCCGTGCCGGCTGTTTGTGTCTTTACAAACGGCGATAATAATTTTTAAATTTTTAATTATTTTTTTCTGCCTGCAACATAAACTTTCTTACTTCATCAATGCTAACAGGTTTCTTTTCATTATTCAATTCGAGTACCACTACATAACCATTGCTGGCATCAAAAGTATCGAGTGCATCATCTATTTGTTGCTGATTACTTTTTACACGAAATCCTTTTTTGTCCCATTCTTCATAACTGCATAAACATCCAAGCGAGGGAGTTTGCGGATAATATAATTGTCCTTTGTAGTAAGCTGGATCAACTGTTGTGCCATGCATGATAATTGCACTTCTTCCAGTGCTCCCTGCATAAAAGCTTTCATACATTCCTTCATAATTTTTCCATGACGCCGGTAGCATTGATGAATATATTTCTTTTTGCCAGGCTGTATTTACTAAACCAGTATCAGCAAAAAATACAGAAGGATTTACTTCATAAGGAAGCACGAGTTGAAGATTGGGTGTAGGACCTATAAAAGCAAGTCCTGATATTCCAAAACCTGTCCATCGAAAAATTCCCTGTGGTGTATTGCCATTGGTGATATAAAAAGGATAATTGGTAACAGCTCTTGCAAGTTGAGATACATGAAAAAAACTGCTATCCTTATTTTTTACAAATGATCCATCCGGTCTGCGAATAATAACAATGCCCGGATAATTTCTATTTTTTCTTTGAAGACTGTAAATGACAGTTTGCTCTGCAAGAAAATTTTTATTGAGAACATCATTAAGTGTTGGCAATGGTTTTGTTTGTCGCCACGATGAAAGCCTGTTTTTTATAATCGTTAAACCAGCGTGATTAGCTCCTGTAAATTTTGTATCAATTAAAGTTTGAATCGCATTTCGTGTGACTAAAGATTGATCAGCCTGTAACAAATATTCTGCACAACGTATAAAAACTGGTATTGATGTAGTTTTATTCAACAGATCATTTACCTGTTTTTTAAATTCAGTTGGATAAACAGCGTTACAAACTTCAAGTAAATTATTTTGAAAATATTCTGATAAGCCACCTGCTTTTTTCCATGCTTCCGTTAATTTCTTTTTTATAAAGTCATTTTTATAAACCAATAATTCAATTGACCAGAAGGCTTCGTTCCATTCGCCTTCGGTGCTGTCTGCAATAGGATCTGATAAGTATTGACGGATAGAAGTATCAACAAGCTGTTTATATAATCTTATCCTGTTCTGCTGAGTAGTAGATTCAAAATAAACAGGATCAGTGCTTTGACCTTGTGCAAATAATTGTGTAGCGAAAATTAAGCTATAGAACAGGCATAAATATTTTTTCATAAATCAACCCCATCCCTAAAGGGAGTAAAAAAGATATTTAATATTCACAAAAAAGATGCGTAAAGATATACTGCATAAGTGAGTGACGCAACTAAAGCTTTATAGAAATCTTGCAGCTAAGTATAAAATCAAAATTTAAATTTAAACTTCTTTGTTTATAATTATTACGGCACTGTTATCTTGTTGTTTACGCGATTTACATCGGCCATGCGTTTACTGGGATCAATTTCTATTTCTTTTATGTCAGCAACGCTTCTTAAAATGGTCATTGTATATTCCGGATCAACCCATTTCCATTCATCATGTATGATGCGCGGTGTATTATCTTCTGCGGGTTTTGCGCCATACATCAGGTTCATAGGCACATAATGCATTTCTTTTGTGCCATCTTTATAAGTGATTAATACATCCACCGGCATGGGCATAAGACCAATGCGTTTAAGTGTAATCTCAGCCTTTCCATTTTCATCATTTACATCGCCGATTGCATAATCAATTGTTTTGATAGTATACATCCAATATTCTTTGTACCACTGCAATTCAAGTCCGCTAATTTTTTCTGCAACGCGAAAAAAATCATTAGGATTCGGATGTTTGAAATGCCATTCATTGTAATATTCAAGCAAGATTTTATCAAGCACTTTATCACCAACAATATAACCCAACTGTGCAAGAAATACACAGCCTTTAGAGTAAGCCGCAGCCTGGTAAGCAAAGTTGGTATTGAAATCATCGGCATGAGTGCTCATTGGTTCTTCTTTACCGCTTTTTACGAGACGGAAATAAGAATCATAAGCATTTGTAAAAGTAAATGAAGTATCATTTTTCAGCCATGCACTTACCTTTAGTTCTCCATAAGTTGCGAAGCCTTCATCCATCCATGCATACAGACTTTCGTTGTTACCCATCAAGCCATAATACCAGCTATGCATCCATTCATGAATGGCTGTTCCGACGCTTGCATTTTTTACCAACGTTGCCATTGAATATTCCATACCGCCATCACCGCCCTGTATGAATGAGTAATTTTTATAAGGATAAGATCCAAATGTTTTTGCAATAAAAGGATAAGCTTTTACAGCAGTGTCAGCAAGTGCTTTCCATGTTGATTCCAGTGAATCCACTTTTTTATACACTACATAAATCAACGCACCATTTTTGAGTTGCCTTTTCTGCATAGTATAATTTGGGTCAGCTGCCCAAACAAAATCATGAACATTTTGCGCACTAAATTTCCATGTCAATGTATTTCCTTCAAAAGGTTTTATTTTTACACCATCTGCTTCATAGCCGAAACCAATATCATTTGCATTTTGTAATGTGCCTGTTGCAGCAAGCATGTAAGTGTTATCAATCGTAATATTTACATCATAGTCTCCCCACACGCCATAGAACTCACGGGCTATATAAGGATTGGCATTCCATCCCTGGTAATCATACTCGGCCATTTTAGGATACCATTGACTCATGCTGTAACGAATGCCCTCCGCATTATCTCTGCCACTTCTGCGTATCTGGACGGGAACCTGAGCTTCAAAAGCCATGTCCAGACTGGTTTTGGAGTGTGGTAATATTGGTTTATCCAAATCCACTTCAAGAATAGTTTCATGATAAATGAGCTTTTGATTTGCATTATTTATCTTAATGTACTGCACGCTGTCGTAACCAATTTCGTTGGGTTGTAATTTGCTGATGCGGTCTTTTACCCTTTCATCCCAGTCATAAACAGGATTGCCGTTTTTATCAGTGCCCAGCAAGAGCTTACCCAGTTCACGGCTGCGTATGTCCATCATACTGTTTGGCTGAAATGCATTCCAGTACAAATGAAAATATAAGCGTTTAAGTGTATCGGGTGAGTTATTCCAATAATCAATTTTTTCGGTTCCTTTAAATTGATTGGTTGTTACATTCATGTCAACATTTATCACATATTTTATATGTTGCTGCCAGCGATCGGGCTGAGCTTTTGTTGCTGTAATAATCAAAGGCAGAAAACCAAAAACAATCAATTGTTTCATTATTCTTTTCATTTATGATCGCGATGAAGATATAAAAAGTTAAGCCTGGTGCAGACGTATCCTTCGTGAACCAGGCTTAATGTATAATTAATGGCTTTATATTGTAATCGCATCGCGAATTAATCTGCCATTTGTATCGAAGAAGAGATATTTTTTTTGCACTGCACTTTTCTTAACCTCTATGCGGTATTGAAGTGATTCACTGTTCTTATCAATTTCAACTACATTAGTCGTTTCCCAATCTGCATACCTACTTTTTTTAAATCCATCATTTACTGCAGCAGGTAAATCTGTAAACTTTATTTTCTTTTCACTGTTTTGCCATTCACCCTTGCTGTTGAAATCTGCAGTCATTGCAAAACCATTCAATGTAAATTGTGCTTCAAAAGAAGTTATTTCATCTTTCCATGCAACTTTTTCCGCATGTGGATAGCGGGCTTTAAATGCCTCCGTAACTGCAGCAGGAATTTTACGAATTTGCGCCTGTGCAAAACCAGATATCAATAATATTAGTAAGAGTGTCAATTTGAATTTCATAGTGTATATATTTTAGCAGGAATAATTCTTTTAAGGCAAACTTCGTGCAAAATCCTAAACAGTTTTTATAAACTGTTTTGTTTAACGGTGTTCTAACAGTAGGTTTTATTTTTTTATGGGTTTTAAATTGATTAAAACTTATTGGATGGCTAACTTTCGACTCATTAATGATTACCCTTTTATCCAATATCAAAGGGAAAACTATGATACAGACGAAATGCTGCAACGCAGTAAACAATTTTATGAATGGTTGAATAAACGGAGAAGCGTAAGGGATTTTAGTAACAAACCTGTACTAAAAGAAGTAATTGAAAATATAATTAAAACTGCATGCTCTGCACCTTCCGGCGCTAACAGGCAACCATGGACATTCTGTGCTGTGAGTGATTTCTCACTAAAAAAAATAATAAGAATTGCTGCGGAGCAGGAAGAGTATGAAAGTTATAATGGCCGTATGAGTGAGGAATGGCTAAAAGATCTTGAACCACTGCAAACCACATGGCATAAGCCTTTCCTTGAAACTGCCCCTTATCTTATTGTTGTATTCAAACATAGCTATGAATTAGAAGAAGACAATAAAAAGCATCAGAACTATTATATAATGGAAAGCTGCGGAATTGCGTGTGGATTTTTGCTGGCAGCAATTCACAATGCAGGACTGGCGGCACTTACCCATACGCCTTCTCCAATGAATTTTCTTACCCGAATCTTAAAAAGACCGCAGAATGAAAAACCGTTTTTATTGATTCCTGTCGGCTACCCTGCAGATGAGTGTCTTGTACCGGATATAAAAAAGAAAGAGTATGAAGAAGTTTGTGTATGGTATGAGTGAGATTATTGCTGCATAAAAAAATTATTCCTTCCCTTGCACAACAATTACTATTTCACCCTTAATTGTTTTTTCTGCAAAATAATTATGCACTTCCTGTAATGTGCCGCGAAAATTTTCTTCAAACATTTTTGTTAATTCACGGCTTATAGAAGATTGTCTTTCGGCTCCAAAATACTGAATAAATTCATGCAGCGTTTTTACAAGCCGCATGGGACTTTCATAAAAAACCATTGTTCTTTCTTCCTCCGCCAATTGCTTCAATAAAGTTTGACGACCTTTTTTTAATGGTAAAAAACCTTCAAAAATAAAACGATTAATAGGAAGTCCGCTGTTTACCAATGCAGGCACAAATGCAGTAGCACCGGGCAAGCACTCGGTTTTAATGTTATGGCGTATACATTCACGTACAAGCAAAAAAGCAGGGTCTGAAATGCCCGGCGTACCTGCATCTGTAATAAGCGCTATTGTTTTGCCGGTAGCTAACTGATCAAGTAAATGCGCAAGTATTTTATGTTCGTTGTGCTGATGATAAGGTGAAAGTGGTTTACGAATATTGTAGTGCTGCAATAGTTTTGAAGATGTGCGGGTATCCTCACAGAGAATTAAATCTACTTGGTGCAATACTTCTATTGCGCGAAGCGTAATATCTTTTAAATTACCAAGAGGAGTGGGGACGAGGTAAAGCATAATTATGAAGTATGAGGTACGAAGTACGAAGTATGAAGTATAAAATACAAAAATGAGCAAGCTAATGGTTCGTGCTTTTTACTTCGTATTTCGTACTTATCAATTCACCATTTCTATTTCATAAAATTCCATTACTGGATTTGCGAGTAATTTTTTGCAGGCTTCATCGGCTAAGATTTTTGCTTTGTCTTTTGAATCAGCAGTAATTTGCAGTGTTATATGTTTACCAATACGAACATCTTCGACAGATTCAATTCCTAAATTTTTTAATCCGCCCAATACGGCTTTTCCCTGCGGATCTAATAAATCTTTTAAAGGCATTATTTTAATCTGAACATTATACGTCATAACTGCTTTGATTTAAAGGTTAAAGATAGCGTAACATACACAACAAATATCACCGGCACTGCCATCCATTGAAGCACGGCGGCCAGTGCAATTGAAACGAGAAGAAGACAATATTTAAGCAGATTACTTTTAATAGAATAGTCTTTAAATTTTAGTGTCATCATAGGCAGTGTAGAAATCATGAGCCAGCTAATAATAACGATCAATATATACCAAAACCATTTATTCAGCATAAGCTGCAAAAGCCATGCATCACTGCTGTACCAGTAAATTAAAGGGAAGGAAGCAATTAATAAACCTGCCGCTGGAATTGGAACACCTTTAAAGCGATCACTTTGTTCTGTATCAATATTGAATCTTGCCAAACGATAGGCCCCTGCTGCTGGAATAAGCAATGCAGGCAATAACCATATCATACTAACATCAAGTCCATCTTCCTGTTGTGCATAAGAAAGCCTTAAGAACTGGTAAACAATCAAACCCGGTGCAACACCAAAGGTTACTACATCAGCTAAAGAATCTAATTGCTTTCCAATTTCTGATGAAGCTTTTAATAATCTTGCAACAAAGCCATCGAGAAAATCTATCACTGCTGCACAACCAATAAACACAGATGCTAAAAAAATTTTTTCAGGCAGTATAACGAGTGAGCTGCCATTTTCATCAGTAGCTACAGTTAACCCGTTTTGAAGAATGCATATAATTGCAAGACAACCAAAGATTAAATTGAGTAAAGTAAAAATGTTTGGAATTTGTTTCATGCCCCCTAACCCCCTAAAGGGAAATTTTATTTTAGCGTGTATAATATAAATTACGTATTTAAAAACTCTACGAAATTAAAGTCTTCCCTTCAGGGAGGATCTAGGAGGGCTTCATTAACTTTTCAATTTCTTCGGCAGTGATTGGAATATCTTTCATTAAATCAATATTACCACCTCTTGTTATCCATATATTGTTTTCAATGCGAATACCCATTTGTTCTTCTTCTATATAAATACCAGGTTCTACGGTAAGTAACATGCCTGGTTTTAAAGGTTCAACTTTTGTTCCAAGATCATGCACATCCAGGCCAAGATGATGTGATATGCCGTGATACAAATATTTTCTGAATGCCCGGTTCTCTTTGTCTTCGTTCTTTACATCTTCTTTTTTGAGAAGAGCGATTTTTAAAAATGTTTTTGTAGCCTCTTCCCCAACTTTTTCATGATAATCAACAATTGTAGTTCCCGGTTTTAAAAGACCTTTGGCATAATTATGCAAATGCAAACATGCGTCGTACACTTCTTTCTGACGTTTTGTGAATTTGCCATTTACAGGAACTGTTCTTGTAAGATCCGCTGCATAGCCTCCATAGTTGGCACCAAAATCCATTAAGAGCATTTCGCCATCTTTGCATTCTCCGTTATTAAATGCATAATGTAATGTTCTCGCTCTGTCACCACTTGCGATGATGCTTCCATAAGCTTCGCCCTTTGCACGGTTG
>Ga0137374_10011819_pt1 | contig 10207 bp, 8 predicted proteins | sample SagtaG_20_FD_104811 | JGI IMG/M metagenome (GOLD analysis project Ga0137374, IMG submission 104811) | Vadose zone soil microbial communities from Sagehorn Ranch, Mendocino, California, USA - Sage1_R_100_16 metaG | ecosystem: Environmental > Terrestrial > Soil > Vadose zone | place: USA...
AGCGCGAGGGTCTGGATGCTCTCCTCCCACAGCCCCATCGCCGCGAACGAGACGAACGCGCTCAGCAGGATCAGAGCCGCACGGACGCCGCCGAACCGCAGCACGATCAGCACGCCGAAAGCCGTCGCGCCGATCCAGGTCATGCCGAGGAGCAGGTCGGTAAGCCAGCCGACGAGGTTGTCGACGAAGACTCGGAAGCCGTCGAAGATAGAGAAGACCAGGTTCGGGTTCTCGGCGCCTCGCTGGTCGAGCAGCCAAGTCTGGAAGCGGTCCAGGTGCCCGTTGAGCGTGTTCCAGGCGAGCGACTTCGGCCATGGGAAGTCGCCGTCCAGAGCCAGGTAGCCGACGAGCATCGCCGCGACGATCGCCATCGTTTGGCCCGGGCGGCCGCGCCACCATGGCTTGTGGGAGATGACGACGACGGCAGTCGGTTGCTCGATTGCGACGGACATCAGCCGCCCTCCCCCGCGATCGCCTCCAACATGGTGACGCGGTCGACGAGGCCGACCACGCGGCCGTTCTCGACGGCGCAGATGGGCTTCTCGCTCCGGACGATCACCGGCACGGCGTTCTTGACCGTCGTCCGCACGTCCAGCTTCGGCCCGTCTAGAGCCTCGCCCTCCTCGGGATCGCGCATGATCCAGCGAAGGGTGAGGACGCTGCTGCGCGGCACGTCGCGGACGAAGTTCTCGACGTACTCGTCCGCGGGCTCTGCAACCAGCTCCTCCGGCGTCCCGAGCTGCACGATCTCGCCGTCGCGCATGATCGCGATTCGGTCGCCCAGCCGCAGCGCCTCCGGCAGGTCGTGGGTGATGAAGACCATCGTCTTGCCGGTCTCGTACTGGAGGCGGCAAACCTCGTCCTGCATGTCTCGGCGGATCAGCGGATCGAGCGCGCTGAAGGGCTCGTCGTAGAGCATGACTGCCGGGTCGACCGCGAACGCCCGCGCGACGCCGACCCGCTGTTGCATGCCGCCGGAGAGCTGGTCGGGGAACTGATTGGCGCTGTCCTCGAGTCCGACGAGCCGGAGGATTTGGTGCGCCTTCGCGAGGCGCTCGGATTTGGGCACCCCCTGGATCTCGAGCCCGAACGCGACGTTGTCGACCACGCGGCGGTGCGCGAGCAGGCCGAAGTGCTGGAAGACCATCGAGACGGAGTGGCGCCGCAGCTCGCGCAGCTCGCCCGTGCCCGCCGCCATCACGTCGCGGCCCGCGATCTCGATCTTGCCGGCGCTCGGCTCGATCAGGCGGATCAGTGTGCGCACGAGGGTCGACTTGCCGGATCCCGACAGGCCCATGACGACGAACACCTCGCGCGGCCAGACCTCGAACGAGACGTCCTTCACCGCCACGACGCAGCCTGTCTTCGCACGCAGCTCGCGGCGCGGCAACTCGGCGTCCGGCGAGCCGACGATCCGATCGGCATGCGGGCCGAACACCTTCCACACGCCTTCCGCCCGGATCAGCGGCTTGCCGGTCCGGTCGACGTGATGCGCAGGCGGTGGGGCTGGAACGGACGCTGTGCTCACGGTCTCAACAGTCATATCCTCCACCCTTCGCTCGCTCAATGCACGCCGGCGACCGAGCTCCGAGAACTAAGACGTGCGGCCGCCTCGGTGAGTTCGCGGGCGCGCCGTGCTCGCGGGTCGTCCGGCGACCCTTCGAGGTTCACCTCGACCAGGCTCGCCGCGGCTCGTGCCGCCGCCTCGGCGATCAACGCGCCCGTGGTCGCATCGCTCCGCAAGTTGGGATTGCCGTCGGCCGCGACGCGCAGGGCGAGCTCGGCCACCTCGACGGCCGCCTCGGCGATCTGGAGCGGGACCTCCGAGGCCTCCGAGAGCGCGTCTCGTTCGCCGGCGCCCTTCCGGCGGGCGGCGAGCAGCGCCTCGTAGGCCTCCGCGTCCCGCGGCGCGAGCGCAGCCAGCCGCTCCCGCAGCTCCTTCGCCCGCGCGGCGCTCGCCGGCCCGTCGGCCCAGTCGTGCGAGAATCGGGCAGACATCTCCACGAGTGCGGCGCCGAGCGCGGCTGTCACCGCTGCCACTGAGCCGCCGCCCGGAGCCGGCTCCTCGCGCGCGACCGCGTCGAGGAATTCGGTCAGCGGCAGGTCGAGATCAGAAGAGGCCAACCGTCCGTCCGTTCTCGTCGATGTCGACGGTTAGGGCAGCCGGCCGCTCGGCCAGGCCGGGCATCGTCTGCATGTCGCCGCAGAGGGCCACGAGCCAGCCGGCGCCCGTGTAGGCCCGGATGTCGCGGACCGTGACGGTGAAGTCCCGCGGCGCGTTGAGGAGGCTGGCGTCGTGGGAGATCGAGAGGTGCGTCTTCGCCATGCAGATCGGCAGGCGGCCCAATCCCTGTGCGGTGAATCGGTCGATCTTGTCGCGCGCCGTCTTCAGGAAGAAGACGCCGTCCGCGCCGTACACCGTCTTCGCGATCGCGTCGATCTTCGCGTCGATCGGAGCGTCGTCCGCGTAGGTGTATGCGAAGTCCGCGGGCTCGCGGGTGGCCTCGACCACCGCCTCGGCGAGGGCCGCCGCCCCGGCGCCGCCGCGCTCGAACCCTTCGTTCACCTCCGCCGCGTAGGCGCCGTGCTCGAGCGCGAGCTTCTGCACCGCCTCTACCTCGGCCTCCGAGTCCCCCGGGAACCGGTTGACGGCGACGACTGCGCGCAACCCGAACGCCGCGACGATGCCGAGGTGGCGAGCGAGGTTCGCGGCGCCCTGCTCGATCGCGGCCAGCCCGCCGTCAGGGTCGCCGCCGTGGTGCTTGAGCGCCTTGACGGTCGCCACGAGCACGATCCCGCTCGGCTTGAGGTTGCCGACGCGACAGACGATGTTGAGGAACTTCTCCATGCCCATGTCGGAGCCGAAGCCGCTCTCCGTGACGACGTAGTCGCCGAGCTTGAGCGCGACGCGGTCGGCGACGACGGAGTTGTTGCCGTGGGCGATGTTGGCGAACGGCCCGGTGTGGACGAACGCCGGCTGGCCCGCGAGCGTCTGCACGAGGTTCGGCTTGAGAGCGTCCTTGAGCAGGACTGTCATTCCGCCGGCGGCGCGCAGCTGCTCGGCGGTCACAGGCTCGCCGTCGAAGGTGTGCCCGACGGTGATCGCGCCGAGCCGCTCGCGCAGGTCGAAGATGTCGCGTGCGACGGCGACGATCGCCATCGCCTCCGACGCCGCGGTGATGTCGAAGCCCGTCTCACGCGTGTAGCCGTTCGTGCGGCCGCCGAGCCCGATCACGATCTGCCGGAGCGCACGGTCGTTCATGTCGACGCAGCGGCGCCAGCTGATCGAGAGCGGGTCGATCCCGAGCTTGTTGCCGTGGAGGATGTGGCTGTCGATCATCGCGGACAGCAGGTTGTTCGCCGAGCCGATCGCGTGGATGTCGCCGGTGAGGTGGAGGTTGAGGTCCTCCATCGGCACGACCTGGGCATACCCGCCGCCGGCGGCGCCGCCCTTGATCCCGAAGACCGGCCCGACCGATGCCTCGCGCAGGCAGAGCACCGGGTGGGCGCCGACGTGTCCGAGGCCCTGCGTCAGCGAGACCGACGTCGTCGTCTTGCCCTCGCCCGCCTTCGTCGGCGTGATCGCGGTCACGCAGATCAGCTTCGCGTCGGGCGTGCCGGCGAGGCGGTCGAGCACGCTCAGGTCGACCTTGGCCTTGTGGCGGCCGTAGAGCTCGTACTCCTCCGGCAGCAGACCGGCCTCTTCGGCGATCTCGCCGATCGGACGGAGCTGAGCCTCCTGGGCGATCTCGAGCGACGACAGCGTATGCGTGGCCAACGCGACTCCTTCCGTTAGATCGACCGGGCAGCCGCCACGGGGCGGGACGTGACGGGGGTCAGAGGGTTCTTGCCGCGCAGGACGGCGATGGCGTTCCGCGCCGCGAGGACGGCCATGGCCGTGCGCGTCTCGAGCGTCGCCGAGCCGAGGTGCGGGAGGAGCACGACGTTCTCGAGCCCGAGCAGCCCTGGATGGACGGACGGCTCGTGCTCGTAGACGTCGAGGCCGGCGCCCGCGATGACGCCGTCCCGGAGGGCGTGGACGAGCGCGTTCTCGTCGACGACGGGGCCGCGCGTCGTGTTGACGAGGAAGGACGTCGGCCTCATCCGGCCGAGCGCGTGGGCATCGATCAGGTGCCGCGTCTCCTCGTTCAGGGGGACGTGGAGCGAGACGACGTCCGATGTGGTGAGCAGCTCGTCGAGCGGAACGTACCGCGCGCCCGTCTCCGCCTCGACCGCCTCGTCGGCGCGGCGGCGCCCGGAATAGACCACCTCCATGCCGAACACCCGCGCGCGGCGTGCGGTCGCCTGCCCGATCTGTCCGAGCCCGACGATCCCGAGCCGCTTGCCCTGGATGCCCGTCCCGAGGTGGAAGAACATGCTCCACGTCCACGTGCCGCCGGCGCGGACGAGCCGCTCGCCCTCGCCGAGCCTGCGGGTCGTCATCAGGATGAGCGCGAACGCGAGATCGGCGGTGGCGTCGGTCAGGACACCCGGCGTGTTCGTGAAGATCACGCCTCGCCGGGCGCAGGCATCGACGTCGACGTTGTCGTAGCCGACGGCGACGTTCGCGACCAGGCGGAGCTGCGGCCCGGCGGCGTCGAGGAACGCGTCGTCGATCCGGTCGTGCAGGAGCGAGACGACCGCATCGGCTCCGGCGACGGCTTCGTGCAGCTCCTCGATCGTCAGCGGGCGGTCGTGCGGCGAGACCCACGTGTCGCCGGCCTCGCGGAGGAGGTCGAGCGCAGGCTCCGGGATCCGTCGCGTGACGACGATTCTCAAACCGGCACGCGCTCCTCGAGCAAGAATCGCATCGACGCGAGCGCCTCCTCGATGTTCGCGAGCGAGTTCGCGTACGAGAGGCGCAGATAGCCCTCCCCGTACTCGCCGAACGCCGTGCCCGCGAGCACGGCCACGCCCGCCTCGTCGAGCAGCCGCCCCGCGAGCTCGCGCGCCGGCAGGCCCGTGGCGGACACGTTCGGGAACACGTAGAAGGCGCCCTGCGGAGTCACGCACGACACGCCGGGCAGAGCGTTCAGCCCTTCGACTACCGCGTCGCGACGCCGGCGAAACTCGGCGCGCATGAGCTCGACCTCGTCCCGCGGGCCCGTCAGCGCGGCCACGCCCGCCAGCTGCACGGCCGGGGCGGTGCACGACACCGAGTTGATCAGGAGGCGGGTGATCGGCTCGACGAGCGCCTCGGGCAGGGCCGCATAGCCGAGCCGCCAGCCTGTCATCGCGAACGTCTTCGAGAAGCCGTCGAGCAGGATCGTCCTGTCCAGCAAGCCGTGAGAGGCGATCGTGTCGTGCTGAGCGTCGTAGAGCAGCTCCGAGTACACCTCGTCGGAGAGGATCCAGCAGTCGTGCTCGGCGAGCAGGTGCCCGATCTCGACGTTGAGCGCCCGCTCGACGATGCCGCCGGTGGGGTTGGCGGGCGAGTTGAGGATCACGAGCTTCGTGCGCTCAGTCAGCCGCTCGGCAAGGTCGTCGGCCGAGAAGGCGAACCCGCGGTCCTCAACGAGCGGCAGCGGCACCGGGGTCGCCCCCGCCCAGCGGATCACCGACTCGTAGATCGGAAAGCCGGGATTCGGATAGATCACCTCGTCGCCGGGGTCGCACGTGGCGAGGACCCCGAAGAAGAGGAAGGGCTTCGCGCCCGGAGCGACGAGCACGCGCGCGGGGTCGATCTCGAGACCTCGATGCCGTGAGAGGTGCGCCGCGCACGCCTCGCGCAGCACCGGCAGCCCGGGCGCGGGACAGTAGTGGGTATGTCCGTCCCGCAGCGCCTGCGCGCCCGCTTCGACGACGTGGGCAGGCGTCGGGAAGTCCGGCTCGCCGATCTCGAGGTGAATGACGCGCCGGCCGAGCGCCTCGAGTGCCTTGGCGCGCGCGAGAACCTCGAACGCGGTCTCCGTGCCCAGCCTGTCGAGGCTCGCGGCAAGCATGTCAGTCCGACGGCAAGGTCAAGGTGCGAGTGGTAATCAACAGGGCACCGCAGTTAGAATACGACTAACACTGTTTCTAATATATCAGTATCATGTTGCGCGTCAACGCGCAGGAGAAGGGAGCTGGCGGGATGGCCCAAGCTGTTAGCGGAACGGACGGCACCCGCCCCGGAACATTGCTCGCCGACCGAGCCTACGTCGCGATTCGCGACCGCGTCCTGACCCTCCAGCTTCCGCCCGGCTCGCCGATCGACGAGGACGAGCTGATCCGTGAGCTCGGGATCGGACGGACCCCGATCCGGGAGGCGATCAAGCGACTCGCCCTCGAGGACCTCGTCACGGTGTATCCGCGCCGCGGCACCTTCGTCTCGGACATCAACATCACCGACCTCGCGCAGATCTCCGATCTCCGCATCCAGCTCGAAGGGCACGCGGCCTTTCGTGCGGCCGAGCGCGCGACCGCGGCCGATCGGGCGGAGGCGGAGGCGCTGATCGGCGAGCTCGAGGAGGCGGCGAGCTCCAACGACCAGGAGCAGCTGATGCAGGCCGACGCGGCCGTGCACCGGTTCCTCTACCGGTGCAGCCGGAACGTGTACCTGGCCGGCGCGGCCGAGCGGTACCTCAACCTCTCGCTTCGGATCTGGCACCTGGTGCTCGACCGCCTCGAGAATCTCGACGACAGCGTGCTCTCCAATCGCGAGCTTCTCCAGGCGCTGATCGCCGGCAACGCAGAGCGTGCACGCGAGCTCGCCGTCGACCACGTGGCGACGTTCGAGCGCGAGATGCGCAGCGTCTTGTAGTGGCGATCAGCACTCGCGACTACTCCTTCGTCGTCGGCGGCTCCTGGGTGGAGTCCGAGTCCGGAGCTCGCATGGAGGCGACGAGTCCGGCGACCGGCGAATCCCTCGGCACCGTTCCAGAGGGGACGCGCGCCGACGTTCAGCGCGCGGTCACAGCAGCGAGCGCCGCCTCACGTGACTGGGGAGCCCGGTCTGCGTTCGAGCGCGCCGCAGCACTGGAGCGCGTCGCGGACCTGATCGCCGAGCGCCGCGACGAGCTGGCGCTGACGCTGACGCTCGACCAGGGCAAGCCGCTGCACGCGGAAGCATACGGCGAGGTCGACGAGCTGATCGAGTACTGGCGGGGCGCCGCTGCCGACGCGACTCGCCTCGACGGCTCGATGCCGCCCTCGCACGACGCGTCGAAACGGGTGCTCGTCTACCGCGTGCCGCGCGGCGTCGTCGGCGTGATCACGCCCTGGAACTGGCCGTACACGATGCCGGCCGAGCTGATCGCGCCGGCGCTCGCGTCGGGGAACGCCGTCGTCTGGACACCCGCCACGTCGACCTCGGTGTGCGCGGTCAAGCTCGCGGAGTGCATCGTCGAGGCCGAGCTTCCGACCGGCGTCTTCTCGATGATCACCGGTCCCGGCTCCGTCGTCGGCGACGAGATCGCGGCCAACCCGGGGACGCACGCGATCGCCTTCATCGGCTCGACGGCGACCGGGCTCAAGGTCGCTACCCGTGCCGCAGGCAAGCCGCAGCTGCTGGAGCTCGGCGGCAACGGGCCGCTGATCGTCCTCGACGACGCCGACGTCGAGGCCGCGGCGGCGGCGAGCATCTCGGCGTCGTTTCTCTGCGCCGGCCAGTCGTGCACGGCGGGCGAGCGCTACCTCGTGCACGAGACGGTTCACGACGCCTTCGTCGAGGCGCTGGCGACGGCGGTCGCGCGGGAGGTGAGGCTCGGCGACCCGCTGGCGGCCGAGACGACGATGGGGCCGCTCAACAACGAGGCGACCGCGCAGAAGATGGACAGCCACGTCGGCGGCGCGCTCGAGCGCGGGGCGGAGCTCGTCGCGGGCGGATCGCGCGCGAGCGGCTTCCCGACGGATCTCTACTGGCAGGCGACCGTCCTCGATCGCGTGACGGACGAGATGGACGTCGCCCGCGAGGAGACGTTCGGCCCGGTCATCCCGATCTCGACGATCGCAAGCGACGACGAAGCGCTACAGACCGTGAACTCGTCCCCGTACGGCCTGCTGACGGCGGTGTGGACACGCGACCTCGCCCGCGGCCTGCGCTTCGCCGAAGCCGCGCGCGCCGGCTGGGTGAACGTCAACGAGTCGACGAACTACTGGGAGAGCCATCTCCCGTTCGGAGGCCGGGCCGGCTCGGAGTCCGGCATCGGTCGAGTCGGGGGCCGGCACGCGATGGAAGCCTTCACCGAGCTGAAGACGGTCGTCCTCAGCCTCCGCACCTAAATCCGAGCGCGGCCGTGCGGCCATGGCCGTTCCGGCCATGGCCAGGTACCAGGTACTGGGACACGGCCGAAACGGCCGTGCCCCAGCGTTGAAGAACGCGGCGGATGCGGCCGAAGTCAGTGGCGGCGCACTCTCAGGCCCTCGCGCACGAATTCCGCATATGCGAGCTGAGCGGCTCGCATGCCGTTTCCGAAGTGCGAGAGGATTCGTCTAGTGGTCAGAAACCGTGGCGCTGGTTCGAGTCCTGCCGTGGCGCGATAGCTGCTCCACGGCCAGTCCGCAGCGGTCTCGCAGAGTCCGGCGCGTGCGGGGTTCAAGACCACGTAGCGAGCGAGCTCGAGGAAGTGGCTGTCCGACTCCGCCAATCGGCCGTAGAAGCGGTTCTCGAAGACGTGTCCGTTGAAGTTGTGGCGGCGGTTGAACCACTTCGCATGCCGAGGTTGAGCTCGTGCATCCCCTCCGAGATGTTCGGCTGCGGGGTCTCGACGACGAGGTGGTAATGGTTGTCCATCAGACAGTAGGCATGACAGAGCCAGCCTCGACCAACGACGGCCCGGTCGAGGAGCAGCATGAACCGCGCTCGATCGAGGTCATCCGTGACGATGACCCCTTGTCGGTTTCCTCGCGAGATGACGTGATACGTCCCGCCGGGCACCTGGGGACGAGGTAGCCGCGGCACGGGCCCACGCTAGGCAACCACGGGCACGAGGACTAGTGGCTCTTTCGGCCACATTCTGCACTCACTGGGCGGCCATGGCCGTTCCGGCCATGGCCGGGTACCTGGTACATGGACATGGCCCGAAGGGCCATGTCCAGGGTGCTAGACGCCGCGCGGCGCTTCGTCGACGATCGCGACTCGCACGAGGTCGCGCATAGAGAGCATTCCTACGACTCGCTCGTCCTCCGTGACCGGCAGATGGCGGAAGCCGCCGTGGATCATCAGCACTGCGGCGTGAGCGGTCGAGTCCGACGGCTCGATCGTCTCCGGATGCGGCGTCATGCAGTCGGCGACCGAGGAGGCCTCGACGCCGCCCGCCGCCACCGCCGCCAGCACGTCGCGCTCCGTGAGGATCCCGCGCAGGCGTCCGCCTTCGAGGATGAGTGCCGCGCCGATCTTGTGCTCGTGCATCAGCTTCGCCGCGTCGCCAAGCGTTGCGCTCGAGTCGACCGTCACCAGGGTGCGCGTCATCGTCTCGCTCACCGGAATATCGACTGCGTTGGTCACGATCAGCCCCTCCTCTCTCAGTCGCCGAGCTCGGCTCGGCGACGGGTCACGTACTCGGACAGCTCCTCGCGAATCGCGTCGTCCAGAGGCGGCGCCTCGTACTCGTCGAGCGTCCGCCGCCAGATCTCACCCGCCCGCGCGGCCGCGTCCTTGCCGCCGTTCCGCGACCAGCGCTCGTAGTTCTCGGTCGACGACAGCAGCGGCCGGTAGAAGCACTCCCGAAAACGCTCGAGCGTGTGCACCGCGCCGAGGAAGTGGCCGCCGTGGCCGACCTCCTCGTGCGCCGAGAACGCGAGTGTCTCGTCGTTCACCTCGAGCGGTTGGAACTCGCTCTGCAGCATCCGGAGGATCTCGACGTCGACGATGAACTTCTCGTAACAGGAGACGAGCCCCGACTCGAGCCAGCCGGCCGAGTGCATGACGAAGTTCGCGCCCGCGAGGAACGTCGGCAGCATCGTCATCAGCGCCTCGTAGGCGGCCTGCGCGTCGACCGTCTGGCTCGCAGTCAAGCCGCCCCCGGACCGCCACGGCAAGCCGAAGCTGCGCGCGATCTGCCCCGTGCAGAGGAGTCCGATCGCCGACTCCGGCGTGCCGAAGCTCGGCGAGCCGGATTGCATGTCCGTGTTCGAGAGGAACGAGCCGAAGACGACAGGGCACCCGGGCCGGACGAGCTGCGCCAGAGCGATCCCGGCCAGCGCCTCCGCCATCTGCTGCGCGAGCGTCGCCGGCACGGACACGGGCGACATCGCCCCCATCAGCAGGAACGGCGTGATCACGACC
>Ga0137374_10011821_pt1 | contig 10206 bp, 10 predicted proteins | sample SagtaG_20_FD_104811 | JGI IMG/M metagenome (GOLD analysis project Ga0137374, IMG submission 104811) | Vadose zone soil microbial communities from Sagehorn Ranch, Mendocino, California, USA - Sage1_R_100_16 metaG | ecosystem: Environmental > Terrestrial > Soil > Vadose zone | place: USA...
ATTATATTGTCATTAACTTTTAATTACAATTATGACAAATCTGTATGCTTCGGCATACTTGACGAAGCATTTAAAAAATACTGCGGGGATAATGAAGAGCCTTGAGAATGTTGCACGATTGTGCTACAATTAAGATATCAAGACGAGAAGCGCCCCAAACGGTTAACTGCCTAAGGAAGCTTCTCTTTTTTATTGCTTGATTTTACGTTTAATATCAGTATCGTCAAGGTAAACAAAATATTTGAGATCTATCGACTTATAAAGCGACGAGCGATAGCGTCTATTAGGAAACAGTATCTTTTCAAACTTATTCTGCTCGATAAGGAAATCAACGAGCATTTTGTAGTCACCGTCACCAGATACCAGCACTACTTTATTAAACTTTTCCTTAAGGTAAAGACGCTTCATCATCGAAGAAATAATATCAGCGTCAACGTCCCCCTTCTTTTTGCCGAACATAAAAGTTCGGTTAGAATAGTTGAATAATTATCTGGCAGGAGTTCGTGTTGGCCGATCGAACTTCCGGTACTGAGGCCTCCATTCAAATGCGCGTCCATCAAATTCTGGAGCTACTGGATAAAGAAGTTGAGACATCGTCAGATGACTATTCGCTTGCTCTAATCCGGGAGCCAGCACATATCACCTGTTACACCATATAGTTGGACTTCATTCAGGCAGTGCGGATTGGTCGAATCCTGGACCAGAGTGGCGTAGAAAAAGCCGGATTGTATGCCGAGAAACACTAGTAACAGCAGTAGGACCCCACGCTTAACTCTATTCGTCTGTCTATCTCTACGGCTCAAGAAAATAAATAGTATAGCAATGCCTGCCAAGAAACTGAGTACCCGAAGCACAAGCCCAAGTATGTACACTAATTCCCTGTGGTTCCTTACAAAATCGAGAGATGATGCCTGGATAAAGGCAAAACCTAAAGTTAAGCCAACCAGGCTAATACCAAGCGAAATCACTCGAGGAGTGTTTTTATGCATAATAAGACTATAGCAGATATTGCTTATGCCTCGCAGGATAAGGCTACATGTCTGAGCGAGAAACTTGACAAATTTTATAATTTCATGACAGGGGTTCGTGGACAACTACCGAACTTTATATTATACCGAACAGTAAGCATACGGCAGATAGCACAGTACGAGCTATAGCAGTCTAAAAAACTTGTTTTGTAGACGTACTAGTTACGAAACGCACGGCGCATAAATCGGATTTGCATAATTGGTATACCGGCATGTCCGCCGTACCCTACGATATATAAACGTACTGTGTTCATCTTATACCATTGTGGTGCTAGCCAAAACGCAGATACTTGACTCTGACCTTACCCAAGGGTAGGATTGTTAGCCTAACACCATAAAAGAATTTCCTGGAAAGGAGGTGTGTTTATGGGTGCTGAAAATCAGTCCTCTGCAGGCGGGCAAGACGCACATTATGACCATGCAGAGCCGCTCAGTCCTCAGGAACCACTCGAAAATCAGCTGCTGAGGACTATACCTGCTATTGTCCAAGCGCCACAGATGAACTTGCCAGACATGGTAAGGAGTGACCAGCGGCTACAGATGTCGCAAGATGCTCCCGGTGGAGGCACGCACCATGCTGTCCCACGCAATCTCGACCAATACCGCTTTGTACCAGCCGTTCGCGTGAAGAGCTGCAATGAAGATCATCTAAGCGGCGCGACATACGGTCTTCCGCCGGGTGTGCAAACCCACTATACCAAGGGTCCGGACAATAAGCCCGTGCTTGATGCGCCAATCGGTATCGGTATTGTCATCGATAAAGATGATGGCGCCCACCTCTGCGCTATCTCTACGGCTCAAGCTAACAACGATACGAACACTATAGATATCATTCAGATACAGGGGTCAATCACCGAACCAGGAGTCAAACCTGAACTCGGTGGCTTCAACTGGTCTGAAACATGTGTGAAAGCGTGGGAAACTATAGCCGGCCATGTAGGCGCGTCAGCCGTGACTATTCAATCTTCCGAAACGTTAGTCGGTCGCATTTCACCGGCAGCGATTGAAGTCAATCCAACCTTGGCGGAAAGAGCGGCAGCACGCTATCAAAAACGATACAACCGTACGGCTGAACGCATGGGTTATGGCCGAGATAACCCCGACAGGCCCTATAGTAAACCGGTCATTGGAGGCACTCAGGTAACTCTTTCTCCAATAGATGCTGGCATAGGCACGGTCAGCAATTACCGGCGGCTTTTGCAGGGGATTATCTACCAGCTTGAAAATCCGGTAGGCGGAATATTGGGTGAAGTGTTAGCAGCACAATATCAACTGGATTGGGCCGGCGATGATCTTGATGTATCAGATTTAGTTAATGACGTTGAATTTATTTCCGGTGTTGAATTTCCAACGAGCGTACACGACGGCTACGAAAAAATTGCCGAAACCTATTCGGACAGCGCCAAAGCCATTGGACCCGATATCATCGAAGCTTTGCGGCGAGCAGCTGAGGTACTGCGCAGCTACGAAACCCAATTATAGCGTTGCTACAGAAATCGCCTTTATTGACATCACATCTAAGCATAGTATGGGAAAGGCCAGAAATAAATATTTTGAAAAACACCGCTATGGTGCAATTATTGACGTTCAGATACAGCTTCAGCCTTATGGCCAAATCTTGGGCAAACTATTAGTAGGTTCGTCTGTCATGTAACTAGCATAACAGAGCCCTAGAGGAAATCAGTCGAGCAAAAAGGGAGACAGGACTTGAACTAAAAACAACAGGAGTAGAAATAGAAAAATCCGAGTGTATTTCAACTCAAATTTAAGGCCTGAGCTCTGTTATTTTCACTTGGCAGGAGTGCCAGTTCTGGAACCAAACTTTTGAGGAGTATCCGTACCTTGATTTAGGTCATGAAATCGAAGCACTAAAGGACCTCTTAATCGAGTGACTCTCTCATCTGAAAAAGTTGATATGAACTATGCGTCATTGAGGGATATTGTTATTCGCTGGAACATATCTTCAAGAGCTGATAAGTCCATTTCTTCAGCGGCTAATCTTGAAGCTTCGTCGTTCTCCTCGCCGATGACGGCACTCCAATCTATTTCGTATCCAGCGTCGTGGGCTACTCGTGTCCAGAATATACGCTGTACGCGGCCATTGCCTTCACGAAAAGGATGGATATAGTTAAGCTGATCGTAATGATGCGCTAGCCGCTTTACGAAATCTTCTTTATTTAGACCTTTTAAGTGATTCCCTTTGGCTAGTTCTCCGAAAACATAGACTGCTGCGTCTGAAATCTTTCCGGCAAGCAAAAAGTATTCTGCGTTCTCCGCGTTTTTCTTGATGTCTACAGTTCTAATACGGCCAGCCCATTCATAAACACCTTTGAAGAGTTGTTTGTGAATTCGTAAAACTTCATCAAAATCATTTGTCCGGGGAATATTGACCGATTCAAGTTCAATCTCGTTAGCAAAAACAATTTGAGGTTCTAGCTCTTCAAATACTTCTGCTGAAGTTGCACCAAGTAAATTCCTTAAAAGACCCGTACCCTCATCGATATAGGGGTCAACAAAAAGCATTTATAGCGATCCGTAGCGAGCTCGTATTTTTGCCGCAGCTTGTTTGGCGGAAGCCTTACCGGCTACATAGCTATTGGCGATTTTTTGAGAGTCTTTTGAGACTTTTAAGCCTTCTAGGCGTTCATTAGCGATGGCCTGTTTTACGATCGTTTTCCGCTTTTGAGTAGATGATTTCATACCTTAATTATAGCAAAATCCAAGAACTATTTCGAGTCCGTAGTTTTAGCCGTAATCAGCTCGTGAACTCTCCGCCCAACTTCATCTTTAGCACGTTTTGTTATGGCGTAGCTCCCGCCTTTGGGGCCAGTAATCTTCCAGTACATATAATTTGGAGCTTTAGCTAGCCACTGCGGCGCATAGCGTTTGGCTGCCATGGAGATGATTAGATTATACCCCTTAACCATATCTTGGGTAAGTTGGTTTTGGTGCTTGTCGCTGAGGTCATATCCAGCATCGCGCATCACATCAAGCGTATATGAATTCACCTCGGGGCGCTTGCTAAATTGCTCGAGTGTTTCACCGTCGCCGTCCACGTGAGTACCAGCAGAACTGGCGTCGTTCGAGTTAGTCAGACGATTGTATATTGCTTTGGCGATTTGGCTGCGGCAATTGTTGCCTTTGCAGATGAATAGGATTTTGGGCATATGGTGATTGTAGCAGAAGGAGGCAGCATCGCTTCATTATTGTTTCCCTCCCCCACTGGGGCGGGCTCGAAGTAGGTTTCTACGCATCAAAAAGTTCTTTGTGGATTGCTTGCACAAGTTCTTCGGCATGTCTAAAGCGAAAGTGGTCGGCGTGCAACGAATGTAGCCCAGCAGATTTTGCGATTTCTACATATTCAAGGACATCATCAACAAAAAGTGCCCTATCTGCAGCAATACTGAAGTGGTCGAGCGTCTCCTTAAAGAATAATGGATCTTGTTTGGTCGTACCGGCACCGGCGGAGAAAGCAACAAAATCGAAGCCATCATATCGGCCCCAGGGTCTAGCCTTGGAGACTTCAAAAGCATACATATTTGATAACAGCGAGACCTTTAGTCCGGCGTCTCTCACGGCGGTGACGAGCTGGCGCATAGCTTCAGAGGGTGGACTAGTAACAGAAATGGTTGCATCTTCAAAGTCTTCTGTCCGGGGAACAGGTGCATTCAATAGCTTTGCAACGCTCGCCACATATTGGTTAGTTGTAAGCTCATTGGCGGCAAATCTGTGAGATAACGCGGTAACTTGCACCTTATCTTCAGCACTGGGTACTTTGCCGAATGCCTTACGCATGATCTTTTCGAAGTTGGTCAGCTCGTACTCAAACGAGTAAACACCACCGTAATCTAGGATGAGCAGTTCGTATTTGGAAGTGGAAATAGGCATATGACCTATAGTAACAGACGAATCATTGGCACTAACTCGCCAAAGTTTGGTTGTCCCGCCACTCTACACCAAAGCCAAACTAAAAGTACTTCATTTCACAGAGGTACTTTTCAATATAATTTCGTGGCAGGAGAGACAGGACTTGAACCTGCGACACCCGGTTTTGGAGACCGGTGCTCTACCAACTGAGCTACTCTCCTATATTTGGCTTGCACCCTGCCCCTTAGGTGGGATACAGCGGCGCAACAGGTATAATCATACGATATTTTGGCGGAAATGTCACGGGACTCGTAATGACTAGAGAACGGGGACTATCTGGGATGCGCTAGGCTGAAATGTGGCTTGCTTCTTCGGTGTGGCCAATTTCCTGGAGCACGTGGATATAGCTGGCAAATTGTTCGCCGGTAACGCGGCCGTGCAGGGCTTTTTCGAGTTCCTTGCGCAGCGCCTCCTCGATGGTAGCTACGGCCGTGCTGCCGGTCTTGGTAATGACTAGTAGGCGTACGCGGGCGTCGTTGTGGTCCTTGAGCGAGTCAACGTAACCCTTGCCGCGGAGGGTATTAAGAATCGCAGTTATGTAAGTTGTTTGCACGTCCAAGATAAGAGCCAGGTCTGTTACCCGGATGCCGCCTTCGGCGCTCTTGCTTTGGATCAATCCTAAGACAAACCATTCCACGGAGCTTAGTCCGTAAGGTTTTAGGATGCGATTACGATAATTGGTGGCTTGGCGGGCCATTAGCATTTCAGCTATGCCCAGTTCGTAGGACTTTGACTTTATGAACATCTTATTAAATATTACCTTATTTTCCCTGATACAACAATGTAACATTATTAGGTTGCTTGCACAATGCAATATATAAGGATGCCGACTATTAGGCTGACATTCGTGCAACTTGTAACGGATACATAGCTGCAGGTATATATGCTTGACTATGTTTTAGGCCTTGCCGCCTTCACTGCGGACAGACTTGCTTATAACCTTGCCATCTTCGTTAATCTCGTACACTAGCACTTGCCCGGTGCCGATTTCCAGTTTGTGCACTTGGTCATCAGCATAGCCTTCCAGGTGCTTCATGAGGGCTCGCAGCGAGTTGCCATGGGCGGCGATGATCACGTTTTTACCCGCTTTCAGGTCGGTTAGGATATGCTGCTCGTAGTAGGGCAAGACTCGAGCATGAACATCTTTGAGGGTTTCACCGCTGGGCACCGGATAATCCCAAGTGCGCCGTAGTTTGGTAAACTCCTCTTCGCCGATTTCTTTGGCAATGTCCCACTTGTTTTTGGCAGTGTAATCGCCGTAGTCGCGCTCGTTCAGCTCAGCACGCTTAACCGTTTCCAGATTGGTGTGGCCAAGGGCTGCCTTAATTTCTTCCAGTGTTTGCTGGGCGCGCTGCAAGTTGGAGGTGTGGGCTTTGTGCAATGTAATGTCTTTAAGATATTCGGCGGCTTGACGGGCTTCTTGACGGCCCTGCTTGGTAAGGGCAATATCGCGTTGGCCGGTCCATAGCCCTAAAGCGTTCCACTCCGATTGTCCGTGCCGGACAAGTACCAGGTAAGCCATCAGCTGCGCTCCAGGGCTTGCCGGCCAGCAAAAACTGCCTGATCGCCCAAGGCTTCTTCGATACGCATCAGTTCGTTGTATTTAGCTACGCGATCGGTACGACTCAAGCTGCCGGTTTTGATTTGGCCGGTGCCCAGGCCTACGGCCAGGTGTGCAATGGTGGTATCTTCGGTTTCACCGGAGCGGTGTGAGATAATAGCCTTCCAGCCGGCTTTGTGGGCCATGGCAACGGCGTTGATAGTCTCGCTGAGCGTGCCAATCTGGTTGACTTTGATGAGGATGGCATTGGCGGCTTTTTCGGCTATGCCCCGCTCCAGGAAGGCGGTGTTGGTGACGAGCAGGTCGTCGCCTACTAGCTGCAAATGGTCGCCCAGGCGTGCGGTAAGTGTCTTCCAGCCAGCCCAGTCATCTTCGCCCAGTCCATCCTCGATAGAGGCGATGGGAAATTGGTTGATCAGGCTGGCGTAAAAATCGCTCATTTCGGTGCTGCTCAGGGTTTTAGCCTCGGTTTTTAGCTGGTAGCTGCCGTCTTGTATGAGTTCGCTGCTGGCGACGTCCAAGGCCAACACTACATCGGTTCCAAGGCTGTAGCTGGCTTTTTGCACGGCCTCGACGATTAACTCTAGGGCTTCGGCATTGCCATGTTTAACTGCTGGGGCGTACCCACCCTCATCGCCGACGGTGGTGCTGTAGCCTTTAGCGGCCAGCACCTTGCCTAGAGCGTGGAAAATCTCGGCGCCGATCTGAATACAGTGGCTGAAGCTTTTAGCACCGACGGGCATGATCATAAACTCCTGGATATCGGTACTGCCAGCGGCGTGCTTGCCGCCGTTGATGATGTTCATCATTGGTAGCGGCAGGACGAGCTGGTCGTTGCCGGCTAGATCGGCGATGTACTGGTATAGCGGTTGTTTTTGGGTTTGCGCAGCAGCTTTGGCAGCAGCCAGTGATACGGCTAACAGGGCGTTGGCACCCAGCCGGCCCTTGTTGTCGGTGCCGTCGAGATCGATCATGAGCTGGTCGATGCCAGTTTGGTCGCATACATCATGGCCGGTCAGTGCCGGCTGGATCTCACCGTTAACGTTGGCAACGGCCCGCAGGACGCTTTTGCCATTGTAGGTGCTATCGCCGTCGCGCAGCTCGATAGCTTCGTGTGATCCGGTACTGGCGCCGGACGGAACGGCAGCCCGGCCCAGCGTGCCATCTTCCAGGATGATATCGGCTTCGATGGTGGGGTTGCCGCGACTGTCGAGAATCTGCCGGGCGTGGATACTTGCAATGTTCATATGATTTCCTCCAAGGTTATATGCTACTCCTTGCTGCTTGGTAAATAAACTGTGCCGGCCAATTTTACAGCGCCCGGGGTATTTTTATGCTTTATTGATCGCTCGATATTCTGTTGCTACACTGCAACAATGTCAAAAACTGTTTTATTCACTCCTGGCCTCGGCGAAGGCCTCGCCACCCACCGTCCCTATCAAGATACTCTGCAAGTTTTTGAAGACCTGGGCTATAATTCGCACTTTGTGCCTATCGACTGGCGTGAAAATGATCATGCTACTTCGTATGACGTGGCCGCTCAGTTGCGTGAAGTATACGATGCCTATAAGCCTGATGTCTTGGCCGGCTTCTCGTTTGGAGCTATTGCCTCGCTTTGTGTTGCCGCCGAACGAAGGCCGGCGGCAGTTTGGGCTTGTTCGCTCTCGGCTTTTTTTAAAGAAGATCTAACGCCAGAGGTGATCGCCCAGTTAAAGGGAGACTGCTCTCCCGAGCAAATTGGTAGTTATAAGAGTTTGTCATTTGCTGCGCTTGCTGGTCGCATTGCCTGTCCCGTTGAGCTTTTTGTGGGCAGTGAAGAGTGCAAGCGATGGGAACGGATTGCCAAGCGGGCTACCACTGCCGAAAAGCTGCTGCCAGCGGCTCGGCTAACCATTGTCCTTGGTGCTGACCATGACATTACCGCGCCGAGCTATCTCACTGCTCTGAGGGATACATTACCGCCGGCTTTGGACTAGGCCTTCTAGCTGTTGGCCTGGTCTTCAGGTGCGGCTTTCTCAAGTTTTTTGATCAGCTGAGCCAAGTTGACACCCTTGCCGATAACCGGCTTCCACAAATCGCCAACTTTTTTCAGGCGGGCCTCGATGTTTTTGATGGTAAAGTCCGAGGGCTTGAGGCCGGCTTTTACTTCACTCCATTGTAGCGGTGTCGAAACGCTGGCATCGGGGGTGGGCCGAACCGAATACGGTGCTGCCAGGGTTTGTCCTTCGCGGTTCTGCAGGAAGTCCAGATAGATCTTGTTGGGGCGCTTGGCTGGCAGCCGGTCCAGACTGGTGAGTTTGGGCTGGCGGCGGTTGACTTCCATGACCAGCAAATGCGCGAAGTTTTTGGCTTGTTCGTGCGTGTAGCGGGCGCCTAGGGGAATAAAAATATGGATACCGGTTTTGCCGGAAGTTTTAGGGTAGCTCTGTATCTGCCATTCATCGCAGACGGCTTTGACGGTTTGAGCAACGGTGATGACGTTATTAAAAGTGATAGTCCCCTCCGGGTCGAGGTCGATAACTGCCCAGTCGGGTTTGTCCAGGTGGCTGATGCGGGCATTCCAGGGATTAATCTCGATAGTGCCCAGCTGCGCGGCATACAGCAGCGCGTCGCGGTTACTGGCCATCATCCAGTGCAGATCTTCGCCGTTGGATTCGGAGTAGATATTGATGCCAGGCACCCATTCCGGCAGGTGCTCCATATTTTTCTGGAAGAAGCCTTCGCCGGTAATACCGTTGGGCTGGCGCAGCAGCGATAGCGGCCGGTCCTTGGTATACGGCAAAATGTACGGCGCGATACGCTCGTAATAATCGATCAGGTCACCTTTGGTATAGCCGTGCTTAGGGAAAAACACTTTACTGCGGTGAGTAACGGCAACTTTGCCAATGGTGATTTCGTCTTTGCTAGGGGCGTTCTTGGTAGGCATAGCGCTCTCCTTTGGGATTTCTTTGTGAACGGCAGTGGGCTTTTTGTCGGAGCGCAGACCTTCAAAGGCCGGGTGGCGCATTGAACCATCATCGGTCCACTCGCTAAAGCTCATTTCACAGACAATTCGCGGCTGTACCCAGTGAACCGGAGCATTAGGCTTGGGCTCGGTGCTGAACGGTGAGGTTTGGCGCTCCAGCTTGCTGAGCTTGTGCAGCAGGTCGCCGCGCTGATTGTCGGGAATGCCGCCGCCGGAATGTCCGATGTACACAAGCTCACCCTTCTTGTTATAAACACCCACCAGCAATGAACCGAGATATTTGCGCCCGCCGCGCGGCTCGGTGTAACCGCCGATAACTACTTCCTGGCGAAGGTGGGTTTTGATCTTTAGCCAGGCTTCGCCGCGATTGTTCTCGCGGTAGGCGCTATCGGCGCGCTTGGCGACGATTCCTTCTAAACGTTGGTCGCGCATCTGGCGGAAGAGGGCTTCGCCTTTGTCTTCGACGTGGTCGCTATAGCGGATAAGGCTACGCTTGGGAATAAGGGTTTTGAGGATCTTCTTGCGCTCGATCAGCGGCATGGTACGCAGGTCGCGGCCGTTGCACCACAAAATGTCAAAAACATAGTATGCCAGCTGGCCGACATGAGTTTTGCGCCAGCTTTGCAACTCTTCGAAGTGCGGACGGCCCTGCTTGTCGATGACTACAATTTCACCATCGAGAATAACGTCGTGTTTTAGCTCGCGCAGCGCCTCGACCACCGGCA
>Ga0137374_10011824_pt1 | contig 10205 bp, 9 predicted proteins | sample SagtaG_20_FD_104811 | JGI IMG/M metagenome (GOLD analysis project Ga0137374, IMG submission 104811) | Vadose zone soil microbial communities from Sagehorn Ranch, Mendocino, California, USA - Sage1_R_100_16 metaG | ecosystem: Environmental > Terrestrial > Soil > Vadose zone | place: USA...
AGGCTCTGCGCCCGTGCCTCCAGTGACGCAACGGCGGCGTCCACCTCCCCGACGCGGCGCTCGGCCCGCTCGGCGGTCGCGACCGCCGCCGGCACCAGCTTCTCGATCCGCCCGGCTTCCTCGGCATGACCCGCGAGGGTCTTGAATCGCTCGTCGGCGTCCTCCATCCGGGCCAGCAGCCCGCGGCTCCGCTCCTCGAGCTGCCCCCCGAGGGAGGCAAGCTCGGCGACCCGCGTGTTGAGACCCTCGACGAACTGGCGGCGCGCCTCGATCTGCGCCATGGACTGCGACAGCCGGTCGGCTTCGGCCCGCACCACCTCGACGGTCGGCTTCATCTCCTCGACCGCCGCCAGCTCGCTGCGCAGGCCGCTGATCGACTCCGTCACACTGGCCAGCCATGACTTGGTGCCGGCCTGGCCCTCCCGCACGCGGGCGATCTCGCTTTCGGCGGCCTGGACCTGTTCGATCGCGCCTTTGACGGCTTCGTGCGTTCCCTTGAGGCTCGCCACGTCCTGCAAGACGGCGGCGACACCGGGCTGCGCCTTCTCCAAGCGCTCCACTCGTTGCGTCATGTCCTCGACCGCCTCGCCGAGCCGGCCGGCGCTCGCTTCGACGGTGCGCACGCGTTCGGCCTGCGTCTCGAGCTGGGTGACGCTTTCGGCGACCGCCGTCAGCTGTGCCGCTGCGCCGTCCGCCCCGGTGCGCACGTCCGCGATGGAGCGGCTCGCCTCCTCGAGCGACCGGAACCGCGTTTCCATATCGGTCAGGCCGCCACGCAGATCGACGATGCGCTGGCTGACGGCGTCGAGGCCCTGATTCTCGAGCTCGAACCGCTTCACTGTCCGCTGCACTTCGTCACGCAGCGTGGCCAGGCGGCCGCGGAGCTCCTCGTCGGCCCGCTTCGCCTCCTCGTGCCGCGCGGTGATCTGATCCGAGCGCTCCAGCATGTCGCCGTGGAGGGCTTTGAGCGCGTTGACCTTGGCCTCGAGCTCGCCGAGACCCTTGGCGCTGTCCTCGTGCGTGCGGATCTTGGCATCGATCTCGCGCATCAAATCGTGGAGGCGGGCCATCTGCGCGGTGACGCGCTCGACGATCTCGCGCTGCTGCTCGAGCGCCGCGACCTTCTGCGTGACAGAATCGGCGAGCGCCTTGAGCGTGCCGAGCTGCCGCGTGGTCTGGGCCGCATCGGCGGCGGCCTGGGTCAGGTCCTGAAGCGTCTGCCCCAACGACGTCACACGGGACTCGGTCGAGGCGACGCCTCCCTGGATCTGCTGTTGCCGCTCCTCGAACGCATGCAGTCGCGTGGCCACCGCCTCGCCGGTCCGGCGCAGCTCCTCCTGCCGCTCGCGCACGCGGTCGAATCCCTGGGTGACGTCCCGCACCTCGGCGGTCAACTTGTCCGCGTCCATGCGGAGCGCCTTGAACCCGCCGCCCAGCTCGAGGAAGCCGGCCAGATCGTTCTTGAGGGCGAGCGCCTGCTCGAGGGTGCCGTGCAGCTCCTCGATCTCGGTGCGCAGCCGTTTCGCGTCTTCCGAGGTATGGGTGAGCTGCGTCTCGGTGCGCCGCTGCACTCTGGAGACCGCCTCGGTCTGCGAGTCCAGCGTCGCGAGCACCGGGGTCAGCCGCTCCAGCGCCTTCACGCGCGCCTGCAGCTCGCTCACGACCTTCTGGGCGTCGGTGATGGGCTGCGCGAGGGCAGTCAGGTTCTGGGCCGATTCCCGCGCCGTGTTGGTCAACGTTTCGAACGCCACCCGCTCCCGTTGCATCTGGGCGAGAATCGCGCGGAGCTCCGCGGGGAGCTGCTCCGTCGTCGTCTCTTTCCCGAAAAGCTTCCACGCGGCCATAAGTGTCCTCACCGGAGACTGGGGTTCCGTGGATGGGCGCTGGAACCCGGTGCGCCGCACTGGCGACGACGCCGCGGCGGGCGTGCTTCTCCCGTCTGGCGAGCGGCGTCAGTACCGAGTCGGTATCCCGCGGGCAAACTGCCGCGGTGGGCGCGACGCTATCATAGGGGAAGGGGACGCGACTGCAAGACCCAAAGTCAGCGCGGGCCACCTGGGTCGAAATGACCCAGGTGGCCCGCGCACAACCCCCGGTACAAAAGGCCTGCTTACGACGCCCGCAGCGCGTTGACGATGTTCAGGCGCGCGGCCCGCACCGCCGGCAGGAAGCCGCCCACCACGCCCATCACCACGGCGAATAGCAAGGCGCTGCGAATCACGCCGAGGGACAAGGCGAAGCCGAACCCGATCTCGGAAAAGCTCCCGAAGTTCAGGGTCGAGACCCGGGCGAAGGAGAGGAGCGCCGCCAAGCCGACGCCCACCGCCCCACCGACGATCGCGAGCACCACCGATTCGACGAGGAAAGCAATCAGCACGCTGCGGCGCCGGAAGCCGAGCGCGCGCAGCGTCCCGACCTCGACGACCCGGTTGGCGACGTGGACCCCGCGGGCGTGATCCGCTACCGTCACGTGTCGCCGTTCCTGCATCACGTGCCGGATGTCCGTGAGCTGTTCGCGGCGCTGGACGAGGCGGCGAAGCCGGCGGCCGCGAACGCCGCGGCCTGAGGGAGGGAGGGCGTCATGTTCGGCACGCTCGTGGCGGCCCCGGTCGTCGTATACGGAACGTCATGGTGCGCGGCGACGCAGATGATCCGCCGTCACCTCGAGCGACTCGGGGTCCCCTATCGGTATGTGGACATCGAGCGGAACCGGGCGGGCGCGGCCCAGGTCCAATGGTGGAACGGCGGCCGGGCGAGCCACCCGACGGTGTCGATCGGCGGGTCGATTCTCGTGGAGCCCACGCCGGACGAGGTGGATTGGGCGCTGGCGGAGGCGGGGCTGATCTAGCAGAATGAAGGCCTTCCCAAAACCGGAGTCACTGGCCATGCAAGCCCGTATGTGGGTCCTGGCGCTCGCGGTGAGCGTCGTTCCGCCGCTCCTTGCCGCCCAGACCGCGCCATCCTCGGCAAGCCCCGTCGCCGATGCGCTGCGCGCGAACGCCCGCCGCTCGGCGCAGAACCTGATCGCCGCCGCCGAGGAGATGCCGGCCGAGCGCTACACCTTCGCCCCGACGCCGGCGCAGATGAGCTTCCGGCACGTCGTCGTGCATCTGGCCGAGGGGAACGACTTCCTGTGCGGCACCATCAGCGGCGCCGCCGCGCCGCAGCGCGCCAAGGTCGACACCACCGACACCAAAGACAAGCTCGTGGCGCGGCTGCGCGAGACGTTCGAGTTCTGCGACTCCTCGCTCGCCAAAGTAGACGACGCGAAGCTGGCCGACTCGGTGCCGATGTTCAACCGCAAGGTCACGCGGGCGAACGCCATCGTCATCACGGTCGCGGACTGGGCCGACCATTACAGCCAGGCCGCGATCTATCTACGGCTCAACGGCCTGTTGCCGCCGACGGCGCGGCCGCGGACGCCGTAGCTGCCGCTCGTGACCGGATGGGAAGGACGGCTCGCGCGCCCACTGCGCGCGCTGCACCTCGGCAGCATCCGGAACCGGATTCTGTTGCTCGCCGTCTTGGCGACGCTGATTCCGGCGCTCGCGACGACGTGCGTGTCGTACGCGCGCAACCGGCGGTCGCTCATCGACCAGACCGACCAGCGGCTGCGCGGCGCGAGCTCCGAGGCGGCACGGGAGATCTCCCTGTGGCTCGGCGAGCGGCTCGACGATCTGCGGGCGGCCGCGAGCTCCTACCTGGTGACGGAGAACCTGGCGCGGCTCCAAGGTCGTGAGGCCGGCCAGGCTCTCGGCCGCCTGCGCGACTATCTCAATTCGGTGCGCGAGCGGTTCCCCGACCACGAAGCGGTGCTGGTCATCGATGCCGGCGGACGGGTCGCGGCGACCAGCGGCGGCCGGATGGGGAGCGTGCGGCTTCCCCCGGACGGGCTGAGTCTCCTCCGGCGGGGAGACGCCCTCGTCGGCGAGGCGTTCTGGGACGCCACGCTCGGCAAGGCCGCCATCGTCCTGGCCGTGCCGATCCGCGAGGCGGATGGCCGTTTCCTCGGCGCGTTCACCGCCAAACTCAACCTGCGGGCGGTCGCCGACACTCTGCAGCGGCTCACTCCCGATGAGCCGGCGGACGTCTACATCGTCACTGACCAGGGGCGGTACGTCATCCGATCGCGCGTCACCTCGGCGGAGCTGATGCGGGCCAGACTCCCGGACACGACGACGCGCGCGTTGTTCGAACGTGAGGGGCAAACCATCGGCTATAAACGCCCGGACGGGCGAGAGGTCATCGGAACCCTGCGGCGGGTCCCGCAGCTGCGCTGGGGGGTGGTGGCGGAGCTACCGCGGGTGGAAGCGGCGCGCCAGCTCGGCCAGCTGCGCAACGGCGCCGTGTTGACGATCGCCGCGCTGCTCGCGGGCATCGTGCTGATGGTCTACTTCCTGGGCCTGGTCATCGTGCGCCCGCTCGAGCGCCTCACCGCGGCGGCGGCCAAGGTGGCCTCCGGGGATCTCTCGGTCGATCTCCCGGTGGGCGGGAGTGGCGAGGTGGGGTACCTGACCCACGTGTTCAACACGTTGGTCGGGCGCCTCCGGGAGCGGGAGAGCCAGGCGGAGCTGGAGCGGCTCTCCGTGACCGACGCGCTCACCGGCCTGTACAATCGGCGCTACCTGATGGGCACGCTGGCGACCGAGGCCCAGCGGTCGCGCCGCTTGCGGCGCCCGTTCTCGGTGCTGTTGGGGGATGTCGATCACTTCAAGCAGTACAACGACACGCAGGGCCATCCTGCCGGCGACGCCGCGCTCGTCAAGATCGCGGACATCCTACGCAAACAGACCCGCGCGGTGGACTGCGTCGCCCGCTACGGCGGAGAGGAGTTCCTGGTGGTGCTGCTCGAAACGACGGTGGCGACGGCCGAACTCGTAGCCGAGCGCATCCGCGCCCGGGTGGCCGCCGAGACGTTCGACGGCGGGACGATGACGATGAGTATCGGAGTGGCGGAGTGTCCGGCGCATGGCGACACGCCGGAGTCGCTCATCGCGAGCGCCGACGCGGCACTGTACGCGGCCAAGGACGGAGGCCGCGACCGCGTGGTGGCCGCGGGTGGGAAGCCGGAGCGGGAGAAGGAACGGAGACGGCCTAAAGGGGAGGCGTAGCGGCGCGCGCCACCTCGACGAGGTCGTGGACGCGGCACGCCGCCTTCGGGTGCCAGAGGAGCGCGATCCAGCAGGGGATTGGCGGCTCGACGAACTGCCGGTAGACGATCGCGGCCGGCGCCGCCCGGTACGGGGCCGCGACCGCCTCGGTCGCCAGGGCCCAGGCGTCCTCCGCGGCGATCTGGACGTTCGCGGTCGGGGCCAACGCGGCACGCTCGCGGCGGCGCAGCGGGACCAACCCCCGGTCGCGCAACGCGTTCTCGAGCGTCCGGAAGAAACCCGGCCACCGTTGCGGTGAAGAGTGCAGCCACGTGAGGTCCCGTAGCTCGGCCAACCGCAACACCGGTTTGCCCGCGAGCGGGTGGCTCGCCGGCAATAACACGCCGGCGGTCGCACAGTCCACCAGGCGCACCCCGTCGAAACCGGCAATGGGCCACTCCGCGACGAAGACCGCCGCGACATCGATCTGTTGCTGCCGGAGCGCGCCGTGGGTGTCGGCGTCGCTCATGCTGGACACGCGGACGCGCGCCCCAGGGTGGGCGTCCCGAAACGCCGCGAGCAGGTCTTCGATGATGGGGGTGTACACGGCGAGCTCGCCGTGGGCGAACTCGAGCGCGGAGCCGCCGTCCTTCGCCGCCTCGCGCGCGCTCGCCACGGCGCGGGCCGCCGCTTCCAGCGTCACCCGCGCGTGGGCGAGGAACGCCTCCCCCGCTCGCGTGAGCTGAACCCCCCGCGGCAGACGCTCAAACAGCGTGACCCCCAGCTCCTCCTCGAGATCACGGATCTGCTTCGAGAGGGCGGGCTGGGCAACGCGCAAGCGCCGGGCGGCTTGCACGAAGCTTCCCTGTTCGGCGACGGACACGAAGTACCGCAGATGGCGCAGCTCCATACGTTTCAGAACGACCAGTTCGATATAATAGTTCCAGCCGCTCCCTGGCTCAAGCCAGCTTCCGGCGGGCGGTCTCGACGAACCGCCGGATCGTCGCCAGCGGCATGCCCGCTCGCGCCAGGAAGAACGCCCCGGCCGCCACCCCGAGCAGGTGGTCGGCGTTCGCCGGCGCGGCGACGTCCCGGGACAGCGTCCCGTCGCGACGCGCATTCACGAGTGCTCGCGCCAGCAGTCGCCGCACGCGGTCGAAATGGCGCCACACGCGCCGGGCAGCGGCCGAGTCCACGGGGCCGAGCTCGAACGCCGCGTTGCACATGAGGCAGCCCCGGCGATCGGGGTAGCGGCGGATCAAGCCGAGGACCCGATCAAAGAACCCCCGGATCTCGGGCGCGGACGCCCGGGGCTTCTCGAGCGCCCCGATCATCGGGTCCATGACGGCCTGCGAGTAGCGCTCCAGGGCCCCGAGGAAGAGGTCGCGCTTGCCCCCGAAGGTGGCGTAGAGCCCATAGCGGCTCGCTCGCGTGCCCCGCACCAGGTCATCCAGCCCGGTGTCGCGGTAGCCATGGCGCCAAAACTGCTCCAGGGCGCGATCGAGGGCTTCGGCCGGTTCGAAGTCCTTGGTGCGTGGCATGTCCTGACCTCCTAATTCAAGAACAGACAATCTGATATAAGGTTTCGGGCCGGGCGGCCCGAGTCAAGCCGGGAACCCGGGGACCCCGAGCTATCGCTCGGAGCACTACCTCCACTACTCAGGAAGTATTGGCCCGGCGGTCGCCCGCCCGACTATCTCTGTGCGTGGCGCCGCGCGTGTCGCACCCCACACGCCATCCGCATCCCTCAGCAGCCGAGCCGATGATGTCGAGCAGCACGTCCAGCGAGGGTCCTGCACCCCGAGAGCCACTCCGGATTCTCATGGTGGAAGACGTCGCCGCCGACGCGGAGCTGATGCTCCGCGAGCTGCGCCGCGCCGGGGTCCGCTGCGCGACGCGGCGGGTGGAGAGCGGGACCGACTTGCGGCGCGCCTTGCACGAGTTCGCCCCGGACATCGTCCTAGCGGATCACGCCCTGCCGCAGTTCTCCGCGCTCGCCGCGCTGCATCTTGTGCGGCACGAGCGCCCGCTCACGCCCGTCATCCTCGTCACCGGATCGCTCGACGAGGAGACGGCGGTGGACCTTATTAAGGAAGGCGCGGCCGACTGCGTCGTGAAGCACCGCCTGTTCCGGCTGGGCCCCGCCGTGCAGCGCGCCCTGGCGCTGCGCCGGGCACTCGAGGACGCCGCCGCCGCCGAGTCCGCCCGCACCCGCGCCGAGGGGGCGCTGCGACGCCAAACGGAGTTCCTGTCCCACGCGCAGGCGGCGGCCGGGGTCGGCAGCTGGGAATGGGACATCGCCACGGACGCCATCACCTGGTCCGACGAGACCTATCGGATCTTCGGGGTCGACCCCACCGAGGGGCCGATCACCTACGAGCGCTACCTCGAGCTCATCCATCCCGACGATCGCGCCGGCGTGGCGGCCGAAGTGAGCTGGTCGCTCCAGACGCGCGAGCCATTCGCGTTGGACCATCGCATCGTCCGCCCGGACGGCACGCTGCACTTCCTGCACGGTCGCGGCGGGGTCGTGACGGACGCGGCCGGTCGACCGGTCCGGATGCTCGGCGCGGTGCTCGACATCACGGGTCGCAAGAAGGCCGAGGAAGCCTTACGACGGGCCAACGACCGCCTCAACGCGGTGATCCAGTCGTCCCCGCTCGCGATCTCGACCCTCGATGCGGACGGCGTCGTCCGGACGTGGAACCCGGCGGCCGAGCAGCTCTTCGGATGGACCGCCGACGAAGTGATCGGCCGGCCGTTACCTACCGTGCACGGCGAAGCAGCGGAATTCGAGGAGACGCGGCGGCGGGTGATGCGGGGCGAGCCGGTGTCGAACATCGAAGTGATCCGCAAGAAGAAGGACGGCACAGCGGTGACCGTGAACCTGGTCGCCGCGCCGCTGCACGAGGCCGACGGGCGCATCACCGGCATCCTCGGCCTGGTCGAAGACCGCACCGGCGTCAAGCGCCTCGAGCAGCAGTTCTTTCACGCGCAAAAAATGGAAGCCGTGGGCCGGCTCGCCGGCGGCATCGCCCACGACTTCAACAACCTGCTCACGGTGATCACGAGCTACAGCGACCTGCTGCTCGAGGACTTCGGCTCCGACGATCCAAAGCGCGAGGACGTCGCCCAGATCCGCAAGGCGTCGGAGAGCGCCGCCGCGTTGACGCGGCAGCTGCTGGCGTTCAGCCGGCAGCAGGTGCTCCAGCCGCAAATCCTCGACCTGAACGACACCGTCGCCGGGACGGAAAAGCTCCTCAAGCGCCTGATCGAGGAAGACGTCCAGCTCGCCACCGTCCTCGCGCCCGATCTGGGCATGGCGATCATCGACCCCGGCCAGCTCGAGCAGATCATCATGAACCTGGCGGTCAACGCGCGCGACGCGATGCCGGGAGGTGGCCGGCTGACCATCGAAACGGCCAACGTGGACGTGGACGAGGCTTACCTGCAGGCCCACCCTCCCGCCCAGGCCGGCCGCTACGTCATGCTCGCCGTGTCGGACACGGGGACCGGAATGGACGCCCGCACGCAGGCGCACCTCTTCGAGCCGTTCTTCACCACGAAAGCGTCCGGCAAAGGGACGGGGTTGGGTCTGGCGACGGTGTACGGAATCGTCAAGCAATCGGGCGGGTTCATCTGCGTGTACTCCGAGCCCGGCCACGGGACCACCTTCAAGATCTATTTTCCCTGGGCGGGCGAGCGGGCACAGCGCAGCGCGGCGGCCCCGGTTGCGAGGCCGCGGCAGGGAACGGAGACCGTGCTGGTGGTCGAAGATGCGGCGGCGGTGCGCACCGTGATGCGACAGGGACTCGAGCGCTACGGCTACACCGTCCTCGAAGCGCCGGACGGGGATACGGCGCTGCAGCTCGCCGCCAAGCACCACGGCCCGATCCACCTGCTGCTGACGGATGTGGTGATGCCTGGTGTGAGCGGGCGGCAGCTGGCGGACCAGCTCGTGCGTCTGCGACCGGGGATCAAGGTGCTGTATGCGTCGGGGTATAGCGACGACGCCATCATCCACCACGGCATTCTCGAGCCGGGGATCGCCTATCTCCAGAAGCCGTTCACTCGAGACGCGCTGGCGCTCAAAGTGCGGGAGGTCCTCGACGGGTCGTAAAGGCTGGAGAACGCGCTTTTGACTTCCCTCGTACCACCGACTAGCGTTCCTCTAACGCTCGTACGGCGGGACTTGGCCCATGCGCCAGTCCCGCTTTCTTTTTCGGAGGGCCACCCTCGATGGCGAAGGAAGAAGCGATCGAAATCGACGGCATCGTCGAGAACGTGCTGCCCAACAGCACCTTCCGCGTCCACCTGCCCAACGGCCACTTTGTGCTGGCCACCATCGCGGGCAAGATGCGGCGCTTCCGCATCCGCGTACTCGCCGGCGACCGGGTGACGCTCGCCGTCTCCCCCTACGACCTCACCCGCGGGCGCATCACCTATCGGCACAAGTGAGCCGCTCGCGGAAATTGCGGGCCGAGATGGTGACGGACGGCGGCGCGCCACGCTGTCCGGTCTGCCGGCTGGCGCTGAAGTTCGGCACCGACCGCAATGGCCGGACGACGGAATCCTGCGGTTGCGGCTACGGCGGGTACCTGCAGACGCGGGGTGGGCGCGTGAGTCCACCCGGCCTCAGAGACGCGCCGTGAGGATTGAGGCGTTCCGCGCGCTGATGGAGCTCCAGGGCGCGATCCTGACGGAGGAGGAGCTGTCGTACGTCGGGCAGCAGTACCCACGGTGCCCGGGCCGGGAGTCCTGGGACGTCCGCGAGTACGCCCGCAACACCGCGGACGGGGCTCGGGAATACCGCGTGATCCGCGGCAGCAGCGGCCAGGATGTGTACCGCAGCGTCGGGCGGGACCGTGCGACGGCGGTGCGGACGGCGTTGAACGAGATGGAATCCCAGGAAAAGGTGGCGCCGCTCAGCGGTGCCGGATGAACGTCCCGTCCCGCAGCTCCGCGTAGGCCCGCCGCAGCTCTTCGTCGGTGTTCATCACGATCGGTCCCCGCCACGCCACCGGCTCCTCGAGCGGCCGCCCCGAAACGAGCAGGAAGCGCAGCCCCGCCTCACCCGCCTGAACGGTGATCGCGTCGCCGGAATCGAACAGCACC
>Ga0137374_10011831_pt1 | contig 10202 bp, 8 predicted proteins | sample SagtaG_20_FD_104811 | JGI IMG/M metagenome (GOLD analysis project Ga0137374, IMG submission 104811) | Vadose zone soil microbial communities from Sagehorn Ranch, Mendocino, California, USA - Sage1_R_100_16 metaG | ecosystem: Environmental > Terrestrial > Soil > Vadose zone | place: USA...
AGACCTTCAACTCTGGTCGCATTGAGGCCAAGCTCCAGATTCCGTCGCACGCTGGCTTATGGTCCGCGTTCTGGATGCTCGGGTCGCAGCCGGGTGTTTCCTGGCCGACGGTGAATTAGACCACATTCTGATTTATTGCCGAATTCGTGGGTTCGCGACTGAGTAGAGGAAGTCAGTCAGGAAGTTGACCAGCACGTAGGTTAGTCCGATCGCGAGAATGCAGCCCTGCACCAAGTAGTAGTCGCGATTACCGATCGCCTGGATGGTCAGTCGCCCAATTCCCGGCCAGGAAAAAATCGTCTCGGTGACAATCGCGCCTGCCAGCAGCGCTCCAAACTGAAGCCCGAGCACAGTCAGGACGGGCAGCATCGCGTTGCGAAGTGCGTGACGATAGACCACGGTGCGCTCCGGCAGGCCCTTGGCTCGTGCAGTACGAATGTAGTCCTGGCCAAGCTCTTCCAACATGGCAGTCCGCACCATTCGCGTGAGAATTGCTGCTAGCGCTCCGCCCATTGTTATCGCGGGGAGCACAAGATGAACGATGCTTCCCGATCCGGATACCGGCAGCAGTCCCAACTTGATGGAAAAGAGCAGAATCAGAATTGGGCCGAGCGCAAAATTGGGAAACGAAAGCCCGAAGAGGCTGACCACGCTCAACAATTTGTCATCCCATCGGCCGCGACGCTGGGCGGACCTAACCCCAGCCGGAACCGAAAGCAGGATCGCGACTAGCAGCGCGGCAATCGTCAATTGCAGCGTGTATGGATAGCGCTTAACAATCAAGCTGCTGACGCTCTGATTGAAGCGGAGCGATGGGCCCAGGTCACCGTGCAAGACGCCGCTCCAGTAATGCAGGTATTGTTGCCCGAGCGGGACGTCCAGTCCATAAGCGTGGCGCGTGGCGGCGACATCGGCTGCCGGAGCGCCTTCGCCCAGCATCTGCAAGATGGGATCGCCTGGAACCAGATGGATGAGCAGAAAAACAACCGACACCACCAGCCAGATGACCGGCAGGGTGTAGGCAGCTCGAGGAAGCAGATAGCGAAGAGTATTCACTGGATTCCGCTTTGCGGAAGGGCATGGCTTTCAGCCGTGCCTTAAATCTACTTTGCGGGCTTGAAAGTCGTGCCTCCCGGTTCCGGAGCTGCGCTCCGGCTTAGGTTCTCCCCACCCTTCGAAAGACGCGAAGGGTGGGGCAGCATGACTATTTGGCCATTACAGACATTCAGTCACCCGCCTGCGCCGCCGCCGGCTGTACATCTTCGATCCGGACGCGGGCAATGCGGTGACCGTCCATTTCATCCACGCTGAATTTTCTGCCACCGTAGTAGCAGGAATCGCCGATTTCAGGAATCTTCTGCAGGCGCGAAAGCATAAAACCGGCAAGAGTTTCGAACCCCGCGTCTCTAGGCAGCAGCAAGTCATATTGCGATTCCAGGTCGCGAAGACCTACAGTGCCGTCGAGCACCAGCGTCTTGCTTTCGCCGAACTGTGCCGCCTCCGCAGAGACTACATCGAATTCGTCTTCGATTTCCCCGACCAGTTGTTCCAGAATGTCTTCTACGGTGATCAGCCCGGCAGTTGATCCAAACTCATCCACGACTATCGCCATGTGCCGTTTGCGCTCTTTGAACTCCTCCAGCAGTTCAGAGAGCGGTTTGGTTTCGGGAATTACAAGCGCATCGTGCATCACCTGACTGACCTTCATTTCTGAGATTCGCAACGGCACGCTTTGCAGTGGCCGGGATGTTAGCCGCGCACCGGCCCAGCGCATCAGGTCCTTGGAGTACAGGACGCCAATAATGTGCTCCGGACCACTCTTTGGGTCGTAAACCGGAATGCGCGAGTGCTGCTCTTCGACTACGCGGTCAATCGCATCCTGCAGAGTCATATCGCCAGGTAAAGAGAAGATGTCCGGTCGCGGCACCATGACTTCGCGGGCAGTGATGTTCTCGAGCTCGAGCGCATGATGCACCATTTCTTCCTGGGTGGGGGCAATCTGTCCCAGTTCCCGGCTGGCGGTGACAATGAGCTTGACCTCATCTGCCGAGTGCACCGGCCCTTGACGCATTTTTCGCAGTCCGAAAACTTTCAGCACCGATCCCGCGGCCTTGCCCATTACGAAAATGACCGGACGTGTCAGGGTGAGAAAAACTTCCATGGGAGCAGCTACCGCGAGTGCAACCTGCTCCGCCCGCTGCAGTGCAAGTGACTTCGGCACAAGCTCGCCGAGGATTACGTGCATGCATGTAATCAGACCGAATGCGATGGCGATGGCGATGCCGTGGGCATAGGCCAGCGCGTGAGGAACTTTTTGCAGAAATTGGAAGCCTTCGACGAAGTGAGCCACCATGGGCTCGCCGATCCAGCCCAGGGTCAGGCTGACTACGGTGACGCCGAGCTGCACGCCGTTCACGACTTCATCCAGGTTGCGATGCAGTCGTTGGACAATGCGGGCGCCGATACGGCGCGCTTCGATGAGTTGCTGAATGCGCGTTTCGCGCACACTGACCAGGGCGAATTCCGCGGCAGCAAAGAAGGCATTGGCCGCAACCAGGAATACGATCAGCAGGACCCGGAGCAGCACGAAGGCGATCATCTGCCGCTAATTCTAACATTCCAAAGGCACTGGCAGTATTCAGCTAGCTTCCCACAAAGTACAACCAGCTTCCCACAAAGTACAATAGGAGCAGGCCGGAATTCGCTCAGAGCGGCCAAGCTCTAGCCAAAGGATTCACTTAGAGAGTTCCCCCGGCAGTCTGCTTCCCTTTCTGGTTCAAGTTGGTCTAACAAGAGGAACCCGGAACTGATTTTCGATTGTGTGGTGCGGAACAATTTTGCGTGGTGCATCGTACCAGTAAGCGAGAGCTCGAGCAGGCTGAATTTTTCAGGAGGCAGATGTGAACGGTAACGTAAACGGTCGCAAGAAGCGGCGTAAACGCATCATCATTATTTCCGCTAGCGTTGTTGTGCTGGTGCTGATCGTAGGTGTTGCGGTCGCTTTCTCACGTGGTAGCTCGAAGATCGACCCTTCGAAGCTCGCCAAGGTGGAACAAGGCGACCTCGCCAAGAGCGTAGTTGCGACTGGCAAGGTCGTGCCGATCACCAAGGTTGAGGTGAAATCTAAAGCGAGCGGCATTGTGAAGAAACTTCTGGTCGAATACGGCGACCGCGTAAAGAAGGGACAACTCCTTGCCCAGCTCGACAAGATCGAAATTGAAGCCGGTGTCGAACAGTCACGCGCCGCCTTGCAAGCCGCGCAAGCCAATCTCAAGGGTGCGCAAGCCGATTACGAGCGCTCTAAGGTGGACGCCGAAAGTCCCGATGTGCCCCTGCTCAAGCGCTCCTATGACCGCGCCGTGCAGATGGCCAAGGATGGCGTGGTATCCGAGTCTGCACTCGACGACGCGGAAAGAGCATACAAGCTCGCGATCAACAAACAGAGTGTGGCCAGGGCACAGATGATTGTTCTACAGGCCAAGATCGCCCAGTCACAGGCGCAAGTCGCACAAGACGCGGCCAGCCTTAAACAATTTGAAGAGCAATTGAACTACACCGACATTACTTCGCCGATTGACGGAATCGTCCTTTCCCGCGACGTGGAAATGGGCGATGCGGTCAGCTCCATCCTGGTGCTCGGTTCGGGTGCAACCCTGGTCATGACTCTGGGCGATACCAGTCAAGTGTATGTAAAGGGCAAAGTGGACGAGAGCGACATAGGGCGCGTTTATCTTGGCCAGCCCGCGCGGATCAAAGTCGAGTCATTCAAAGATAAAACCTTCAAAGGCGTGGTCACCAAGATTTCTCCCATGGGCGTGGAAAAAGACAACGTCACCACGTTTGAGGTTCGGGTCTCGATTGAAAATCCCGGTGGCGAATTGAAGGCAGAGATGACCGCCAACGCGGAGATCATCCTCGACGAACACAAGGGCGTGCTTCAGATACCGGAAGGCGCAATCATCTACGACAAAGACCGTAAAGCGTCGGTCGAGGTTCCCGATCCAAAAGGTAAAGAGGGGAAGCGAAAAGTCGCCCTCAATATTGGCATTTCTAATGGGGCCAAGACTGAAGTCCTGAGCGGCTTGAAAGTAAATGATGAGGTCATTCTGCAGTAAGTCTTCATGTGGATGTGCGGGTTTCTGGGTACGGATACAGCCTCCGTGCCCATTTTCTTGAGATGGGCGGATTCACAATAGAGGGCGCAAGGCGATTAACTACATTGGCTTTCAGCCCCGCAATTCTCCCCATGGCCCAACCCTTACAATTTGGAGCGTGCCAGCGCAGGGCGCCGCCCGCGGCGAGTTTGCGCGGACTCTTCACGTCAACGGCTCCGTCAACCTGCAGGTTGAGACCGGCTCGGGATCGATTGATGTGCGCACCGGGTCTTCTAGTGAAGTACGCGTTGTCGGCCACATCTGGGCAAGCGAGTGGTTTAGCGGTAACGCGGAGGAGAGAGTGAAAAGACTGGAAAACAATCCTCCAATCCAGCAGAGTGGCAACGACATCCGCATTGGCCATATTGATGATCCCGAGCTCAAGCGCAATATATCGGTCAGCTACGAACTTGTCGTTCCTTCGAATACTCAGCTACGCGCATCGAGCGGCTCGGGAAGCGTAACTATCGCAGGGATTTCCGGAACCCTCGAAGCCGGCACCGGCTCGGGAAACTTGAAACTCTCAAACATCGGTTCGGGAGTGCGGGCCCATACCGGTTCAGGCGGTATTGAAATAGACGGAGCGAAAGGCAACGTTTACGCCCGCACCGGCAGCGGCTCGATTCACGCCACAAACGTCGCCGGAGGCTTTGACGGCGAGACTGGCAGTGGGCACCTGACTCTGGAACAAACTTCTCCTGGATCCGTCAGGGCAGAGACGGGTTCCGGCGGACTTGAGCTTCATAACCTGCATGGCTCGCTGCAAGCTCAGGCCGGCAGCGGCAACATCAAGGCTGAAGGCGAGGCGACCGGGGAATGGGTGGTCCACACCGGATCGGGGAGCGTCCAGCTGCGGCTACCGCAGAATGCTTCGTTCGATCTGAACGCGCATACTGGCTCGGGTTCGATCAACCTCAGTCATCCGGTCACCGTCCAGGGCTCAATCGGACGGAAAGAAGTGCGGGGGAAGGTCGGCGGAGGCGGAGTGCCGGTGGAGGTACAGACTGGGTCGGGAAATATTTTGATTGAATAGGTGCAAACGTCAAATCAGGAGAAACCTATGAATACCCAGCGCGCTTCTACTCTCCTGGCTCTGCTCAATGTGGGGATTCTGGTTTTCCTGTTGACCCAGATCCGCCCGGTGGAGGCGAATGGCACCGCACTGGTACTGCGGGGCCGCGCGCTCGAAATCGTGGATGCTAAGGGAAAAGTTCGAGCGTCCATACAGATAGTACCCGCAGGTCCGGCGCCAGGGCTGATGGTTCGCTATCGAAGGCCGACGGGACGATATACCCTGAAACGGTGCTCTTTCGCCTGATTCGCCCCGACGGGCGGCCCTCAGTTAAGATCGCGACTTTGGAGGAGGGCTCGGGACTCGACCTCGGTGGCGGGTCTGATCCCAGCTATATTGTGATAAAAGCTGAAGGCGCCGACACTTCCTTGACGTTGACTAACAACGACGGCCGACAGCAGATCCTAAGGCCTTAGGGAACGTTTTTGAGTAGCCCGACTAATGACCTCTGTACCTTGACGCCTCTTCCTGGAACCATTACTTTCGAGTCAGTCCAAACTTCGTATCCCGTGAGGCTGACTTGGCTTTTCACCCTATCGTCACACTGACTACCGACTTCGGCCTGAATGATCATTTTGTAGGGACGATCAAGGGCGCCATTCTGAACATTGCGCCGGAAGCCGAAATTGTGGACATCTGCCATTCGGTACAGGCATTCGACATTTTGGATGGAGCGCTGGCGCTGGCGCAGTCCTATTCCTATTTTCCCAGTCACACGGTTCACGTGGTAGTGGTAGATCCTGGCGTGGGAAGCGCCCGCCGGCCGATTCTGGCTAGTTCAGAGAAATACAATTTTGTCGCACCCGATAATGGCGTGCTCTCGCTGATGTATGCGCGCGAGGAGCGCTTAAGCGTTCGCCACATCACCGCCGACCACTATTTCCTCCAGCCGCTGAGCAACACTTTTCATGGACGCGACATTTTTGCGCCGGTCGCGGCATATCTCGCGAAGGGCGTGGACCACGAAAAATTCGGAGAAGAGATCACCGACTTCGTCCGATTCAACGCTCCCAAGCCAAAGGCGGTTGACGCTAAGACCCTGCGCGGAGTAGTGCTGAAAGTTGACCGCTTTGGAAACCTGGTCACTAATATCACTCCGCAAGATGCGCCTGCACTGTTGCAAGCTCAGGTGCCGGCTTTCAAAATTGTCGTAGGCAAAAAGGAAGTCACCGGAATGAAAACCAACTACGCCGAAGGCACGCCGGGCGAGGTCTTCGCGATTTTTGGAAGCATGGGATATCTGGAAATTGTTGCGAACCGCGCGGCTGCCGCGCAACTCGTGGGTGTCGGCAAGGGAGCGGAAGTCAGTGTCGTACTCGAAGGGGCTGTGGCGGCGGGCAATGGAAGTTGAGAGTGTGTGCTTAGCAGATGCGGTTAAAGCTAGTCCCGACTGCTAAGCTCTAATTGCTTTTCTTCGCGTGTACATACCGCTCCATCTCGCCAGTCCACTTCAGGAACCGCCACAGATTGCCACGTTCCCGCCAGAGAACTTCCCAGAATTCCAAAAACCCAATCTGTTGCATCTTCACCCCACAATAAGTCTCAATACGCCACAACAGATATGGGCTCCGCCAAGGCGCGAGGCGGTGTCCGCGGGTCGCATTCCACATGAATCGCAGCATGTAGCGCATAGGCAAATCATAAACCACGAAGGACACGAAGGTTCACGAAGGAAAACCTGATTAGAATAAGTTCTGCTTTCTCGCAAAGGAGTGCAAGCTCAAACGCAGGCGATTGAGGGATGGTTTCCTTCGTGTACCTTCGTGTCCTTCGTGGTTTATGATCTTCAAAATGCTAAAGATGCCACGTCACGATGCCTGATCAGAGCTCCCGCCAAAAGGCCGAAGACCGCTATTACGCCGCGCTGGATCTTTTTGCTGACGGCGAACACGAAGGCGCCCTCGAGGAATATCGAAAGTCAATCGAAGCTGATCCCACTTTCACGGAAGCTCTCCACGGAATGGCGCGGACACTGCAGGACCTGGAGCGGCTCGACGAAGCCATCGAAGTCTCAAAACGGATCGCGGAAATTGATCCAGATGACATTCTGGCGCACACCAGCTTGTCAGTCCTGTATCAAAAAAAAGGAATGGTCCCAGAGGCCGAGAGCGAAGCTAACAAGGCAAGAGTGCTGGGATGGAAGCAGCAGTTGAAGAAAAGCTAGCTTTCAGCTATCAGCTATAGCTATCAGAAAAAGCAGATTCCTCGCTATCTCGCAAGCTCGACGACTCGGAATGACAGCGCGGGCGGTAGTTGGTTTTCCTGACAGCCGACGGCTACAAGTCGTACTTCTTCATCAAATGTCTGAACGACCGATAGGAAATCTTCAACACATCGGCCGCCCGTGCTTGTACGCCATTGGATTGCGCCAGTGCTGATTTCAGTAGTGAACGCTCGATATCGGCGACGTACTTTTCCATGTCCAGACCTTCTGGCAGGGCAGCCCCAACCGAGGTCGAGAACGTGTCGGCGCCGATTCCGGCGGCAGCCGCCCGCGCCCGTGGACGTTCTACCGGCAACTCGACCTGCAACTCGTCAGTAGTTTCGAGAGCGACTGCGCGCTCGATAGTATTTTCGAGCTGGCGCACGTTGCCCGGCCAGTCGTAATTTGCAAGCGCGGATAGCGCGGACGGCTTCACGCGCGAAATGCTCTTCCCCGCCGCAGGCGCGTATTTCCTCAAAAAATGGTTTACCAGTAAAGGCAAGTCTTCGCACCGATCGCGCAGTGGGGGTACGGTCACCGGAATCACGCTAAGGCGATAGTACAGATCTTCGCGGAAGGTGTTTTCCGCCACTTGGCGTTCCAGATCGCGGTTGGTGGCAGCGATCACACGTACATCAATGGCGATCTCATTGGTCCCGCCTACAGGCCGGACGCAACGTTCCTGCAATACTCGCAACAGCTTTACTTGCATGGTGAGGCTCATCTCGCCAATTTCGTCGAGAAAAATCGTCCCCCCATCAGCAACTTCGAACAGGCCACGTTTGTTCTGGTTAGCGCCGGTGAACGCGCCTTTGACGTATCCGAACAGCTCGCTCTCCAGAAGCGTCTCCGGAAAGGCGCCGCAGTTGATCGAGACGAATGGCTCGGTGGCGCGCGGAGAGCACGAATGCACTGCCCGGGCCACGAGTTCCTTTCCCGTTCCGCTCTCACCATAGATCAGCACCGTGCTCTGTGTCGAAGCCACGGTCCGGATCGTCTGCTTCAATTCTTCCATTGCCTGACTCGCGCCAATGATGTTGTCCAGCGAATTCCGCGTGGCAGCATCGCGCTTGAAAGCAAAGTTCTGGCGGCTGAGCGCTACTCTTTCGAGCGCGCGTCGGATTGCCAGCTTGATCTCATCCACCATTCCCGGGGACTTGCGAATGTAGTCGGCAGCGCCTCCCGCCTTGACAGCTTCGACGGCGGCTTCGTAGTCGTCCACAGCAGTGATCAAGATTACTGCCGAATCAGGTGAGAGTTTGTGCGCCTGGCGCAGTACTTCGATGCCATCCATGTTTGGCATTTTGATGTCGGTAACGATCACGTCGTAGAGGGCGGATTCGAGTTTCCGCTTGGCAGCTTCTCCCGAGTTGACGGTTTCAACTTTGTATCCTTCGCGGCGGAGGGTAATGTCGAGCATCTCACAAATCGAGCGCTCATCATCGCAAATCAGGATGTTAGGCATGCGCGCCCTCCCGCAGGGCTTGCGCAGGTACGCTAGCAGTCGCCTGCGGCCGTGAACCCTGAGTGGCAGCCGCCGCCAGGGCTTCTTCCGAAGCCTTTCGCACTCGCAAAACAAAGGTGCACCCTTGGCCGGGTTTTGATCGGACCCATACTTTGCCTTCATGAGCTTGCACGATTTGATACACGATGGCTAGCCCCAGGCCGGTCCCGCCTTCAAACTGCGACTGGAAGGGCTCGAATATTTTCTCGACCATCTGCGTACTCATGCCGGGCCCGGTGTCAGCGAAACTGAACTGCCAATCGGCGTCGAGTTCGTCAATGCTGACGGTGAGGGTCCCACCCTTTTTCATGGCGCGCACAGCATTTTCGCAAAAGTTCCAGAAGACCTGCTTCATCCGGTCTCCATCAGCCAGCACGCACGCCGTTCGGGATGAATAGCGCCGTTCGAGTTTGATGCCGGTATTCTGCGCTTCCAAACGATGTCCCAGCAGGGTAAGCGTGTCCTCGAGCAGGGGAACCATATCAACGTTAGCGAAGCGATACTGTTTGGTGCGCGAGTAAGCCAGGAAGTCGGTAATGATGTCGTTCAACCGCTCGGACTCGCGAGTCACAATTTGCAACAGTCGGCGGTGTTCCTCATTTAAGTCCGGCATTTCTGCGAGCAGGCTGGCCGATCCCGCGATAGACGTTAGAGGATTTCGGACTTCGTGCGCGATGGCCGCGGATAGCCTTCCTACGGCGGCCAATCGGTCCTGCATCCGCACTTCTCGTTCTAGTCTCCGGATCTGGGTCAGATCCTCAACCGTGTAAACGTAACCAACGGTGCCACGATCGGGAACCGTGAGTTCCGAAACCAATATCCGGAAAGTCTTTCGGAAACCGTTGGCCGCGACGAAACGCACTTCGCCATGAGGCTGTTCGGATCCCGCCTGAGGCAGTGGATCTTGAAACTGCGGCGAAATCGGTTGTCCCAGCAAGTCTGCCTCGGACCGCTCGATGAGCTTCTCCGCCGATGCATTGATCAGCGTGATGCGGCCATCGAGGCCAGTGGTGATCAGCCCGTTGCTGGTCGATTGAATAATGTTTTCGTGAAGCGCCTGCAAATCTTTTAACGCGCCGCGTGTGTACTCCAGTCGCTTGTCGGCCTGGCGCAGTTTTGCCGAGAGCAAACCCGCGAGGTATGCAATGGCGAGATATCCAAACAGGTTGACGAAAATGATGCCTTGCAAGGTCCCCATTCCGGGATGGGTCGCGGAGTAAGAAGGCACCACCTGGAAGTAGCAAAGCTCGAGTACTGTTCCGTAGAGGA
>Ga0137374_10011833_pt1 | contig 10202 bp, 9 predicted proteins | sample SagtaG_20_FD_104811 | JGI IMG/M metagenome (GOLD analysis project Ga0137374, IMG submission 104811) | Vadose zone soil microbial communities from Sagehorn Ranch, Mendocino, California, USA - Sage1_R_100_16 metaG | ecosystem: Environmental > Terrestrial > Soil > Vadose zone | place: USA...
ACAAGAATGCGGCTGCGGTAATCAAAAGTGAGGCGATCGCCGTTGCTTTGAAAACTCTTATACCATCATCCAGGAACGAAAATTCGCCACGCAACCGATACAGATCGTAATAACTAAGGGTTAACGGTCTTATTAGAATTACGAACGGCAGCAACGTGGCATAGGGAGCGAACCCCTGGCTCCAGCTATAACTTCCTCCACTGGTCCGAAGGAGAATTGTCGACCCGTCTCGCAAAGCGAATGCCGCTACAAATGATGAGATGGCGATCGTTATATCTGTTACGATTAGCGTCGCCTTCACTGAAGGCATCATCCACCAGGGGACCCGTCCGGGAACACGTACGTTGCTCGCCTGGATGATGCGCACTCTTTGCCGTTCAGCTCTCACGCTTCCAGCCTTTTCCACCTGAAGAAGATGTCCAGCTCAAGACTCGAGTATCAGATCTGCCACTTCTGAGCGTACATGTCCAGCGCGGCGCGCACGGGCAACTGCCTTTTTGCCGATAGGCAAAAGGGCCAGGTCATCAGTTGTGCAGAGTCTCGTAAGGCGCCCCTCTCGCACCAGTTCTTGATCGACAGCCGCCCACTTACCTGCATAAATGGTTGCGGCGGGAACGCCCAGCGCTGCAGCTTCGCGATTCATCGTGCCACCGCCACTGATAACCAGATCACTAGAGGCAATCAGATCCGCTCCATTAAGTGGAGTCTTTGGTAAAACTAATCTCTGATTCAATTGATAGGACTCACGTTGTGCAGCATTTCTCGGAAGCAGAATAATTTTCACCGAAGCAAGTCCGCACAACCGTTGCAGCAGCGAGTCGAATAGTATGTTTTCAAAGCGGTGATAAATTGCCTCGCTGGCCGGTGGACGAACGACTACCAGCACATCCTCACCGCTTATTCCAAGCTCAGTTAACCGTTCCGGGAAGTGCGGATCCGGCTCAAAATCAGCCAAATACACATCTTCCTTTGTGCCGTGGTATCGTCTAATTTTGCTGTCTTTCCCTCCCAGATGGCGCAAAGTTGCTAAAGGAAGAGCGCGCGGTACGACAATCCGCGAGGCCAGGCGAAAGGCCAGATGATTGGCAGGCTGATGCTCATAATCCATCAGCGTAATGGTCCGTAAGAGGAGCGACCGGGCCGCCACAATTTGTGAATAGGAGTTGTGACTGACAGCCAAATCGAAACGGCGGCCGCTGGCCCAATTTCGCAGGGCGCGGGCTCGGCCTACCAGATTCGCGGCCTTTCCAGATAAGTTGCGTCCCCCATGTCCGCCAATCACCTGCACAGCGAGTCCGGCAGCTTTGGCGAGTGGTACGGTTTCCGCAAATTCCCGGGCAGTTATCTCAATATCGTGCCCCCGGTTCCTAAACTCGCTTGCAAGAGCATGAAAGAGAGGCACGTGCGGAGAGTTTGCCAGATCTACCCAAATGCGCATCAGGTAACGATAGGAAAACAAGCGAAGGCGGCTCGGTCAGGTCGCGGCTGGTTCGTTCTGGTAATTTCGGGTGGATCGAACCTCTTCTTTTTTTCTCAATATGAGTTCGACATAAGCTGCTGCGCAAATGAAACAGGCGACTCCTAGTGGGCCCGTCGGGGGAGTATGCGCAGCCCCAAAAAGAGCGCCCGCTAGAACCAACAAGGCAGCGAGTACGCGCGGCTTGCATAAGGCAAACATAATAGCAGCCATACCGAGCGTGACCAGCCACCAGACAGCTCTAATGGTGACTCCATCGGCAGCGAAAAAGAGATTTGTTCTGGCCCAGCCGCCGATTACGAAGATAACGACAGCTGTTATGGCAGCCAGACGCCGTTGCTCTGGGAAGGTGAAAGCCACGGCAGCAGCGATCATAGCGATCACCCAGGCAATCGAAGCTATGGCGGCGAGGCCGTAGATTGCAGAGCTGGACCAGTAGGCATCGATCATCTGGCTCGCTAACCCAACTTGATCTGAAGGCAGCTGACGCGAGTAGTCGCTCAGGATGCCTGTACCGATGCCGGCGAGTCCGTCGAATGCTGCGTATAAAGGTACGAAAACAGCAATCGCGATTTTACTAAGGCTAGCCGCAAAATTTTGCTTGTCTTTTACCAGCAAATAAGCAGCCAGCCCGAGCATTGCAAACAGTATCAAATTAAGTACATGCAGTTTTATCCACCAAGGCAAGTGCGGAAGAACGGCAACGAACACAGGCGGAGCAACAACTGGGTGGCCCAAATTGAGAATCCCCAAAAGGGCCGGCGGTACAAACAATAGAAAAATACGCACTTCTTTTCGCATATCCCTTGGTCCTTGTACTTTGTTAGTTACAGATTTCCACCAACTGTCCGCGCGCGCGCAACGAACGTTCGGCGGCCTCAACGATGCGCACGAGCCTCAGTCCGGCATGGCCATCCGTTTCCGGCGGCTCTCCTTTCTCGACACAGGCGATAAAGTGTTGCGCTTCTCTTTGCAGTGCTTCGGTTGTGTCGAGACGTGGCGCCCACATATCCCCTGATCGATAACTCACGAGCATCTCGTAGACCGCTTCCGGACTTTGCGAGACGGTGATACCCTTGTCGTAAACCTTAACTTTCTCACTGGGCTCCAAATCATCATAGAGAATCATCTTCTCACTTCCTCCGATTAGCGTGTGTCGCACTTTCACCGGTGTTAACCAGTTCACGTGTACATGCGCGATTTGAGGATTGGAAAAGAAGAGCGTGATGTAGGCGACATTTTCTGGCTGGCCGGGAATGTTGCTGATACCAGTGGCCGAAACTGCCAGGGCACGTGACGGCAGTACATAATCCATGATTGAAAGATCATGGATGGCCAGATCCCAGATAACGTTCACATCATGCTGAAATAGACCAAGGTTTATCCGCACCGCGTCGTAATAATAGATCTCACCCAAAGCACCGCTGGCAATGAGTTCTCGGATTTTCCGCACCGCACCCGTATAGACAAACGTGTGATCCACCATCAAGACCAACCCGCGTCGAGCCGCCTCAGCTATCAACTCCAGTCCCTGTTCCGAGTTTGCGGCAAGCGGCTTTTCCACGAGCACGTGTTTGTTGGCCCGCAACGCCGCGATTGCCAGTTCGTAATGAGAAGATACAGGCGTGGCTATAACGATCGCATTGATGTCGGGATCAGCTAACAACTCCTGCGCATCGCGAACAGTTTTCAGTGACGGGTAGCGACTTCGCAACGGGATCAATCGCTCCGAACGCAAATCAGCTACAGCGGCAACGGTGGAGCCGGGTGCTTCCATGAAGTTGCGCACCAGATTTGGTCCCCAGTAGCCGTAACCAATAACGCCGATTTTGATCATGCTTTTGTCGAACTCATCTCCCACCGGCCAAACCTATGATAGCTACAAAGTTTTCAATTCCCTCCTCCTATTCGTTTTCACGATCTGCTCCCGATGGTTTTCACAGCACCCAGCCTTGGTATATTAGTTTCTCAGCAGCCTGCTAGTGGCACCACGTCAACTCTGCGCGCCCTCTGTATTCTCTGCGTCTTCGTGGTGAGTTGTTTTGTGCCGCATTCACCGCCGAGACGCCGAGGCCGCGGAGATTACGCCGAGAAAAATCTTTTTTACGACAGACCGCCCAGGCTAGTCACTTTGTCTTGGGGCGGTCGCGTACATCTCCAACGATTCGTGCGGGTACGCCCGCAACGATCGCATAATCGGGAACGTCTCTGGTCACCACGGCTCCGGCTCCCACCAGCGCAGATTCACCAATAACGATGCCAGCAATAATTGTTGCATTGCTACCGATCGAGGCCCGGCTTTTCACAAATGTTTCAACAACTCGCCAATCGGCTTCTGTCTGCAGGGAGCCGGCATCGTTGACAGCGCGCGGGTAAACGTCGTTAGTGAACATGACTCCATGGCCCACAAACACCTCGTCTTCAATGGTGACACCTTCGCAGATGAAGCTATGCGACGAGATCTTGCAGCGAGCGCCGATTGAGGCATTCTTCTGTATCTCAACAAACGCGCCAATCTTTGTATCAGCGCCAATCGTGCAGCCATACAGATTCACTAATTCAGGCTGAAAGATCCTAACCCCAGCTCCCAAGATCACATCAGTTGCTATTGGCATGTTAGATTGTCAGGCGTTTTGCTGGTTATTTTCTACCTCCAACAATCGTCCCAGCGCGTAGAGCATCCAGGCTTCCGACCAACGCATGAAAGGTGTGGAGACAGTCGAAAAACGCTGGCGCTGGTAATAAAAGAAGCCGTGTCTGTCCCGGAGATTATGAATAGACCATAGCGCAATCTTTCTCGCCAGAGATAGTGCCTGGGCGTCTAATTCCCGAAATTCGCAGAATGTTACTATTGCCGCCCCCGCTGCATGCGCATCTGCGGGATAGAGTCTGTCATCGTAGTATTTCGGCCATCCGTCCGCAAGAAAGAAGGAAGTTCGCCAGAAATCATAGCCACGCTGCAACGATCGCTTAAAACGGACCACTTGGCCACCCGGACATCGTTCCATAATTTTGGCGAGAGAGAGCAATACAAAACTCGTGTGAAAATTGTCTATCCAGCGTTGACTCTTCGCTGCCCCATAGGTCCAGGCGCCATCCTCTCGCTGCTGCTGTACAACAAACTCAGCAGCCCGCAGGGACAATTCGCAAAGCGTTTGTTCTTTGGTGACACCACCTACGAGAGCGAGTGCTTCAGCAGCCAGCAAACTCGCGTTGTAAATGTGTGTCAGACTATTTGGTGAATAGCTGAAACAAATCTCTGTCTTACTTTCATGGCTGCGCTGCAAATCCTGAAGAATGAAATCGCACGCGCTGCGCGCAATACTTAGATAATTTTCATCAGGAAAAAGGAGGCTCGCTTCTACCAGCGCCCGAACCGCAAAAGCAGTCGGAACGATCATAGGCGTTCCGCGAGGAGCAAAGAAGGTCCGGCTCTGCCAGTCAAAGTTATAACCCCAGGCAGCACCACTCCACCCGCTGAGTTGCATGGCCACCAGATCGTCCAGCAGTTCCCGCGGGTCAATTTCGTTTTCTTTAGTGCGGGTCCTGCGATAGTTGGCTAAGGCCGCTAGCGAAAACAGAGCAATGCCCTTTGGATTTTGCTCTGGTGGAACTCGAGCCAGGCGACGGAGGTTGAGGGGCGAACGTTTTACTACTTGCGTCCAGGCAAACCTTGCGAGTGAGGAATATTTCAGAGGCGTAGCCTGAAAGAGGCGACTATTCAGCGCATCAAATGGATCGTACCCAGCAAAATTGCGCTTTTGACACCATGAAAACAGCACCTCATAAGCGGATTCAAAATCGCGCTGCATGATATCTCATTAACACCGGCGCTTTAGCACGGTGGCGAACTGTGGTCCGTAATCGTGAAAACTCTGAGGAATCTTTAGTTGCGACGGGACAATTCAAGCTGAGTAAATTTGCAGGTTGGGAAGGGGGCAGTCATTAGTTTCAAGGTTCGGTAAATTCAAGGCGCCCCCGCTCAACCTTGAATGCCAGTGCTTACACTATCACTCAAGCCTCAGCCGTAAATTACATTGACTGATTGATTCGACGATGAAGCCTCTGAGACTTGAGCGGGGGCGCCTTGAATTTACCGAACCTTGAAACTGACGACTGCCCCCTTCCCGACCTGCAAATTTACTCAGCTTGAATGCAGCTCATCGCTTACTGCTTACCGACGTTTCTATCCTTCTGGGAGTCTCCACAAAGCTCTCGTGCCAAAGCTCAAACATCAGGAGAGTCCACAACAGCTTTCGATGATTTGCGGCGCCACGTTCGTGTTCGTCCAGCAGCTTCGTGACGTAATCCGAATTGAATACTCCCGCCCTTCGCACACGTTCAGGGGACAAGAGGTCGCGGGCCAGCGGTCGCAGCTTGCCTTTTAACCATTCAGCCACAGGCACACCGAATCCTTTCTTGCCGCGCCGCGTCACAAACGGTGGCAAAAGGTTGGCAACCGCTCGCTTCAAAATGTGCTTCGTCTTCTGACCCTTGAGTTTGTAGTTTGCCGGTAAGGATGCGGCGAATTCCGCGACTCGTGGATCCAGGAAAGGAGCGCGTACTTCCAGAGACACAGCCATACTCGCACGATCCACCTTGGTCAGAATGTCCTCGGCAAGGTAGAGTCTGGTATCGAGGTTCTGCATCTGTTCCACCATGTCTTTGGCATCGCACGCTGCGAGCATTTGCCTCGCCTGCAGATAGATATCACCCTCACTTGCTGCCAAAACATCGGGAGCCAGCAATCGCAGTTGCTCGTCCGGCGTAAAAGAGCCAAACCAAACGTGGTGACGGGTTACCGGATCGTATTTCGCTCCGGTAATGAATCGCTGGGCCTTGAAGTCAAACGAAAGATTTTTAGTCTTCACCGGCAAGAGCCTCACCAGCGGCTCGATCAGGCCCCTTTTTAGCGCCAGCGGTAAACGCGAATAAAAGTCGGCCCACCGAACGCCACGATACATCGGGTAACCTGCGAAGAGTTCATCCCCGCCGTCGCCACCCAGCGCCACTGTCACGTGCTTTCTGGTAAATCGAGATAGCAAATAGGTGGGCACCAATGATGGGTCACTGAATGGTTCGTCCATCCACGAGCCGATCTCCCCCACGAGATTCGCGGCGAGATTTGCACTCAAACGTTCTTCATGATGGTCGGTACCGAGAAATTTCGCCACCGCACGAGCATAGGACGATTCATCAAATGACGCCTCGGCAAAAGAAATCGAAAATGTCTTTACGGGGTCTGATGAGGCGCGTACTGCTAGTGCGGTCACGGCGGACGAGTCAATGCCGCCCGAGAGCAGTACTCCCAACGGAACATCTGAGACCAGACGCATACGAACGGAATCTGCCAACAATTCCTGCAACTGCTCGGCAGCATCCGATTCACTTGGCATGGGCACCTGTTTCTGATAGCTCAGGCGCCAATAAGCTTTTGTTTCTATTTGTTCATCTTCCAGTGTCAATATATGGGCAGCAGGCAGTTTATGAATGCCCTGATAAATCGAGAGTGGCGCAGGGACATAATCAAATGAGAGGTACTGTCTTAGGGCCTGAAAATTAAGCGATGTCTTGACTGCTGGATGCGCGAGCAGAACTTTGGGTTCGGAAGCAAACAGGAGAGTGTTATCAAAAACCCCCCAGTACAGCGGCTTCTCACCAAACCGATCCCGTGCAATGAGCAGTCTGTGGCGTTTCAAATCCCACAAGGCAAAGGCAAACATGCCATTAAGGTGCTGGACCATTTCGTCCCCATACACTTCATACAAGTGAGGCAATACCTCGGTGTCGGATTCGCTTCTGAAAGAGTGGCCACGTCTTTCCAGATCAACCCGCAGGCTGCGATAGTTGTAGATTTCTCCGTTGAGAATGACGGCAACAGTTTGGTCTTCATTGAAAACAGGCTGCTCTCCGGTAACCAAATCAATTATGGCGAGGCGTCGCATTCCCAAGGCCACGCCTGAGGAAATCATAAACCCCTCCGAATCGGGACCACGATGGACCATGCGCTCGCACATCGCATGCAACAGGTCCTGAGCGCCCTCGGGAGGCGGTTTGCGTGAATCTAAAGTGGCCCAACCGGTAATTCCGCACATGGTAAGAGTTTGGTCTTAGGTCTTTGAGCGCTGAACTTTGAGCTTTGTACTTTGTAGGGGCGGCACTCTGTGGCCGCCCTTCGGGTTCAATAGAGCATATTCCGATTTCAACACGGGGGCGGCCACAGAGTGCCGCCCCTACAAAGTACAAGGCTGAAAGACCAGATCTTTCACGAATCAAATCCAACCCGCTCCCTTACAGCATAGATCGCCTTGGCCTGCGATTCGTGATAGGTGCGCACGAGCATCTCAGCCAGCAATCCCATCAGTAAAAACTGAATGCCGACCGCAAACATCACAATTGCGAGAATCGGTAATGGGGTTTGCACAAAATCCGCTCGATGGAACAGCTTCAGGAAAACTGCGTAGAGTCCTCCCAATAACGAGATCGCGAATGCCAACATTCCGAATGAGCCAAAAACGTAGATCGGCTTTGTCTGGTACGATGCCATGAACTTGATGGTCATTAGATCGAACACAACCTTCAGGGTTCGTGACAGTCCATATTTCGATTTGCCCATCGTCCGCGGATGATGCTCGACAGGAATCTCTGAAACGCGTGCGCCCGCCCATGAGGCATAAATGGGAATGAAGCGGTGCATTTCGCCATACAGCCGGACATCCTGCAAGGATTCACACCGGTAGGCCTTTAAGGAGCAGCCGTAGTCGTGAAGCGGCACACCGCCGATCCAGGAGATCAGCTTGTTCGCAATCATTGAAGGAATTTTGCGTGTTAACAGCTTGTCCTTGCGGTCTTTGCGCCAGCCAGAGACCACGTCGTATCCCTCTTCGAGTTTCTTTAGTAAGCGCAGGATATCCGCAGGATCGTTCTGCAGGTCTGCATCCATTGGAATCAAGACTTTGCCACGAGCGGCATCAATACCAGCGGCCATCGCAGCCGTTTGGCCATAGTTGCGACGCAAGGCAACTACCCGTACCCGCTGATCGTGGCTCGCCAACTCTTTTAAAACCTTCAGGCTATTGTCACTGGAACCATCATCAACGTAGATAATCTCAGCTGAACAGCCGAGAGGCCTAAGCGCTTCATCCAGTTTCGCATGCAGGGGAAGCAGATTGGGCTCTTCATTGTAGACGGGAAGGAAAACGGATATGTCCGGCGCCTCGATTGCCGGCGCCGCAAGGCCGGTACGGCGCCGTCTTACAGTCTCTTCTTCGTCGACAACTTTCATCGCAGCCGTTTTGATACTCGCGGGAAAATGATGTGCCCCCTTATTCTCGGCGGCGTGCTGCACAAATGATAGAAACCCCAAAAGGAAAGTTCAGGTGTTCCAAAACGAAGCTCTCTCCCCCAAAGATCCTTCCCAGGACGCCATTTAGTGATTTCAGTGTTAGATTATTTTCCGAGGCCGGTCGAAATCCGGTAAGGCGCATGAGTAAGCGGCCCAGAAGGATTGGGACGAAGAAAGTGATGTTCACGTAACTGGTCCTTTCCACCTCAAATCCCGCTTCGCGCATGACCCGCTCGAGACCGCGAAGCGTATAACGGCGCCGGTGATTGCTAATATCGTCCTGCACGCCCCAAAGAAACATGAATGCCGGCACAAAGACGAGGGCGTAACCCCCCGGCCGCAGAACCCGATGCATTTCGCGCAGACCAGCGAGATCGTCATCAAGATGCTCGACTACGTCGAGACCCGTTACGAGATCGAACGACTGGTCCTCACAGGGCAATTGCTCAGCCTCGCCTTGTTGCACCTCCACCAATCCCCGAGCGCGGCAAAAGTCGAGTGCCTGAGCTGAAACGTCCACGCCTTCCGCCAACCCAAACTGTCCCAGTAGTTCGAGATTCGCTCCGGTGCCGCAACCCACGTCTAAGATGCGCGGCCGGTCCTTATGCAAACTATCGATAATCCGTGCCACAAAGCTCGCAATGATGCGCCGGCGGCCGACAAACCACCAGTGCACTCCCTCGACCTTGTACATGATCGAGTAAGTGTGCTGCTGCATCTCTTGCGGCAACGGCTTACTTACAATTTCTGCAGTGCTGGACATTGATCAGTCGAGCTTACTTCCGGCAGGCAACCGGAGACTATCAACATCATTGTAGACTATCTCGCACGCTGCCGGAACCATTGAATAAACCGATGCAGGCCCGACTCAATTTCGATTTTGGGTTCGTACTTAAGCAGGCTTCTGGCCTTGTCGATAGCCGCAAACGTTTGCGGTACATCTCCCGGCTGCGACGGTTGCCGATCAACAATGGCTTTCTTGCTTAACTCTTTTTCCAATAAACCTATCAGTTCCGAAAGCGTCACAGTGCGTGACTCTCCAAGGTTAATGACTTCGTATTCGCTTGCCGAATAATCTATTGCCGCGCGCACGCCGTCTATGATGTCACTGACGAAGGTGTAATCGCGTCTGCTGCTTCCGTCGCCAAAGACTGGAATGGGTTTCCCCTGGCTAATGAGGCTCGCAAACTTATGAATCGCCAGATCGGGACGCTGTCGCGGTCCATAAACAGTAAAGAATCGCAGACATACACAACGAAGCCCATATAAATGTGAGTAGCTGTGACAGAGCAACTCTCCCGCAGCCTTAGTTGCGGCATACGGGGAAATCGGGCGGCGAATTGGATCCTCCTCACTGAATGGCACCTTGGCATTTATTCC
>Ga0137374_10011835_pt1 | contig 10201 bp, 8 predicted proteins | sample SagtaG_20_FD_104811 | JGI IMG/M metagenome (GOLD analysis project Ga0137374, IMG submission 104811) | Vadose zone soil microbial communities from Sagehorn Ranch, Mendocino, California, USA - Sage1_R_100_16 metaG | ecosystem: Environmental > Terrestrial > Soil > Vadose zone | place: USA...
ACGAAAAAGGCATTGACGTCAGACACGTAATAGCAAGTGCTTCCGTTCCTGTTCACTACGATTACTCTGTGTTAGAAACTTCATCACATAAAGAACGCCAATTTTGGGACATCCTGTCAAAAGAATTGTAAACATGGTACGGGATTTTTTGAAATTTAGAGAACTAAGTCAAAGAGCTTGGCACAAACGTACCACTAATAATCTCATTCTGTCTACGCAAGCCATCCTCGACGAGTTCGCTAATAACTGTTTAATCATGGATAAACGAGACATATCTGGAATATCCGGTTACCTTTGCGGACATTGTACAGCATTTGAGTTTCGTTATATTAATGACATCGGTCATGACCGGAGTGCAATAGAGAAACATAAGTGTAATGAAATCAATCCTGATGGGACCGCAGATAATAAAATCACAAACAGAAAGGATCTCGAAATGCAAGCGCTAAATCGCCTTCATTCCCAAACAAATATGGTATTTGGTGCATCCAAGGAGATTGTTATTGACAGGAACTTGGATCTTAAGTTTGTACAGAGCTTCCACGGTCATACCATAGCTCTAGACGCCCTTTGGCCCGGCCAATGGCTTAGTGACTTAATACTTGATGAGAAAACCTATCTTGACGATATTACTATGAGAAAGTTTTTGAAGAAGGCGTCAGGCACATATGCCTTAATTAGCGTCAAGTGCCCTCCTCGACATGGTCACTATTTGGCCTACATAAAAACAAAGAATCCCGTTCGAAGTTAAGATCAAAGGCATTGGGTTTGTACAAAGCTGATAACTTCTATTTATTATCTGCATATTGCTAAGGGGTTAACCACTCCAAATAATAGTATTTTTAAGATTGAATCTGGCAATGAAACTTTCATAATCTAAGCTAAATGCAAATAGTTATTATAAGATCCAGTAATTTCTAGGCTTGCCCTTCAAGGAGTCCACACATTCTTTGCAAAGTTTAAAATCTCCTTCTTGAACAAAAATGTCTTTTATTTCTTTACACCGATTACACATCAAATTGTTCTTCCTAGTTGTGGACAACAGTAACAGAGTTAGATAGTGTTCCACCTGTCAATGTTCCTTTGTGTCTGCAGAGGTAAAGAAAGGAAGTTATGTCCGAGAATAAGACAGTGCGGTGCCACTTATTTACTAACTTCTTTTGCTACTCTAGCGGTACGAAATTGACATCAAGGTTATTAATGACAGAACGGAGAAGATAGACGGAGTATTGAATAAGGTTCAGAGATTAGAGAAAGAATCGGGCTTACCTAAACCTAAATTGTAGATAACAAGTCTTCTTTCTTATATCTAATTTTCAACAATAAATCTATTATTCTTTTAGTGAGTGATTGTTTATCATTTTCATTCTTGATGTATTTATGCGTCCTTGCTAGGTTAATTATTGCAAGATTCAACATTCGGTCCTGTGCTTCGGGATGTTCTCGAAGCATTGTCCCAATATTCGTTATCTGTTCGGCTATTTGGTCATAGTCGTTCCTGTCATTGTAAATCAGTTTATGACTTTGTCCTTTCCGGGCACTCTTTACCGCCCTTATTCTCTTTGCTTCTTCTAATTCCTTGAGTATTCCGTAAGTTGTCATCCTAGAGGTTCTGTATTCTTCCTTTTTAACTTCGTCTTCCATGTATCTTGCCACATCGTTCTTATTTGCCTGTCCATTGCGTTTTTTGATATATTCTACAATCAATTCCTTGCTTTCTTGCAATACCATAGTGATATACCACCAGCATAGTGTCTTATACCAGTATTTTAATAGTTCTAGTATTTTAATAGTCCTAGGTAGGGCCTGGGTCTTAGGACTGGTTAATATTCCATTAATTTTCATATCGACAGACAATCCAATTCTCCCTTATTATCATTGTTCATAACGGTAACGTTTCTTCATCTATTCGGTGTTTATAGAATTCAAGAGCAGTGGAGTTTACAATTAAATAGCCAGAACAGAGGAATGAAATTGATAAAACATTCCCCCATCCCGGCGACAAACACGTTAGCAGGAGATTTTAAATTGATTCCTTAACCAAGTTAACCCTAATTCTAAATGACCTTAGTAAATAAAACACTACTCCCTCTCAAATTTATGATCTCTGATTTTGTGAGAAAAGTCGGGTAATGTACTTATCACATTTTTATATTCAAGAATAAAGGATCTTATTATTATTTGAATTTGCACTTACATTGGATTTGACATCAAACAAGCCCATCCATCCCTTGTCGGTAAACTCAGCTTGATGGGCATGAAACATGTACTGACCAGGATAATCGTACTTGAACTCTACAATTCCTCTATCACCTTGTGACATTGTAACTATGTCTGTCATGTAATTTGGTATTTCCTCTGTTCCGGCGACAGTATAGTTGTACATCGTGCCATGCATATGGAACGAGTTGACTAAATCAAATTCCAGCATGTTTACAAGGTATATTCTATAAGGCTTGCCAGCCTGTATTTGTATAGGATGGTTCATGTACTCGAAGGCCTTTCCATTTACAGTATAGATTTCATTATCCCTCTGTATGTCGTCAGCTTTTGCAGAAGAATTCTCTGTGGGAGCTAGTACCTTTAACTTCTTACCTTTGCCCAGATCAGCTTTACCATGTTCATGATCGTGACTAACCGTAGATACCACTGGCTTAATGACTTGTTTATCATTGTTAGATTCTGCTGTCTTAACTATTTGCTGGTCACTATTAGATTCTGCGGGGCTCGGAATACTCACAGGTCCTTCCTGATCGAAATTCAAATCGTATCCGTTCATTAGCATAGCGAACTCTGTCATTTGTGTTCTGGGAGTCTTAGGGTCTATTATCAACATGCCATACAAACCTCTGTTGATATGGTCTGCAATAGGGTCGACATGGCAATGATAGGGAAAAACCCCGTATGGCGCGGCTATGAATTCGTATACAAAGCTACCACCGGGCGGTATGGCGCCTCCTTCATAGCCTCCCATTGATACCCCGTCCATCACTGCTGCATGGATAGAATGAAGGTGCAAAGAATGAGCGTGCTGGTTCCCCGGGCTATTTATGACCTTAATTCTGACATGGTCACCTTGTGTGACTCTCATGGTAGGTCCCGGGATGGTTCCATTGAAAGTCCAGCCATCAAATATATGACCCTCGTCAGATATCGGAATTTTTTGATTTTCATTTATTATTAGTGTGAAGTCTCTTATGGTTTGACCATTCGACGAACTCGAAACATGTCCACAATTAAAATATGTTAAATATTCAATAGGTGTGGGACGTTTGCTTAAATCCTGTGTACAATTTTTCACTTTATCATAGGCGCTGGGAGAAAGGAACTCCGTTGCACTAACAGAAGGGATCGAACTATAATAGCCTGTCATTGTTAATGATATCGTCAAGGACACAAGTAGTACCAGATTTATATCTAACACACACAGGGGACTAATTTATTTATATAAAAATGTTTAGTAGTTACTTTATCGAATATCGTTCTAATAACAGAAAATAGAAAATCGAATTGCGAATAACCCGTTGGTTTGGATATTCTAAGAAATTGAGCTAGTTATACGGATTTCATAGAAAGATCGACCAGTCATTGGGATTTGTGTTTGGGGCGATTTCAGAATTTATAATATGCAACTTTTACTAATCGATATAGGTTAAACTTATAGAACCCTACTATTGCCTGCTATACAGGGTTTCTGTATATTTGTAACTTCTCTAACACCAAGTGAATTGACAGATATACAGAAGCCCTCCTTCCTCATACCAGTTGTTATACACGCGGATCGGACAGTTTAATTGTCAACAGAAAATATAAACTTTCAATGTACTCTAACTATTGGTAACATCAATCAGAACACTTAATATTGGATATCATCAGTCTATGCATTCCGACAAACTTGTTTCCCCTTATCTCAACATTTGGAGATCGACGACGCTTGCTGCATTAGGTGATGTTGGGAGCTCAGTACTCGTTGCATTTGTGCATATATTTTAAGGGGATCTAACGGACTTAAACCCCAGGCTAATTTTAAGATAATTTATTTTGAGATCCTGCATATCCTTATCTGAGCTATTAGATAATTATTAGTAACGATAAATTTAAGATTCTAGCTGGGGGCGCACATTGGACAAGCAATTTCTCTATGTTCATTTACACAATTCATGCAGAAAGATTTCAACGGTTGACAACCTGCTTAGGGATTCGAAAATGAACGAAATATTTCCTTGAGATCGCAAATGCCAATTTTTTCATCACTCGCCTAATTCTAAAATGTTCAAATTCCAATAGGAGTGACAATGGAAATGGCACAAGAAATGATATCATAATGCTCATACCAATACACATAGTCCACCACTTTAACTGATTGGCCAAGTTAAACTTTCTATTTGGAGATGGAAATGACTTCCCGCTAATCTATCTCGGACAATATATCTATTAAGGAAATATTTGTTGTTATTTAAAAGAACGATTAATACTAAAGAAAGTTAGTTACATGTATTTTAATCTTTAAAGCTATGATTATTTGTGGCAGGGCAAATCCATTTACACCAATGCAAAATTTGTGGTGTGGTTTGTCAATGCGAAATTGAAATTAACTGTCCATCGTTTATGAACTATGAGTGTTTAGGTCGTAGAAATTTTTGGACATCAACTAGTAACTTCAGCGGGTAAGAAACACTTAATCTGGTAAGCTCTTTCCGCTAGGATATGATTTTACTCACTCTCAGAAAGGCTCATCTTTTCAATTGGGGACGTGGTGAAGGCCTTCATAGTCGTGGGATAAATTCTAATAAAAACTCATGATGTAGAGGTATTGGATACCAATATTTGCAACCAATTACGTATTAACTACCAGAGTTAATTCAAAAAATTAGTCTTTCTCTTCATTCCAGGACAATGTTGTGTACATACCCTTAGATAGTTGGATGACGTTATGATAGTATGAGTACATGTCAAAAATCTTACGATGCAGCAGACCTGATTCTGGAACAACGCTTGGTCGCCGACACCTTATTTTGTAACATATGCTTCACCGAATTTATGGTAGAAGAGTACGACAGCAACTTTCTGTCAACGATTAGATAACTACTCTGTTCACTGCCTGATTATTATTACTTGAACAGTGAAAGGAAAGCGGGTAATAAAAGTTCCTGCTCTCTGGGTATGGATGATACTATTACCGATAAAACAGTAATTTCAGGTAACTTTCCAGAATATTCTCAAATACGTTGTTAAACTATCGGACGATGTACAATATAATGACAAGAGATAGCTCACCAGAATCAGCAATCATCCCTTATGAAAGCTTAAACGACAGGCAAATGGCTATCACAGGAGAGTGTTTTCCAGAACATCTTTTAGTTTTATGCGATAGGTGTTATTGGAGTTGTACTTGCTTCAACACCCGTGGACTAATCAGTATTTGTCCAGTATGTCTCGTTGAAACGTCCGAAATCCCAGTAACAATTGATGAAATTTCCAAAATTGACTATGATAAACTACACGGATTAACTATTAGCTTTGCTCGGGAATTACCTTTAAGATGATACCCATCTTGTTCACGGTTACAAGTTGAGCTTATAGTCAACGGTTAGGCAATACTTTCAGAAGGTAGATATCAGCACATTTCGCTTTTAGAAAGTGCATGGGTATGACCAAAAAATTCAGTCTTAATCTTAGTTATGATTACAATCCATACTCTTCTTGTGCCTCTAATGGCTAAAGAATTATTTATACCTCAACTAAAATATGATTTCAATAATGACTGTTAAGGGAAAAAATGTATGTGCAGAATGCAAAAAAGAAATATCGGTTGGTTGTATGGCTATAAAATACGAAGATAAATTATTTGATAGCTACCGATGCCTGGTGCTTTCAAAGGAGTTATTTTAGATGGAACCTCTCTTTCGGCCATTATAGACAAGTCTGCATTGAAAACTGTTTTAAAGGAATGACTAGATTCTAGACTGTTGTTATAGTAATAAGAATATTATTATGGTTTCATCCACTAAGTTCTCCCGTAAGTATCCTCTAAAAAATTAATTAACAATTTTGGCTATTAGTTACAGTATATGGTGCTGAGGCTGCAACTAGTTTTTTGTGTAGTGTCTATATCCATTGCCATTTGCACAGTTAGCGGAGTTACCGCGAAGGTACAAGATATTGATCCTGAAGTACTAAACTACCATCTGAAACTTGCAAAAGGTGTGTTATATACCTGTTACACTAGAGATTCAGATACTGGAAACCTAATTCCAAATCCCGCCTTGGCGTTACTATCCAAATTAGCAAGCACATGTGATAAAAAGATGAAAAGTCTGGATAACTTCCTTGCAAAGTTCGTAGGTGATGACAATGGTGATCTCTACCTAAAACATTTGTCAAATAATTCTAGGTCCTAGTACGACAACCTCCCTCCCACTCTCACCAAGATAATCTATTTTGAATTCTGAACCCAATATTTCAACGACAAAGAATACAGAAATGGGGTTACTGTAGATCTACATAATTTAAGAACCATGTCAAATTCGTTTGCAGCGTGGCAGAATGATAGCAACATATGGTAGTGTTAACTATCGGTCATTATGAAAAGAGATATGATATTAACAAATTCATGTTATTGATCTAAAATTGCGATATCCTTTTCCGCGATTATTTTTTTAGGTCTTATCCGAATAAGTATTGTTCCTTCCCCGCTGTTAGTTTTTCCGTACATTCCCGAATTCCTCTTGCCCACATAGCGAGCAGCGATTCTTGTTGCCCACTTTATAGCTTCTTTTTGTTTATATGGAAATATTTTTGCTTTACCTCTCACGAAAACAAAGGAAAAGGGTGGTTTCTGGTCGTCAACGCAAAGGCTTACCGAGTTATTATGCCGAATGTTATAGGCTTTATATGAATCAGTACCAGTCGTAAAGTAAATGTCACCAATCTTTCCACTGATGGGTCGATCCTCTAAAACAAACCAGATAGGTACAACATGAGAATTTCCATCTTTTCCAACTGTGGCCAGCTTCCCTGTGAACGTACCGTTCATTAGGAATCTCCGGATCTCCCCGTAGGTCATTTGTGTCATTAAAGGTCTGTCCCCTACATGCAATTTAATGGATTTTGGATCTAAAATGGAAAGTTATAACTAACAATATGGCCTTGTACAAAATAAGTATGAAGGCAAATCTAGGCTTCCATGTATCAATAGCAGGAGGAATTTCAAAATCAGTATCTAACGCACGGGATTTAGGCTGTAACGCCTTTCAAATATTTACCAGAAACCCAAGAGGATGGTCAGCTAATCCGCTTAGAGATAAAGATGTACAAGATTTCAAGAGGGAATTGGCCAGGAATAACAACAGTCTAAAAATCGCGAATGATTCTATTTTTGTACATATGCCATATCTTCCTAACCTTTCGTCACCGAATAAAAGCATTTACCGAAAATCCCTAAATGTTTTAAGTCAAGAGGTAGACAGGTGCAGTAAGTTAAGTATTCCCTATCTGGTACTTCACCTCGGTAGTCATCAAGGAAAAGGCTCTCAGAATGGGATCAATCTAATAGTAAATGCTTGCAGTTCTGTTCTCCATAAGGGTAATAAAAGCGCGAAGTCAAAGTTTGAAGTTACTTTATTACTCGAAAATAGTGCAGGCCAAAAACATAATGTAGGAAGTAACTTTGAAGAAATACGCGCAATACTTGACAAATTAAAATCCCTTGGCAATAAAAAACATGTCGGCGTCTGTTTAGACACATGTCATGCGTTCGCTGCCGGCTACGATCTTAGAACCGAAAAATCAGTGGACGAGACTTTAGATGTATTTAATAAAACAATTGGTATAAAGGAAAACTTGAAATTAGTTCATCTTAATGATTCTAAAGATAATCTAAATTCAGGTCGAGATCGCCATGAACATATCGGACTTGGTAAGATTGGAATGGAGGGATTTAAGGCATTTTTCAAACGAAAACCTATTATTGATAATGTACCGCTCATTATGGAAACTCCTATTGATGAAAGAAGAGATAATGCTGACAATTTAAATGCTGTTCTCAAGATGGTTCGTTAAGTAGCTATGTTTGCACTACGGAGGCGTTAATCTGCAGTTCAAATCGATTGGGGAGTGCGTACATTCTGTTTACGGACTAAATCAGGGTTGCAAAAAGTTCCCCAACAACACAGTAAGCTGTTTCTTATAAATTCTATTTTATTGGCTTAATCTCCTACTGTGTCCTACTGTGTTTTTGTTACTATTGCTAATAAACGAGGAAGATTGGGTTACTATATTAGCAGGAATTAGGAATGCAAACGACATCACAAGTATGATAGGCAGGTAAACCCTCGTCATCGTTGTTCGCGTTCTATAAGTAGGAATATAATATATTGCTTAACTATGTTAACTTACTTTTCCCTCTTTCTCGATTGGTTCAAAACAAAATACACACCCACGTAAAAAATTAAAGAAAAAAAGAAGTTAAGATCTAATTTTACCTATTATTTTCCAGTCACTGTAGAATTAGCCATCATTGTGGCATTGCCGCAACTACTATACTTCTAGTGACACCAACTTAAATTACACAGGGAATGCTTCCCCTTTCTAATTTTTTTCCTATTAGCATAAAACAGGACAGTTTAATTTGTCAACAAAGTAATTAAAGTTGAACTCTTATCGAATATTCATCGGTGGAAACACCTACCGTTGCGGCAGTATACACACCCGCCTTCGCTAAAACTCACAGACTAGCAGCTAGGTAGAAATTGTCTAACAGGTTATAACCTATATGAATTAAGATACAGGTCATTTTATCCTCCTTGCTTAAGAGTAACATCTTGATTATACAGTCTACCAATTAATGAGATTTAGGCTGATTATATGTTTTTTTTGTTGTACCCTGTTGTTATTTTTACTTTATTCATTTAACAACTTCCAATTAATCAAAGCTCAAGCCCCTAGTTGGAAGGTGTACACAGATCCTGGTCACAAGTTTATTTTTTCGTATCCTGTTGATTGGCAGGTAAAAAATAAACATGATAATATTACTGGCTCAAGTGAAGTTATTTTGAGTAAGCCTAATTCAAGTAGAACCCAAGTTTCTATACTATATAATCCAAATGATACACTGCTGGTAAATTCGAAAACAGGTAAACCAATAGTACCAGCAAAAGTCTTAACTAACTTGGAGAACCAAATCAGTCTAGATTATGTATTCTTCAACGGTACAGGAAAGTTCCCACACAAATACACAATCCAACGCCATCAATCTGCAAGCGATATAGTTGATTATGAAAAAAGTGCAGGAAAACCAGGTAAGATGTTAATTGTATTTGCAAAAATAAATGACAAAGATTCTTGCACAGTCATATACTCTGATAGCAAGAGATTATTTTACAAAAATCTTTCAAGTGTTTCGCAAATCGTACGGTCTGTTCAAATCTTTAGTTAAAGTAAAATAGAATTGTTAAATAGTCAATCCAAAATTGTAACGGCAGTAATGAGTGCAGTAATTGGATTTATGGTGCAGCGGGGAATTAGAAATATTTTAGGTGAGGGCAACCAGGGCGGCTTTTAACTAAGAAAGTACCTGTTGATTATTATTCTATGAGTGGCTATTATCAGCCCCAATCGTGGATTGGCTTTCGGCACTCGGCTAAGCCTCTTTCGGTTAAGCTAACTATATTATTTTCGATTCTGTAATACCCTCTCTGTTTATATTTTAAGAGCGTATCTAGAATAACACTATCGGTTTTAGACTCCTTTATACCGACGATAGGAAGATACTTTTCAAACATATCGAAGTCTTTGAATTCATTAAGATGGAATGCAGGTTGTCTTCCGTCATTTGTTGCTTCTTGATATTTTCTCCATAGCTCCTCCATGAAATTCCATATTATCATTTTCTTATCTCGAACTGGGACAGTGATTGAAGCCATCAATGATTATTTGGACACTATTAGTTTTAATAATTCTAAATGCCTGATGCCGAAGATCTTTTTAGCCAGAAGATTCATCTAGTGTGATAATGGCTTCTGATGATAGCGAACCAGCAAAATTAACCGAAGAAATGAAGTCAGAGGGTACTGAAGAAGAACCTATTGACAATATGGTCAAACCTGTAGATACTGTTTCCCCAGAGGATGTTCAAACAGAATATGAAGAGGTTAAGCCTGTTGAAGACACTACCTATATCGAAACCGCAAAAGTTGAAAGG
>Ga0137374_10011842_pt1 | contig 10197 bp, 8 predicted proteins | sample SagtaG_20_FD_104811 | JGI IMG/M metagenome (GOLD analysis project Ga0137374, IMG submission 104811) | Vadose zone soil microbial communities from Sagehorn Ranch, Mendocino, California, USA - Sage1_R_100_16 metaG | ecosystem: Environmental > Terrestrial > Soil > Vadose zone | place: USA...
CCTTCGGCACAGCCGGGCGCAACCTGGCCTGCAAGTTCTGCCAGCACTGGGACATCTCCAAGTCCCGCGAGATCGACACGCTCGCCGACGGTGCCTCACCCCAGACGCTCGCGGCGGACGCCCAGCGGGCCGGCTGCCGCAGCGTGGCCTTCACCTACAACGACCCGGTGATCTTCTGGGAGTACGCCGCGGATGTGGCCGACGCGTGTCACGAGATCGGCATCAAGGCGATAGCGGTCACGGCGGGCTACATGAACCCGGGGCCGCGGGAGGCGTTCTACCGGCACATCGACGCCGCCAATGTGGACCTCAAGGCGTTCACCGAGGAGTTCTACCACCGCACCTGCGCCGCTCGTCTGGCCGATGTCCTCGACACCCTGCGCTACCTGCGCCACGAGACCGACGTGTGGTTCGAGATCACGACGCTGCTGATTCCCGGGCGCAACGACTCCGACGCAGAGATCGAAGCCGAGTGCGCGTGGATCATGGACAACCTCGGACCGGACGTGCCGCTGCACTTCACCGCGTTCCACCCCGACTACAAGATGACCGACGTCCCGCCGACACCGCCGGCCACGCTCACCCGGGCGCGCGAGATCGCAATCCGGCACGGCCTGCGTTACGTCTACACCGGCAACGTGCACGATATCGACGGCGGCACGACGTTCTGCCCCGGGTGCGGACGCGCGGTGGTGGTGCGCGACTGGTACCGGATGCGCCTGTACGAGCTGACCGACGCCGGCGCCTGCGCGGCCTGCGGCACTGGCGTCGCCGGGGTGTACGACGGCCCCGCCGGCCACTGGGGCGCGCGCCGGCTGCCGCTGTTCGTCGGCGGCTGATCCAAGGGATCGTCGCGGCGGCCGGTCCTGGGCCGGCTACTCCAAGGCACCGGTCTCGGCCGACGTCACCAAGACGGCGTTCGGGTACCAGTCCTGCGCGGACGCGGTCCGCGACACGAGGTCGCGCGCCCGAGGCCTCCGCGACTGGGTCGTGCACACCGAGGCGGCTCCGCCCCGGAGGCTGCAGCGTCCGGCAGCGGCGGAGAGGCCGAAGCCTGCCAGGAGCAGGAGGCCGAGCAGGAGGGCCAGGTTGGTGGTGAACAACGTGGGTCGTGAGGTGTCGAGGGCGACGTACACACTGAGATCGGCGGCAACGTAGTAGACCAGGTAGGCAGTCGGGGGCAGCAGCCACGACAGAGGGTGCCACCACCTCGGCTCCACCCGGTTGCTGCCGACTATGAGGTAGTCGGTCACCACGAGGGCCGGGGTGACCACGTGCTCGAAGATGGAGTACGCGTCGAATCCGTTGCCGTGCTGCATCACCGCGAAGGCCACCGCGATCAGGACCATCAGGGTGGCCAGAGCGCCGCGCAGCCAGGACGACGCGGTCTGGAGGCGGCGGGTTGCCGGGTTCGGGCACGTCACGAACGCCAGGTACGCGATCCCCACCGCGAGGCTCCCCTGTTGGCTCAGCGCGGTCCACCAGACGTCGTACTCACGAGAGGCAAGCCACACCCCGGCCAACCCGGAAGCGGCGACCGTCAGGCGCCACAGGGTCAGCCGAGTGGGTGGTATCGCGTCCGGCATTCAGGAATGCTGCCACGTCATCCGCCCGTCGTCAGGTGTTCATCTCAGATTCATCGAGTGACACCCCAGGGACGAGGCCGCCGGCGGGGGCGACGCCAGTCAGGCAATTCGACGAGGTCCTTCTCGTACGCCCGAGAATTCTTGATCGTGGCCACCTCGGCCGGCGACCCGTACTGGACCCAGCCCACGCACCGTGAGAAGCGCGCGCGGGGGAGCGGGATCAAGACCCCTAGAAGGAGTCGAGCGCCTCGCGGGCGCTGCGCACGTCGTCGGTGCCGAAGACCAGGCGTACGCCGCCGAACGTCGTGTAGGCCAGGTCGATGTTCACGTTGGCGTCGGCGAGCCGGCGAGCCACCTCACCGAGGGCGCCGGGCTCGTTCGCGACGCTGACCACGAAAACCTCACGCTCGTCGGCAACCGGCATACCCGCGTCTGTGAACGCGTCCCGCAGGGTCTCGAGCCGATCGTCGGCGACGAGTACGTGTACGACGCCCTTGCCCTCGCCCGTGAACGCGGCGAAGCCGTCGAGGTTCACCGCGGCGGCACCCGCGACCTCACCGAGCCGCGCGAGCTCGCCCGGCCGGTCATCGAGGATCACCGTCACGTCGTACGCCATGATCCCGATGATGCACCCGCGGCACGCGGGAGTCGAGGACCGCCGAGGAAGCGAGGGCCTCGCCGACGAGAAGCTCGGCGAGGCCCTTCTCTCGGCTCAGGCGAGGGTCGCGGCGTCGATGACGAACCGGTAGCGGACGTCGGAGGCCAACACCCGTTCGTAGGCCTCGTTCACCTGGTCCATAGCGATCACCTCGACGTCGGCGCCGATCCCGTGCTCCGCGCAGAAGTCGAGCATCTCCTGGGTCAGCGCGATGCCGCCGATCATCGATCCGGCGAACGAGCGCCGTCCGCCGATCAGGGAGAAGACGTTGAGGCTCAACGGCTGGGGAGGGGCACCGACGTTGACGAGAGTCCCGTCGACGGCCAGCAGGCCCAGGTAGGCATCCACGTCGATCTCGGCGCTCACCGTGTTCACGATGAGGTCGAACCGGCTGGCAAGCTGCTCGAAGGTGTCGGGGTCGGAGGTGGCGTAGTAGTGGTCGGCGCCCAGCCGAAGGCCATCCTCCTGCTTCTTCAGCGACTGCGACAGCACGGTCACCTCGGCGCCCAGGGCGTGGGCGATCTTGACGGCCATATGTCCGAGTCCGCCGAGACCGACGACGGCGACCTTGGTACCCGGACCGGCGTTCCAGTGGCGCAGCGGCGCGTACGTCGTGATGCCGGCGCACAGCAGGGGAGCGGCGGCGGCAGGGTCCAGGCCCTCGGGAACCGAGAGGACGTAGTCGGCGTTCACGACCACGTGGGTGGAGTAGCCGCCCTGGGTGGTGGTGCCGTCCCGGTCGGTGCCGGCGTACGTCGGGACCATGCCGTTGAGGCAGTACTGCTCGTCGCCGCGGCGGCAGTTCTCGCACTCGCCGCAGGAGTTGACCATGCAGCCGACTCCCACGCGGTCACCGACCTTGTGCCTGGTCACCCGGTCGCCCACCTCGGTGACGACACCGACGATCTCGTGGCCGGGGACCACCGGGAACGGCTGAGGTCCCCAGTCACCGCGCACGGTGTGGATGTCGGAGTGACAGATGCCGGCGTACTCGATCTCGATGAGCACGTCGTCGGGTCCTACCTCCCGGCGCTCGATCGTGGTCAGGGCCAGCGGTACGCCGGCGGCGGGAGCTGCATAAGCGTTCACACGCATGGGAAACCTTCTCCTTGACTTCTTGGGTGGTTGGGTTCGGCGCACCGCGCATCGGGCGCGCCTGTCCTGCGGACCGGATCGGGTCCGCCGGATCGCTGGGGTGGTCAGGACCTGGTCTGCTTGAGGGCGTCGGCGAGCAGGCGGGCCTCCCTGCCGATCAGGTCCGCACGGTCGGTGTCGCCAGCTTCGACGGCGTTCCAGTAGTCGATCTTGAGCCGGACGTACTGCCGACGCAGCTCGACCTGCTTGGCCTCGAGCTCCAAGCGCTGCGCCTGGGCCGCAAGCAACCCGACCTGGTCGGCGGCCGCGGCCGGACCGAGCTGGTTGTTGGCGACGTACTGACGCATATCGCTGACGGACATCCCCGTGGCAGCCAGGCACGCGACCGCCATCAGCTGATCGAGGTCGTCCTCGTCGTAGACGCGGTGCTTGCTGCTCGCTCCGCGGCTGATCGGCGAGATCACCCCGATGGACTCGTAGTAGCGCAGCGTGCTGGCCGGAAGACCGGTCAAGGCGGATGCTTCCTTGATCGTGTAGCTGTGCTGGGCGGTTCTGGCAGTCACGTCAACGACGGTAGGAACTTCAAGTACTTGAAGTCAAAGGTTGCGTGGCTCACAGTCGGACGAGACCTGTGGCACGCTGGCGGGGTGATTCTGGCCTGCCACACGCTGATCTACTCCGACGACGCCGACGCCACCCGAGCCTTCTTCCGCGATGTGCTCGGCTTCCCGAGCGTGGACGCGGGCACGGGCGACCACAACTGGCTGATCTTCCGGACCGGGCCGAGCGAGCTGGGTGTCCACCCGACCGGTCCGTTGCACGACGGGTCCACGACGCCGCGTCACCATGCGGTCAGCTTCATCGTCGACGACCTGGAGTCGACCATGGCGGAGCTACGGGCCAAGGGCGCGGACTTCACCTCCGGCCCGGATGACTACGGCTACGGGATCGTGGCGATGGTGAAGGTGCCTGGCGCTGACGACGTACAGCTGTACCAGCCGCGGCACCAGACGGCTTACGGACGCTGACCGAGCTCCCCCGCCAGAACTAACGCGTGCGCGCGATTCGCGAGGCGTGGGCCGTCACGGTGCCCCGGGCCTGGCATCCGGGGTCAGAGGCGCACCTGGCGGCCGAGCTTAGTCGCTCCAGGTCCGGTGCAGCGCCTCGGCAAACCTCCCACGCCCCGGTCCGTGAGTCGCGGGTCGTCGTCCAGCACGCCGAGGCTCTGCCATCGACGAATCAGATGGAGTAGGACCGTGTCGAGCACGGCCAGGTGCCCCGGGATCCTCGATCTCGCCCTCGACGTCATCGAGCCGTTCATGTCGCCCTGCACGAGCTCAAGGCATGTAACGCAAGGACGCGTCGTTACGGCGTGGCGGACTCCTGCCCGGCGCGCTTGACGGCGTACCGCACGTGGGTGGCGTACTGCGAGCTCCACGTTCCTAGTATCTCGAGGTCGAGGTCGTGCTCGAATCCCTCGAACAGCCGCTTCCCGCCACCAAGCACGACCGGCGCGGTGGAGATCGCGAGCTCGTCGACGACGTTCGCCGCGAGGCCCTGGCGGATCAGGTCGGCACCGCCGCCGAGGGAGACACTGCGGTCGCCGGCAAGCTCGCGCGCCTTCCGCAGCGCGGCGTCGAAGCCGTCGATGAACAGGAAGCCCGTGCTCGGGTCGGGCTGGTCCTCGGTGCGGTGCGTCAGCACGATCAACGTGCCGGGGAACGGGTTGGTGCCACCCCAGGCGCCGGCGGCGTCGTACATGTTGCGGCCGACGATCCCGCAGCCCAGCCCTTCGGTGAGCGACTCGAAGTACTCACGGTCCGCGCCGTACATGCCGTCGGTGTTGTGGCCGTCGTCGGCGTACGTCCACGGGCCACCCATCACCCAGTAGTGGAGCCGCTCGCCCCCGATGCCGAGGCCGTGCTCCGGCCCGTCCTGGGGCCCAACGATGTAGCCGTCGACCGAGGTCGTGATGGCTGCGATGACCTTGCCCATGGTTCCTCCTCAATCCGGTGTACGACGGATCAGACCGTCGCGCGCGCCCAGAGTCATCGGTGGCGGGGATGACCCCAGTCTGACAGCGCTGCGACTGGACTGGGGTCGCCCCCACGGCAGTGCCGCGAAGCGGGAAGGATGAGAGCGTGAATCCTCCTGAGGACGTTGTCGCGTTCGGCCACGCGGTGGTGGGCGTGCTCGGTTCGATCCTCATTGAGGAGCTTGTGGGGGCCTACTTCGTGGGCTCGATCGCTCTCGGCGACTACGTGGGAGGACACAGCGACATCGACGTCGTCGCCGTCTGTCGACGTCGACTGGACGAGGAGACCAAGACCGCGCTCGCCGAGAGGCTGGTGGAGACGACCGCCAGCTGCCCCGCCCGCGGACTCGAGCTCACGCTCTACCGCGCCGAGGTCGCGTCATCCGCCGCGAAGGAGGCGGGCTTCGAGGTCAACGTCAACGGTGGCCCTCGCATGACCCGAGAGGTCCACCTCTCATCCCAAGCCGAGCCGCGGTTCTGGTACGTCCTCGACCGCGCCATCGCTCACCGCCGGGCGATCACGATCTTCGGTCCCCCAGCCGCAGAGGTGTTCTCGGACATCACCAGGCAAGTGCTGCTGGAGGTGATGGGAGAGTCGATGCGATGGCACCGCGAGCACGAGAAGGCGACTCTCTACTCCGTGCTCAACGCCAGCCGCGCCTGGCGGTTCGCGGTCGATGACGTCCTCGGTTCGAAGCTCGAGGGCGCGGCATGGGCACGGCGCCGGTGGTGGGCGCCAGCAGTGATCGATGCTGCCCTCGAGCTCCGACACGGGCGCCCTGCGCGACTCGACGCCGACGAGGTCGATCGCTTCCTCGCATACGTCGAAGGAGCGCTCACTCGCGCGGCGTCGGTCAGGAGTTGACCGGAACGGGTCACTCGACCTCCGAGCCCGGCAGAGCCGCACCCGGTACCTCGTCGGGGAGGTAGATCTTCGGGTCACCCGGGTACGGCAGGTCCCAGTGGTGGGCGTCGTACCACGTGTAGCGGTTCATCTGCTCCGGGTTGGCGAAGTCGGGCTGAGGGTGCTGGCCGCTGAGATGCTGCTGCTTCGCCCACCTTTCCCACGCCACCGAGTAGGAGACATACTCGGCCGGGACGGGGACCGCCTTAGCAGTCGACGCACCACCCGTCGGGGTGTCGAGCCCACACGGAGGCGGGGTCGCGATGTTCTCGGTGAGCGAGATGCGGTTCGGCTCGGCCGTGTACGGCGTGTTGTCCGGCGTGGCCTGGAACGCGTCGAACATCGGGGTCGCCGCGGCAACCTTCTGGTTCAGTGGTTCCGCATCGAGGATCTGCTCGATCGTGCGCACCATCGAGATCTGCGAGTAGTAGGTCGAGATGGTCTTGCCGTGCGCGGCCCAGGGGCTGATGACCTGGATCGGGGCGCGGTGGCCGTCGACGTGGTCGGCACCGTTCTGGCTGTCGTCCTCGAGCACGAAGATCGCGGAGTCCTTCCAGTAGGGACTGTGCGAGATCGTCTGGACGATCTTGCCGAGCGCGAGGTCGCCGCCGGCGACGTTCGACCGCGCGGAGACCGGGCCGCCCGTGTGGTCGTCCGATAGCCAGACCATGTTGAAGTCGGCCGGGCCGTTCTTCTGGAAGTCCTGCTTCCAGATCTGGTAGCGATACAGGTCCGGGATGCCCATGTCGAACATCGGCGCGTCGTGGTCGGTGATCTCGTCCAGCGACGGGATCGGCGACCGGGTGTTCAGACGGATGGTGGGGTCGTACAGCTGTGCCGGGTCACCACCGGCCTCGACCGAGGTGGCAGCGCAGTAGTACTGCTGCCAGGTCGCGGTGGCCGGCTTGTTCTCGAAGATCATGAACTCGCCGAAGTTCTTCGCGGTGTGGCCGGCCGACTCGATCGCGGTCCACAGGAATCCCGAGCGCTGGTGCCCGAGTACGTCGTTCTCCGTGTCGTAGGAGCGGAGGTACTCACCTGCGCTGGACTCGGTGTACTCGGGGTCGTCGCCCTGCATGATCCAGTTGTGACCCTCGGCGGAGTTGGTTCCGATGTCGTAGGTGTTGTCGTAGAGCCCGAACTGGCGAGCCAGCGCGTGGATGTTGGGGGTGACGTCTCCGCCGAACTGAGCGAGCGACGCGTCGCCGTTGCCCTCGGGCATGTCGCCGTGGACCTGGTCGTAGGTCCGGTTCTCCTTGACCAGCATGAACACGTGCTTGATGGTCGACGGGTCGCCGATGCGCTTGGGCACCGGGACGGCCTTGGCCCGCTCGCCGCTGGCGTGCTTGACGTCGGTGTCCGAGTCGCCCCAGCCGTTCTGGGCGAAGACCATCGGGGTGTAGGTGTCCTTGATCTCGCTGTCGGTCGGGAGGGCGAAGCGGGTCAGCGAGGCCGTCGTACCGTGCGTGCCGTGGCCGGTTGCCGGGGTGGTTCCGTAGCCCTGGTTGAACGTGATGAGCGGCCCACGCGCGTCGATGCCGCGGCGGTTGGCCACGACGAGCTGGTCGCCGACCGGGAACACGTCTTCGGGGAGGTAGTCGGTCGGCACGAGACCGACGTAGATGACCGGGTCGAGCGCGTTCTCGCCGAGCTCGTAGACCGCGATCGCGTTGGCGCGGCCGAGGCTGACCAGGAGGCGGCCGTCGTGGATGGTGATGGCGGTGGGCGCGTAGCCGACGCTCGAGCCATGCCAGGGGTGGGTCATGATCGTCTGGACGACTTCGTCGACGGCGGTGTCGACCACGGAGACCGTGTCGTCGTTGGTGTTGGCGACGTAGAGGACGTCGCCGTCGGCGTACATCGCCGTCGGGTGGAGACCGACCTCGATCTGGCCGACGGGCGCAGCGGCGTCGGCGGTGTCGATGACGCTCAGCACGCCGGTCGTCGAGGTGCCGAGGTACGGATCGGCCGGGACCTGGGTGCCATAGGACTCGATGGTGGTGTCACCCGGTGCGGCCCGGCGGCCACCCTCGTCGCTGACGTACAGCTTGGTGCCGACGAACCTCACCTGGCGCGGGGCGATGCCGACGTCCCAGGTGTGCTTGATCGTCCCGGTGGCCGGGTCGATCGCGACGACGGTGTTCTGGCCGTTGACGGCGGCGTACAAGGTCGAGCCGTCCGGGGAGTAGGTCATCCCGGCGGTCAGTGCCCGCCGACCATCCACGGTCGGGATCGTGAACTTGGTCCCGGGCGCCAGGGTCCCGTCGGCGTTGACAGCGAACCGGGTAACCCCGGTCGAGTTGGGCATCCAGAGGAACGTGCCGTCGGGCGAGTAGAGCGGGCCCTCCTGGCCGACGGTGTTGTCAGACAGTCGCAGGTCGACCCCGGACGCGGTGCCGCCGCGCCAGATCAGCTGGTACGACGTCAGGTCGAAGATCTGCAGCGAGACCGAACGGTCGTTGGCCGTGGCGGCCAGGAATCGCCCGTCGGGGCTGACGGTGGAGCCCATGAACTTGCCGTACGGCGTCATGAGCCGCTCGCCCAACGGCTTCAGGATCTGGTTCGACGAGATCTGCAGGCCGTCGGCGTACTCGGTGCCCACCTGGTTGTGGTCGAAGCCGACGGTCGTGCCGTAGGCGACACCACCGGTGAGCGCCAGGGCCAGCCCACCGGCGGCAGCGCGGACCGGCAGCGTGCGGGAGAAGCGCCGACGAGCGGGCTTGACCACGCGGTTGCGCGTCACGTTCATGGTGATCCCTTCCTTACGTTGTCGAGCAGGTCGACGAAGCCGTCGAACTGCCACAGTGGGTTCGGGGCGTCGCCCGTGGCTGTGTGGATCAGGAAGAACCCGTTGACCTCTTTCGGCCCGTCACCGTCAGCGACGTACCGTCCGTCGGCGGCCACGTCGAGCTGGTAGATCGCGTTGCCGGTCGCGGTGGTGCCGGGAAGGGTCCAGGTGACGACGCAGCGCCAGTCCGCGCCCGGCCCCACGTCCTCCACCCGGTCGCCGCCCTTGTCGCATTGCGCCGTGGCGTGCAGCTGCTCTTCTGTCACCGCCGGACGGTGTAGCTCCTCGGTCTGCAGCACGTAGAGGTGGGAGTACGACGTGGCCAGCGCGGCCTCGAGCTTCGGCCGGTCGATGCCCGACCCGGTGGCGCCAGTCGCCGCGGCCACGACGACGGTCGTCACCGCGACCAGGCCGACCAGCGGAGCCAGGCCGGCGACGACGAAGCGGCGGCCCGAGCCGTCGTAGGCGAGGTCGGTGAAGTCCCGGCGCACGAAGAGGCGGTAGGCCAGGAAGGTGGCGAGCGCCGTCCAGGCCAGGCTGACGACGAGCCCGATCCACAGCTGCCCGAGCTGACCCGGGGTCGTGAGGAGGCCGCGGTAGGCGATGAACGCGTTCATCGGCAGCGCGACGCGCAGTGCGACGGGCACCGGCATCAGCTGTACGCCCTCGAGCACCAGCGCGACCACGACCGGCATCAGCAGCCCCAGCGGCGAGCGTCCCAGGGCGACGGACCCGAGCAGGCCGACCGCGGAGAACGCGAGCGTGGGCGCGACGATGCTCAGCCAGGCCAGCAGGGCCGCCCGGGTGAGCTCAGCGGAGCCCATGGCGTGCCCGTCGAGGCCGGGCAGTGGGTGGCTCCCGATCGAGAGCAGGCCGCCCGCGATCGACGACACGACGAGGGCGGCGAGCAGCGCCATGGTCACGGTGAGCGCAGCGAGCACCTTCGACAGGAAGATCCGGCGCGGGGAGCGCACCGCGACCAGCAGGTGGCGCCAGGTGCCGAGCCGGTCCTCGACGGCGAAGACGTCGCCGGCCACGACGCAGGTGAGCAAGGGCAGGACGAGCGTGCCCATGAAGACCAGAATCACGAAGGAGCCAGCCCAGCCGGACTGGTTCATCCAGCGGCCGTAG